>Ga0307374_10012096_pt1 | contig 12163 bp, 8 predicted proteins | sample OX3MG_FD_202532 | JGI IMG/M metagenome (GOLD analysis project Ga0307374, IMG submission 202532) | Soil microbial communities from Risofladan, Vaasa, Finland - OX-3 | ecosystem: Environmental > Terrestrial > Soil > Coastal area > Acid sulfate soil | place: Finland: Risofladan, Vaasa | collected...
GCTCTGGGCAGCGGCCGTGGGTGCCGTCGTCTTCCTTGCGACCACGGCTGGTCACCAGCAGACCCTGCTCTATGAATTGACGGCGGCCGGCATCTGGTGGCTCTTCTGGTGGGGTGAACGCGAAGGCTTTTGGCTCGATGGCGTCGATCGCGATTGGGAATTCGCCCTGCGAAAGGTGGCACGGCCATTCGCTGAAGGCGCGCTTCGCTTCGGCAGCGCGCTGGCTCTCGGTCTGATGCTGGCCGCGCCGGTGATCCTCCCGTCGCTCCAACTCAGCCAACTCTCGGTGCGCACGCGTCTTTCCTACGAGCAATCAACGGAGTTCAGCGTCGAACCGATCGCACTGCTCCATTTCATCCTCCCCAAAGCCTTCGGGAGTAATCCAACGGATTACTGGGGTCCCTTCGCCAGCGGTGAGATCTGGGGTTACGTCGGAGTCGTGACGCTCGTGCTCGTCGCCCTGGCGTTCGCCGTCCGACCGACCCGCATCCGTCTGCTCCTCGGCGGGATCGCCGGGATCGCCTTCCTCTATGCTCTAGGTCCCTTCACCCCGCTCCAGGGCTGGGCCTACCGCTTTGCTCCGCTCTACGATCTGGTGCGTGCTCCCGCCCGTGGGTTCCTCTATGTCGATCTCTGCCTGGCTCTTCTGGCGGGCTTCGGTCTGCAGGACCTGCTTGATGGACCGCTGGCCAGTCCGCGGCTCCACGGCGTGCTCCGTTCTACGCTGCGCGTTCTCGTGATCATCCTCACGGCGCTGCTCCTCTTCGTCTTGCCGCTCTACTACAGCCTGATCATTGGCGTCAACGACCCGCTCAACCGTCCGATGATCGTCGTCGACGGCATCTATCTCCTGATTTTCTACCTCGGTGGAACGGCGGTGCTCCTGTGGGCCGCCCTGCACGGACATCTTCGTGGAGCGAGCGTCGGTTTGCTGTTGCTGTGCCTGGTGACGTTGGACCTCTTCGGTGCCACCGCGAGTTTCAACCCCACGCCGGGAGACTTGACATCCGGCTTTCGTCACACAGAGGCCGTTCAGTTTTTGCAGGCACGGCTGCAGCGTGAGGGGCCATTTCGTATCGATGTCGCTACGGCGGCCTGGCAACCAGATCTTGCCGCGATCGCGGGGCTTGAAGATATTGGCGGCGCCTACGATCCGATGCAACTCAAGGGCTACGACCAAGCACGCAGCGCGGTCAGCAACAACCGCAGCCTGCCGCTTTATAATCTCCTGGGTGCGCGCTACCTGATCACCGATGACAAGACGCCCTCGCCAGGTGCACAGTTTCAGCCGGTCCTCCGGACGCAGGATGGGCTGCTGATCTGGGAAAACAGCAAGGCCTTACCCCGCGTCTGGCTTGCCACGCACGTGCAGGAGGTCAGTATCGCGACGGCCCGAGCGGCTATTGTCTCTCCAACCTTCGACCCACAGGGGGTACTCTATCTGAGTGGCGGCAGCGTCCAACCCGTCTCCGGCGCTGGAGGTACGGCGCGCATCACCGAGAACGACCCCAATACCGTGCGGATTCAGGTCGACGCCAATGGACCGGCGGAACTGATGCTGGCCGATGTCGCGTATCCTGGTTGGGTCGCCCAGGTCGATGGAAAATCGACCCCCATCGCGACGGCCGATGGTCTCTTCCGTGCGGTCGCGGTTCCCACCGGATCACATGAGGTGGTTTTTCACTTCCAACCACCGCTGCTGCGCGTCAGTCTTGGAATATCCGTGGTTGGCTTCATACTTGGGCTGTTCATGCTTGGTTTCGGTTTCTACCGGCGGAGAATCGAAGGTGAAGGTTTCAACATTTCCGACCCAACCGACGATGGGCATGACGGACACGCCTGAACCACGCGACCCAGCCAACTCCTGATTGTACGTCCAATTTATTGTGCATTCGCAAAACGATGACCGAACCGGATGTGACCACGAATCATCATCGGCAACGAGACCACGACGATGCTACGGCAGACTCCCGAGCTGCAGCCAATCTCCACCCTCCTCCGCGCCGTTCTCTCCCGTCACCGGCACCATGGTGCCGTTGGCGGTATTGACCAGACCAAGCTGAACGGTGAGCGGGCCAGATTGCTCCACTTGCGAGAGATCAAGCACCAGTCGATCCTCGACGAGGTCACCCGGCTTCCAGAGTCGCGGCGGCGACATGCCACGCAACGCGTAGTCTTTGCGCTCAACCACGACGGTCCCACTCGTATTGCGCAGTTGCGTCCAAATCTGCGCATCGGCATCGAGCGCGGTCTGGACATACCAGCGACTGGTGATGGTGACCAGGTCGCCGTTGCGGGTGATCCTGGCACCGAGATAGTTGAGTCCCTGGCCGAAGGTCGCCGTCGCCTGCCCCGGATCGGCCTGCCCCGGCTGGATCGACCCCGGTTCCCGAACCGCCAACCGGTTGTGATAGAGGTCGACGACAACCAGGGTGGCACCCGCCCGCAACTTCGCATCGATGCTGGCGTGGTCGATGGAGGGTCCGTGCGGTTGGAAGTTATAGCGCCAGCCGGAGACATTGGGCGCCAGGGAATAGGATTCGGCGTCGACGCTGAGCCCCGAACCGGCGGCGATTAGACGGCTGAGCCCGATATAATCCGGCTCAATCTGAACGCCGAGATGGCCACGCGGGTACTCTTGCGTTCGGGGTGCGAACCAGGAGGGTACATTGATGAACAGTAGCTTCCCGTTCGGATGGGCCTCGCCTTCCCGAATGATTCCGTTCGCGATCTGGGTGCCATAGTCGAGCATCGTCAGGCGACGATCGATGAACAGCAGACTCTGAACCAGTACCACCGCAATGCACGTCAACGTCGCCGTCCGCCACGCATAGGTCAGCCACGGCCGCTCAAATCGTATCGACGGGAGCAGCCCCCAGAATGCGGCGCTGGCGGGCGCCACGACATACAGCAAGCGGGGGCCGTTCAGGACGTATTCCGTGATGAGACTGACCGCGGCCGGAGCAAAGGCGAGCGCTCCCAGCGCGATCGTGAGCAGCGGTGTCCAGGGTCTCCGCCGCACCAGATAGACGGCTGTGGCCGCGGCGATGCCAAGAACGCCGAGTGCCGACCCCAGGCGCAACGGGTCTCCCCCAAGTAGGCCGGCGAGCCAGCCCGTCTGTCGCGTTACTGGATAGGCAAAGCCCTCGAGCCAGAATGCGCTGTTGTGAATGACATCGGCCATCGTCACACGATCGGTTGTCGGCTTATCCATCGTGAACCAGAGCCAGAGATAGAACACCTCCAACACGGCGGGAAGCAGCAACCAACCAGTCGGCCGGCTCAACGCCCGGCGTCGCCACCAAAAGAGCACTTCGATGCCGAACAGGAGGGGAGAACGAGGACACCATATTCGTGCGTCCAGAGGGCCACCCCCGAGAGGATAGAGGCGACGCAGAGCCGAACCGGCGACCCGAGGAGCCGGCCGTCGTACCACAGGAGCAGCACGGCCAGAATCTCCGCCGTCACGAGCGAATGGACGAGTGTCCCCTCAATTTCGAGCGCCTGGTAGCTGAAGGGGTAGAGCAGAAAGAGCACCATCGGCAACAGCGACCAGGATGATCGGGTGAGGCGCCAGAGCAGCAGAAAGAGGAGCCAACCGGACAGAGCATGAGCAGCCAGTGGCAGCAGATGCAGGAGGTGCAGGTCGTAGCGACCGGTCAGCAGATAGATCGCCTTCCAGATCATGAACGGCACCGGTCGGTAGTAGGCGTAGCCCGGAAGTGGCCGCGTGAGGAGCGCCCAGAAGCTCACTTGCTCGGTCCGGGTCAAATCGAAGGCATCGTCGAGGAAGTACGAGAAGCCGAGCACCCGCCCGTACACGGCAAAACTGATCCCGACGCTCAGGACGAACGCCAGCGCCGGCAGCCCCCGAGACCAGGGTAACCTCGATATCCGGAGCGAATGTGCCTTGGGGCGGGCGACTCGCCGGCTTCTGAGCTCCGTCATCTCCATGGTTTTGAATCCATTCCATTGCCAACGTGACGGCTTGTAAAGATGAAAACCGAGGGAGTCTGCGAGCTCATCGCGATTTGCGTACCCAAGACCGTACGATCGCCACGACGATGCCCGCCTTCTTTACTGACGGAGATGCGACAGAAGGTCGCGTCATAGGCTATTTGCCGAGATCAGAGGGGGATTTATCGTGGGAAGTCGACAACTACTGACCGGATTCGCATCTCCATGCAATCCCATCGCCTGGCATCACGCTTCCAGCGGTAGCAAAGCGCCATGCGAACGGATATCAGCGGAACGGCAACGAAGTGTCAGGCAGCCTGTGACCAGCGTTATCAGCGAGAAACTCGATGATGACCGGGAGTTTGCCGGTCATTACTGCGGACTTCCGATGTATTCCCTCGCCCAGAACTGAGCGAGGGGTTTTAATGTGCGAGCCGCCACGCACGATCACTTTCGTGCCTCGTTGAGTGGCCTCCGCCGCCCTAGCGTCCCTTGAAACTCGGCTGTCGCTTCTCGACAGTGGCGCGCAGGCCCTCGTGATGATCCTCAGTGCCACCGCAGATCTGGCCGGCGCGGCGCTCATTGCGCAGGGCATCTTCGAACGCAAGCTCGGCGTTTTGGCGAATGAGCTCTTTGGCCAGGCCGATAGCGACGGTTGGACCGGAGGCAAGGCGCTTCGCCCACTCCAGCGCGGTCGGCATCAACTCTTCTGGCTCGACCAGTGCGTTGACCAGCCCGATTTTGTCGGCCTCGTGTGCGTCGATGATCCGGCCAGTGTAGATCAGCTCGGCGGCGCGCGAAGGGCCGATCAGGCGCGGCAGCAGGAACGTACCACCGGCATCGGGCGAGAAGCCGACGCGGATGTAGACCTCGCCGAAGCGCGCGGCGGTTGAAGCGATGCGAAAATCGGCAACGAGCGTCAGATCGCAGCCACCACCGACCGCGACGCCGTTGACCGCTGCAATCACCGGTTTCGGGATGCGGTAGAGTCGCGACATCAGCCGGTGCATGCGCAGCGCCCAGCCGTCGCTGTCCTCCACCGATTCACTGCCGGTCGGACCAGCCCACTCTTTCACATCGGCCCCAGCCGAGAAGCCGCGTCCTGCGCCGGTAATGATCAGGCTACGCACCGACTCGCGATTCCAGCTCCGCTCGACCAGGTAATCGAGCTCCGCGATCGTCAGCACGTCGATCGCGTTCAGCCGCTCTGGGCGGTTGAGCGTGATGATGCCAACCCCGTCCTGCTCGTCCCACAACGTCCGCGTCAACTCCATCATCTACTCCCATCCTGTCATGCCAGGGACTATCAACCACCCTACTGCAACGCTGGTCGGATCTGCTTGTTATCTCATACGAATTCACCGTAACAGCCGGGCACGGGCGCGTCAATCTGCCGCGTCGACCATATTGGCAGTTCTCCTGCACCTACAACGATGAGGTTGCCACGGCGGCAGGGTCTTCGAACTCCAGTACCTCCGGTAGCTCGCGCAGACGCTGCAATGGCGAGAAGTAAACCCAGACGGCGGCGAGTAAGAACCCGACGATGCCGACGACGAGCGTCGCCTTGATGCCGATCAGTTCGCCGAACAGACCACCAAGCAACGATCCCAACGGGACGGCTCCACCGACGATGAAGGTCGAGGTCGCATTCACCCGGCCGAGATAGCGATCAGGCGTGATCGCCTGGCGGAGGCTCATCGAGTTGACATCGGCGATGGTGAGCATTAACCATTGCGAGAACTCTGCGCCTATCACCAGTGGCAGAGCGATCGACGGCATCAACACCGCCAGCGGCACCGGCGCGCCGCAGAGCCCGAACAGGATTCGCCCGCCGATGATCGTCCGTCCGATGCCGAACCGACGCGCGATCGGCGTCGCGAGCAGTGCGCCGATGAGCGCACCGAGGCCGCCAAGACCGAAGACGAGGCCGACCGCGCTGGAACTCAGTTTCAGCGAGTCGACCATATAGAGGATATAGACTGCCAGAAAGACGTAGCCGAAGAACGAGGTGAAACTGGCGCTGAGCAGCATGGCGCGCAGCGTCGCGTTGCCAAAGACGAGTCGCAGGCCCTGGCCAATGCCACGCATCACCGGTGGATGCTCGATTGAGGCGTCCGGCTCCGCCTCGGGCTGGCGAATCCGCTTGAGGAAGACCGCCGAAACAAGAAAGCTAAACGCGTCGAGCGCTATCGCATAAGCCGCGCCGAGCAGACCGACCAACACCCCGGCCAGTGCCGGGCCAGTGACCTGCGCCAGCGAAGCGGTTGATTGCAGTTTGCTGTTCCCCTCCAGGAGATGCTCGCGTCCCACAAGTTCCGGCACGTACGACATGTAGGAAACGTTGAAGAAGACGCGCAGCGAACCACTCAGAAAGGTCACTGCGTAGAGCAGCTCGAATCGCAGCATGCCGAGCGCCCAGGCTCCGGGGATCACCAGCAGCAGCAGAAAACGCGCAACGTCGGCCACGATCATAAGGCGACGGCGGCGTACCCGATCGACCCAGACTCCGGCGAAGAGTCCGAAGAGCAGGCTCGGCATCGTCCCGACCGCGGTGAGCAGGCCCATCTGGCCCGGCGACGCCTTGAGCGACAGCGCCGCGAGCAAGGGCAAGGCGAGCAGCGTGATCTGCGAGCCGGTCTCGGACACCGCATCCGCCGCCCAGAATTTCAGGAAATCAGCGCTGCGCCAGAGCCCGGCCAGGCCGAATCGCCCGGCCAGCCCGGTCTGGTCGCTCTCAGCGATCGTAGTTGGAAACGGTCTCGGTAGTGACGAAATCCTGCGGGATCGCACAAACCCGGCAACCGCCGAGCGAAATCGAACCAGTTTGAGCATGAACGTCGAACCCCCGATAGGTGGAGGAGGGGGTCAGCTTAGCGCCCGCCTCCGTTGTCCTCTGCGCCATCTCTTCAGGACAACGGAAGATCGAGCATCCTTACGTTCAACTCTTTGTGGTGAGAGGCCAGCCAGGCGGCCGGCAGCACATATGCCACTGGTTCATCACTCCTATGCACGGACTTCCGCGCCGCGCGGATCCCGAGTCTACCGAACGCGACGGAGCCGCACAAACCACGCGCTATTTGAGAATCAAGTTGCGCAGCAAGAAGAAGGCATTGGCCGGTCGTTCAGCTAAGCGGCGCATCAAGTAAAAGTACCACTCGCGACCGAATGGCGTCGCCACCAGCACCCTGTAACCCTGCTTCACCAGATCGAGCTGCAACTGCGGCCGGATGCCGTAGAGCATCTGGAACTCGAAGCGATCGCGCTCGATTCCGAGGCTGTGCGTGTAGTTGAGCACATAGTCGATGATTTGCTCGTCGTGCGTGGCGATCCCGGTGTAGCCGTCGCCGCTCAGCATCCGCTCAGCCAGGTGCATGTAGTTGCGATCGACATCCGACTTCTGGGGATAGGCGATGTTTTGCGGTTCGAGGTAGGCGCCTTTGACGAGTCGCAGGTTCGGCTTCAGCGGCAAGAGTTCTTCAAGATCGCGCTCGGTGCGGTAGAGATACGCCTGCAAAACTGTGCCGACGTTCTCGTAGCCTTCGGCGCGCATGCGGCGATAGATGCGCAGTGTCGCATCGACCCGCGCCGACTCTTCCATATCGATGCGAATGAAGTTGCCGCGTTCGCCGGAATACTCAACCAGCCGGGTGAGATTGCGATAGGCCAGCTCTTCGCTAATATCGAGCCCCAAATGAGTGAGCTTGAGCGCGATATTGGTTTTGAGCTTCTCGGCAGCAATGCGATCGAGAATCTTCTCGTATTCGTCGACGACCGCCATCGCCGTCGCCTCGTCGCGCACACCCTCGCCCAGCAGGGTGGTATTCGTCACCAGGCCCTGTTCATTGAGGTGTCGCAGCGCGACCACCGCCTCGTCAAGCGTCTCACCGGCAACGAAGCGAGCCGCGCCCATGCGCATGCCATAGCGCCGCACGAAACGCGAGATGCCCGGGTTCGTCGTGGCCGCGAGAACTACCCCTCGGAACATCGACTCAGCCACCCTTCCCGGCAGACGCGGCCGACTGTAGCGGTCTCACCGTCCGGGCGAGAGGCTCATTCCGCGCCGGAATTTCCTCCACCGGGCACGCCGTCTCACCGTTGCAGCACGGGACCGTTACCTGGCCGCACGCCGCACATTGATAGTGCGCGCGTACCCAGATCATTTCGGCCACTTGACCGCAAATCTGGCATCGTTCCTTCATCGCATCCTCCCCGCTTTCGCACTGCTCGATTCTAACCTGAAATCGTCGCTGGCATGTACCTTTGAGGCAAAATTCGCGTGGAACATGTGGGAAATAGGCGATCAATCTGGCACCCATCCTGGCCGTCGGGGAGCGATTACGGTTTCTGACGAATTACCTTCGCATTCAGGCCGCGAATTACCAACGCGTACCGATCGTGTGCCAGGGCGATATCGCCACGGACTCAGTAGATCGTGTATAGTGCGCGGTATCGTCCACCAGTTTGGCGCGATTGGCGAGCAAATCGAGTGTTAATCCTCTAATATCGTCGTCTCCGTTATCGATGGAGCGACCCACCACCGAACGGATCGCAATCGAACCGTGCGTTGGCACGTGCGGCTGCGTTTCCGATCATTTTCTGCACGCGTTGAAAATGAAGCTCCGGTCCGGCGTATGCCAATTCTGGCCGAATTCGGTTTTGCGGAACTGATGCGCCGGCTGGTGTGCGCTGGACCGCTCAGACAATGGTGGTTAGAGGATGTTTTCGCACGCGCTTTCTCCCGTTCGGATCTATCTGTTGCTGGTCGGGCTGTTCTCACTCTTCTTTGCCATGTTCGCGACCTACACCGCGGTCTATCGCTTCTCGGTCGCCGGGCTTAACCCGTTTGAACTCGTGCTGGTCGGCACGGTGCTCGAAGGCTCGATCTTTCTCTTTGAGATTCCGACCGGCGTCGTGGCGGACGTCCGCAGCCGCCGCACGTCGATCATCATCGGGCTCGTCATGCTGGGTGCCGGGTGGGCGTTCGAAGGATCGTTCCCCTTCCTTGTCCCGATTTTGATCGCGCAGGTTATCTGGGGAATCGGCTACACATTCACCAGTGGCGCGCGCGAAGCCTGGCTCGCCGACGAGATCAACGACGAAGAGCGCACCGGCCGGATCTATCTGCGCGGCGCACAGGTCGGGCAGTTAGCCTCGATCGTCGGCATGCTGATCAGCGTCGCGCTCGCCACTATTCACATCAGTGTGCCCATTGTCGTCGCTGGCATCGGAGTGATGCTGCTCGGCGTGCTGATGATCCTGATCATGCCGGAGGATAACTTTCACCCGGTACCGCACCCCGAAACACTCCCCTTCGCTGAGATGGGCCGTACCTTCCGGCGCGGTCTTGGCGTCGTGCGCGGACGACCGGTGTTGCTTACCATCCTGGCGATTGGCATCTTCTTCGGCATGTCGTCGGAGGCGTTCGACCGGCTCTGGGAGGCGCACTTCCTGGCCAATCTCGGCTTCCCCTCGTTCGGTCATCTGAGCGCGGTCGTCTGGTTCGGCATCATCAACGGTGGCGCCATGGCGCTGAGTCTGGTCGCGACCGAGATCGTCCTGCGCCGCGTCGACACCACCAGCCACCTTCGCGTCACGCGCATGCTGCTACTGATCAATGTCGTGCTGGCCCTGAGCGTGATCGGCTTCGGCCTCGCTGGAGGCTTCACCCTGGGGCTCGCCACCTACTGGGTCGCCTACACCATGCGCACCGCCAACGAACCGCTTTACACCGCCTGGATGAACCAGAGCCTCGAACCGCGCATCCGCGCCACCGTCTTTTCGATCAGCAGCCAGATGGACGCGCTCGGCCAGATCGCGGGAGGACCGCTTATCGGCCTCATCGGCAGCGCCGTCTCGATCGGTGCGGCCATGGTCACCTCGGGATTGGCGCTGGTTCCAGCGTTGCTCTTGTATGTGCGGACCGGGAGGCGAAGCTAGGCGAGCGTCGATGGGCACCTCACCGCGCCTCATCCGGCACGAACACCTTACCCAGCACCGGGCTCTCGAACTCGGTCGCGATGCAGTCCATCAACACGAGATCCCAGAGGCGGCCCTGCAGCTGATCCGCCTGGCGGCGGCGCCCGATCTCGCGGAAACCGGCCTTTTCGTAGGCACGGCGGCCCGCGAGGTTGTACTCGGAGACATCGAGCATCACGTTGTGCAGGCCAAGCGCGGTGAAGGCGTAGTCGAGCATCAGGCGCGCCGTCTCGGTGCCGTAGCCTTTACCGCGGCAGTCTGCCTCGCCGACCATGATGCCGAAGCGTGCCGTGCGATAGTGCCAATCGATTTCGAACAGATCGGTTCGGCCAATCGGCCGCCAGCTCGCGATCTCGTAGATGATGAACCAGTAGGCGTCGGTGGATTTGGCTGCTCGCTCATACCACGCCTCGCGGTGTTCCAGCGTCACCGGCTGAGGCAGATCGCCGAAAGTCCGCTGCACGTAGAAGTCGTTGCGCCAGCGCTGGTAGAGCGGCATGAGATCGCGGCGCAACGGCCCTAGCGCGACCTGCTCTCCGATGATGTTGAGGATTGGTCGTTCGTATTGCGTTGACATGCATCCCTCTTGTGGCGAAGCGTTGATCCAGGGGTACGGTGCTCGTAATCTACCACCAACCGGCTTCGATCGGCTAAAGGCTGGACGGAAACTCGACCTCCCGCGCCAGCGGTGGGGCCGGTTCGCTGAAGCCGAAGCGGATGAAACCGGAAATACCGACCGCGATCATCACCAGCGCGCAAACGGCGATGACCGCTGCGACGCTGAAACGCGCGAAGAGCGGCACCGCCAGCAGCAAGCCGAGTGAGCCACCGACGCCTGAGATCGTCGAGCGCAGGCTATAGACCTTGCCGATCTGACTCGACGGGAAATCGGTCTGGATCATCGTCAGTTGCACCAGGTCACCCATTGGGCCGCCGAAGGCCGCGATGCCGGAGCCGATGACCGCGGCCGGCACGCTGTGCGCACTCGCCAACACCAGGAAGCCAGCACCCATTACCAGGCGACCGGCAAAGAGCATCGCGACGCGGCGATGGATCGTCACGCTGCCAATGATGAGATTGCCGATCACATTGGTGACACCGTAGGCGCCGACGATCAGGCCGAAGGCACCAATTGAGCCGGAGAGAACATGCTGGGCCAGCAACGGCACCCCGACGAGGAAGGCGATGTTCCAGGCGAGGTTGGTGAAACCGCCCCCACCCAGCGACCAGGCGAGCGGCTTGTGCGTGTAGACCAGTCGACCGCTCTGGGCGATCTCAGTCGCGACACCGGCGATGGCTCGCGAGCGGACACGTCGTCGCTCCGGCTGCCAGCGAAAGCGGCGGCCAAGTGAACTGATGGCGACCGCCGAGATCACAAAGCTGATCGCGTCGAGCGTGAAGAACTGGGAAAGCGGCAGGAACGCGGCCAGCACGCCGACGATACTCGGCGCGATCGCGCGAGCCAGTCGCCGCGTCATGTCCATCAGCCCGTTGGTCGCCTGCAACAGTTGTCGATCTTCGGCCAGTGCGGGGAGACTCGCCTGCAGGGCCGGGTCGAAGAGCGCACCGAGCGCACCGATCACGGCGCCGACGACCGCCATATGCCAGAGCTGCAGCCATCCAAGCAGCGACAGCAGCGGCAGCGCGCCCACCGCGAACGCGCGGATCAGGTCAACCACGATCATCGTCGTTCGCCGATTCCAGCGATCGGCAAAGACACCGCCGAGCAGACCGAAGACCAGACCGGCAAGCGATTGCGCGGCGACGACGTACCCGGCGCCGCTACCTGCCACGCGCACGGCCATCCAGACGATGGTAATGGCGTAGAAGTTATCACCGATCGCCGAAAGGACCTGGCTCAGCCAGAGGACGGCGAGGTGCTTATGCCGCAACGCGCGAAGGAACGCCATCGTCCGATTCTCCCGAGGGACGCTGTATGCGACTAATCTCGACGCAGTCTAGCTAAACCGGGCACCACACTTCATCGCCAGGCAAGCAAGCCACGGCGGCATCGTCGCGTTGTCCTGTCGTATTGCATCGCTAGAGGTGCTTGAAGACCTCCACGCGGTTGCCGTCTGGATCGTAGTAGAACGCGGCGAACGCGAACGGCTTGCCGTCTGAACCGACAATCTCTGTCAGCGGGCGGTCGACCTTAACGCCTGCCGCATCGAGCCGAGTACAGAGATCCTGGACATTTTCGATCCCGATCGCCAGATGATCGAGCGTGCCG
>Ga0307374_10012097_pt1 | contig 12162 bp, 9 predicted proteins | sample OX3MG_FD_202532 | JGI IMG/M metagenome (GOLD analysis project Ga0307374, IMG submission 202532) | Soil microbial communities from Risofladan, Vaasa, Finland - OX-3 | ecosystem: Environmental > Terrestrial > Soil > Coastal area > Acid sulfate soil | place: Finland: Risofladan, Vaasa | collected...
TGTCGGTGAATCTACTCCCCTCCCGCTTGCGGGAGGGGCTGGGGGAGGGTGTGTAGGTTCACCAAAGAACTGTTACGATGCAGAAGTCGACAGCACCGCCAGATATCCCGGCTGGCCGACGCCGAAGGCGAGGCGCTCGGTCATCCGCAGAAGCTGGAGATCGTTCGTGAAGGCGTTGACCGTATCCGCGGTGGCATCGTAGGAAATGCGGAGTTCCATTCCGCCGCGCGTGCCAAGCCAGCAGCCGCTGTTCTGCAGATTGCCAAAGACCGCGAACGGCGTGCTCGGATGCGTGCTCGTGTCATAGCCATTGATGATAACGCCATTCGGCAGCGCGACCACCGGATAGCCGTGGAACTTTAGATTTGTTGCATTAAAGCCGACCGCTCCGGCGATCTGCGGGTCGTTGGACGTTGCGAGATCCCACAGATAGCGGCTCTGGGAATCTTTCTTCTTGAGCAAGTCCGTGAGCGTATTCTGCTCCACGAACAAGCTCGCTCCGCGCTGCTGGGCGGGGCCGACGGACTGGACGAGATTGATGAGATCATCGAGCGTAATATCCGTGTAATGCGTTTTGCCGGAGGTGGAAGAAGCTCCGAGATACGTGATATTCGTTCCCGATGTATTCAGGATGCCGGTAAACGGCGAGCCGGTGCCGTTGAAGACCTGCGTATCTTCTTCCTGCCCAAATACTTCGACGAAAATGCGGAGGATCGTATTATAGACATCGACGTTCGCATCCAGGAGCAGTTCGTTCGAGATCGGATAGATCGCGGCGAGCTTTTGCGCGGTGAGAATGAGACGCCCGAAGGTCCCTTTGCTGGCGGGGATCACGGCGTTTTCGCTCACCCAGGAGACGGACGGTTTACCCGTCAGCGTCGAAACATTCAGGATGTTCGAGGACATCTGGATTTGCGCGCAATATTTTCGCGCGAAACCAAATTCGTTGAGCAGGAAGAGGACGTCCGCATAAAATTCCTGCGGGACGAGATAGCCGCCGGCGGAATTCGTTCCCTCGACTTGCGGCGCAAGCGAGCGAACGTATTCCGGCTCGTAGGTTTGCATGATCGAGCGGAGCGTTTGATGATCGTTCGATGCGACCGCATTGAAGAAGCGAAAGGTCTTCAGGATCTTCTCGCGGTTGGTTGGCGCGGGGGCGGCGCCACTACCGGTGGAATCGTAGTGGCCGGGTTCCCCGACCTTCGGATGAAGTGCAGCAAGCGCGCTGCGATCCGGGAAGGATTTTATTTTTCGGTCGAGGGCTTTGTCGATGAAGGTGTTCATTTCTTCGCGGGTTGCGGTAAGGGTGTTTTCGGTTTCGTTGATATTCATGATGTAAGTACGTTGGTTTATCTTTTTTGTCATCCTGAGCGGAGTTCGATGGAGCGAAGCGGAATCGAACGGAGGCGAAGGATCTGGTGAGAGTACACTCAGAGGTGAACTGCCGGAGATCCTTCGACTCCGTCTTCCTCCGCTTCGCTTCGGAAAACTCCGCTCAGGTTGACAGGGTGGAAAAGTGGGTTGAATGAATGGATTATGCAAGAAGCCAATCCGTAGCTTGATCGACTGAGTAGCATTTTCCACTATCCACGGCTTCCGGGTTCATCGGCAGCTCGACTTTCGAGCATTCGATGAGTTCCCATTGGGTGAACGTGTAGCCGCCGAACTCGTTGGCTTCGTATTCGATGGGACGAAAGCCGATGGAGTTCGCTGGAAGTAATCCGGCGAGGTCCATTTGATAGACTTGCTCGGCGAGTGAGGAAATATCCGGCGAAGCATATTCGACCAGAGCGCGTAGGTCGGTGCCTCCGGCCCGACCGTCGGGCGAGGACGCCCGACCTACGCGGAGGTCGATCACGCGTCCGATGGTGCTGATTGTCTCGCCGCTCGCGCCATGCTGCCAAAGGAATTGCGGATTTTTGAGGAAGTTCGTCGCGTCCATTCCTTCGAGGATGAGGATGTCTCCCGCGCGATCGACGGCGTTCGTGGCTATCGTCAGCCAGCGCTGTCTTGCTCCCCCTCCTACAGAAGGAAGGGGTTGGGGGGTGGTAATTCCGATAGGACCACCCCCTGCCCCCTCCTTCTTTAGGAGGGGGAAATCTATGAGTTGTTTATGTATGATGCTTTCCATATTAGTTTGGCGATAAAACGATTTGATTGCTGCCGGCAAGTACCGTTCCCGCGCTATTCGGCAACGGCCCCAGCCCGATGAGCGCGCGCTGCTCATCGATCGTCATCGATTGTTTTAGTTCTTTCACGCGCGCCATGAAGATGTCCTCCGATTCGGGCAGGAGCGATTCGTGCTGAATGACGAGTTCGCCGCGCGCGAGGAAGCGTCCGGTATCCCCAGAGCGCTCGGGACTTTCGAATTCACACGCCAACGCTCGTGTGAATGCCTGCGCATGTTTTGCCAGACAATGATCGACGACATCGCGCAGGAAAATCATGTAGCTCGTGTCGGCATTCGCGAGGTTAACTTTTTCCGTGTCACCGAAGACGATCTTTGGGACGCGAAATGCTTCGCGGATCGCGTCCTTTAGTTCCTCTTTCGATTTTGTAAAATCGAGTTCTTTTCCGCCGGAGCCGAGCACTTGCACTTCGCCGCCATCGGGAAGGATTCCAATGCGGCCGGCATTCGTGGGTGTCGCGTATTTCGATTCCCAGGAAATCCGTAATCGGTCCATCTCGTCCTGCGTCATGAGCGCGCCTTGCGGCCAGCGGATGACGGCGCGTGGCGTGGCATCGTTCTCGAAAAAGCGCGATTGAAAGAGTCGCACGGCCGTCTCCGCTTTCGCGGTATCGAGAATATCGGAGATAATGCCGTGTCCGAAAAATGGACTCATTCGAATATCCGGCCGGCGAATATGGATCACATCCCGCGCGGGAAGGATAGCATTCGATGGAAGGAAACGGTAGGTCTCCGGCAGCCCATCCGCGCCGCGCTCGATCGTGAAGGAGAAGACGCTCGCCGGCCACAGCTCGACGACCTGATCGTTCCCATCGCGCACTTTAAGCCAGATCGCGTTGCCCGTTGCATCCAACCACTGGCTGGAAAGCTCCAGCAGATCGCTCATGTCGAAGATCGGATTGGGATGCTGGAGCAACCGTTCGAGGGGATGATCGGAGGGTAGCGGTGTAGCGCAAACTTTAGTTTGCGACCCCGCGCGGCGAAGGGAATCGCAAACTGAAGTTTGCGCTACAGCATGGAACACGCCGCGACCGATCGCTTCGCTGCGCGCGTGCATGCAGGCGGCGACGGTCTCGCGGATGTGCCGCAAATTTTCGACGGCATTCTCGCGTCCGAAATTGCCGGAGGGATAGACCATCGGCACGCCGCCCGGCGGCCAGGGGAGCAGCCCTCCGGCGCTCGAAGCCACTTGCTCCGCTACGCCGCGCGCGGCTGCCTCCGGCGGACTGCCGCGTTTTAATTGTATGGAATATTTTCCAAGAGTTAGGTTCATAAGGTTGATTTATTTTTTGATGTCATCCTGAGCGGAGCACATTTTGCGAAAGCAAAATGTGCGGAGTCGAAGGATCTCTGGTCGGCGAAGAGATCCTTCGGCTCCGCGAGACTCCGCTGTCGCTCCGTCTTGCTCCGCTCAGGATGACAGTATTCTTGCACTGTTTGCATGGTAATAGAAGGATGTTGTGGTATTTTTGTAGAATGTTCATTCGCCGATACCGAACGGAATCTCTGATCGCCATTGCCGCGGCGGCAATCGCAGCGTGCTGGCTGCCGATTCGCATGCGGTTCCCATTCGACGATACGTACATCACGTTTCGTTACGCGGCAAATTTGGCGCATGGCTTCGGGATTGTGTGGAACGCCGGCGGCGCGCACACGGAAGGGTACACGAATTTTTTCTTGGTCCTGCTGCTTGCGCCATTCAGCGCGCTGGGATGGGATTTGGTCGCGGTCTCGCAGGCGATTGGAGTGATCGCGGTCGTCGTTTCGGCGATTGCCATTTATCGGATTGTAGCTCAAACTTCTGTTCGCGAATCGCAGGCATGGTCGCAAACAAAAGTTTGCGGTACATTTGCGGTAGCACTGTTCCTGCTCGATCCCTTCACGTGGTTCAATGCGTATTCGGGGATGGAGACGAGTTTGTTTACGATGTGGCTCTTGCTTTCGTTGTTGGCCTTCGCGCAACATCGAACGCCACTCGCGTTTGCATTCGCAACGCTCGCCACGCTCACGCGGCCGGAGGGCGCGCTAATGGGAATGATGTTGATTGCGGTTGCTTGTGGTTCTTCTCTTCCCACGCGGCGCAGCCTGAAGGCTGTGGCTACCTGGTTTGTGCTTCCACTTCTGCTCTATGCTGGATGGAAGTTGTGGTACTTCGGGAACCTGCTGCCGAATTCGTTTTATATCAAAGTGGCGCAAGCACAGGAAGCAACGTTCTTTCCGGGGCGCGGAACGATTCGCATTTTTTATGAAGGCGTTTGGTATTTGCTTCCCTTCGCGTTTATTGCCGCAAGGAAGCGATGGACGAATAGGGTGGTCCGAATTGCAGTGTTGTGGTGCGTTCTTCTCAGTGCCTTTTATTTATATTCGCAGTTGATCCAAAACGAATATCAACGATTTACGAATTCGATCGAGGTGCTTCTGATTCTGCTCATCGGCATGGGGCTTGCGGCTGCGCGAACTTCCATTCGAAGTAAATGGATTTGGGGCGCTGCCTTCGTGGCATTGCTCGCGCTGCATATTTTATGGCCGCTTTACGCGCGCGGCGGCCTGGGATATATCCAGCGGACCGATGAAGAGCAAAATTCCTATCCGCGAGTCGCGGAAGTATTTCGTTCCATCCCGAATCATGGAGCAATCACGCTTGCGTGGGGCGATGCGGGAAGGCTTCCTTATTTTTCTGGAATGTTAAGCATCGACCCCGTTGGCCTCAACACGAACGAGATTGCGCACGCGCATTCCGCCGACGAGGTGATCGGCTATATTCTTCGTTCAAAGCCCGACCTGATTATCATTCCCTTAATGCTTCCCAAAGAGGATACGATCTCAAACGATACCTGCCGCAGAGTGCTCAGCTATGGGCATGGCCGTATCGGTTCGGCGTATCCGGCGCTTGCTCGTGCCGTACTCGCGACCACGTATAAGCCGATCGCAATACTGCCACAATCCATATACGATCTCGATCTTCTCGCCGATACGACCTCGCCGCATTACCGGGATATTGTGAATACTATCGTTCCACGAATTGGGCACGATAGTAATTTCGAGAGACCGGCCACCTGCATTCAATGATTGAAACGATGTGGGCGCCATGATAGATGGTTCCCAGATCGAAACGCCATTTGGTTCCACACCTTGAATTATAGTACCATTCGCGGTTTAGCAATCTCACGGAGCCTGAGCCCGTATCGCGCGAGTGCGGTCGCATCGGCGAAATCGGGCGAACGGCCGAGGCGACGGCGCGTCAGCTCTTTATCTTCCAGGCGGAAGGCGAGCGTGTTTTCGGTAATGGAGAGGCGAATGGCCGCAAGTTCTTGAAGGAGTTGCTTATGATCGAGCAGCCGGAGCGATCCGGCGCGGAGTTCGTCCAAGAGCGCGAAATACATTTCGGCGCGAGCGTTCGCCAGGTCCTTGTTATTGCGTAGCAAGCCTTTCGCGGCCTGCGCGAAGTTCACGGGATAAATACCGCCATCCACGATCGTCCGCCCGGCGCGATCGAGCAGGTGGAATTCTTTAAGGCGGTCGGTCACGCCACCGCCCACGCCGGTATCATCGAGCGCGATGATCTGAAAGCCCTCGTCATAATATCGTTTGATTCGGTGTGCGATCGCCATCAGGTCTTTCTCATGCATCGTCTTGAATTCTAATTGACAATTGCCGGCGAAGAAGGCGAAGACCGTCGCATCCTCGCCGCCGCGCGCGATATCGACGCCGAGGCATTTGACTTCTCCTTCTTTAGAGGAGGGTGTTTGACACGCGGCTTGTAATAATTCCATCGGGATCAGCCCTTCCGATTCCATATCGGCCCACTCGCCAAGGATGCGCGCCTGGACGATCGGCGTTGCGCGATACCTTTTCCTGAGCCAGGAAATATACACCTCACCTGGTGTGGAGCGAAATGGTATTTCGCTCCCAAGGACCGGAATATCATTTCGGTCCGCACCCGAAGACAATTCATGGCTCCAACTGTTTAGCCGGTCCTCGATCCACGTTTGCGTGACCGCGCCTTTGATGAGTTCTTCTCCCGCATCGACATTCGGATGGTCGAACGCCGAGATCGTTATCACCTGCCAGTCTCCGGATTGCTCCGCCTCGTAGGGGAAGGATTGCATATCGATCGGATTGCAGATCATGACGATCTGCGCGTCGCTTCCGGTGAGGTTTCCGGTCAGCGCATCGAAGATTTCGCGATTCAATCCGGTCGCCTCATCGACTGCGATGAGCAGGTGCGGCGCATGGAAGCCCATCGCATTTTCGGGAACGTCCGGCGAAATTCCGATCATGAAATGCTTGTCCGAAAGCAGGATGGAAGTCTCGTTCAGCTTGAGGAGCTTTTCCGGATCGTTGGGATCTTTATATAGTTTAGCATTGCGCGCCTGACGACGAATTTCTCCCCACAGATTGCGCTTCACTTGTGTCCAACTCGAAGCTGTTGTCAGCACGATGGAATCTCCGTAAGTGTAGAAATACCAATTGCAGATCGCTGCCAGCGCGGTGGTTTTGCCTGCGCCATTGCAGCTTCGAACGAGTATTTTCCTATCGCCCGATTCGATGGCCTGGAAGATTTCGCTCATCTTGGACCACGGTTTTATTTTTAATTTTTCTGTAGCAAAATCTGATAGGGACATAAGCTTTCATTGTGTGACCGGAAGCGCCGCTTCCGGCAATTTCTGGGAGGGAAGCAACGATTCCCCTCCACACAACCTTCTACACAACCTTCTACACAACCCTCTATACAAACGGTCAGTACGTCACTTCCGCGGTTTCCACGCGCGCGACCCATCGGATATTCGTCGAGGCCGCGCCGGTGACCTGAACGTACAGGTTCCCATTCAACGCGGTAACCGTGGGTGTGCCCCAACCCGCCGGAGCATTGTAGGTAGCGGTTACGTTCGTGCCAACAATCGTGGCAGTCCCTGCATTATTATAGATCGCTCCGTTCACATCCCATGCGCCCACGGTGGCCGGCGAGCCACTCGTTTTGCCGATAATATAGACATGGAAATTCATCGCACCACTCGAAGGGACCGCGATAAACGTGGTCAGACCATCGAGGGTGAGATAGGTCGCTATTGCGTTCGAGGTGCTCGTGCGCAAGGTAAAAACAGATGTTTGCGCGTCACCCTGTGATGCGAAATCGCCCGAAGCCTGAGCGTGTTGGCCATACTGAGAAGCAATCGCGTCAAAGCCTCCGGAAACAGTGGAAAAATCACCGCTTGCGGTATTGGCTTTGCCGCCCGAGATAGTGGAATTCAAGCCGCTTGCGACTTGCGTATTCGCACCGCGGCTCATCTGCCAATCGACGGCATTCGTGCCGCGTATATTTCCGCCGCCCGTTCCGTTATCGGCAATTTGCGTTTCGAGCGCGCCCGCGCCTTTGGGCTGTAACGCGATGGAGATATTCGTTGCGCCGGCGTCCGTGGCAAGCAGTTGCTCGCCGGAGCTCGTTGCGGAATAGGGCGCGGTGCTGTTGTTGTAATTTTCGGTGATATGCGAAAGTCCGGGCGTTACCCATCCGAGCGTGACGGCATACGGTTCCGTGCCGCCAACCGCGGTGGCTTCCAGCACCTGGCCTGTCGTCGGCTGCGCCAGCGGCAGCGTAAGAATTTGTGATGCGGTAACGACGCCGGACTGGAAGGCCACGAATTTATTCGCGACGGAATCGAAGGCTCCGCTACTGCTTCCCGGCGCAAAAAGGTAGAGACCGTGGGCCGCGCCGTCATTACTCGCCAGCCAAAGATTGGTATTGCCGAAGACGGCGGTGTTGTTCGCGGCGATGGACATGGCATTACCGGGAATTCTAGCATCATTGCGTCCCAAAAAGCCGAAATCGTCATGGCCGATGAGGGTTAATAGCTCGCCACCTGGGATCGCGGAATAACCACCGCTTATGGTGTTCGTATAGCCGCCGGAAATCGCCGCGTTCATGCCGCTTGCGGTGTTGAAATCGCCGCCGGAAACCGTCGCCATAGGGACGCTTGCGGCGTTCAAATAGCCCCCGGAAACCGTCGCGGAGAATCCGCTTGCGGTGTTCGATGAGCCGCCGGAAACCGTCGCGAAGCCGGCGCCGCTTGCGGCGTTGAAATAGCCCCCGGAAACCGTCGCGGCGCTGCCGCTTGCGGTGTTCACAATGCCGCCGGAAACCGTTGCATAGTAGTTGCTTGCGGTGTTCTCATAGCCTCCGGAAACCGTCGCTTCGGGGCCGCTCGCAACCTCCGTAGCCGCGGCCCTGATCATCTGCCAATCGACGGCATACTGGCCGCGCGCATTTCCGCCGCCCGTTCCGTTATCGGCAATTTGCGCTTCGAGTGCGCCGGTGCCTTTTGGCTGGAGCGCGATGGAAATGGCCGTCGTTGCGCCCGCGTCCGTTGCAAGCAATTGCTCGCCGGAACTCGTCGAGGAGTAGATCGTCCCGCTATTGATATAATTTTGGGCGAGGGCCGAATTGCCTTGCGTGGATGTGCCGGTCCAGAGCGGAATCATTCCCGAAGTGCCGGTGCCGGTGATGGCTCCGCTCGCGGTAAGGGTGGTCGCGTCCCAGGCGCCCTGCACGCCATCCGCTGGGTTCCACATCAGGATTTGGTTCAGCGCCGTGCCAATATGCACGAATCCCGATGGCGGGCTCCCAGGCGGCGGAATCGGCAGGACGAACGGGATATTGCCCGTCCAGCCGCTTAACGTCGTTTCGAGCGTGATCGTGTTGCCCGAACCGTCATCGAGGGTGAAGGCGTGCGCGCCCAGCGCGCGCGTTTGCGCGAAAGCGGACGCTGCATACGAGGTGAAAGCAAAAGCCAGCAGCACGGAAAAAAATCGATTCATTTTAAAAATCTCCTACAATGTGAAAAAATCTTGCATTTCCCTATTTACAAAAATACGACTTTATTGCCCAGCGCAGGAATTTTGGGAAAAAAGATACATCACCATTGGAATGAGGGAAGCAGCGCTTCCCTCCACGCCGACGGGTTGGTGTGGCCGGAGGCTCGCCGCGGCGAGCTTCCGGCATTGATTATGCAGGAGATCGGTAGTATCGCCGCCCGCGTTTTTGCAGTTTCCGCATCCCTCACTTTTTCGCGGCACTGGCCGGATCGTGAACATCGAAATTCGCTTTTTCGATTCCGAGGCCGCGCAAACAATTTTTCAGGATAAATTCCGGGATGGGATCGACATGCGTTTGGAGCGTAATCGGACGTTTGAGATCGTGGCGAGTCCAGAGTTCGTGCCCGCCTTCGGTTCGGATACACTTGCAGCCTATCGCTGAGAGATAGCTTCGAAAATCAGCACGGGAAATATTGCTGGTTTTGCCCACTCACGCATTTGCGAATAGTTTGACCGGCTTGCGCATGGGGCGGAGCGGAACACCTTCCTCCACGAGTCTGCTCAGCGATTGGTTGGTGTCGAGCAGTTCGTCGAAGCTCGGCGACTTAACGAGCTTTAACGTATTACCCTTGAGGTTCCACCCGAGCCGTTTCAATTCCGATACGAGCGTCCCCTTTTTCGTCGTGATGTCGAGGAAGTTCTTTAGCACGATCTCGAACGAGGCTTTTGCCTCGTCGTCCGAGTAACCGTAGCCGCTGAGGTCTAACGCCGGTGCATAGGCAATATGGGCATCGCCTTCCTCGAAAAGCACGACGATAATATTCGTGGCCTCGACCTCGTGGTGTTGGTTTTTGAGTCGGGCGTTATAACTAAGCTTGTCTGGCATAAAATATACAAAAAATACTACAAAAAATTGGCCGGGTTAGTTACAATCGCGTTTTGGCGAGTGAATTGCATTCTCTGAATTATTGCCGCCCGGCGTTTTTGCGGTTTCCGCAGGATGAGCGATCATCAAGGATGAGCGATCATCGGGATGAGCAATCATCCGCGTCCGCCTCCAGCAGAGAACCGCGCATGGAGGCGGACCGGGGCGGCTTTTTTTCGCCTTCCGCGAAATGTTTGCTCTCGGTTTGTGTTCTAACTTGCGCTCCCATCTTTCACTTAGGATAATGGCGGAAACAAACCCCAACGCGCGCCTCGAAGCATTTTCCGATGGCGTCTTTGCGATCGCAATAACATTACTGGTCCTCGAGATAAAGCTCCCACCGGAGGAGAGCATCACTACTACCCGTGATTTTTGGGTAGCGCTTCTCGGTATCCTGCCTTCCATTGTCACGTTCCTTTTAAGCTTTACGATCATTCTCATCACCTGGGTGAATCACCATGCCGCGTTCCAATTGATCCATAAGTCATCCGGTGCTTTTATTTATGCGAATGGCTTTTTGTTGCTTGCGGTAGTTTTTCTTCCGCTTCCGACGGGACTCCTCGGCGAGTACGTCCTGACGAATCATGCGGCTCCGGCCGTTGTGCTGTTCGATGGCGTTCAGGCCGTTCAAGCCTGCGGCTGGGTGCTGGTGATGCGAGCCGCCATTCGAAACGGGTTGGCCAGGAACGAATCCTGCATGGTACAACTACGCGAGAGTCTGAAATTTGGATATTATGGGGTCGCCATTTATTCGACCTGCGCCATCGCGGCTTTTTGGTTCCCGCTCCTCATTGCCATCGCGACGACGATCATCTGGGCCGGCTGGCTCATCGTCGGCACGACAATTCGGCGGGAATAGGTTGGTGTTACGGTAGCACGATCTTCACCACGTTCGAAGGCGGACCGAGGCCGCTGAAAACGCTTTTGAGCGTATCGCCGGAATAATAATCATACGACACGGCATTGGTGCAGGTGGCGACGTACGCAACCAGGTAGAGCGTGTCGCCGGAGTGTTCGTTCGGGTTGCCGAGTTTTGGATAAATAATCCCAGGATCGTTACCGAAATTCACCCAATCGCTTTTATCGGTAGTGTTAACAGTTGGGTGTCGTCCGACAAAATAATAAAGATTTGCGGTGCTCGAATAATCGTTACCAGCGGAATCCACAACGGTCGGGGTATCGGAGCACGGGAACAATGTGTCCATGTAATTCGGGGCGATAAAAATACTCCTCCTCACGGCAACGGGCGAAAGCGTTACCTTCCAGTTCCGTATTCGCGCAAGTTCCAATGGTTTGGTAAAAACTACGGTTTTCGTGCCGGTGGTCTGGAATGGCCAATAATAATAGTCCTCGAATCCAGGCTTCGAGAGATGAAGCTTGTACGTTCCTGCCGGCACGCTATCGAGAACGAAGTGTCCATCGCTATCCGTGATAGCCGAATACGGCGTTCCCAACAGCTCCACGGTAACGGCTCCCGCCGACGATGCCGATGGGGTGCAATCCATCTCGACGAGCTTGACCGAGCCTTCGATCTTTCCCGTACCCATGGACCGCACATCAGTCACGTTCGTGGTTGTCGTGCAACCGGCAATAAGCGCAATCGCGGAAAGAAGGATCGCGAAATGCGAAAGCTTGGAGTGGTTCATGGGATTATTTTTTGCGATTCTTTCTCTATGCATTGCACGATTTAGCAGTAGGCGCCGACCTACGCAAGTTAGAAGTATTACAGTTCCGTCTGTTCTATCCGCTTCACTAAGCGCACCGTTTCCAGGCTAACGGTCGTAACGCGCTTGATAAGGCGGAGGATGTAGTCCGGCTCCTCGGGGCGGTTGGGGTCGTTCACGATGCCGGAGCGTTTATCGGTCGAGATCTGGTATTGGTCGATGATCCAGTCTAATGCTGAGCGGTTGCCGAGGCGGTACTCGAATGCTTCCGGAGGGATGCCGCGTAAGGTCATATTCTCGTTATAGACAATCGCGGTCTTGTCTTTCGTGAGCTTCATTTTTTCTACATGCAGATTCAGTTCGCCCGGACAATCTTCATCCAGAGGATACTCCGGCGCCGACTCGTAATTCACGTGCAAATCGGCGAGTTGCTTGCCGGCGTTCGATAAGTTCCAGAACTGTGCCGCATCTTTTGGCAGCGGAATGCGCGGAAGTTCACGCCGCAAATTCGCCGCGTATTTCGTCCGGTAGCCGGGATGGTGCAGCAGGCCATAGACGTAGTAGAAAATATC
>Ga0307374_10012098_pt1 | contig 12160 bp, 7 predicted proteins | sample OX3MG_FD_202532 | JGI IMG/M metagenome (GOLD analysis project Ga0307374, IMG submission 202532) | Soil microbial communities from Risofladan, Vaasa, Finland - OX-3 | ecosystem: Environmental > Terrestrial > Soil > Coastal area > Acid sulfate soil | place: Finland: Risofladan, Vaasa | collected...
CCAATTGGGCCTGGGCCTGATGCACGTTGGCCTGCGCCACCAGCTCGTCGCCGTGCGTGCCCCCACCGTTGAACAGTGACACCTGCGCGCTCAGCCCCACCGTCCAGTTCTCGCGGAAGTTGCTCCACGCAGGAAACGTGTTCGCCGGGAAGAACAGCCGTTGATAGCCCGACGTGAGTGACAGAGCCGGATACCGTTCGGCCCGGGCGACTTGCAGCAAACCCTCTTGGGCCCGGACGTTCTGTTGCGCTTCCCGCACGGCGGCGCGTTGCAGGGAGCTCGTGTCCGGCGCGTTCGTCGTCGCGATACCGGCAAGGCCCGGCATCGGCGCGTTCTCGATCGGCGTCGTCAGCACGACCGAATCATCCAGCGGCAGTTCGAGCAGGCGTTTGAGATTGAGCAGCGCCACCTCGAGGTTGGTCTCTGCCTGCAGCACCTGCGGCCGCTGGTTGTCACGCGTCACCTGCGCCTTGAGCAGGTCGAAGTCCGACGCGTTGCCCACACGGCGCGCCACGGTCGTCTGCCGCAACAATTCGTCCGTCTGGGCCAGCGTGGAATCCGAGATCACCAGCAACTGCTGCGCGAGCACGGCGTCGTAGTAGGCCTGCGTCACGTCGAGCGCCAGCTGGGCCCGTTGCGAGCCGAGTTCGAGATCAGCCACCCGTTGCCCGGCCACCGCCGCCGTGCGCTGGCCGGTGAGGCGGCCCCACGTGAAGACGTTCTGCGATACCTGCAGCCCGATCACGTATTCGTTCTCCGCGCCGAAGCCCACGCTCTGCAAGTTCGACGCGGGGCTGCTCGTGCCGTTCGACCCGGTCGAGTCCGACGACGTGCTCCCGAAGCTGAACCCCGAAAACTGTGAGCGCAGCGTCCGCGTGTATCCGAGCGACGCGCCGACCTGCGGCAGGAATTGACTGCGTGCCTGGTCGAACTGGCCCTCGGCGCGCGTCACACCGGCCCGAGCCATGCGGACCGTCGTGCTGCGCTGCTCCGCCAACTGGATGGCGTCTTCCAGCGATACGGGGCGTACGCCGCCGGCCGCGCGCTGCGCGAGCGCCGGGATCGCACCGAGCACGAGGCCGCCAAACAGAACTGCGGCGCGCACGCTCTTGGCTGTGATGGATTGCATGTCTTGGAGTGTTGAAAGGTGATCGGGCCGCGGCGTCAGGCCGCCGTGACCTTCGACTTCGGCGCCGCGCGAAGCGACATGCCAGCAGCTCGCAGGAAACACTTCGCGTAGCGGTTCGGCGCGTCTTCCGCCGGCTCGGGAAACGCTCCGGGCATCATTTCGCGACACATCGCATCGCCGAACAGCGACGACATCAGCATCGAGATCGCGGCGCCCGTATCGCCGCCGGTTTGCGCCAACTCATACGTGGTGAGCACGTCCACGTATCGCCCGAGCTCCTCAGCGGCGCAGTGCGGCCCACGGCACGCGGCCTCGGCGGCCAGCGGACGTTCCTCCATCTCGCTCATCGACTTACGGAGAAACGATCGCTCGCGCGTCAGAGAGTCGAGGACGACGTGGCACCACTCGGTGAGTTCGCGCTCGGGATCTACTGGGTGGCCTGGAAGTTCCGGGACGACCGTGGCATTTGCCTGATCGCGGGCCAGTTCCTCGAACAGGGAGTCTTTCGAGCCGAAGGTGCGGAACAGGGTGACTTCATTGACGCCGGCTTCGTTGGCGATGAGCCTGGTGGTCGCGCCACGATAGCCGTGGAGGGCATAGACGCGGGCGGCCGCTTCGAGAATTCGTTCGCGGATTTCCATAGGACCCGGAGGCTAGCGGGTCCTCATTCCGGTAGCAAGTGGGTACTTGCTTCAATGTCACACCCGCCCCGAGACAACGGCTGGACGACGGCCGCCTTACGATCCCGCCCGCACCGTGCGCACGCCGAACACCGGGGCGATGCGACCATGAGCGCCCGCATCGAACCGGACGGTGACCGTCGACTTGCCGCGAGTGAGCGCCTCCGGCACCGCATAACGGGCATCGAAGAAGCCGCTCGCTCCGGCGTTCGGCACGAACGTGCCGATCGTCGTTCCATTTATGATAATGCTAAAGTCACCGGTCGTCGGTGTGAGGCCGGGCTCGTTGTAATACGTGACCACGAGTGCAGCGGGGACGCCCGGCTCCACCGGCAGTACGTAGGAGAACCAGCCCGCCCCGCCTCGGCCCGGACGACCCTCCGTGCGTTCCGCGGGCCGGTCGACGGGGGCGCTCTGGTAATGGAAGAGCGCATCATCCTCCCGGGTTCCCGGACGCACGAACGCGATCGTCGCCGCGTCGAGTGCGCGCTGCCGGTCCCGTTCGGCAGCGATCCCCGCCACCCGCCGGTCGAACTCGGTCGGTGTGACCACGTCCAGGTAGAGACTGTACGTGCGCTCGTACGTCCGATAGAAGGGCGCCAGAGCGACGTCCCCTGCCGGCGATGGGGCCTCGGGGACCCGCGCCACCTGACGCACCGTGAAATTGCCGGCCGGCGTGGCGGGCACCACCCAGTCGTCCAGCGGACGTCCCGCCGCGACCATCACCGGCACGGGCGGCTTCGTGAACGCGGCACGTCCTTCGCGCCGCGGGCCCAGATCGGCGGCGAGCGCTAGCGGGCCCCACATGATCGCCGTCACGCTCGGGTCATCCGGCGTCGTCTCGAACCGGAGCGTCTTGGGAAGCGTCAACTCCACGACGTCTCCCGCGTTCCACGTGCGTTTCAACTCCACGAAGGTGCTGGGCGGCAGGACGCGCGGGTCCTGACTCACCAGGCGGCCACCGGCGCGGCCGGGTTGCAGGCTACCGAGCGGGGGTTGCGGCACCTCCTGCCCATTGACTCGAACACGGAACCCGTCGCCCGCCCAACTCGGCCGCCGGATGGCGAGCGTGAACGCCGTCGGCGCCGGCGGCGTGATGGTGAGTGTGGCCGAGCCGCCGTCGGGGAAATCGGTGGCCATCGCGAACCGCGTCCCGTCGCTGAACCGTGCCGTAGACGGCACGAATACCGTGACCCACCGTGTATCGTCCGATTCGTAATACACGCCGTGGCCCACCAGCGCGTGGTTTTCCATCCCCGTGCCCACACAGCAGGTGAAGTCCCGCTGCATGTCCTGGTATTCCTGCTGTTCGGCACGCCCGACCGGCACCATGTACGACATGTCGCCATCGGCCGGGTCGATGGATGACAGCTGGTGGTTGAACAGCGCGCGCTCCTGGAAGTCGGCGTAGAACGCGTCGGGGCGCACGGAGAACAGCCGGCGCGTCAGCTTTAGCATATTATAAACATTGCACGACTCGCACGTTCGTCCGTCGATCCGGACGCCCCACGCGTCGGCGGGCCCGAAGTACTCGGACAGCCCGTGGCCCCCACTGGCATACGTGTGGTGCTGCACGACGGTGTCCCAGAAGAACGACGCCGCCAGCAGATCACCGGCGTCACCCGTGTAGCCGAACCGCTCGGCCGAGCCGACGAGCTTGGGCACCTGGCAGTTGGCGTGCTTACCGTCGAGGTTGTCCTGCCCGCGCTTGAGCGGGTCGGTGAACGCGTGGTGCTCGAACTTGTACGACAGGGCCAGCCACCGCGCGTCGCCGGTATCGGCCCACAGGTCGGCCAGCACCTCGTTCATGCCTCCTTGCTCGGTGTTGAGCATCGCCGCCAATTGCGCCTCGTTCAGCGGAGCGAGAATGCCGTCTGCCCAGGCCGCGAATTTCGTTTCCACCTCGAGCGCCGTCGGGTTCCCGGTGTGCCGGTAGGCGTCGCGCAGTCCGGCAAAGGTCTTGTGCAGCGTGTACCACGGTGACCAGAGGCCGTTGAGATCGAATGGCGCCGAGCGAATCACGCCGTCGTGCAGTTCGCCAAACGCCTTGCGCCCATTCTCCAGCGCGCTCAGGTACCCGTCGCCATTCTTGTCCTGCACTTCCTTCAAGCCGGCCACCAGATAGTCGGCCCGCGCCTTGAAGCGCGCATCGCCGGTGGCGAGATACATGAGGCTCACCGCCGAGAGATGGTGGCCCGCGATGTGACCCGTGAGATTGTGGCCGTCGCCGTCCCAGCCGGTGTAACCCGGTGCCTTGGGGACGAGCCCGGCGCGGATTCTGTAGTACGCGAGCATCCGATCCGGATCGAGCGACAGGAGGTACGCGGCGTCCAGTTCCTGGGCCTGCTTGAGCGGGCCACCGAGCACGCGCACGTCGCCCAACGGCACGGGTCGGGCGCGCAGCATTTTCTGGGAAATCGGGTCGGCGGCTCGGGCGCGTCGTTCGTTGGCGGAGAGTTCCGCGGCGCTGGCACTTCCGCGAATGCCGAGCGAGAGCGCCGCGGCAGCGGAGGCGGAGAGGGCGAGAAAGTCGCGTCTGGATGAGGGCATGGTGGCGGCGGGCGGGTGAGGGATGGGGCTAAGCGGTGGCGGCAGCCGTCGCGGCAGCGGCCTCGCGGTGCTTCTGCTCGGCAATCGTCTCGTACGATGTGTGCGACTCCGGCCGTCGCATCGCCGCGAGGCTCACGACGCCAAGGCCCAGGCCCTTCATCGGATTGGTCCAGAGGACCGCACCCGTGTTCGGATCGAGGCGAAACACCTCGCCCTGACTGGCGGCAAACAGGCCGTCACCGTCCCAGAGCACGGTGACGAAGCTCGATCCTTTGAGCTTCACGCGCCACGCCTCGAATCCATTGCGTCGATCGATCGCAACGACGCAATTCTTGATGCCCACGAACAGCAGTTCTTCCGATTGTGGCGTCATCGCATTCTCCGGTCGACCCCAGCATCCACAATGCCCTGCTATTGCCGCACTGGCAAGTCGCCACGCCCACCCGACGCCCCTGCCCGGTAGCGGCACCCCCGATTGGGGGCGGACGCCGTCGCCATCTGCTGTCGTGCGGACTATCGCCCGACTGGGATTCACGCCATTTTTTTTCAGGGGATGTCCAACACATCTCGACGCACTCTCGCAAGGGAGACCCGAACCTCAATGATGACCCATTCACTGAATCGTGCTCGGCGGATCGCGCGCCGAGCGTCGGTACTCGCCTTTCTCTTCGTGCCGCTGACTCCCACGCGGGGGTCCGCACAGTCGCTGAACATGCCGCGCAACATGAAGCAGGCCGTGGCGAACGGCACGCGAACCCTCGACGGACTGCCGGGCCCCCGGTACTGGCAGAACCGCGGGCGCTATACGATCACGGTCACGGCCCTGCCCCCCGACCGCCGGATCGCGGGCACCGAGGAGATCACGTATTTCAACAACAGCCCCGACACGCTCAGGGCGCTGGTCATCAAGCTGTTCCCGAACTCCCACAGGCCCGGCGCGCCGCGCGACGGCGGCACCTCGGAGGAAGGGCTCACCTCGGGCGTCCATATCCGGTCGTTCGCGGTGAACGGCAAGGCCGAAGCGTGGGACAACAGCCCGCGCTACTTCACCTGGCAGCCGGTGAAGCTGCCCGCCATGCTGGCACCGCACGACTCCGTGCACCTGGCCTTCCGGTGGTACTACGACCTGCCCCAGCGGCCCAGCCGCCAGGGCGTGATCGACTCCACCACGTTCTACGTTGCGTACTTCTATCCGCGCGTCGCGGTCTACGACGATTACAACGGCTGGGACACGATGGACCACGCCGGCCACGAGTTCTACAGCGACTTCAACGACTACGATGTGACCTTCGACGTGCCAGCGAACTTCGTGGTGTGGGGCACCGGGACGCTGACCGACGCGGCGCAGCTACTCCAGCCCGGGCCGCTCGCGCGGTACCGCGCTTCATTCACCTCCGATTCGACGGTCCACGTGGCCACCGGGGTGGAGATCCATGGCGGGGCCGTCACGATGCAGCAGCCGATGAACAGCTGGCGCTTCACGGCTGCCGACATTCCGGACATGGCATTCGGCTTGAGCGACCACTACGACTGGGACGCGGCGAGCGTGGTCGTGGACGATGCCACGCACCGCCGCGCGAGCGTCCAGGCCGCGTACAACGATACCGCGGCGGACTTCCATCAGATGGTCCAGTTCGGCCGCCACGCCCTGGACTTCCTATCGCGCCAGTGGCCCGGGGTCGCTTACCCGTATGAGAAGACCACCGAATTCCAGGGCGGCGCGGGCATGGAGTACCCGATGATGGCAAACGACGAGTCGTACGCCGACCCGCCGTTCGCCCAGTTCGTGGCCGCGCACGAGATCGCGCACACCTACATGCCTTTCTACATGGGCACGAACGAGACTCGATATGCATTCATGGATGAAGGGTGGGCCACGACCTTCGAATATCTCATCAACCGTGTGGATATGGGGGTGGACAAGGCCACGACGCTCTTCGAACAGTTCCGCGTGAATCGATGGGCGCACGACCCATCCCCGCTCGAAGATCTGCCCATTGTTACACCGGCCGATGCGCTGACCGGCGGTGCCTATGGCATCAACGCCTATGGCAAGCCCGCCCTCGGCTACCTCGCCATGAAGGACATGTTGGGCGACGCGACGTTCAAGAAGTGCCTCCACGCATACATGGATCGTTGGCACGGCAAACATCCGACCCCGTGGGACTTCTTCAACACGTTCAGCAACGTGGCCGGCCAGAATCTCAACTGGTTCTGGAACGACTGGTTCTTCAGCAATGCCTACATCGATCTCGCGGTCCGGAGCGTCACCAGAGCACGCGGCGGCTATGCCGTCGTCATCGACAACATCGGCGGGATGGACGCGCCAGTCGACCTCCACCTCCAGTACGCCGACGGCACCAGCGACGTCGTCCACGAGACGGCGGCCATCTGGAAGACCAATCAACAACGGACGACGGTGACCGTACCAACGGGGAAGACGGTCAGAGCGCTTACTCTCGACGGCGGCATCTGGATGGACGCCGACACGTCGAACAACAACTGGAAGGCGAAGTAGGCCGGCTTACAGGACGGGCGATCGGGCGGCGGCGGGCAGAACCTGACGGGGCCCCGCCGCCTACCCGTGCCCGAAGCGGCGGACCAACTCGGCCATCGCTTCCGCCGGCGCCCCGCCTTCAGCCATCAGGCCGCCAACGACCCCATCCCGGTCCCGGGCTGGACGGTTCTGGCTGACCTTCCACTTGCCCGCCAGTTGTGAGATCGGAATTTCTATTCCGACGATCGCACCGAGGAGCTTGCGGACGAAGTCGGCGGGGGCGTCTTCCACCTTCCATGACTCGGCACGCCCGGCTTCGTAGCGGTTCGTGAGCTTGTCGACGAATGCGCGTAACCACGTCTCGTCTTCAATCACCCGCAAGGGACCGCGGGCATGGACCACCGCGTAGTTCCACGTCGGCACCACCTCGCCCGACTCCCGCTTGGCCTCATACCAGGAAGGCGAGATGTACCGGTCGGGACCCTGGAAGATCACCAACGCGTCCAGTTCACCTGCCGCGTCGCGCCACTGCGAGTTCGCGCGCGCGACGTGCCCGCGCAGCGTCCCGAACGGCGCCGGATCGGGATCGATCTCGAACGGCGTGTGATTGGCATCGAGTCCGTCGGGCGTGAGCGTGACGAGCGCGCCCAAGGGATGGGCCCGAATGAGCTCGTGCAGAACATCGATGCGGGTTTCCGCGAACTGGCCGGGGGTGTACATCGCGTGGCGGGGCGGGAGCTGGTGGTGACGGTGGGTCAACGATGCTACCCACCGGTGGAGAGGGGAAGGGCGGCGCAGGGCTCGGGGGTCTGGCAATTTTGTCTTCCGTGCGCAATTCTCTGGTCGCGTCCGCTGTTCGCTCAACCGCCACCCGAGGCCAGCCGTGACCAACCCCGAAGAACTGCTTGAGCAGACCCAGGCCCAACTGGAAGCCACCGACTTCGACGAGGAAGCGCTCGGCATCGACCGCCGCCACTTCGTCTTCCTCTCCCTGGTCGCCGCCGCGGCCACGACGCTCGGCGTCGAACCGGCGCACGCCCAGGCGCGCGGCGCTGCCACCGCCGGCGGACAACAGCGGCAACAGGAGGAGCCACCGGTTCCACTCGGCAACGGCGAATCGCCGGCGCTGCAGTTCCAGCCGTACCCCGGCGGGACAGGCGCACTCATGGAGAAGCTCGTCCGCGAGCGTGGCGCTCGCGCCTTCGACCGCGGCACCTACGAACCCGAACCGTGGGCCGGTGCCGTACCGGCGTCGGACGACGACATCGCCTTTCTTCCCGCACACCGCCTCTCGGCGATGCTCAAGGCGCGGCGCATCACGTCGGCTCGCCTCACCGACATCTATCTCACACGCATCAAACGGCTCAATCCGATCCTGCTCTGCGCCGTGACGATCATGGAAGACCAGGCCCGCGCTGAAGCGGCACGCGCCGACGCCGAGATCGCGGCGGGAAAGTATCGCGGCCCCCTCCACGGTCTGCCCTACGGCATCAAGGACCTGTTCGCCACCAAGGGCGTCCCCACCACGTGGGGCGCCAAGGACTTCGAGAACCGCATCATCGACGAGGACGCCGAGGTGGTCGTACGCCTCCGGGATGCCGGTGCGGTGTTGATCGCCAAGCTGGCCACCGGGCTCTTCGCGCAGAACGATCAGTGGTTCCGTGGACGTACCAACAATCCGTGGAATCTGTCGCAGGGATCGAGCGGTTCATCGGCCGGCCCCGCGTCGGCAACCGCCGCCGGGTGCGTCGCCTTCGGTATCGGCACGGAGACCTCGGGGTCGATCGTGTCGCCGACCATTCGCTGCGGCTTGAGCGCGCTCCGACCGACCTTCGGCAGTGTGAGCCGCTATGGCGGGATGGTGCTCGCCTGGTCGCAGGATCGCGTGGGTCCCATCGTGCGCACGAGCGAGGACGCGGCGATGGTGTTCAACGTCATTCATGGGGTGGACGAGAAGGATCCGTCCACGGTGACTATGCCCTTCCAGTTCAATCGCCATGTTGACGTGGCGTCGATGCGCATCGGCGTAGATGACCAGGCGCCCAAGGAACTGGTGGACAAGCTGCGCGAGCTCGGCATGAAGCCGGTGACCATCGGGGCGCGACCGACGGTGGCGGGAATCAGCCGCGGGTCAGGCGGCCTCGACGTGGAGGACGCTGCCGCGTTCGATTCGTACGTGCAGATCAAGGCCAAGGAGATCGGGCTCGATCTCAACAACCTGCCGCCATTGCCGGCGCGGGGAGCTGGCAATGGCCGTGAGGGCGGCGGCCGCGGGGCGGCACCAGCCAATCCGATGGCGCCGGCCGACTGGAACCCGCGATTCGTGAACGGGCGCCGCATCCCGGGATTCGAGTTCCTACAGACCGAGCGGCGGCGTTACATCCTGATTTCGAAGTGGGCCGAGTTCTTGAAGGATCTCGACATGTACATCGGCGCCCCGTTCGCCGACGTCGGGTACAACGCGCAGACCGGGCATCCCAGCGCCGTCCTACCGTACAAGTTCGACGTGCCGCAGGTATTCGGCGGCGGCCGGCGCGGCGCGGCGCCCCCAGAGCCGGCGCCGGAACTCAAGCCGCAGCCGATCTGCGCGCAGATCATCGGCAATCTCTACAACGACGACTTGATCCTGTCAGTCGCCAACCAATTCCAGACGCACGACGAGACCGTAAAGCGCCATCCGGCGCTGTAGCCGCTCCGTTTCGCATTCGTACGAGTCGGGCCGCGCCCGGAACTCTCCGGGCGCGGCCCGACTCGCTCAGAAGCGGTAGCTGATGGACAGGAAGTTCTGTGAGTTGCGCATTCCGCTCCCGAGTTCGCGATAGATCGAGAACATCAGATAGATGGAGCGCCCGATGGCCCAATCGGCATCCAGACTGCTCCACGTCAGGCGCGACGGTCCGATGCCGGAGCCCAAGATGGTCGGCTTGGACGTCTGGAGCCCTCCCGTCGCTTCGACGTGGAACAGGTCGAATGGACTCAGTTCGGCCGACAGCGACTGCAAGTCGCCACTGGACAGCGCTCCGCTGTAATGCGTTGCACGCGCCTGGAATCCCAGTTCCAACGGTGTCAGCCGCATCACCCCCATCGAGCCCGTGTATGACCGCGCGTTGCCGGCCGGACCTCCGCTCGTCGTCCGTGCATCGCCGCTCAGGCGGAATCGCCCGTGCAGATTGAGCGACGCCCCGCCCCAGATTCCTTGACGGAAGCTGTTGTCGAAGATGGTCTCTGGATTCACGTAGTCCTGGTAGAGGAGGACATTTCGCCGATTATCGACGCCCCCATTGAGGCTCAGCACGTCGGTCAGCGATAGCTGAACCGTCGCGAACGTTGACGTTGGCGTCGCTGCCGAATGCTCCTGCATCGCCCGCCACCCGCGGTTGATGTCCAACTCCTGCGTCACGTACGCCGACAACCGCGAGGTGACGACCATCGCCGTCGCATACGTGAATTCACGATCGATCTGTCCCATGGTGTACGCGCCCACGCCCCCCACCGTGAACGACCATATGGGCATCGCCATCGCCGCGTTGTGCCACTGGACGTATGCCCCGTACTCCCGCGTCGAATCCGAGAGGCCGAACGTGAGCAGGCTGGGTTGGAGCCCACCGAAGGCGCCGGCGCTCCAGTGGCGCTCTGTGTAGTCGAGAGCGATGCCGTCGAACAGTCCCACCGAACTGCTCGTGACCGAAAACTGCCGGCCGATGGTGATCGTGGTAGGCGTGCCGGTGGGGTTCCATTGCACGGCCGCCTTGTATACCCGCGTGACGTTGAGGGGGTAGGTCGGCGCTGGGTGCGTGCTGTCGGGCGGCGCGAGAATCGAACGCTGCGCGCGGACGTCGACGGAGAGCCCGAACGGAGAATCGGACAGATGCGTGCCGTCCAACCGAACGTCGAAGGCTGGCTGCGACATCACCCCGGCGGGTCCGATTCCCGCGTCGCTCGTGAGATACCGTACGCCAATGCGCCCCCGGAGTCTGTTCGTCTCACGCCACGCCGGGGCTCGAGACGACGCACGCGCCGCGATGGTCGCGGTCGGGGTGGCCGCCGCAACCGGGGATGCCGCCGGCGTGAACGCGGCGGAATCGCCGACGGCCACCGCCAGCGTTCCGGAGCGCACCACCGTGCAGGCCGCGCTGGTCGACGAGATGTACTGGACCGCGAGTTCGGCCACGAACGCCGTGTCGCGCACGACCTGGAGATGCGCTCCCTGGCGCAGACCGGCCACCTGCCCCGCATCGAGATACACGGTGGGTCCGCTGATGTACGTCACGTGCGCCCAGGCGCGCGTCGAGTCCACGGGCGGGGCGGCGGCCGGCTGCTGCGCGGAGACGCGACCGCCGCACAGCAGAAACCCCGCCGCAATGACAACACACCCCGCCGCGTGGCGCCGAGACCAGATCGTCTGGAGCATCAGCCGCCGTTCCCTCTCGGGTGGCACGCGTAGCAGGCGGTGGCGTCATACCGGTAACCGGATACCCCGGAGTGGTTCGAGTCCGTGCTGCTCTTCCCGTGACAGGAGCCCGACATGCAGGTGAACACCGCATAGTTGGACACCGAGGTATGGCAGTCCGCGCATACCGACCACCGGCCCTGGTGCGATCCCGAGTAGATGGGGAAGAAGGAGCCGTCGTGGTTGAACGTCGCCCCCGACCAGGTCGAGGTCGTGTGGCATTGCTCGCAGGTCTGGGGGAACCCGGCGGCGCTGTGGATCGGGTTGTTCGTCGCGCTGTAGTCCGCCAGGTGACAGGAGACGCAGGTGGTCGGCTTTCCCTTGAACACGCCGTCGCCGTGGCAGGCGTTGCAGGCAAGACTCACGTGGGCCCCGGTGAGCGGGAAGTTCGTGGTGCTGTGGTTGAACGTCGCGCTCGTCCAGTTGGTCGTGCTGTGGCACGTCTCGCACGTAGTCGGGAATCCGGCGGCGGCATGTGCGGGGTTGGAGGTGCTATTGAAGTCGGTCTGGTGGCACGAGACGCACAGGGTCGACTTTCCCTTGTACACCCCGTCGCCGTGGCAGGCGTTGCAGGCCACGGCCAGGTGGGCCCCGGTGAGCGGGAAGTTCGTGGTGCTGTGGTTGAACGTCGCGCTCGTCCAGTTGGTCGTGCTGTGGCACGTCTCGCACGTGGTCGGGAATCCGGCCGCGGCGTGTGCGGGGCTGGAGGTGCTATTGAAGTCGGTCTGGTGGCACGAGACGCAGGTGGTCGGCTTTCCCTTGAACACGCCGTCGCCGTGGCAGGCGTTGCAGGCAAGACTCACGTGGGCCCCGGTGAGCGGGAAGTTCGTGGTGCTGTGGTTGAACGTCGCGCT
>Ga0307374_10012101_pt1 | contig 12158 bp, 12 predicted proteins | sample OX3MG_FD_202532 | JGI IMG/M metagenome (GOLD analysis project Ga0307374, IMG submission 202532) | Soil microbial communities from Risofladan, Vaasa, Finland - OX-3 | ecosystem: Environmental > Terrestrial > Soil > Coastal area > Acid sulfate soil | place: Finland: Risofladan, Vaasa | collected...
GGAGTAGATGACCCTCGTCATACCGAAAGACGCCCAGCGATGAGCCTGCGCCGCCGGCTGCTCGCCGTCTTCATCGTGCTGCTCGCCGCGCTGGCCGCGGCGCCGCTGCAGGCAATGGAGCCGGCGGTGGGATCGAAGAACTTCAGCGCGCCGCGCAGCGTTCCGGATTACTTCAGCAACGAAAGCGGGCCGTTTCATACCGGCGCCAGCGCGCGGGCGGCCCGGCCGGGCCCGGCCGGGCGCTTTGCTGCGCCGATGACCGACCGCGCGACAAGCGTCGCCGCGCGCCGGCACCGCGGCCATCGCGCGCGGCGCATGGCAGCGATAAGCCGCCATCATCGCTATCGCCGCCTGGCGCGTCGCAGGGTCGGGACGCACGGCCATGCAGTGCATTTCCGTGCGGCGAGAAGCGGCAGGATGACCCGCACCCGGGCGGCCCATGCGCGGCACCGAACGGCGCATCTCCACCATCACTTCGCCCACCACTTCGCCCACCACCTCGCCGGCCACCGCGGCCGCGGCAAGGTCGTGGCCGTACGCGGCCGCCACCGGCCGGCGTCGCGCAGCGGCAAGCGCATCGTGCCGGTCCGCGGCTGAGCGTGGCCTCGGGCCACCCGCCAGGTTGGACTCGGCCCCCCGCCCCGCCATATAAGCGGCGCCATGGGCAGGATCGCGTTCGTCAAGATGCACGGGCTCGGCAATGATTTTGTCGTGCTCGACGCGCGCCGCAACCCGCTCGCGATCGACGCCGCTGCGGCGCGCGCACTGGCCGATCGCCATAGCGGCATCGGCTGCGACCAGCTGATCGTGATCGAGCCGCCGCGCCAGCCCACCGCCGATGCCTGGATGCAGATCGTCAACGCCGACGGCAGCGCGGCGGCGGCATGCGGCAACGCGACACGCTGCGTTGCCTGGCTGCTCGCCGAGGAGAGCGGCGCCGACCGGGTGCGGATCGAGACCGCCGCCGGCCTGCTCGACGCCGAGATGCTGGGCGACCGGCGGGTCGCCGTCGATATGGGCCCGGCGCGCACCGACTGGCATGACATACCGCTCGCCCGCGCGATGGAGACGCTCGCGGTCGACCTCGCCGCCGGGCCGCTGGCAAGTCCCGTCTGCACCAGCATCGGCAACCCGCACGCGACGTTTTTCGTCGACGATGCCGAGGCGGTCGATCTTGCCGCGCTCGGCCCGCGGCTCGAACACGATCCGCTCTTTCCCGAGCGTGCCAATATCGGGGTCGCGACGGTGCGCGGGCCGGATCGGCTCCGGCTGCGCGTCTGGGAACGTGGCGCCGGGATCACCCGCGCCTGCGGCACCGGCGCCTGCGCCGCGCTGGTCGGCGCGCATCGTCGCGGCTTGACCGGGCGGCAAGCGACGGTGAGGCTCGACGGCGGCGACCTCGACATCCTCTGGCGCGAGGACGGACACGTGGTGATGACCGGGCCGGCGACGCTCGCCTTCGAGGGCAGTTTCGACGCCGCGCTGTTCGGCCGGTAACGCGATGCCGGGCGTCGAGATCGTCACCTTCGGCTGCCGCCTCAACGCCTTCGAGAGCGAGGTCATCCGCCGCGCCGCCGGGAGTGCCGGGCTGGGCGATGCGGTCATCGTCAACACCTGCGCGGTGACCGCTGAAGCCGAGCGCCAGGCGCGCCAGGCGATCCGCCGGGCGCGGCGCGAGCACCCCGGGGCGCGGATCATCGTCACCGGCTGCGCCGCGACCCTGGCGCCGGCGCGCTACGCCGCGCTCGACGGGGTCGATCTGGTGCTCGACAACGACGCCAAGCTGCGGGCCGAGAGCTACGCGAGCGCCGTGGTGGCACCGGGCCCGCCCCCGCCTCTGCCCCTGCCCCTGCCCCCGCCGCTGCTCTCGCCGCCGGTCGCGGCCGATCCCGAGGGGCGGCGGGTGCGAGCCTATCTGCAGGTGCAGCAGGGCTGCGACCATCGCTGCACGTTCTGCATCATACCCTACGCGCGCGGCGCCAGCCGCTCGGTGCCGCTCGCCGCGATCGTCGAACAGGCCGGCGCGCTGGTCGCAGGCGGGGTTCGCGAGATCGTGCTGACCGGGGTCGATCTGACGGCCTACGGCGCCGACCTGCCGGACCACCCGACGCTCGGCGAGATGGCGCGGCAGCTGCTGGCCGCGGTGCCGGAGCTCGGCCGGCTGCGCCTCTCCTCGCTCGACCCCAGCGAGATCGACGCGCCGTTATGGGCGCTCCTCGCCAATGAACCCCGGCTGATGCCGCATCTGCATCTGTCGCTGCAAGCCGGCGACGATCTGATCCTGAAGCGGATGAAGCGGCGGCACAGCCGCGCCGAGGCGATCGCCGCAGCCCGCCGGGCCCGCGCCCTGCGCCCGGACGTCGCGATCGGCGCCGACCTGATCGCCGGCTTTCCGACCGAGAGCGAGGCGATGTTCCAACGCAGCCTCGATCTGGTCGCGGAATGCAGCATCGCCTTTCTGCACGTCTTCCCGTACAGCCCGCGGCCCGGAACGCCGGCGGCGCGGATGCCGCCCATCGACCCGGCGGTGGTGCGCGAGCGCGCCGCCCGGCTGCGGGAAGCCGGCGCGGCAGGGCTGCGCAACGAACTGCAGTCGCGCATCGGCAGCGAGAGCGCGGTATTGGTCGAGCGGCCGGGACGGGGCCGCGCCGCGTTCTACGCCCCGGTCAGCGTCGATCGCGCGCACCCGGTCGGGTCGGTCCGGCGAATGCGGCTGATCGCGGCGACCGGCGGCAGTCTTGTCGGAGTGCCCGTGACATGAGGTTCTGGCGGCGCAGCGTGCCGGCCGATGCTGCCGCCGACGGCGATGCCGCCACGCCAGAGGCGGCCGAGCTTGCCCCGGCCGCGCCGCTGCCCGAGCCCCAAACCGAAACCGAACCCCAAACCGAACCCCAAACCGAAACCGAAAGCGCGGCGCCGCGCGGCTGGCTCGGGCGGTTGCGGGCCGGACTGTCGCGCAGCTCGGCGCGGCTGACCGAGGGGATCAACACGATCTTCCTGCGCCGCCGGCTCGACGACGCGGCGCTCGACGAACTCGAGGAGCTGCTGATCGCCAGCGACATGGGGTTGGGCGTCGCCGCCGAGGTCGTCGCGGCCTTGCGCCGCACCCGCTTCAACCAGGAGGTCGCGCCCGAGGAGATCCGCGCCGCGCTCGCCGAGGAGGTGACCCGGCTGGTCGAGCGGGTGCAGCAGCCGCTGCGCCTCGATGCCGCCGCCAGGCCGTTCGTGATCCTCGTCGTCGGGGTCAACGGCAGCGGCAAGACGACGACGATCGGCAAGCTGGCGAAACAGTACCGCGACGCCGGCCACAGCGTCCTCCTCGCGGCCGGCGACACGTTCCGCGCCGCCGCGGTCGAGCAGTTGCAGATCTGGGGCGAGCGCGCCGATTGCCCGGTGCTGACCCGCCCGACCGGCGCGGACGCGGCGGGGCTCGCCTACGATGCGCTGGTCAGGGCGCGCGACGAGGGCGCCGACCTCCTCTTGATCGACACCGCCGGCCGGCTGCACAACAAGGCCGACCTGATGGCCGAATTGCAGAAGATCGTCCGCGTTTTGAAGAAGGTCGATGCGGCGGCGCCGCACGCGGTGCTGCTGGTGCTCGACGCGACGGTCGGCCAGAACGCGCATGCCCAGGCCGAAACCTTCCGCCAGATGGTCGGCGTCACCGGCATTGTGATGACCAAGCTCGACGGCACCGCCAAGGGCGGTGTTTTGGTGTCGCTCGCCGAGAAATACGGCATCCCGATCCACGCCATCGGCATCGGCGAGGGCACCGACGATCTGCGCCCCTTCGAAGCGCGCGCCTACGCCCGCAGCCTGGTCGGGCTGGATGCGTAGCGCGGACGCCGTGCGCTACTCGCGCTGCGGCGCGGCGGGGTCGGTGGGGGGTGCGGTGCGGGTCGTGAAATCGCCCGAAAGCCGCGCCTCGCGTTCGTGGTGCAAGGCCCAATGCACCGACGGGAAGGCGATGTCGTGCCACGGGATCTCATCCCAGGCAAAGAGCGCGACTTCGAGGCTTTCGGGGCCAGCCGCGACCGCCTCGTCCAACAGGCGGGCGCGGTAGATCAGCTGCACCTGACTGATCCGCGGGATGTCGTAGATCGCCAACAGGCCCTCGATCGCGATCTTGGCCTGCGCCTCTTCCCAGGCTTCGCGCTGGGCGCCGGCGCTGGTCGACTCGTTGAGTTCGAGATAGCCCGCGGGCAGGGTCCAGAAGCCGCGCCGCGGCGCGATCGAGCGCCGGCACAGCAGGGTGCGCTCGCCCGAGCGGGCCACCGAGCCGACCACGATCTTCGGGTTGTCGTAGAGGATGAACCCGCAATCGGCGCAGATCATGCGCTCGCGGTTGTCCCCTTCGGGAACACCGCGCACGTTCGGACCGCGGACCGACTCAGCCTCGCTCATCTCGCGGATGTCCGCCCGGTGGCCGGGAGGGTCAAGCCGGACGCGCTCAGGCCGGCACCGGGATCGCCCGCTGGTTGTACATGCGCTTCCTGATCGCGGCGCGCTCCTCCTCTGAGATTGTCGCCGGGTCGGGCGGCAGGTTGGCGCCGACCGCCATGCCGCGCTTGACGCCCGGGCGCTCGCTCAATTCGTCAAACCAGCGCTTGAAATGCTTGAACTCCGCGATGTCCTGGCCCTGCGCCTTCCAGTTGACGGTCCAGGGATAGGAGATCATGTCGGCGATCGTGTACTCGTCGCCGCAGAGATATTTGTTCTTGTAGAGCCGGTTGTTGAGGACGCCATAGAGCCGGTTGGCCTCGTCGGTAAAGCGGCGGATCGCATAGGTGAGGTCGCCGGCATCGGGGCCGGCGCGGCGGAAATGGCCGCATTCGCCGAGCTTGGGACCCTGATTGGCCATCTGCCACATGACCCATTGCGTGACATTGTATTTGCCGCGCAGATCCTGCGGCCAGAAGCGCCCGACCTTCTCGGCGATGTACATCATGATGGCGCCCGATTCGAATACCGAGATCGGCGCGCCGCCGCCCTTGGGGTCATGGTCGACCATCGTCGGCATGCGGTGGTTCGGGTTCATCGCCAGGAATTCGGGCGTGAACTGGTCGCCGCGCTGGATGTTGCACGGGACGATCTTGTATTCGACGCCGGCCTCTTCGAGCAGGATCGTGACCTTCTTGCCGTTGGGCGTCGGCCAGTAATGCAGATCGATCATCGCCAATTCCTCAGCACCGAAGGGAAAGCAAGAGCTTACCGCAGTCACCCGGTCGCGTCGAGAAAGCCCTGCAGGATGTAGGCGGCGGCGACCCGGTCGACGATCTCGGCGCGGCGTTTGCGCGTCATGTCGGCGGCGATCATCTCGCGGGTGACCGCGGCGGTCGACAGCCGCTCGTCCCAGAACGCCAGCGGCAGATCGCGCACCGCCAGGACATTGCGCGCGAACTGGCGCACCGATTGGGTGCGCGGGCTGTCGCCGCCGGACAAGGCAAGCGGCAGACCGATCACCAGCCCGCCGACGCCGTGCTCGTCGACCAGCGCCAGCAATGCCGCTGCGTCGTCGCGAAAGCGGCCGCGGCGGCGGATCGTGCCGAGCGGGCTGGCGATGACGAGCCTTGTGTCGCTGAGCGCCAGGCCGATCGTCTTGCTGCCGACATCGAGGCCGAGCAGCCGGCTGCCGACCGGCACCGCCTCGCGCAGCTGCCTGGGATCCTCCAACAGCATGGCGCAATGATAGCGCAGCCGCCGCCCGCAGCATCGCGTGACGAGTTGTGGGATTGCGTTTGCCGGGCCATTTGTGGGACCGATGGGGACAATTCTTCGCCTGGCCGGAGATCGTTGATGGCATTGGACAAGGCCGCCGTGGCGCAGATCGCGGCGCTGGCGCGCATTCGGTTGAGCGAGACGGAACTGGAGCCGCTGGCCGCCGAGCTGTCGCAGATCCTCGGCTGGTTCGAACAGCTCGCCGAGGTCGATACCGAAAACGTGCCGCCGATGACGAGCGCCGCGGCGATCGGCCTGCCGATGCGCGAGGATATCGTCACCGACGGCGAGTGCCGCGAGGCGATCCTCGGCAATGCGCCGCGCGCGGCGCCGGGCGGCCCGGCAAAGGGGTTTTTCGCCGTGCCGAAGGTCGTCGAATGAGCTCGCTGACGTCCCTCAACCTCGGCGAAGCGCGCGCCGGGCTGCGGGCGAAGCGGTTTTCCGCGCGCGAGCTGACCGAAGCCTATATCGCGGCGATGGCGGCGGCGCGGCCGCTCAATGCCTTTATCACCGAGACGCCGGAACAGGCGCTCGCCATGGCGGCTTCGGCAGACGCGCGCATCGCCGCCGGCGGGGCGCGCCCGCTCGACGGCATCCCGATCGCGGTCAAGGACCTGTTCTGCACCAAGGATATTCTGACGACGGCCGCCTCACACATCCTCGACGGGTTTACCCCGCCCTACGAATCGACGGTCACCGATAAGCTGTGGCAGGCCGGCGCGGTGCTGCTCGGCAAGACCAATCTCGACGAGTTCGCGATGGGCTCATCGACGACGACGAGCCATTACGGCGCGACCGAGAACCCGTGGCGCAAATCGGGCGACAACCGCCCTCTGGTGCCGGGCGGCTCGTCGGGCGGGTCGGCGGCGGCGGTGGCAGCGCGCGCCGCGCTCGCCGCCACCGGCACCGATACCGGCGGCTCGATCCGCCAGCCGGCGAGCTTTTGCGGCATCGTCGGGCTGAAGCCGACTTACGGCCGCTGCTCGCGCTGGGGGGTGGTCGCCTACGCCTCCTCGCTCGACCATCCCGGGCCGATGGCGCGCACTGTGCGCGACGCGGCGATCCTGCTCGGCGCGATGGCCGGGCACGACCCCAAGGATTCGACCTCGGCGCCGTTGCCGGTGCCCGATTACGAGGCGGCGCTCTCCGGCGATATACGCGGCCTCAGGATCGGCATCCCCCGGGAATACCGCGCCCCGGGCATGCCAGGGGAGATCGAGGCCTTGTGGCAGCAGGGCGCCGAGTGGCTGCGCGACGCCGGCGCCGAGCCGGTCGAGATCAGCCTGCCGATGACCAAATACGCCCTCTCGACCTACTACATCATCGCGCCGGCCGAAGCCTCGTCAAACCTGGCGCGCTATGACGGCGTGCGCTTTGGGCTGCGCGTGCCCGGCGACAGCCTTGCCGACATGTACGAATTGACCCGCGCCGCCGGTTTTGGCGCCGAAGTCAAGCGCCGCGTCCTGATCGGCACCTACGTGCTGTCAGCCGGGTATTACGACGCTTATTACCTGAAGGCGCAGAAGGTGCGCAGCCTGATCGCGCGCGATTTCGCGGCCGCCTTCGAGCGTGTCGATTGCCTGCTGACGCCGACCGCGCCCTCGGCCGCCTTCGCGATCGGCGACCATAGCGACGACCCGATCGCGATGTATTTGAACGACGTGTTCACGATCCCCGCCAATCTCGCCGGATTGCCGGCGCTCTCGGTGCCGGCCGGGCTGTCGGCCGACGGGCTGCCCTTGGGTCTGCAGGTGATCGGCCGCGCCTTCGACGAGGCGACGGTCTTGCGGGTCGGCGAGGCCATCGAACGCGCCGCAGATTTCCCAACGTGGATGCCCGGCACAAGGCCGGGCATGACGGAGTAGACGCAATGACTGCCCTGATCGAAGGCCGCACCGGCCAGTGGGAAATCGTCATCGGGCTTGAGGTGCATGCCCAGGTGACCGCCAAGGCCAAGCTGTTCTCGGGCGCCGCGACCGCGTTCGGGGCGGCGCCGAACAGCCAGGTCTCGCCGGTCGATGCCGGTTTTCCCGGCATGCTGCCGGTGATCAACCGGCATGTCGTCGAACAGGCGGTCAAGACCGGGCTCGGCCTCGACGCCGAGATCAACCTGGTCAGCGTCTTTGACCGCAAGAATTATTTCTACCCGGATCTCCCGGCCGGCTATCAGATCTCGCAATACCAGCAGCCGATCGTCGGGCGGGGCCGGGTCATCCTCGACATGCCCGACGGCGCGACCCGCACGGTCGGCATCACCCGGCTGCATCTCGAGCAGGACGCCGGCAAGAGCCTGCACGACCAGCACCCGAAAGAGACCTATGTCGATCTCAACCGCGCCGGCATCGGGCTGATGGAGATCGTCTCCGAGCCCGATTTGCGCAGCGCCGAGGAGGCCGGCCTCTATTTGCGCAAACTGCGCTCGATCCTGCGCTATCTCGGCACCTGCGACGGCAACATGGAGGAAGGCTCGCTGCGCTGCGACTGCAACGTCTCGGTGCGCCATCCGGGCGACCCCCTGGGCACGCGCTGCGAGATCAAGAACCTCAATTCGGTGCGCTTTGTGATGCAGGCGATCGAGGTTGAGGCGCGCCGCCAGGTCGATTTGATCGAGGCGGGCGGCGCTGTCGAACAGCAGACCCGGCTCTATGACAGCATCCGCGGCGAGACGCGGCGCATGCGCTCCAAAGAGCACGACCACGATTACCGCTATTTCCCCGACCCCGATCTGTTGCCGCTGGTATTGGAACAGGACTGGCTCGACCGGCTGCGCGCCGAATTGCCGGAACTGCCCGACGCCAAGAAGGCGCGCTTCATCGCCGAGTTCGGCCTCACTGTCGAGGATGCCACGGTGCTGGTCGCCGAGCGCGCCACCGCCGCGTATTTCGAGCGGGCCGCCGCCGGGCGCGACGCGAAAGCCGCAGCCAACTGGGTGATGGGCGATCTGTTCGGCGCGCTGAACCGGCTGGGGCTTGGCATCAAAGCCTCGCCGGTCGCCCCGGAGCGGCTCGGGGCGCTCATTGACCTGATCGCCGACGGCACGATCTCCGGGCGCATCGCCAAGGACGTCTTCGCGGCGATGGTCGAAACCGGCGCCGCGCCCGGCGACATCGTCGAGCAGCAGGGCCTGCGCCAGTTGAGCGACACCGGCATGATCGCAGCGGCGGTCGATGCCGCGCTCGCCGCCTACCCCGCCCAGGTGGCGCAATATGCCGGCAACCCGAAAATCCTCGGCTTCTTTGTCGGGCAGGTCATGAAGGCCACGCAAGGCAAGGCCAATCCCGCCGTCGTCAACGACATGCTGCGGCGCAAGCTGGGCGGCTAGGCTCGCCATCCGCGGGGGCCGGTTGGTATACTGCGCCAGCTTGAGGAGGCGGCGCATGAAGAACGGTTTTCGCGTCTACGATGTCGACACCCATATCAATCCGGGCGCCGAGGTGCTCGACAAATACGTCGATCCCGCGTTCCGCCCGCGCCTGCCCGAACTGGCGCCCTACCGCGTCGCGATCCAGTCGCGCGAGGTGGGCGGCGGCGAGCGCCACCTCTACCGCTTCGACGAAAAGGCTTACGAGCGCACCCTCGGCGAAGCCGAGCCCCGGCCCGGCTCGCGCGACGGGCGGGTGTGGCGCGGCCGGCTGCGGCCCAGCCCCGGCGTGCAGGACGACAATGCGGCCAACCGGGTGCACGACATGGACATCGAGGGCGCCGACCGGCATTTCCTGGTGCCCTCGGCGTGGACCGCCTGCGTCGGCCATCCCGACACCTCGATCGAGGTCGCGCTGATCCGCGCCTATCACCGCCACATGCACGATTTCTGCGGCACCGCACCCGATCGCCTCAAGGGGCCGATCGTCGCCTCGACCCGCGAAATCGGTGAGGCGGTGCGCGAGATCCGCGAATGGGGCAAGTCGAAATGGGCGGTCGCGGTGCAGCCGCTCCTCGACAACGACCGGCCGGTCGACCACCCCGATCTCGAGCCGATCTGGCAGGCCGCCGAGGAGCACGACCTGGCGATCGCGCATCACAGCTTCGCCTGGAACCCGCCCTATTTCCCCGGCTACCAGGACATGTGGGACAACGTCTACATCGCGCGACTGTGCTCGCACCCGTGGGGTGCGATGCGCTTCATGGCCGGGTTTCTCGCCGGCGGCGTGCTCGACCGCCATCCCGGGCTGCGCCTCGCGGTCCTCGAATGCGGCTTTGGCTGGCTGCCGTTCTGGGTCCGCCGGATGGACGAGCAGGTCAGTTATGTCGGCCGCACCGCGCCGCTGAAAATGCTGCCGAGCGAGCAGTTCCAGGCCGGCCGCGTCTTCTGCAACATCGAGGCGCATGAGCACGAGCCGATGTTCGAGATGGTGACCAAGGCCTTGGGCGACGGCGTCCTGATGTACGCCTCCGACTATCCGCATTTCGAAAGTTGGTTTCCCGATTCGGTCGACAAGATCATGGCCTGGTCGAGCCTCACCCCCGACATCCGCCAGAAACTCTTCTGGGACAACGCCAACCGCTGCTTCAAACAGACGTAGCGAATGTACATCCCGCCCTATAATCCGAAGCAATACAAGCGCGCAACGCGATATCTCGCGAGCGGCCGTTTGCGGCCTCTCGTCGAAGTGCTTCTGTTGAATCAATTTCGGCCGGCAGACATCGTGACGCCCTCGTGGTTGGTCGGGTCGATGGCCACCCTATGCACGGGATCACATCTATCGCAGCGGCTACCAGAAGCGGCGGCGATCGGAGCTTCTTGAAGCACGTCTGGCGTTTAGGCGCGGTGGCAGGCCGCAAGTTCAAAGATGAACGACGCAGGGCGGATGCCCGTGGCTGCCGCGCTCCTTCCCGTCCGTCGCCCGGCGACGGCTGACCGCCCAGCCGCCGGGCTAAGTGCTCCCGCGTCAGTCGCCGGCGCCGCCGACTTCGGCCTCGACCGTCATGGCGCGGCCATGCGTCTCGACCCCGAGGACGGAGAACGACAGGCCGACCAGCAGCATGCCCGCCGCGAGGAACAGGAACGCCGGGAACAGCGCGTCCGCGGTCGCTTGCGGCGAGATGAAGTTGCTGGTGCCGGCGATCACCGCGATGGAGAGCGGCCCGAGGATCTTGCCGACCCCGTTGGCGGTCTGGCCGAGCCCCGATGAGCGGGCGCCCATCCGCACCCCGTAGCTCTCGACCGTGTAGGGCGCCAGGTTCGAGAAGCTGCCGTCGATGCAGAAGGCCGAGACGGCCAGCAGCACGATCATCAGCGGCACGCCGCCGATGAAGGCAGCGTTGAAATAGCCGGCCGCGGCAAGCGCAATGGCGCCGGCGAACCCCCAGATGATGCCCAGCGCGCGCCGGCCGATCATCGGCGCCACGAACGACACGACGATCTTTCCGGCGACGCCGCTGCCGGCGACGAAGATGAAATACTTGGCGGCCACCGGGACCGACACCTTGAGCAGCAGGGCGACCACCGTCGGCCCCCACAGATAGACGCCGTAAGCGGCGGTTGCCGCCCCGCCCCAGATGAACAGCGTCTCGAAAAACATGCGCGGCTGCTCGAACAGCTCGGAGAGCTTGCCGCCCGGCTGGGCGGTGGGCGCCACCGTCGGCAGCGGCACCGATTGCAGCGGCACGCCGAGCTGCGTTGCGACCTCGGCGCGCGCCTCGGCAAAACGCCCCTTGGCGGCGAGCCAGCGCACCGATTCGGGGACGAAAATCCACGCGAAAATACCGGCGACTGTTGCGCTGAGCCCGAGCATCGCCATGCCGCGCCAGCCGATCGCCCCGAGCAACGCCGCCGATGACAACGAGGCCAGCAATCCGCCGGCCGAGGCGAACACGACATAGAAGCTCGTCACCGACGTGCGGTGCCGCGTCGGGGTCAGCTCGACGACGATCGTCAAGGCCGGCGTCACCGCCGCCGTCAGCCCGATGCCGACGATGAAGCGCAACAGCGCGAAGAGCTCCCAGTTGCCAAACGGCACCAGACCGTTGAGGGCAGCGCCGATGCCGCAGATGAAGGTGCCGAACACGGTCACCGATTTGCGTCCCCAGGCGTCGGACAACGCCCCGAACACCAGTGCGCCGACGATCGAGCCGATGCCGCCGCTGTAGAGGATCGTCGCCGACTGGCCATAGGTCAGATGCCATTGCGGCCCGACGACGGCGAGCAGGAACGCGACGATCCCGAAATCGAAGAATTCGAGGATGAAGATCGCCGCCATGATGACGAAGATCGTCCAATAGCGGGCGTTCAGCGGCGCGCTGTCGAACAACGCCAGCAGGTCGTCGGATGTCTGACCGGGCATACGCTCCTCCAATGGGCACCGGCGGAAACGCCGGCCGCCGATTCGTTCGTTATTGTGAACAAGTATTCCCAGCGCCGCGCGGGCGCGTCAACCGCGCCAGCCCCGGCGTTACCGCATGGCAGCACACGACAAAACAAGGCTTTACGGCAACGCCCC
>Ga0307374_10012102_pt1 | contig 12157 bp, 11 predicted proteins | sample OX3MG_FD_202532 | JGI IMG/M metagenome (GOLD analysis project Ga0307374, IMG submission 202532) | Soil microbial communities from Risofladan, Vaasa, Finland - OX-3 | ecosystem: Environmental > Terrestrial > Soil > Coastal area > Acid sulfate soil | place: Finland: Risofladan, Vaasa | collected...
GCACATAATCCCTGGTCCTCGGTATAACCACCCCGATAGGACGAACCATAGAAAATTCTGATGCGTTTCTTATAACGAAGGCGTAAGGTCCCAAATGACGGACTCGCTTCGGAACGCTTGCAGTTCACTCGGCGCGATTTCGCCAGGAGCTGTACATCGTTGCATGCCGGTGTGGCGAGGATCGATTCGCATAGGGTCATCGCCGGAGTTTCGTTCTACCGAATCGAGAACGAGTTGCAACGAGTAAGTGGTCGGAAGTGTGCAATACGAGTTGCTGTGGATGTTGGGATTTTCGTATCCGCCGGTGCGGTTGACTTAGTGGACTCGTCGTTGGTAAGACAGTGCGAGCACAGGGCAGCGGCACTCGAGCGATTCCGAACAAGTCAACATCCATCGCAACTCGTGATTACTACGAGGCCGAGTTATGGAGCGGACGTGGCCGGATGCGGTCAGTGTTGTGCGCGACCCGTTGCGTTGCGTTCGACCTTGTTGTTAAGGTGGTGCCAGAAATGAATTGCACCCAGAACACCGAGAGGACGGCGATTCAATGGCCAAATTTCTAAGCGACGTGAAGACACTTCGCGAGAATGCCCGAAAGAATCTTCGCAAGGGCTCGATCACCGACGCCTACGGCGCTGACCTTCCGAGAGTTCTGGAGGTTCTGAACCAATCTCTCGCCACAGAGATCATCTGCGTGCTTCGTTATCAACAGCATTCTTTCGCCGCTCATGGTCTCGATTCCGAGGCAGTCGCGGCAGAATTTCTGACGCACTCGCGAGAAGAGCAGGGTCACGCCGAGTTGATCGCCGCGCGGATCAGTCAACTGGGGGGAGAACCGGATTTCAACCCGGACAGCATTAGCAGCCGTGCGCACTCGGAATACAAGACCGCCGCCAGCCTCACGGAGATGATCAAGGAGAATCTCATCGCCGAGCGGATCGCAATCAGTTCTTACTCCGAGATCATCGCCTGGCTGGGCGACGGCGACCCCACCACGCGACGGATGCTCGAAGAGATCTTGGCCGTCGAAGAAGAGCACGCCAACGACATGGTCAATCTGCTCGATGACAGCAAGTAGATCGATCGTCGAACAATTCGTCATTTACGACTGACGGGTGATTGCACCAAACTTGACCGGGCCGTAGCGGCGGCGAAAGGCTACGTACAGGCCACCACCAGCGAGGATAGGCAGCCAGTACGTCACGAGGCGATAGGCCAGGGTCGCGACGATGGCACTGGCGCTGCCGACACCGGCGAGCACCAATAATCCACTCAGGCTGGCCTCAACGACTCCGAGGCCGCCGGGCGTTAAGGGCAAGAGCGCGATGACCGCGGTCGCAGCGTACGCCAAGAGTACGAGTGGGGCGTTGGGCTGCGCACCCGTTGCTCGCAAGGCGCAGAGCAGCGCGAAATAGTCGAATCCGATCCGCCCGCCGATGAGGAACACGGCTTCACGCCATCGTCGGCCCAGATTCTTACGCAGGAGGTTGCGTTCGTCGATGAGGCGTTCGGGAAGATCAGTGGTTTTGGTCTTTCTCGCGGGAATGGAATTCAGTACGCGCTGAAGCGCTCTTGCGAACCACGTCAGCAAGCCGTTGGTGGTGAGAAGGATTGCGCCGAAGCTCACGATGAGGACGAATCCGGCAATTCCTAGATACGCCGCGTGCGCAAGTCCGGGACTCACGGGAAGGCCAGCGAGGATGGCGGGCACGACACAGACCGGGAGCAAAAACAGTCCCGCGAGTCCGATGATCGTCGACGCCGCCAGACCGCCGGCCGCCGAGGCCGCATTGACGCCGCCGATCGCGAGCATCTGATACTGCACGCCGGCACCCACGACGTCGCCGGCCGGAAGGATGTTGGTCACGGCGTTGCCGACCAGCAAGGCCGCGATGACCGTGAACCATTGCTTCGTTCGAAGAAGCAATCGCAACAGCGTCATCGCGCACGTAAAACTCACGACTTCGGCAGCCAACATCAAGGCGAGCCACAAGACACTCAAATGGAACAGTTTTGGCCATGCCGAGACCACTTTGAGAAATGCCGGGAGCGCTACATAGAAGGTGAGACCGGTGACGACAATCGCCACAATTCGCTTCACCAGGCTCGACGATTTCTTGGCGGGGGAGTTTTTGGTGATTGGACATTCTACGGGTTCAATCAGTTCGAATCGAACGCAACAACACACGTTGGGCGATACGCGTGGATGTAGCGTCGAGTCCGTGCCCGATCTCGACCAGGACAGTCTCAATCGCGTAGAGACCGGCACCGTGACCGGCGACCGAAGCGCCCACCAGACATTTCGACCGGACATACAGGGTCTTCGAGCGATCGCGGTAATTCTCGTGATTCTGGCGCACGCGAGCGTGCCCGGTTTCGGAGGGGGGTACGTCGGTGTCGACGTGTTCTTCGTCATCAGCGGCTTCGTGATCACTAATCTCTTGCTCCGACAGCCTCGGCGCCACATTCGCGGCAATCTGGCGCATTTTTACGCGCGGAGAATTCGACGCATCGTTCCCGCGGCGACCTTGACCCTCGTCGCGACGACGTTCGCGGCGTACTTTCTGCTGGGAACGAACTTCGTCCCGCAGTTGCTCGGTGACGTTCGTTGGGCGTCGCTCTTCTCAGCGAACTTTCGACTGATCCACACTGGCAGCAACTATTTCATTCCCGGCGTGGCGCCATCACTCGTGACGCACTATTGGTCGCTCGCAGTCGAGGAGCAGTTCTATCTCTTCTTCCCGCTGGTGGTGTTTTCACTCACGTGGTTGGTGCCCATTCGTAATCGGGCGACCTCGTTGGGTCTGTTCTTGGTCGCGGCGATTTGTGCATCGTCGTGGTACTCGTGGCACCTGACGCCGATCAGTCCGACGGTGGCGTACTACTCACCGTTCACCCGATTCTGGGAGATAGCGCTCGGCGGTCTGATTGCGTTGCTCCCGAGTGCGTGGGCGCGTCGGACTCCGTACATAAACTCCGCTCTCGCGGTGGTGGCGTTCGTCGTGTTGGTCGCCGTCGTGTGGCGGCTCAACACCACGAGTGTGTACCCCGGGGTATTGGCGTGGTGGCCCTGTGGCGCGACCGCGGTGCTGCTATGGACCGGTCAATCGAGCGCAGGGGGAGTGGTTACTTGGCTTTCGTGGCGACCGATGCGCTACATCGGCGACATCTCGTATTCCCTCTACTTGTGGCACTACGTGTGGTTGATGCTCCCATTGCAAATGGTCCATCCGCCGACGTCGGACTGGGCCCGAGTCCTCGAGGTTGCCGGCGCGTTCGCGTGTGCCGCGATTTCATACCATTTCTTGGAGAATCCAATACGTCACTCGAAGCGCCTCGACCGCGACGGGATCGCCGTGGCCCTGATGTTGTTGATCTGCATAGGCCTCTCGTGGGACGCAACGCTCCTGGTCGGACGCTGGGCGCACGTGACCTGAGCTGCTCAACGATCGATGTACATGGGCGCCTCGGGCGGAATGCGCACGTGAAACACGTCGCCGATCGTCCGTGTGACGTACGTGGCGATGACGTCCTCACCCACGAAGCTGAAGTGAATGCCGTCCGGTTCACGCAGCAGTGACGGAGTGTTGTTCACTCGCGCGGCCTCGGCGAACCGCCCTTGAGCGTTCGCGAATAGATCCCAGGTGGGGAGGAACGTCATCCCTGGCACGCTCGAGGTCACCTTGGCGAAGACCGAGTTGAGGAGCACCATGCCCTGGCGATAACTGTTGGGTTGCATGATCGGCATACCGACCCAGAGGACGTACGCGCCGGTCTTCGTCGCGGCGTTGGCAATCTTCGTGACGATGTTGGTGTAGGCGACCACCCACGGCGCCGATCCGAATGCCAGCACCTGACCGTTCACTCTCAGATTCTGTTCGTCGTTGGCCCCGAAGGTGATGATCACGAGTTGCGGTTTGTATTGCGCGAGCAAGATTTTTTCTTTTTGCGGCCAGTTGTAGAACCACGGAGTGAGGAGACCGGTCGATGACTTGTCCGCCTGCACGAGACGTACTTCGTGGTTGTGACCGAGTTCGCGAGCGAGACCCCATCCGACGTCGTTGCCGAGCGAGTCACCGATCTCGAGCACGGTGCAACGTCCGATGACGGAGATCGGCGGCACCGCCGTCGTGGTATCAGCGGATCCACCTCCGGGAATCGGTGCGCCGGTTCTGAATCGACAGCCGGAACCCGGGGGCCTGAAGGCCGCCATGTTGATGATCGGTGGTGGCAGATTCGTCAATATTCGCGGTGGTTGCGTCGGCGTCGTCGTTGACGAATCGGTCGCCGCGTTCGTCGTTGGTACAACTTTCGTCGTTGTCGCAGTCGTCAGCTGGGTCGTGGTTCCCATGGTCGAAGGAGAGTGGTGATCACTTTTCAAGACGAAGCCCGCGACTATGAGCGCCGACACGCAGAGTCCGAGAACGACCCGTAGGGCCCAGTTGGGACCGGCACCCGTGCGAGTCGACTCAATTGGCATCTATTTCGAATGTAACAGTGCCCAGAGAAATTACACCAACAAACGCAGATTACGAATTGTGAAGTTGTTCCCTACGAAATGACGGTGACCAGTGTGCCGTTCGGCGTGTAAGGCAAGACCGTCTCGGCGCTGGCGAAGGGCATCTCGACGCATCCGAGGCTTTGAGGGAACCCGTAGGAGTAACGCGGGAACTCGTGTAGCGCGTCGCCGCCGTTGAAATACGAGACCCGCTGGTGCCCGAGGCGGGTTTGGCCGTGGCAGCTGTGCTCATGGTCATTCAACAGGCAATTCCTGTTCTTCGGGTTATCCGCCGACGCATCGCTTTACGGATTTCCGCAGCGGCAATGATCGGCACAGCCGCTGCCGCGCAAAGTAGCCATTCCCTTGCATCGAGCGAGGTTGTCTTCAAGATCGAGTGAAACGGAAACAGGACGGTCGACATCACGAGGAGGAGCAACGACACCGCTGTCATCGTGTGGAACCGCTTGTCTGAGAATGTATCCCGCGAGAATGCTGAATCCCTCTCATCCTTGGACTCCATGGAGAAGAACAGGTTGAACAGCGAGAAGGTGACCATACCCATGGTTCGGGCAATCGCGAGCGAGCGGGCCTGTTCGCCCCAGCTGATGATGCTTAACGTGCCGACGGCGATGACGAGCCCTGCCAAGACCAACCAGATGATGACAGCCCCGCCTAAAATCGGCTGCTTTGGCGGCCGAGGTGGCCGTTCCATTACTCCAGGGGCCGGTTGGCTGTACCCGAGAGCAATTGATTGAAGCGTCACGGTCGTGAACGCAACCCAGAGGATCTGCAGCGGAAGAAGGGGCTCTCCTCGAGCAATGTCGAAAATGCTCCCACCCAGGAACGAGAGGATGAAGCCGAACATGCATCCCATTTCGAAGCGGATGTAGCGGACAAGGTTGTCGTAAAGTCCACGGCCGATCTCCACCGCCTTGATAATGGTGGAGAAGTTGTCGTCTGTGAGCACCATCTGGGCCGCCTGCTTTGCCACCTCCGTACCGGTGACGCCCATGGCAATCCCGATGTCCGCCCTTTGCAGGGCCGGAACGTCGTTGACGCCGTCGCCCGTCATGGCAACCGTCTGTCCCTTCCGCTTGAGCAAGTCCACGACCCGGACCTTGTCCCCGGCGCTCACGCGGGCGATGACGCCGACATCGTCGATCGTGTCGATGGCCTCTTCGTCAGTCATTGCGCCGAACGTCGCACCGCTGATGACCTTGCCGGCGATGCCGAGCTGTCGGGCGATTGCTGCTGCGGTGATCTCGTGATCGCCGGTAATCATGCGGACCGTGATCCCGGCACGCGTCGCCTCCGCGACGGACGCCCTGGCGTCGGGCCGGGGCGGGTCGACGATCCCCACGAGGGCGAGCAGTTCTAAGTCGCTCACGTATCGAAGCAAGTCGGCGTCGGGATCGAACATGTCGGGGTCGTGGTCCACCCGTCCCGCTCCGATGACCCGAAGGCCCTGCTCAGCAAGCCTCTCGTTCTCCGTCATGTACGCCTCGCGCATCAGTCTGTCGAGCGGAACCTCTCCAGCGTCGGCGTCCAGCACAGTGGCAGCCCGAGCCAAGAGTTCGTCTGGTGCGCCTTTCACGAAGCAGCGGACCACATCTTTTCCTGATTCATTCGTCATCGCGTGAAACGTCGCCATGAGCTTGTATGCGGAATCGAACGGGAGATACGCAATTCTTGGATATGCCTGCCTCGTCGCCACCGCGTCGATTCCGCCCTTGGCCGCCAACACGACCAGGGCGCCCTCGGTCGGGTCGCCAATGAGCTCGCCGTCACGTATCACCGCATCCGAGGCTAAGACCATCGGCATGAAGTATTCGTCCAAGGGGATATCCACCTGCCCGGCGACACGTTGGATCTGCCCGGCCGTCGAGTAGCCGGTCCCCTCGACCGCGTACTGGCGTCCGGAGATGCCCATCTGGACCGCGGTCATCTCGTTCAGGGTGAGCGTTCCCGTCTTGTCCGAATTGATCGCCGATGTGGATCCCAAGGTCTCGGTTGAACGGAGCTGCTTCATGATCGCCCCTGCCCCGGCCAAGGCCCGGGTGCCCCATGCCAAAATTGTCGTCACCACTGTGGGCAGCTGTACGGGGACAGCGGCAATGGCGAAGGCGACCGCGGCATTGAATACAGTATTGAATGTGTAGCCACGAGATAGATTCAGAGCCATAGAGGCCAGTAGAGCGACACCTGCCACCAGCAGAAGTTGCTTTGAGAGCTGGTCGAGTTGGCGACTCAGCGGCGTCTTTATGTCGGGATGCGGGCGCATCATTCCCGAGATGCCACCGACTTCGGTTGTCATCCCGGTCGCGGTAACGACGAACCTCCCCGTCCCACGGGTGACCGAAGTATTCATGTACACCATGTCGTTTCGATCACCCAATGGCGTGTCGGCTTCATCGACCGGGGAGGTGCCCTTCGGCACTGGCAAGCTTTCCCCGGTTAGAGATGATTCGGCAACCTCCAACGTCGCGGCCTGCAATAACCTGCCATCCGCTGGAACGACGTCGCCCGCCTCGATCGACACCACATCACCGGGAACGAGTTTCTCGGCCGGAATCTCAGACTCGTACCCGTCGCGGAAAACCCGGGCCGTAACGACCATCATCTTCTCCAGCGCCGCGACCGCACTGGCAGCCTTGCCTTCCTGCTGCAGGCCAAGGACTGAATTCACCAGCGTCAGTAGGATCAACAAGATGCCGGTTCCCAGTTGCTTGAGGGGATAGAGGCTAAGGACACCAGCGGCGAGCAGGACCATCTGCATTGGGTCCGCGTACTGGCGAACAAAGGTGTGCCAACGAGCCTCGCCCTTCCCCTGAGCGAGCCTGTTCGGACCAAATCGTTGGGCGCGTGAGGCCACCTCGGATGAGCTGAGGCCTGTTTGAGGATCTACGTCCAAAGCACCGAGAACCGCGTTAGCGCTCAGTGTGTGCCAGGCGAGTCGGGGATCGTCCGGCTCTCGTCCGGCTCCGGGCGCATCGGGTGGCTCGGCCGTCACAGGTCACTCCTTCTTCAGCGAACTCGGGTGCACCCTTCGGACACGCCGTCGAACTCGTTAGCGGTCATAATCTATTCGCGGGGCCATGTTCTATCGTGTTCACTCGCGCACGATGTCGCGGGCGCACTCGTCAGGGCCATTCGACCATTCGGCCCTGCGGGGCCGCGGGGGACCCAAGATCAGCTGCGACCGAAAATGAACCGCTTGTGTGCCGCGAAACCTCGTTCAGCCAGGCGGCGCGGCAGCTCTGAACCAGCTGAGACCTGGGGGGAGAAATTACACCAACAAACGCAGATTACGAATTGTGAAGTTGTTCCCTACGAAATGACGGTGACCAGTGTGCCGATCGGCGTGTAAGGGAAGACCGTCTCGGCGCTGGCGAAGGGCATCTCGACGCATCCGAGGCTTTGAGGGAACCCGTAGGAGTAACGCGGGAACTCGTGTAGCGCGTCGCCGCCGTTGAAATACGAGACCCACTGGATGCCCGGGTCGCTGTAGTGCGAGCCGTCAGGGTTAGTACCCGACATGGTCGTCGACAGGAACCGTTCGTAGACGGGATAGGTGCCGGTAGCGGTCGGCGCCGAAGCGATGCCCGTGTTGGCCAACGTCGTGAATTTGACCTTGTTCTGGACGTAGAGCGTCACGGTCTCAGGCGTCTTCTCCGAGACACTGACGTAGTCGTACGTGGTCGGGTCGAGTTTGTGGTTCTGAACCGCGGTCATCAAGGCGGCCCACGTCGCTGAGTCGGCGACGCCAGTGGTGGGAAGGTTGTGCACGCTTTGGAAGTTCATCAGCGCTCCGCGCAGGATCACACCAGCGACACCGACCTGCCACTGTGCCTTAAGTGTCGCGGGCAGATTCGGGTACTTCCACGCGAACGTACCGCCTGTTGGCATGGACCGATCACTCTGCGCGGTGTTCGGTGTGAACGAGACGGGTAAGTAATTGAGTTCGGCGAGCAACTGTTCTTCCCAAGTCGTGCTCGAGGCGACGGAGACGAGTCGGGGATGCACCGCCGTGAAGCGACAACTCGACGTGCACACCATGCGCGTTGGCAGATCGATGGTGTAAACCGCGGCCGGATCTAACGAACCCGTGACGACGGCTTGGACATCGTGAGTGCTGATCTGTTGCCACGACGTCGCGAGATGCGGACTGGTTCGAAGAGTCGGCAAGTTCCTCACTTTGGTTGCGGTGCTGAAGTGCAGCCGGAGCAAGGGGAGTTGATTCGATAGCGACGAAGGCATATTGCTCGTGATGACGTAGGAACGCGTACCTGAGGTCGCCGATGCCCCCAGTGCTGGTACCAACGTGGCGCCAAGAACTGCGACCGATAGGGCAATCGCCTTCAAGAATCGATTGGTCACACATACAGGTTACTTTCTGCAAACCGAAATTCATCAGCGCCTACGATGGGGATGAACGAAGGAGGGGCCATGGTCCTCGCGAAGACAGTCGGAGTCTTGCTGTTGATCGGGCTGGCACTCTGGGTCATTTTTGCGGTGATTGGCTTTTTGGCCGCTACTTTTTGGTCCATCCTCGAGTTCCTCGTTGTCGCCGCCATCGTCGGAGCGGTGTACCACCACTTCGAACACCAAAAAGCCCACGGAACCTGAGAAGTAGGCTGTCTAGTTCTGGCGGCGTGGCCGAGTGGTTAGGCAGGGGCCTGCAAAGCCCCGTACTCCGGTTCGAATCCGGACGCCGCCTCCAGAGATTCGGTTTTCCGCCTCAGTAATTACCACAGTTATGTCGGTTTTGACTGTGACGGAGATTCGTTGGTAGTGGCGGCTTTTGGTGCGAAACGTCGAGTGACGCCTGTCCGAATCGTCCAATGGATCAAATCTGAGGAATGTCATTTTTGCCTACGTTTCTCCGTGACAGGGGCCCTGCAAGCCCCGTACTGGACGTAGGAGTTCATTGCATTTGTTGGGCTTCGGTCATTGGATTCTCTCCATTGACCACAGCAATTTGACTCTTCAGCGCTTGAAGATTGTAGGGACTCACTTTTGTTCTGCGGGCAATAGTTAAGTAATGGGTGCTATCGAGTCCGATTCGACGGACAGTGATGAAATTGTCGCGTCACTTGTGAACCCTGAGCGTTTTGGCGTAGTCGCTGAACGCCATTTCGCTGAAGTCTTTCGATACTTGGCACGGCGGGTTGGCCGGGACATCGCCCAGGACCTCGGGGCCGAAACGTTCGTCGTTGCCTTTAGCACGCGAGCCCGTTACGACGTGTCTCGAGTTGATGCTCGTCCATGGCTGTACGGGATAGCGACGAATCTCATTCGGCGTCACCGTCGCAACGAACTTCGAAAGTTGTCCGCGTACGCCAGATCTGCGCTTGCGGACCGCAGTGACGAGGTCACGGATGGTTTGGCAACACAACTAGACCACGTGGCGTCGTTGGCTCGCGTAGCAACAGCCTTCGCTCAACTTGACCCGGATCAGCGCGATGCTCTCTACCTGACGGCAATTGAGGGGTTGGGCTTCACCGAGGTGGCCGAGGCGCTCTCAATCCCTGTTGGCACGGTGCACTCGAGGGTGGCACGTGCGAGGGCGAATCTTCGGGACCTCGCGGGCTACTTCGGACAAGAGGGTACTGAAGACACGATTACGGCCAGAGAAAGCTAAGGACAACGATGATGGTTGATGAACTCCAGCTACTACAAGAAGTGTTTCAAAACGGGGAAGCGCCCGACGCCCACGCCTGGGACGTATTAAACCAGCGTCTGTCGACCGTTATGAAGAGTGAACAAGAACTTAATGACGGACCATCTGGTCGCGGCTACGCCACGCTTCACGTACGTCGACGCTTCGTGGTGACGATGATCGCCGCCGCTGTTCTCATTGCCGCATTAGTTGTTTCGATCAATGGATTGGGCTCGCAGTCCGTGGCTTCTGCGAGTCCTTTTCGACTGGCCTCGCTCGTAAAGTTCCCGGGATTCGAGGCGAGCTCGCAAAGTGTCCAGTTTGCCAATCACGTGACGTGTCCGACTTCAGTTGACTGTTACCTGGTGGCTCGCTTCATGAATGCGCCGACGGCATCTGCTGGAAACAATGTTTACTCCTCTACTGATGGCGGCAGTACATGGCAAGAACTAGCACTCCCTTCGGGAACCTACGTGGAGACGGCTCTGTCGTGTACATCAAGCGTCCGTTGTTCTGCCGGCGGAAGTCGGTACGAGGGTCTTGACGCCAACGGCAAACCCGTAATGAACCCAGTATTCCTAAGTACGCCTAACGGAGGCGAGAGTTGGACGGTTCAGCCGTTTCCGACTCCACGACTCGGTCAGTTTCAACTTTTGTTCAGCCCTTTCGTGACGCAACTGAGTTGCCCATCCAGTGAAACGTGCGAAGCCCTTCTCGTGGTCAATTTTGGTGGACCGGGTTACAGCACCGCCGTCGACAACGTCTTTATGCGAACTGACGATGGTGGCCAGAGTTGGTCGACCACGATACTTCCCGGTCAACCCGCCCCTACAAGCGGAGGCGGGTTGATGAACTCGCCTATGAACAATGGGATGAGTTGTCCTTCGACACAATTTTGTGTCGCTTCTGCGCTACTTTCCCCGATGGGCGGTTCGACGTCGATCGTGTGGAGAACTGATGACGGCGGAGCGACGTGGTTGGTGGGTTGGTTACCCGACGGCCTTACGTCCGCCGGTCCGCTTTCGTGTCCGAATAGCCTGCACTGTTGGATTGTGGCGGGATCGTACGGCAAGGGATCCAACAGTCAACTGCTCGAGAGTACAGACGGTGGAGCAAGTTGGAGCGTTCGTTCACCTCAGGAACTTCCCACCACGATCAACTGGGGATCCGTCAGTTGTCCAACCGACAACAACTGCTGGCTAGTGGGTGAAGTCACCGGGGCGAATCGGGAGAGCGTCGTCTACGCGTCGAACGACGGTGGCCAAACGTGGACCAACGTGCCACTTCCATCGGCGGTGGGGGTAGAGTCTGCACCGCTGAAAGGGATTGACGAGATCGATTGCAACTCTGGTTTGACGTGTGTCGTGTTAGGTATTCCGGCTGGTGTTTCCGAAGATGGCGTCAATGAAGCCATCCTCACTAATGCTCCCCCGAATGCATAAGGAGCAATTAGAGGCGGACATGGGCGAACTTGAACCTCAGAGCAGATTTCTTTTCTCAGTGACTCGTCCGCAAATGTCCTTCCACGACGGAAGCGGATCTCTTCCAAAGTAAAGCTCCGGCATCGTTTCTTCGTAAGCGAGTTGAAGACGTTGAGATGCATCAGAATTGAGTTCGAAGACTTGACAAGTGGCGAATCCGCCGAAAGGTCGAACTTCTTCCGATTCAATACCATCGAAGTAGGTTCGATTTACAGAGGCGACGCTCTCGATCACTTCGTTCACGCGTCCGTGATCGGAAAGAAAGTCCAAGACCCGAGCGTCTGCAAGTAACTCGTAGATGTCATAGAAGTGTCGTCCAATGCGTTGATTGATCGGGCTGACGCTATTGCCTCCAATCTTTGTGTCCAGTTGATGAACAAGGATGAGCTACTCCAAAAGCGTACGTGCCGGATGTAAAGTTTGGACCTCAAAAGGCTGTAAATCAGCAAACTCGCTCAGATCAGTTCCGGCGTCCATCAAAAGGTCACCAAGGAGACAGCCGATAGGGGCGGCCTC
>Ga0307374_10012103_pt1 | contig 12157 bp, 11 predicted proteins | sample OX3MG_FD_202532 | JGI IMG/M metagenome (GOLD analysis project Ga0307374, IMG submission 202532) | Soil microbial communities from Risofladan, Vaasa, Finland - OX-3 | ecosystem: Environmental > Terrestrial > Soil > Coastal area > Acid sulfate soil | place: Finland: Risofladan, Vaasa | collected...
CCGATGTCGGGGTAGCGATGGGATCGCGTGGTGCGACCGCTTCGTCGGAGGCAGCCGACGTGGTGCTGACCGTGGACCGGATCGACCGTTTGGGTGAAGCCCGGCACATCGCCCACAGGTCGCGAGTCCTCGCTATCCAGAGCGTCGTCGCCGGGATGGTGATGTCCCTGGTCGCCATGGGAGTCGCCGCCATGGGGTTTCTGCCGGCGGTGTGGGGTGCCTTTCTCCAAGAAGGCATCGATGTCGCCGTCATTCTCAACGCTCTCAGGTCAATGGCTCCGGCCAAGTCGGAAATCGTTCTGAACTCCGAAGACAGCCTCTTGACCCGGCGCTTCCGCGATGAACACGTACAGATTCGGGAGTCGATAGATCGGGTCCGGTCGATAGCTGACTCTCTCGGCGACATCGGAGCCGATGAGATTCGCGACAGGGTCCGCGAGGCATACCGCCTGCTCAGCGAGACGGTTTGGCCCCACGAGGCGGCAGAACAGGAGATCCTGTATCCGGCTCTCGAGCGCATCCTCGGAGGGAGCGATCCGACCGGCCCCATGAGCCGAGCACATATAGAAATCGCCCACCAGATCCGCCGGCTCGGACGGCTGATCGATGAGATCGGCGCTGACGCGCCCGATGGACAGGAGGTAGAAGAGATCAGAATCCTCCTTTACGGGTTGTACGCGATCCTGCGGCTGCACACCAGCCAGGAAGACGAGAGCTACCTGTCGCTCGCGGATGACACCGAGCTGCTGAGCGCGGGAAGTCGCGAATAGGCCGTTCGACTCTGCGGACGGCCGCCTCCGGCGCCCCACAGTGAGGTAGAAGACCGACAGTTGAGAGGAGGATGAGTTGCCAGACCGTGCAACCATCGAGGAGTTCCTGACACAGCGCCATGTCGCGTTCGTGGGAGTGTCAAGGGATACAAAGCAGTTCTCGAACGCCGTTTACCGCAAACTGAGAGAAAGCGGGATCACGCTCTATCCGGTCAACCCCTCCGCGGGCGGGGTACCGCTGGAGGGCGACGTCTCTTACTCCACGCTCGCGGATGTGCCCGATCCAGTCGACGGCGCCTTCGTCATGGTCCCGTCTTCAGCCGCTGCGGCGGTGGTACGCGACGCGATCGACCGCGGCATCCGGAGAGTCTGGCTGCATCGCGGCGCCGGCCAGGGTTCCGTGTCCGATGAGGCGGTGGAGATCTGCCGGGCGAACGGCGCCCGGGTTGTCGACGGAGCCTGCCCACTCATGTTCCTGGAACCCGTGCGGGGGATCCATCGCGTCCACCGTTTGATATCGGGCCGGCGCATAGCTGCGTGACGGCGGACGGACCGCTGTCACGGCTCTGGGCGGGTGAGCTTCCGCATTTGCGGGGTACGGCTCAAGAGGTCGATGAGCAGGGCGGCGGCCGCTCCGAACGCCAGGGCCTGAAGCGTGACCTCCGAGCCGGGGCGGTGGTCCAGCGAGAAGAATGCGTTGACCCCGGGTGTGAGATACGCGCCTACGAACAATGCAGCCATCCCCGTTACGAGCGCGACGCGGGCCAACGTCCAGGGCCTCGCGACGATTGCCAGAATCCAGAGGGTCACCACAACGGTGACGATGATCGCTGACGTTCTGGCGGCGTCGCCGGGCAGGCCCTCCGCTCGGGCTCCTGCGTATGTCAGCAGTACCGCCACCGCGGTGAGGCTCCCGGCGAGCAGCGCGAACGCCAGGACGCGGCGAAGGAATCCTTCGGTGAACCGGCGAGTGTTCGGGGCGAGGGCCAGGAAGAACCCCGGTATACCGATACCCACGGCGCTGATCAGGGTGAGGTGCCTCGGCAGGAACGGATAGGGCCACCCGGTTATCGAAACGGCTACCGACAGGACCAGCGAGTAGACGTTCTTCACCAGGAACAGTGCAGCCACCAGCTCGATGTTCGCCAGCACGCGCCGTCCCTCGCCCACGACGGCCGGCAACACGTCGAAATTGTCGTCAAGGATCACCAACTGGGCGACGCCCCGTGTGATCGCCGAACCGGACCCCATCGCGACGCCGAGGTCCGCTTCTTTGAGAGCGAGGACGTCGTTGACACCGTCGCCGGTCATGGCGACGGTGTGACCATGGGCCTGCAGCGCCAGGACCATGTCGCGCTTCTGATCGGGGGTGACCCGCCCGAACGCCCGGTTCTGCTCCACTGCCTCGCCGAACAGTTCGTCGTCACCGGGGAGCCCGCGCGCGTCCACGGCCCGGTCGGCCCCGGGGAGCCCGGCTCGATCCGCCACACTGCGTACCGTCGCCGCACTGTCACCTGATATGACCCGGACCGTCACGTCGTGTTCGGCGAAATAGGCCAGCGTGGCGGCCACCTCAGGACGGACCCGCTCGCGCAGTTCGACGAGCGCCACGATGCTCAGGTCACGAGGTAGTTCGGTCCCCTGCAGAGGAGCATCACCTCTCGCGAGGACCAGCACCCTCGCGCCACGCTCGGCTATGGCTACCGCCTTGGCGAGGAGTTGGGACGGATCAGCCGCAGGGATGACCTCGGGTGCTCCGATGACCCAGGTGCCGTGACCCGCGAAGGTCGCTCCGCTCCACTTGCGGGCCGAGCTGAAGGGAACCTGCGCGATCGGGACCCACTCTTGTTCCGAGGTGACGGCCGCCCGAATGGCCAGCATGGTGGCGTTGGCCTCCCTGGACGACGAGAGGGATGCCAGGGCGGCTTGGATGTCGGGCCGCCATTGGCTGCCGGTCTCCTCATCCCACTCCATCCGGGCGAAGGAGATTCCGCCTTCGGTCAAGGTTCCAGTCTTGTCCACGCACAGCGCGTCGACCCGGGCGAGGGTCTCCACGGCCGGCATCTCCTGCACGAGCACGTTCTGGCGCCCGAGTCGGAGCGCGGCGGCGAGAAAGGCCAGGGTCGTCAGGAGTACCAGCCCTTCGGGGATCATCCCCACGAGACCGGCGACAGCCAGGCGGATGGCGACCCTCCACGGTTCGGACTGCAGCTCTCTCACGATCAGAATCGGAGCGATCACGACCATCAACCAGGTCAGCCATCTGAGCACCTGGTTGATCCCCCGCATCAGCTCCGATCGAGCGAGGCTGAAGCGCCGAGCTTCGGCCGCCAGCCGGTTCGCATAGGCGTCGTCGCCCGCCCTCGTCACCCTCGCCCTGAGCGTGCCCGACACCAGCCAGGACCCTGACAGCAGCTGGTCTCCGGGCTGCTTGACCACGGGCTCGGACTCCCCGGTAGCCAAGGACTCATCCACCTCCCCGCCATAAGCAACCACGGTGGCGTCGGCCAACAGCTGGTCACCCGGCCGGAGCTCCAGGAGATCGTCGACCACCACCTCCTGGGGAGCGACGGTTACCACCTTGCTGTCGCGTAGCACCCTGGCCGTCGGAGCGCTGAGGACGGCCAAAGCGTCAAGAGCACGCTTGGCTCGCGTTTCTTGCACCACCCCGACCAACGTGTTGATCAGTGCGATTGCCAGGAAGGTCGCATCCGGAGCGGATCCGGTGACGAGGGTTGCGCCACCCAGTATCAACAGAAGGAAGTTGAGGCGGGTGAGCGCGTTGCGGCGCAGAATCTCGACCCACGACTGCGATGTCTGATTCGCGAATCTGTCGGGTTTCCGCTGGATCCTGGCTTCAACGTCAGAAGCGGACAGACCACTTTCCAGCCAGCCTGCCGGCAGAGCGGCGGCGAACGTGTCCGCCGATGTCAGTCGGGATCACCAGCCCCTGGACGGTGCCCACCCGCCGCGACCGGTCCGTCGGTGTCCGCGTCCGCAGGTCTCGCCAGCCGCGTGATTGAGGGCACGATGACCACGGGGCACTTCGCACGGAGCGCGCACTCGGCGCTGACGGAGCCGAGAGCCAGATGCTTGAACCCGCCGGCCCCGCTCGACCCGACGACCAGCAACTCCGCGTCCTCGCTCGCGTCGACGAGAGCATCACCGGCGGGAGGCTCGCACAACCTAGCGTCCACGACCACGGATGGCTCCAACGATCTTGCCCGCGCTGCCGCTTCGTCGAGGATCGCTCGCTCGCTTCGGAGCACTCCCGGCCCGAAGAGTTCCATGACCTCGTGCCGGAAGACGTCGACGTGCACTATTTGCAGCACGGCGGCCCTGACCCGTGCCTCGGCGGCAGCCCATGCCAGGGCGCGCATCGACTCGGGGGAACCGTCCACTCCGACGACGACCCGGGGCGCCGGCAGGTCCTCCGCCTCGAGTTCCTCCACCACCGCTTCGTCGAGGCGCGCCCCACGCGGTGCGCCGGGCGTCCTACGGTTCGGTCGATCATGGCGTCGCATGTGCACAGTCAATACTCGGAGGCTCGGGATCGATCAGGGTCTAAGGTCACCTCTGAACAGGTTCGCAGAATTACCTGCCCGCCAATGGCGCGAACCTGTTCAGGTGCAAGCTTGGATCGTCGAGCGACCATCTCCCGTCGATGAGGGTCCCCTCAGGCTCGTGGAACGAGCGGTGCCTGTGCCCGGCCCCGGACAGATGCGGGTGCGGGTCCGAGTCTGTGGAGTCTGCCGGACGGACCTCCATCTGGCCGAAGGAGACCTGCCTCCGCGTCATCGGGGCGTGGTGCCGGGCCACGAGATCGTAGGTGTCGTCGATCGTCTGGGCGAGGGGGCCGGCAGATTCGCGGAAGGGGATCGGGTCGGGATCGCGTGGCTGCGCGGGACGTGCGGTCGGTGCCGGTTCTGCCGGGCGGGCAGCGAGAACCTGTGCATCCAGCCGAGTTTCACCGGTTGGGACGCCGATGGAGGGTTCGCCGAGTACGCCGTCGTCGATGAGCGGTATGCCTACCGCCTGCCCGATGACTTCTCCGATACCGATGTGGCGCCGCTCCTGTGCGCCGGCATCATCGGCTACCGCGCGTTGAGGCGTACGAACCTCCCACGCTTCGGGCGCCTCGGGATCTACGGCTTCGGTGCGTCGGCGCATCTGGCAGCGCAGATCGCCATTCGGGAAGGTGCGACCGTGCACGTCCTGACCCGGTCGCAAGACGCACGGCAGCTCGCTCTCGAACTCGGCGCTGCATCCGTCGGCGACGCCACGGACAGCCCTCCCGAGCCCCTTGACGCCGCCATCCTGTTCGCCCCGGTGGGCACCCTGGTGCCCGTGGGGCTCAGCGCGCTCGATCGTGGGGGGACTCTCGTGGTGGCCGGGATTCACCTGACCGACATCCCCAGCCTCTCCTACGAACGCCATCTCTTCGAGGAGCGGACTCTCACGAGTGTCACGGCCAACACCAGGTCCGACGGAGAGGAGCTGCTCCTCGCCGCTGGACGCCTGCACATCGACGTCACCACGACCCCCTACCCGTTTGCGGAGGCCGACCGGGCACTGTCCGACCTCGCGCACGACCGGGTTCGCGGTGCCGCGGTGATTGTCGTGGAAGGCGCAGCATGAGGCTCCGCACCGATGGGAACGCAGGGACGGTCGTTGCAAAGGCGCTCAGTAGACCCACACCGCTGTCCCCAGCGGCGCCAGGTTCTGCGCCCAGATCCAGTCGATCGCTTCGTTGCCCACCCGCACGCACCCGTGAGACACCGGGACGGGCGGCACGTACGAGTCGCCGTGGATGGCGAACCCGGAGTTGAAGAACTTCGGTCTCCACAGTTCGCCCAAGGCAGACACGACCAGCCCGTGAAGCTCTCCTGGTGGACTGACGGTGGTGTTCGTCGCAACGTGGGACCTTCGGCCCTTATCTCAGGCGTTGCGGTTTGGGATCCTGGGATGTAGTGATCGCACGAGGGAGGTTTGCCGTGCAGGCAAGCGTCGGAGATCGGATTGTCATCAAGGGCCACCACATCGGGGAGCCAGATCGGGACTGCGAGGTACTCGAGGCGCGGGGAGCGGATGGAGGACCCCCCTATCTGGTGCGCTGGGGCGACTCAGGCCACGAGGGGTTGTACTTCCCCGGATCGGACGCTTCGGTTCAGCATTTCGAGCACCACGGCGCCTGATCCCGAAAGGAAGGCCCTGCGGGTGACGAGGTGAGACCGTTGATCAGCCGGATACGTGCCGGATTCGCCGGCCCGTCGCCGCCCGCTCGGTCCAATCGCACAGATCGTTGATCTCGTCGGCACCGACGAGGTCGCGGCTGACCAGGCTCGTCAGCAGTGCTTCAGCAGGGCCGACGAGTTGAGGATCGATCTCCCGGGCGATGGACCAGACATCGAGCAGGCAGTTCCTCACGTGGGTCGCCCCGGCTATGTGCTCGTCGCGTACGAACGATCGCAGTTCGTCGAGAGCCTGGATGAGCGCATGAAGACGATCATCGGGCTCAGGTGACCGACGGGTGGCCCCGTCCCCCTCGACGAGCAACTCGTTTATCTGCGCCCAGTCCCTGTCATCCAGGGCGGGGTGGCGCCCCAGCCCCCGGGCTTCGACGGCGGACATGTTGTCCACATGAGTGCTGGGGTGTTGCTCCCGTGCGAGCCGCCGCAGGGCATCTCGAGCGGCTTCGGACGAGCCCTTTCTCCTGAAGAGTGCCATGCGACAAGCATCCGCGATCGCGGAACCCGGCGGCAGGGTCTAAAGGCCTCTCGAGCTCAGTCGTATGTCCCGATCGCTGCGGTTGCTGCGACGCTCTCTTCCGGCGATCGGTCCTGGCCAAAGGGACCTCTGGCCCTGCATGCCGAGCCGGCAAGCGATGCACGATTGACCTGGAGAAGCCCTACACGTGAGACAAGGAGAGGCACATGAGCCAGTGTCACGACACATACGAGGATCTTCGTGGCGTGACGGCAAGCCTGCCTGTCCGAGCCACCGATCTCATGACACCGAATCCTGTCGTGGTCGAACCCACCGCCACGGTGAAAGACATCGCCCAGGCGATGCTCCACCACGATGTCCGCACGGTTCCGGTGATCGACGTCGGCGACCGGCTGGTCGGCGTGGTCAGCGAAGCCGACCTGATCTGCCGGGAGGGATACCCGACGGTCCGCCACCACAACCTGGCGGCATTCGTCGCAGGTCTGCCTCCAGACGATGCCGGGCGCTGGACCGTTCGTTCCGAGGGTCTGACCGCCGAGGAGGTCATGACCACCGGCGTGGTCACCTGCCAGGCGGACGAGCCCGTCGGTGCGGTAGCCAGGCGGATGCTCGAGCGGGACGTCCGGACGGTGCCGGTGATCGACCAGGGTCGGCTCGTGGGCGTGCTGTCCCGCCACGACATCCTTCGAATGTTCGTACGCCCGGACGGCGAGATCCGGCAGCGCATCTCCCGGATTCTGGACACTCCGGCGTGGGGTCCCGGCCACGATGTCAGCGCCGAGGTGCGTGACGGCGTGGTCGTCCTGTCGGGGACGGTGGAACATCCAGTGGACGCATCGGTGATCTGCAGTGTTGTCGGACAGGTCCCCGGCGTGATCGAGGTCGTGGACCGCATCATCGCCGAAGCCGAACTCGATCGACTTGCGCTGGGCCGTTCGAGTGACTGATCGAATCGAGTGACTGATCAGGTGACTCCGCAGATATCCCGCCGGCGGCGCGGGCGGGTCACTTCCGGCCTGGGTGATCCGACGACTGCAGACTCGGCACTGCTTGCCACCAGGGCCGATGTTCACGAGGACGCGTGGAGGGCACTGCGGATAACGGCGGAGTTCGTGGAAGGATTCGACGCCCTCGCCCATATCCCGCCGGCGATAAGTGTGTTCGGGTCCGCCCGCATCGCCCCGGGATGCCCGGCTTACGAGGCAGCTCGAACATTCGGCCGGTTGGCAGCCCAAGTGGGCTTCGCCATCATCACCGGCGGCGGCCCGGGGATCATGGAGGGAGCCAATCGCGGCTGCAGCGACGCCGGAGGAGTGTCCGTCGGATGCAACATCGAGCTGCCCTTCGAACAGAAGCTGAACCCGTACGTCAACCTGGGGATCGACTTCCGGTACTTCTTCGCACGCAAGACGATGTTCGTCCGCTACGCCGAAGCCTTCGTGGTCTTCCCCGGAGGCTTCGGGACACTTGACGAGCTGTTCGAGGCCCTGACCTTGGCTCAGACCGGCAAGATCCTGCATTTTCCCGTGGTCCTCATGGACCGCTCCTACTGGTCAGGACTCGAGGAGTGGATCACGAAAAGGGTCCTCGGAGACGGTCACGTGTCCCCTGAGGACACCAACCTCTTCCATACCTGCGACAGCCCCGAGGAAGCGCTCCGACACATCGTCTCGGTCCTCCAGCAGCGGGTGCCCGGGCTTCAGAGCCACGTCGATCCATCCAAAGGGGACGCACAGTAGTTTCGGATCCCGGCGCGAACAGAAAGGCCCGCCAAAACCCTCATTGGTCTGGCGGACCCTCTTGCTCAGTTTTATTCAGGAGATGAGAGCATCCGGTCGAATAAGGTCTTACGGGACCTGATGACCGCTGGCTGGCTTTGGTTCGAAAACCCCAAAGCCTCACGCCCTTGCATTCGAGAACCGTCAGCCCTCGCTCCCGACGGAGGCAGGATCTCTGATCACATCCCTAAACCTCCTTCCGGACCCCTCATTCTGGGGATCCAACTAATTCAACGTCAGCGTCGGTTCCTTCATTCCCGAGTGGCGCACTCTCATGCCCCACCGCGATGCAGCCAGGGCCGGTCATGAGGAGGTTCAAGGTCCGGGGTGCCTGGCCTCGTGCGGCGCCTTGCCCATGGTCTGGTGATCTCGACGTCCCCGGACGTCTCCCGTCGGCACCGGCTGCAGAGTCCGTCGTGGAGAGCTGCCGTCTCCCGGCAACGTTCGCACGGCCGTGCCTGCCGCTTGTGACTGCTCCACCATGGCGACATCTGATTCCTCCTCTGTATGCCCTTCATGCCCTTCCACTAAGGACAGCGGCTCTACTTCTGTCAGGATCCGCTCGATATCCGGCCGATCCAGAGATTCCTGCTCGATGAGCGCAGATGCGATGGCGTCCAGTGCCGGTCGATGCATGGCTAGAACGTTCTTCGCCCGTTGCGCCTGTTCGGAAAGGATCCGTTCGATCTCGATGTCGATCACCCTCGCTGTCTCGTCCGAGTAATCGCGGGAGTGGACGAGGTCCTCGCCGAGGAACACGGGTCCCATCGGTCCCCACGCCATGTTGCCGATCCGCTTCGACATTCCCCACTCCCGAACCATGCGGCTGGCGAGCTCAGTGGCGGATACGAGGTCGTCCTGGGCTCCCGTCGAGGGAATGCCGAATACCACCTCTTCCGCTGCGCGCCCGCCGAGGCGGACTGCCAGAGCATCCTGGAGGTATGGCAACTGCTCGATTTGCCTCTCTTCAACCGGCAGCTGCTGTGTGGCACCGAGAGCCATGCCTGTCGGAAGGATGCTCACCTTGTGCAACGGGTCGGCGTGGGGCAGCAGGTGAGCCAGCAGGGCGTGGCCGGCCTCGTGGTAGGCGACGATTCGCTTCTCCTCCCGGCTGAGCACCACAGAGGTGCGGCGCAGTCCGACCAGTACCCGCTCACGGGCGGAATCCAGATCGACCGTCTCTATCCGGTCGCTCCCGCGTCTGACGGCGATCAGGGCGGCCTCGTTGACAAGGTTCTCGAGATCCGCTCCGCTCATCCCGGGGGTCCCCCGCGCCAAGGCGTCGAGCCGGACGTCGGATCCCATCTGCTTCCCGCGGCAGTGCACCCCCAGGATGGCGGTCCTCTCATCGAGGGTTGGCAGCGGTATGACCACCTGGCGATCGAACCGTCCCGCCCGCATGAGGGCTGGATCGAGTATGTCTGGCCGGTTGGTTGCAGCGAGCAGGATGATTCCCTCCTGGCCTTCGAAGCCGTCCATCTCCGACAGCAACTGGTTCAGGGTCTGCTCGCGTTCGTCGTGGCCACCTCCGAGACCCGCCCCGCGCTTGCGCCCGATGGCGTCGATCTCATCCACGAAGATGATCGCCGGCTTGTTCTGGCGTGCGGTCTCGAACAGGTCGCGGACGCGAGCGGCGCCGACTCCCACGAACATCTCCATGAACTCAGAGCCCGTGATCGTGATGAAGGGAACACCGGCTTCTCCGGCGATCGCCCGGGCGAACAGTGTCTTGCCGGTTCCGGGTGGGCCGACAAGCAGTACACCTTTGGGGATTCGCGCGCCGATCGCTCTGAACTGGTTGGGCTCCTTCAAGAAGCGGACGATCTCACCGAGTTCTTGCTTCACCGCCTCGTAGCCGGCTACGTCATCGAAGGTCGTCGAGGGCCGATCCGTCACGTGCACTTTTGCCTTCGAACGCGACCAGCCCGACAAGCCGCCCAGAGATTTCTGGGCGCGGCGTGACATCCACACGAAGAAGAGCGCGATCAGCCCGAGTGGGAAAACCCACATCAGGATGCTCGACCACAGACTGCCGGAGCTGCTGGACGTGGCATAGCTGCGTTGCACGTGGTGACTGTCCAGCAGAGTCAGGTCGGATTCGGGCAGGCCGCCCGGCGGCCCCTGCGCGGTGAACTTCTTGCCGTCGAGGAAGGTCCCGTCGATCTTGCCGCTGGACTGGTTGATCTCGACGGATTTCACCTGGCCGTTCGCAACGTCGGAGAGTAGGGCCGAGTAGATGAGTTTCGTCGGCTGGGGCGCCGGCGTCGAAGTCGCGCCCACATAGGCGGTGAGCCCGATGAGCAGCAGGGTGAACGCCACGAGGGCTGCTCTTCCAACCCCGGAGCGTTTCTTCTGGGGTGGCTCCGGCCCTTCGGAGATCGGAGCGTTCCACCTGGACTGGTCGGGCGGCAGGAGCGTCATCGGTCGTGCCCGGCGGGATGCGCGGGCCCGTCGAGGGCCGCGCGCAGCAGCGGGAGCGCCCGCTGCAGACCGGCTTCGACCGGCTGGGATGAACCGAATCGCGGGACCAAGGCCTCGCACTCAGCGAGGATCTGCTCGTCGGTCAGCCCTGACTTGACGAACACGGCCGCGAGATGGACGAGCTCTCTCGCCGTGCCCGAGGCCCGGGCAACCGATTCGAAAATCTCGGCATTCGCCTCGACCCAATCCTCGAGGTCTGTCACCGCAGCGGACTTCGGCTCTGTCACGATCCCAGCCTGCGGCCGAGACGCTCCAGGCGACTAGGGCCGAACGCCCCGAAATCCCACTTTCACCTCGATCGTCGTCAGCGCGAGCCGCCGCCGGACAAAGGGACGTTGGGCCCTATCGGAGCGGGGCTCCGAGAGCGAACCTTGAGATCAGGACCACAGTTGTCACGGAGGCGAGAATGGCCACGCCCGGGTTGGAAATTGTCGTACGGAGTGCCATCAGGGCGTTGAGAGAGGAGGCCCGCACTCGGGCAGCCTCGGTGGAGTCCGAGAGCGAGGATCACGCCTTCTACGGCGGAGTCATGGCAGCGACAGACGACCATCTGCATCTCGAGAATCTTCCGGTTCACGGTGACAGCTGGCTGTCGCGCCAGCCGGCTGCGTTCGCGGACGGTTACACGAAGACCGCCATCTTGATTGCGAGCGCCGGATCGGACCCGCCCCACCGGTTCCGGCTGCCGGCCCGTGACTAGCCGAGAGGTTCTTGGTTCGTGTCGGATGACAGCTCGAAGATCGTGTTGCGGATATCCCGGATCGCGGTATCGATGGCTTGTACCGCTGCCGACACCATCTCGTTAGCCTCGCTGTAGGAGATGAGACGCATGGATCCCTGCAGTTGAAGGCCCGCGGCGAACAAGTTGTGTATGACCTGGCTGTAAAGGTTTCGCGCGATGCGGTCCCTGTCGGTCAGCAGGAGCATCTCCTGCTTCCGCCGCTGGGCTCCGTCCAGTTCGAAGGCCAGGGCTGCCTGAGCTGCCAAGGCTTCCGCCAGTAACCGTACGGCCGGTTCGAACTCTCGGGCGCCGGCAGGCCGGACGAATGTCAGGGCTGCGGAGGGGGAGCGGCCTTCCGCAGACACGATCGGGACACCGAACGTCGGTCCGCCCGGCATGTCGTCGGGGACTTCCGCGTTCGAGATCTCGCTGCGTGTGTCCGCTTCGAGAGGATGGCCGGACTCGATCACCTTCTCTGCGAAAGACCGACCTTGGGGGAGCACCGAGCCAACGAGCGTGGAGGCCGGTCCTGACCCGGCGACCACCCGGGTTGCATCGTCGCGTCTGATGCAGATGGCCGCCACGGGCGCCTCTACCAACTCGGACGCCCGCTCGCAGATAAGCGTCAGGCACCCCTCCAGCGTGGTCTCGGAGAGCAAGGCGAGCCTGATTTCCGCCGA
>Ga0307374_10012104_pt1 | contig 12157 bp, 7 predicted proteins | sample OX3MG_FD_202532 | JGI IMG/M metagenome (GOLD analysis project Ga0307374, IMG submission 202532) | Soil microbial communities from Risofladan, Vaasa, Finland - OX-3 | ecosystem: Environmental > Terrestrial > Soil > Coastal area > Acid sulfate soil | place: Finland: Risofladan, Vaasa | collected...
ATCCAATTCTTACGAGTTTGACTAGTATCAATGGAATTTCGATTCCCGTCGGTAGCTCTAGCACGTTCGTAACGCTGGCAGATGTGCAGACTCTTACGAACAAAACTATGACTGGCGCAACGAACACGCTCACCGCATCCCTACTGAAGACTGCGACTACAGAAGTTTCCATTTCTGCCGCTACAGCTCCGGCATCTGGACAAGTACTCACTGCAACCTCCGGAACAGCAGCAACATGGCAGACTCCTGCAGCTGGAACGGTCACCTCAGTGAGCGCCGGTACCAATATGAGTTTTACTACGATCACTGGCTCAGGATCCGTCTCGCTGAATCCAATTCTTACGAGTTTGACTAGTATCAATGGAATTTCGATTCCCGTCGGTAGCTCTAGCACGTTCGTAACGCTGGCAGATGTGCAGACTCTCACAAATAAGACTATGACTGGGACAACCAATACTTTGACTGCTTCGTTGCTCAAAACTGCAACCACTGAAGTCTCTATATCCGCCGCCACTGCACCCACGTCTGGGCAAGTTCTGACCGCGACTTCCGGGACCGCTGCAACTTGGCAAACTTCCAGCGGCGGCGGTACTGTAACCTCTGTCAGCGCCGGTACCAATATGAGTTTTACTACGATCACTGGCTCAGGATCCGTCTCGCTCGACCCAGTTCTCACAAATATAACTAGCGAGGCGATAGGGACTGCCGCTATAACAGCAGCGCCCTCCACCATGGGTCCTATATTCAGTATTGCAGCAAAGACATTAACCGATTCTACGACGTTGGCGAGTGGGACGGCTCCCAACAATGTCGCGAATTCGGTAGCAGCACCGACTCTGGCCGCGACTAATACAGGTGTAATATACACGGAAGCAAGCACGTTATATGTCTCGGGCGCGCCTATTGCAGGTACCAATGTTACGATTACCGCTCCATGGTCGCTGAATGTCGCCACAGGAGGTACCCGTCTTGGAGGCGGGCTAGCAATGTCCGTCACTACCGTCTCGACAGCGACAACCCTGACCAACCTCCATTATCTAGTGGTGGTTAGCGCCACAGCTACCATCACATTACCTTTGGCGTCCAAATATCCTGGTATTGTATACATTGTGCAGAACTGGAATGTGAGTGCAACGGCCTCAACAGTTACGATTGCTGTAGCCTCGGGGGATAACGTGGACGGTGGTACAGCATCAACTTTAACCGCGCAGTACGATCGAGTACAGCTCCTAAGCAACGGCTCCACCACTTGGATCACTCTATAATTTCTACTGACATCGTTTGCAGCGGTATTATTCGACACGACTCAGATCATTATGACTATAGTCAGTGGACCAGATCAACGTATAACACTAGATAAAAATAATCATTTTATTCACCCCCTTAAAAAATCAGTTTGTTCGTTGTAGGTTCACGTCGAAATCGTCTAATCTGAGTCTCCTTAGCCTGTGCGAGAAGAGAACTCTCGTTAATTGCTCAATAAATATAACAACCACACGTTTCGAGGCAGCGTTCACCGGAATTGCGATCTTCGCTCCAGCAAAGTAAAGCGTATGTGCGATATCATTCAAAAGCTCGTCTTGGTCACTCGTCACCTTGAGACTAAAACTCTCGATCTCCGTAGCCCTGATCGCGTGAGTGTGTAGGTAATAAGGTGCGGAAACCGAACCAAGTGTCAAAGAGATATGCTTTAATTGAGGCATTAAGGCAATCACTCGCATGTCCAGACGTACTTTTTCGAGCAACAGAGTATGTAAGTCGCGCCAAGGTAAAGCTTGACGTAATTTCTGCGAAGCTAGCGCTTGAAAATGGGTGCGGATCTGTGGACGACATTCGGGCGGGACGGGGGCTCTACCGACTGCAAACGGAAAAGGATTGAAGTCACTCCCCAAAGATAAAAACGCAACTCTCAACTCAGTGATATTGGGCATCAGTTCGAAAAGCCTTGGGCATTGTCGGTGAAAAGCAGCGGCGCCGGGAATTGTGTAAGACAGGCTCAGTCGCTTAATCTTGGAAGCGTTTTTGAAATAGTTCGCTCTCGGAAGACATAGTTTTGGATCATGGAATATACGATACCAACGCATGCACACGCGCAATATCGGAATACTAAAGAGAGCTTGTACACCTAAGAAGTCGAAAACAATAAACTTCAAATCGCTGCAATCGAGCAAGATTTCTACACTCGTCATGTTTATGTCGAGACGAAAAATGCTGCACGCACATCATCTCTTCGTTCTAAATTTACTTTTTTCATCTTCTACTCGGAAATAGATAATTATCATTCGCATGGCTTCTCGAGCAAGAAACGGCGCGGTCCCTGCAATTGTTGACCCTTTCGAGTTTCTTTCGCGAGCTTGCGGCTCCAATCAAGTGTCTCTCGGGCCCGGGGTCTGTTTCAACTGTCCAGCATTACTGCCCGGAACACTTGCACAAGTCCAGGCGGCCGCACTGCAAGATGCTGGGCGAATAAATATTAGCCCGCGATTGGAAAATATCGGAAAGGCGTATTGTGGTACCAATCCATTCATTTTGTATTGGACTGCCTACCAGATGCGTCATTCTGGATCCGGGCGTCATGCGGGATTCAAATCACCCTTTCATTATTCACGCATCGCCTCTCCTTCGGAATGTTTTAGTACCGGGAAAAGCGTGGGAGCAATCATCGGCTCGAAGAACAATGGAGGAAACTTCCGAGTCGCTCCAGCCCAACCACGTCCACGCGAGCCAGCAGTCATCGTACCACGGAGTCCGGTCGTAGAGATCAGTTCCTCATCGTCCAGCAGCAGCGAAAGTGAAAGTGAATCCAAGTACGCTGAAAGACGCCCGCAAAAGAATAATAATAACAACAACGCTACTACAAGCAGTCGAGACGATCGAGGACAGTATGCGACGAGACGGCGATTACGCAGTGCTCAAATTACTTTGAAAGAGCTCCGAGCACTCCAGAAATAGAAGAATATTTGTTTATTGCTAGTTTTTTTACGCGGCTATTGGGGTTTTGGTCGTGTTTGATCGAGCAGTGGTCGCAGCCGGAGTGGAAGTAGATGTAGTCGAAGATTTCTCACTGGTCTCGGCACCTTTCTCTGCGGGCGCCGGGGTACCGCGTCCGAATATTGCTGCGATAGTGCTGCCTCCGTAACGGTAGGTTAAGAAGACAAATGCCAACAAAGCGAGAACTATTACAATGTAGCCTATGGTCGCGTCTCCAAAAATACCAGCCAAAGCACTAGTGATTTGTCCAGTAATCGTGTCTACTCCGTTAGCTTTTGAATCCTGACTAGCTGCCGCATTGGCAATATTTGTCGACAACGTGGTGTCTTTGTTCACAATTTCAATCGCTGAATTGCTCATACAATTCGCTACCAAATACATTTGCAAGTTTTGCCCAAAGTTGCAGCTTGCAGCCGATAAATTTCCTAGAATGTTGATCGTTTGATTCTGCACTACCAAGTTGCTCTGCACACATGTGTTTTGCGTAATCGTATCGATGTTTGTCGCGCATATGTTCTTTAAATGCTCTGCAATGGTCACATTGTCGTCGGAGCTGTCCGCGACTTTTGTTGCCATCAACCCGGTCACGGAACTGTTGTTCGAGCTCGCGGCGGCATCAATTGCAGCTGAAATCTGCGCTAAAATGGCCGTGTTGTCCTGGCTGGTGAATTGCGAAGTTAAGGTCGCGGTCGTTTGATTCGCCTGTGTGATCGCGATACCATTCGTGCACAGTACATTGGCGCCGACACCGATGTTCACTGTCAGCGTTTGCGTCTCGCGCGTGTTCTGCACGGCTGAGTTTTCGGTACTGGTCATCGCTGTGGTCAAAGTTTCATTGACTACATCAATAGTCTCGGAGATCGAAGTCGATGTGTGATTGCCCATGATTTTCTCGGTCTACGATATTATACCTTGTACGTGCGCGTAGAAAAAAATTAAAATTCACATTCTGGTGGTAAATATAAAATGAGCGTAACGTGGACCTGGCGATATTTATGCCCTTGGGGCTTCACGAGCACAATCTCGGCGACCTCTGCCCCTATGACGATTGTAGATGGCGCGGGAGGTACATGGACCTATTCTGTTCCGAGCGGGACGTCAGCACCAACTTCCGGCTTTGTTGTAGGTGCTGCAAGTTCGCCTTCTGGTAGAGATACGTATCTCGCGTTCCCTAACAAAATTACCAACGTACTGACGCCTGCGCCGAGTAACTTCGTTTACGGTATCGCCTTAAACGCAACGGGCTCGACCGGTTATCAGTTTACTTACAGTGACGGCACGGTTAACGATGGACTCGGTTCTGGACACAGTAACAATAACAGTTCCGGTACATCTCTGCCCGGTGGATTTTGGCAATTTGATATGGACGAAAGAGGACTCTACAGCCCACAAGTTGCCGGAATCGGTAATGCACCAGCCGCCGGCACATTCTCCAACAACGCCGGGTTCGGCGGGTACTGGCTCAATAAGACAACCCCCTTTGAGTTGCTTGGATTCTTCGGCGGTGATGTTATTAGCAAACCGCCCGATTTCTGGCTCTCTGGAACGGCTCCGGCTTCGGGCACTGCAACAGCGGTTCCGTTTGCCCCCGGCAGGTTTCTCTCGAACATCACCATGGCACCGGCGAGCACCTCAATCACATTGACCTGTTGGGACAGCTCGGGCGCGCCGACCACAACCATCGTACCCAATCCACTGACACAGACCACCAACGTGTATCTTAATTTTGACACCAGTGCCGTAACCACGACGACCTACACGCAGAAGATCATTTATCGCTACAATCCTCTGTTTGGATCGACTGGTTATCTGATTGCGGTCAATGACCCGAACAGCGGCACAGCGAACTATACCACTATTTATAACTTCTCCATTGGCGCGACCGACCCGGACCCACCCCAGAATTTGACCGTGACGTCCCCGGACAATGGATTGTTGCACATCACTTGGGCTCCTGCTCTGAAAACAGCAAACCCGGCACTCACCGGCTACGTCATCACGGTGCTGAACGGTTCCGCGGTGATCACGACGAAGAACTACGATACCAACACGTTCAGCGCAGACATCACGTCAATGCCGTTAGCAACGCTGGTGACGGTGCAAATCATTGCACAAAATTCGTTCGGCAATTCAACCATTGCCTCAACGACTGTCACCACGGCAAACATTACCGCCGCACCAGCCGCTGCGCCCGTATTCACCATCACTCAAACGGCAACGTTAGTGACAGTCACGTTCCCCAAAATCGCCCTCGCCAGCAGCTACGTCGTCACTTTTACGCCTGCCGACAAGACTCTCTTGCCGATTACGCTCACGGGAACATCAAGCCCGCTCACGGACGGAGCCTTTGTGTTCAAAGCGGGGGTGAGCTATTCCGTGACAATGATTGCGAATAATTCCATTGGCAGTAGCCCAACGTCTGCAGTCACCGCGTTCAGCCTCGGCGTGTCGTCGTCGTCCTCCTCGTTGACCAGCACTCTAATCATCGGTGCTGTCATACTGGCTGCTGCTTTCGCGATATACTATTATTTCAGATTTATTAGGCACGCATCGCCTGTAGCGACTACGAGTAGTACGACAACAACGGTAAAACCTGCACCCAGCACCACAACCGAAAGCAGCAGCACAGCTGTAAAAAATTAGAATAAATTCTCTGGCATCAAATCGACGACTTTGTTCCGCATGTCTTCAATTCCAAGACTTAATTTCAGTTTTTTATGCTGTTTGTCCCAGCACAGTCCCGCGGCGAACTCGATTCGCGTCGATTCCTTTTCGCTGTATCGACGCATGGGACTGTGTCGAAGCGGTAAGAAGGTTGACGCATCGACTTCCAAAAACATCGTTCGGAAGCGAGCTGTAGAGAAGCGTGTCTTGCTTCGTGTGTGTACTGCACATACGAGCGTCTTGCCAGCAGCATCCGTGTCGCGAAAGGGAACAAATGAAGTACTGCATCGAATGCGGTTATCGGCGCTCACATCACTGAATAGACGTTCTGTGCTGGAACGCACTGGCTGACTCATTTTCCCAAAGTCTGCACCAGACTCTAGACAAATATCGTAAATTTTCATCTCCGGAAAGACGTCGGTGACAATTCTGCTCTTCTCTTCGCCAAATAAACACCAGTTTTTCTGTGGCAAACTTGCATCGACCGCTACTGCGCGATCATCCAAGATCACGCCCTGCTTGAATTGAAATGGATGCTCGGGCTCATTCAGCATTTCCAACTCAACGAGAGCGACACGTACGGTTTTCGAAGTGTATACGGCGGCTGTGAAGAATAGTCTGTCTGCGAATACGAATGCTCGTGGATCCTCGTACTGCTGATGCCAGAGGATCTTCGAATGCATTCCCTTGAGTTCGGGCAGGTGCAGAATCTGTCGCTTGCCCTTGTAATGTACACTGATATAGTTGTGTGTGCGATCAGCGATGTATTTGTTGCCAAACACGTGAGTTTTGTGTTCGAGATAGATCAGACCCGACGAGTTCATGTGTGTGCGATTGTCGTGACGGGTCATCAGCAGGTAATCGCCTCGGAAAACTGTGATGGATTGGTTGTAGGCGTGAAAGAGATTCGAATCAAATGGATTGATCTTGGGAAATGGTGCCGAATATTGCAATACTTTCATCGCTTGTGTCTGAGCATGAAAGAATCCCACAATCAGCAGCACGGCGGCTATCAGTGCAATTGCGAGCAAGAACGTGATACTCATCTTTGTCTTCTGTAGTTCAGCGATACAATTAAAAAAGATTTTTCGCTGCTGCATCTTCACTTTTAGTAAATGGCGACTCCTTCTCTAACGCTGAAATTTTCATGCAACCTGTTTAGCGGTTACAGCACAGTTATGCAGTTGCAACCCGCGCATACTGTCGACGATATTGTGAAATTCGCAGTATTTCGGCTCAAAGAGCAATTGACACAATTGAAACTAGAATTACTCGTAGAACAACTGAAAAAACGCAGCTATCACATTCATTCGGATTTGGCGACAATTCGATCGCAGTCCGGTGAGTCAGTCGTGTACATATGCAGTCATGACGGCTGAAGAGCGGTACCACATAGCGGCAAGCATGTTGCGTAATGATTTTAAGAGGTTCAAAGAGGAGTTTGCGCTTGCACAAGGGCGTTACGTTGAACAGAATATACCAATTAACGAACGATTGTATACTTGTCACCCGGATCAGGCCATTTATCCGTTTCAGGTAACACAGCTGATGGAACATGTGATTTTGTGTGATAATATTGAGGAATTCAAGAGGTACGTCCAAGACAAAGACGCAATCGAACAAATCAATTCGCTAACTATGGGAATCGTCTCCGCGCTTTCTCTTGCTGCACGTTTTCATTTGTATGAGAAATGTGAGGTTCTGCTTGATCATGGCGCGTTAGTGGCGCATAGTGATGATCTAGCGCTGCGAGAAGCCGTATTCGCCTTGGAAGAAACGGTAGGTAGTGATACTTCTACGATTTCCTTGTTGCTACAGCGAGGAGCTCCTGTGTCCAGAAAGGTGTTTGAAAACTACATCTATGACTCCGAGTCCGATACTGCGCTGGATCTGGACATCTTTAATCGTATGATTATCACACAGCCGTCGCTGCTGGAGGACGGCAAGGGAGATGATGCCTTTTTCGCATGTATTCAGGCGCTGCAATTGGGCTATGTAAAAGCTGCATTTATGAAACGTGACACTATTCGAACGGACGCAATTCGTGCATTTCGGTATATCGTCGAACGACGTCTGAACGAGAGCGATGATATCATTGAGTTTTTGATAGAGTACTGTGAGCTCGATATTTTCAAAACAGACTGCCTGCAGCATTTAAGGCCAAACGGTGCACTGACTTTGCTGCGCATTATCGATAATATGCGAAGAACGTATAAAGATCAAACGAAAGAATTGAAGACAATCAAGGATGCGCTCGCCGATTCTCAAGAGAATGCAATCATTGGTATTGTAATGACATACGTTACATGCAGTCCGGAAAGTTATTCACGCAAGCATTCCAGCGTTAACAGCTCGTAATATAAATTAGCCTTCATTCGTTTTCCCAAGGCGTCCGTCTGCGTAATTTTGCGCTTCTGAATGCTGGTTCTGGACACCGCGTTTGCGAGATTGAGTGCGGCTTCTTGCAGAGGATTTGGATGTTGAATTACCATTACTTCTTCGATTGTATCCTTCATCAATAAATAGTGCACTTGCAAGTCTGCGTTTTTCGTGATTTTGTAGATGCGTTCGACGGCTTGTAAATCGCGCGATTGATTCACAGACGGTTCCATGAAAATAATCGTGTCCGCAACACTGAGATCGATTCCTTGAGCACCGATTCGTATCGGAAGGATGAGGATGTCGCATCGCGATTGCACGTCTGTGAACAAGTCGAAGATTTTGCAGCGGGCCTGCATGGTCGACGCTTTCAACCGGGCCACGCGATTTGCATACTCCTGGCAAGCATTCAGTTCTGATTCGACGACGAGTTGAGTGCTTTTCATGTCCGAGAAAATTAGCACCTTCTTGCGCCGTCCCTGTGACTTGGTTTCATTGTTATTTGGATCTTCATCCGGGGAAGCGAAAATTGTACCCAGTAACTGCTTTAAATACACCATCTTCGGGTGATTCGACGCCGTGAGCACTTGACCATTCTTTGAGTTGAGTTCCGGCACAACATCTACTTGCAATTTTCCTTCGCGATCGGACCGCCAGATCACTCGCCGGAGATCGCACTGCTTGAATACGCGCGGTGTGGTGACTCCATTTTCAGAGGTCGTACCGCATCGTTGAGGACAAATTGCGCCGCGGGTCAGATGCTGTTGGGCGCGCTGGATCAACTCGATGACACAGGTGCCGCACAATACATGATGGCAGGGCAATTCAAAGGGAGAAATCAGACTGTCCAGACAAATGGCACACATATCCTCCTTGCTTGCGAATTCGTTCGGTTGGCTACGATCCCCGGAATAGATTACCTCGGGTAGTGGCATAGCAACAGATGAACGATTAGACGCCCGCTCAAAAAATTGTTGTACCGCTTCCTCGACATTCAAATACGAACTGCAGCACTGACGCAAACGATTCGCTAAATGGACGTTCTCAAATCCGAGCGTCTTCGAATCCATAGAGCGAGTCACTTGTCGTAGCTTCTCGTACGCTGACTGAAACGCTGGAAATTCGCACGGCTGGATCCAGTGCAGATGAGCCGTCTGATTGCGCGCGCTGGTGACTTGCTGAATGTCTGTTTGGTTGGAATTCAGTACCACGAAAGCAGTCTGCACAAAGCGCATTACTACGAGCATTGACAGAGAAAGGGTCAGATTCTGCAGCGGCATTTCGCTGAGCGCATCCCATTTCTTCAGGGGCAAGAAGTCGCCCCAGCATGCATTGAACAAAGCGCCCGATTTACCCACGCCAGCAGTCTCGCCAAAGGGAGTGGCACTGAGCAGCCATACATGACGCATTTCTAAACAAAGGAACGCTTTGAAGATTGCACTCTTGGCGCCTGCAATGGTGTCGAATTCGTCAATCACCAGGCGCTGCCAGGGAAATGCCATGATATTCGCCTCGAGTCGAGCATGGTTCGTAAATCGTGGAAGCATGGACCACTGACAAAACACGACGTCCACGCTGCGAAAATAGGCCCAGACCTTCTCTCGCGAGGATTCGAGTACAAATTTGCGCGTCTTGGGATCGCTTAGATTACAAAAGACGAGATTGGTGGCCTTTCTGAATTCCGGAATCCAGCCTTGTCCGATATAGCTGACACTACCCAGTACCAAGGTCGGGCCCGTGTAATCAGAGTGATTTCGTTTAATGTACTGCAAGAAACTGCGTACAATGATTGTTTTCCCCAAGCGCATCTGCAGTGCAAGGACTCCTCCCGTACGCTTTCGCGCTGCCATTTCCCGAGAGGAGTTTACCTCGCTCCACGGCGGCGTTGGCTTAAATTCGCTCAGATCTAGGTTGTACTGATCGTTCAACTTGTGGCACGCTCCTTCGACTGCAAACACTCGGTCGTAGATTGAGAGCGACTGTTCTTCTTGCCACAACATAAATTGGATCGTGCGGCATTGATACTCGCGCAGTTCGAATCCGGATTCCTCCACGCCGCATGCCACTTGCGTGAACTGCTTCAAATCAACTGGAAGGCTAGAGAGCTGGACACAATTGTAGATGGGTGAATTTTCGCCGACATGCATTAAAAGTTGACTCACGTTCGCAGCTTGTGCAATATACTCGTCAAGATCGATACGCAAGGCCAGCGGTGTAAACAATCGCGCTTGAGCATAAGAACGTATCATCCATCGCGAATTGTTCTCCGAAATCGAGTTCAGATATTTGCTACCAAACAAGGCGCACGTTAAAAACGGCCATAGAGTCGAGTCTTGAAAGACAGAACAGTTTGCGGTAATCTCCACACGATAGACCGAATCCTTCGCATCCCAATCTGCAGTAATTGACGCATCACGCGCAATTAAACCGTCGATGGTAAACACTCCATGTGTAAAATGGCAAGAGGAACAAAATCTTCGCGGGGCAAGACGATCTCCGACACCAATTGACTCACATCTAAACTGCGCAATGCACCGCCGACGAACATAGGGAGATATCTCCACTTCCTGAATGGCCTCAACTTCTAGTTCGCATATATAGCGAATATTGCGAAGGATGAACAACTCTCGTCGTTCTTGCAGCGAGCATACATAAGGGTCAGACATCTGGAGAGCATTATTCACAAAGGAGTTCTGTTCAAACGCTTGCTTTGGAAATTGCCCAATAAATTTCAATCGAATAGGTCCCAAAAATCGATGTAAAGCCGCATTGATGAACCACTTCTTCGCTCTTTGATAGGGGATACAGATGACGGTGTGAAAGTATAGATCAGCAAACGTAAGGGAGTTGTCCACACGATCGTATCCAATCAGCATGCGCTGGGAAGGCTCCGCACATCCCCAAATAGTATACAAAGGGCAGGTTTCAATTGCTTCACTAAATTCTCGATCGAAGAACCACTTACTGATTGTTTCGGGAGGGTGACCTTGGATTTTATGTCGCAGGCTATTCAATTTCAACAAATCCCAATCAAGTTCCAGATTTGAGGCTTGGAGCGGCCTCCAGTACGCCGACCATTCTTGCAATTCTTCGGTTGTGCAGTCTAAGCGACGAATAAAAGGCATACTCGGGGTGCCAGCGACGATATGGATTTGCGCAAACTGTTTCCCTTCTATTTCGTCATCGAAATAGAGCAACTGTTTATCCTTTTGGAAACCGATCGCATTGACACGATCGAGCCAGTTATCAAAGGAGCAAGAATTATTATCGCCGCTAACGACGACCGCCGTCTTTGCTCGTTTGGGTTTCATTGGCAACAAAAACGGCTTTCCTTGCAGAAACTGGACTTGTTGAGTTAAATTCGTAGAGAATGGATTCATCGAACTCATTAAATCACAGACACGATTGGGATCTACGCCCGGGCAGCGTTCAATCAATTCTGCCAGACGCTCATCAGAAATCAACTGACTCATGTGTGTGTGTGCAGCGACTGAGAGAGGCACTTCATTCATTCGACAGACCGAAACCATGGAATCGATTTTGAAGTCTGCTCGTTATGTCGTCCGAAGTTCGGTCGCTGCACCCGATTATAAAAGACCTTGTGTACACAGACGTACTCAAACTTTTCAGAAGGAAGCTTCGGCGTATAGATATATATTGGAGCAAATGGAGCAGATATTTGACTACTCTGGAGGGGAAGACTCAGATTTTGGTATGATTCGAGAAGAGGAAGTTGAAGTTTAAAGAGTTTATGGTATTGTTTAGAAGCGTAGAGCTCACTCCCGATTGCTTAACGAATCAAGAGGTGCTCAAATGGGGTCCCGTTCTAATGAGGATGGCGAATTCAGGTGCGTTCGACGGGATCGTGTACTCGGCGTTTGATATTAGTGTACAAGTCGGCGGTTTTGTATGCATGAGCTGGGTAAAGGATGGGTTCCTCGAATTCAAATCTTATACTGATTGGTTCGAGAAGCAGGACGAGATTCAAGAGTTCTTCTGCAGTTTACCGCTTGATTATCGTCGAATCGATTTGGTGCAAAGTGATCAAGAAGAAGAAGAAGACGAGAGTGGAGACGAAGAAGAAGAAGAGAAGTCCTCGCCTGCGCCCAAAAGAAGGGTAACT
>Ga0307374_10012105_pt1 | contig 12156 bp, 9 predicted proteins | sample OX3MG_FD_202532 | JGI IMG/M metagenome (GOLD analysis project Ga0307374, IMG submission 202532) | Soil microbial communities from Risofladan, Vaasa, Finland - OX-3 | ecosystem: Environmental > Terrestrial > Soil > Coastal area > Acid sulfate soil | place: Finland: Risofladan, Vaasa | collected...
GCGAAGAGCACGTATCACTATCGAGTCGTGGCAAAGAGCAGTGCCGGCACGAGTTACGGCACCGACATGATGCTCACGACTGGACTCTCCATGACGATGAATGCCTCCGTCCCAAGCGTCATCTACGGGGGTTTTGCCACCCTGTCGGGCGCGGTTGCGACCGGGAAGTCCGGAGTGCACGTCACCGTTATGAGCGAAGCGTTCGATCAGACCGCATTTTCGGGTATTGCAGACGTCACCACCGGGAATGGCGGTGCATGGAGTTTCTCGGCACAGCCGACGGTGCGAACCACCTTCAAGGCGCAGACGAGTAGTGGATCAAGCTCTCCCGTGATGATCGGTGTCTCTCCGAGGGTCTATCTGAATGTCGTCTCCGGAGGCCGACTGTCGACCCGTGTCGTGGGTGCGATTTCTTTCGCCGGGCATGTTTTACAGCTGCAACGGCTCTCACGCGGACTGTGGGTTACGTGGAAACACGTGCGCCTGAACGGTAGTGCAAAGGCGGTCTTTTCCACCTCTCTTCCCAAAGGAAGCACCACGATTCGCATGGCCATTGGACCGTTTGTTCCGGGAATCAACCAGGCGGCTGCGGGATATCTCGCTGGATTTAGCCGCACCGTCCAATACCGACGCTAGCGAGCAGATGAACTTCATCTCGGACGGGTCTCTCGTCCTCGGAGATGGCAGGTACGGCAAGTCTCACCAAGAGGAAAATTTGATGAACGGTTAGGTTGGCCAATGGCTGCAACGGCCTTGCAATGATAGATGTCCCGGATGTGACCGATACGAGAACAACGGACATGAATGCCGTTACGGAGCGAATCCCCCGTATCGTCGTTCTGCACCCGCACCCCTCGTATCGAACCACTCAGTCACCTGCAGTGGTGCGGGCGTATTCGCTGAGTCCCCCCCAGCGAATCCGCCCGCGTCCTTCGGGCAATACCGCGAGACGACGTGCACGCAAGGTTCCAGCACCGCTTGGCCTGCGGATCATGGTCTCGCTCCTCATCGTGGTGTTTTTCGCGAGTATGGCGGGAGTCGTCGCGCAAAGGGCACGTCCAAAATGGTTCACGGGGCTTGAGAACTACATCCACCCACGGTCACCGGGAGTCATCTCCCAGCCAGCCCAGCTGCTCGATCACGCGGTGCTGGTCTCTTCGACACCGACCTCGATTGTCTATCAGGTACCGGCCGCAAGGTATTCCATCGTGCTCTCGGTCGACCACCGGTGTTGGTTCATCGTCAAATCACCCGCCGGTGGAACCTCGACACTCGCAGCAATGGTCCTGGCGCCCTCTGCGAGTCCGATGTCGATACCCGTCTACGGGAGCTCCTCGCTCATGGTCGGCGCACAGACGCGATCGGTCGCGATCATCTCGGGAACCCATCGGCTCGGATCCATCGCATCGCCGCGCGTTGGCGTCATCTATACGTTCGAATCAAAGCCCTGAACGACCGGCCACCACGCGACTAGAACAATCCAGCTCCACTGAGAGGGTGAGAACCCCAGTTGCATGTCGCGGACGCTCTCGTGGCTGCACTCCTCTTTCGGGTCACGAACTCTCCGAACGGTCCGATGTGACTGGACTTGCCTTGGACACCTCATCTGTTCAAGCCAGACGGACGAGTTGTCACAACGACGAATGCGTTGGGAGTTCAGCGAGTCTCTCTGCCACAGACGCGAGCGAGCATCTCGTTCGGATGATCGGGGGCGTGATTCGCGCTCCATGCGACGTATTGGTCGGGGCGCACGAGAATGAGCGATGCTCCGTAGCGATCCCGATCTTCACCAAGGTCATCGCGCACGACACGCAGGGGAATGCCGAGCCGGTCCGCCTGCATGACAATCGTCTCGACCTCTGCGTTGTCCGCTCCAAACGCAAGCAAGGTGAGATTGTGTCCGAGCTCTTCGTAGACATCGCGTGAAGAGCTAAGACGACAGGGTGCGAGGTGGTGTCCCGGCTGGGCGAGGAAGGTGTGCTCTCCATGGATGCCGATGTCCTTCGATGTTGCTCCGACGATGACGCTTGAACCGTCATAGCGCGGTTCATACCAAGGAGGAGCGAACTCACCTCCGGTGCGCGAGTTCCATGCCTTCTCGAATGCGGGTTCATTGACGTTGGGGTCGTAGCGGGAGAAGAACTCCGCGTCGTCATCGATCCACCGCCCGATGACGTCGTCTCCGGTCTCGGCGAAGATCGGATGACGCTCTTGCGAGTAGGACTCGAGCAGCTGCTCTCCGCCCCATCCCTGCAGGTTTGCCGCGAGTTTCCAGCCGAGGTTGGCGATGTCATCGAATCCGGTGTTGAGTCCGAGTCCTCCATAGGGGGGATGGACATGACTCGCGTCGCCGGCGATAAAGACGCGACGGTTTCGGTAACGCTGCGCGACCTCGATCTTGAGATCCCAGAGACCGATGTGCTCGAACTCACATGCGAATTGGAATCCAGCCGCCTCTTCCAGCATCGACTGGAGCGTTTCGGTATCTGAGACTCTCATGTCATCGGGCACCGGGCCGTGGAAGAACCAGCTCTCTCCAAGTTTCACCCGTCCAAAAAACTGCCAGATTCCGTGGTACTTCGGGTTGAGAACCCGATATGTCGTCCGCTCGGGAAACCGTTCGAGACCCGCGTGGAGTTCTGTTGAGCGAAACACTGCGAGCACCATCTTCTGGGAGAAGTCGCGTGTCCTTCTCTCGATGCCCGCACATTCGCGAACAAGCGAACGCGCTCCATCACAGCCGACGACAAAGCGGGCGCGCAGCTCACCGATGTCGGTCGGATCATCGCTCGATTCGAAGACGACCTTCGCGTAATCCGCGTGCTGATCGACGTCGGTCACCGTCGTGGCGTAGTTGATGGTGATCGTGCTGACTTTCCCAGCTCTCGCGCGAAGAACCTCTTCGGTTCGGTATTGCGGAAGACGTTCATTTTTTTGGAAGAAGAACTGATCGACGACATCAAGCCCCTCGGGGAGGTACCAGTAACGCGACGAGAGGCTTCCATATGCGGTGATGCCACCGATCGGATAACCGGGTGGCAGAACCCGCGCCGCGCGGAGTTCCTCGAGGCATCCCCAGAAGTAGAAATGCTCAAGGCTGCGGTGCATCAATGACTGGCCCTTGGGAATCGTGCCGACGCGTTCGCGACGCTCGATGACCACGCAGGTGATGCCGCGTTGGCCAAGGTCGATCGCGAGTGCCATGCCAACGGGTCCGCCTCCGACGATGACTACCTCGACATCGACCTCAGCCTCGCGCCCGGGGATCGTCATCGTTTCGCTGCAAGTCGCTCGAGCAGATGGTCGAGCGCGGGTTCAGGTGTCTGGTGAATGGTTCCTCCAGTTGATTCGATGAGCGACGCTATCTGCAAGTTGACGGTTGTCGCCCGGTTGTCACCACTCGATCGTGGGTCGAGGCGGAATCCGCCTGCGATCCGACCGATTCCCACGGCGTAGCCGATCTCAGCTGCTGTACCGTCATCGACGGAGACGCCGTCGAGACAGGCGAGCAGTCCATCGCATTCCCGGATCATCGCCATGTTTGCCCTACCGACAACGAGATTCGCCCGGGCGATCTCCTGCTCGCCGGCGTTGTTCGCGCACAGCTCCCCAAGCATTCGTCCTTCGTTGGTGTTCCACGGATCAAGCGCCCGGGCTCCCTTTCGTGTGACGAGCGTGACGAGTTCCGAGTTGAACGCGCGCGTATACGCCAAGAATCCGAGTGGGCTCGCGATATAGATGGAAGGTGGTGCAGGCATCGGCTAGCCGTTCTCCTCAGGCGGATTTGATTGCGGATCCGTTGGCCATGGCCCGTTCCGCGAGGGCGCGTTTACCGCCCGTCTCGGGAACCTTGAATGCGACGATCAACGCGACGATGCCGCCCGACGCGCCGACGAACAAGAATGAGGCCGCATAGCTCACTGTCGCGAGCGAGGCAAATATCACCGGTGAGAGGGCAACGCCTCCCTGGCCGACGAATCGCCAGAGACCGAGGAACATTCCGCGCGCCTCGGGCGGTGCGACATCTGCGCCGACGGTCTGGATGGAGCCCCCGGTGATCCCCTGCGCGAAGGCGGTGAAGAGGAAGATCGTGACATAGACCGCTACGGTCATGTTGAATATCGCCGTCAGGGCGAGTCCGGTCATGGTGAGCGCGACTCCGCCGAATCCGGGGACCATGGTGCGCTTGCGGCCAAAGCGGTCCATCGCCCAGCCGGCGACAAAGCCGATCGGCAACATGATGAACGCGGCCCCCGAGGCGAGAAAGCCGATCTGGTCCGGCTTCAGGTGATAGCGAAAGGCCGCGTAAAGGTTCAACAGGCTCGCCTGGATCGGACCGCGCGCGCATGCGGCGAAGAAGGCGATCGCGAAATAGTTTGTCCGGGTCGCGAGCAGGCGGCGATAGGTGAACGGGCGTGCGCTGGTTGTTGTGGATGTGGTTGAGGTCTCCGTGGCTGCCCCGTCGGCAGGAGCAACCTCGCGCCGTGGCGTGTCCTGGATGTATCGATAGGCGGGAACGAGCGCGAGAAGCGCGAGGGCTCCGTAGGCGACGAAGGGGGAGCGGATCCCCCAGGAGGTCGCCATCACGCCGCCGATGAGCGGCCCGAGGGCACGACCGGTGTTGTCCATGCCGAACATCCAGCTGACCTGGCGCCCGCGCTGTTCGGGCGCCGAGCCGTGTGAGATCCCCGCGAGTCGACCCATCAGCCAGAGCTGTGCGGCGAAACCGTCCGCGAATCTCAGCGCAAGAAGTTCGGGATAGGTGTGGGCGAAGACAACCGCGAAGGCCATCACCGCGGTGAGAATCGGTCCCATCAGCATGACCCTCCGACGACCGAAGCGATCGATCAGCCAGCCGGCGGGGAGCGCACCGGCGACGTTTCCGATCAAAAACGAGGTGGTGATTCCGGTCGCGACGGCGAAACCGACGTGAAAAGACTGCGCGATCGCGGGGATCGAGGGAACCGCGATTCCCGTGCCCATGGCAAGGATCAGTGCAGGGAGATAGGTTGAATTGAACGCCGCCCACGACCATGCCTTCATTCCTTCGGCAGCTGCAGTGGCACCCTCTGGTTCTCTGGCGGCCGGGCCCGTCTCGCTCATGAAACCTTATCCACCCCTGTCGCAAAAAATGCCGGAACAATCTGGTCGGTAGATCCGCTCTGACGTGACGAGCACCAAAGTCTGGATCGAGAGAGAACGTTAGTTGCCAGATGATGCGCTGGGCCATTACGAGGGCGTATTACCAGCTTGCTCTGGTGTCTTCGTCGTGAACGCGGTTGTCGTCGATGACAAAAGGGGTAATCTGGATGATCAGATTTTTCCCGATTTCCCTGAGCAGCCACGCGCCCAACGGTCTGAGCTAGAGGATGTCCTTGTTCGAACAACGCTCGTTTATCGACATCGACGAGGTTGGTCAGCCAACAACCGAGCTTGCGGTCGAGCAACACTACGTCGCGATGCTGTACTCGACGCTCGACCGATACAAAGAAAAGATCCGGGAGCAGCTGAGCGACATCCGCGCTGCTTCCGCGACGGGCACCCACCAGTGGAGGACCGAGCGCGAGGCGCTCGCCTACAACCTCGAGCGCCGTCTGGCGGGAATTGCCATCGGTGACGCACCGGTATGTTTCGGGCGCCTCGATCTCGAAGAGGGCTCAATTCTGCACATCGGACGGGTCGCGATCAGCGGTGATGACCAGGAGGTATTGCTTGTCGACTGGCGGGCCCCGGTGGCCGCGCTGTTCTATCGCGCGACCTCTGGCGCGCCCGAGGGTGTGCGCATGCGGAGACACCTGCTCGCCAAGGGTCGCGATGTGATCGACATCGATGACGAGATCTTCGATCGCGAGCTGCTGGAACACAGTGACCCACGCATGCTGCATGGCGACGCGGCCCTTCTCGCTGCGGTCGGTCGTGCCCGTACCGCGCTGATGGGTGACATCGTCGCGACCATCCAGCGCGAGCAGGATGCGGTTATCCGTTCTGATCTCTCAGGGATCCTCGTCGTCCAGGGGGGGCCTGGCACCGGCAAGACTGCGGTCGCTTTGCATCGGGCGGCCTATCTGCTCTATGCACATCGCAATCGCCTCATTCAAAATGGCGTTCTCGTCGTCGGACCGAACCGGGTTTTTCTCCACTACATCGAACAGGTGCTTCCCTCGCTCGGAGAGACCGGAGCGATGCTCGCGACTCCGCATGGCCTCTATCCCGGTGTCCGACCGACGCGTCATGACGAGGTGACCGCGGCGCGCATCAAGGGCAATCTTGTCATGGTCGAGATCATCAAGCGCGCGATCGCTGACCGTCAGCGCGTTCCTCGCGAAGAACTCGTGCTCGCGTTCGAGCGCTCTCGGCTCCGTCTGCCCCGGGCGGTCGTTCGTCGGGCGCGAGATATTGGCCGGTCACGCAGGCGTACGCACAACCAGAGTCGCGTCGTGGTCGAAAGCGCGCTGACGGAATATCTTGTCACGCAGGTCGTGCGCGCGATGTCCGATGCCGGTGAGCGAGTACCGGCCCAAGAGGAGTTCAAGACGATTCGTCGCTCGATCGCGCGCTCTCATGATTTCAGGGTTGCTTTGGAGCGGATCTGGCCGATCCTTACCCCCGAGCAACTGTTGAACGACCTGTTCGGAATCCCAGCGCTGTTGCGTTCGGCGGCAGTTGACCTTGACGAGCATGAACGTGACTCGCTGGCACGCATGCGCATCGAGAATGCGGTCGGCATTGACTGGACGATCGAAGATGTCGCGCTGCTCGACGAGGCGGCCGAGTTGCTCGGCCCGGCAGATGATGCAAAGAAAAGACGCGATGCACGTCGCAAGATGACCGAGAGAAAGGAGGAGGCCGCCTACGCTCAACAGGTGCTCGGTACCTTCCGCGTGGATCTCGACATCGATGCGGACCTGCTCGCAGACCGCTTTGCCGGCAAGGGTCCAGAGGATCTCGCGGCGCTCGCGGCGACCGATCGCACCTGGAAGTTCGGTCATGTGATCGTCGATGAGGCGCAGGAGCTCTCGCCGATGACCTGGCGGATGATCTTTCGCCGGAATCCGACGCGATCGATGACGATCGTCGGAGACCTCGCACAGGCGAGCTCTCCGTGGGCACCTCCGAGCTGGGCGTCGGTGCTCGATCGATACGGCAACGACGGCTGGCGCGCGGTTGAACTGACGGTGAACTACCGGACACCGCGCGAGATCATGGAACTCGCGGCTCCGGTACTCCACGCTGGCTCTCCGGGTATGGTCGCGCCAGGAGCCATCCGTGACTCTGGCCACCTGCCGGTCGCCTACGAGAGCACGCCCGACCAGCTCGGAGTCAACACCTTTCGCGCCGTCGCGCATGAGCTCCAGCACCTCGACGAGGGGCGCCTCTGTGTGCTCGCACCGGGTGCGCTGATCGACGAGATCCGTGCGACGCTCGCTGGACTCTTGCCGATCTGGTTCGCGAGCGGGACCCGCACCGATGACTCGCGTGTCGTGCTGCTCGACGTGCGCGACGCGAAGGGACTCGAATTCGATGTCGTCGTCCTTGTCGAGCCCGAGATGATGATCGAATCCTCACCGCGGGGCCTGAGTGACCTCTATGTTGCGCTGACGCGCGCCACCCAGCGACTGGTCATGGTACACGCGAAGGGTCTGCCAGAGATGTTTCTGCCTGGCAGCTACGAGCGGCACGACCTTCCCCTCGGTTGACCTTAGCTATCTGTTATGCACCCGGCGGGTGTGATGACCTGACGGAGGAGATTGTCCCCTACGATCTTGTTGTCATCGTCGATGAGGTGGCTTTGGCTCGACGATGACGAGAACGAAAATGGATGCTGTGCCGAGGTTTTTGGAGATGGCGATGATGCACAACGCGATGCACAACGTGATGAACCACCGATGACGCTGTTCTCCTCACCCAGGGAGATACAGCTCGCTCTGCGTGGGGTTGACTATCTCGTGGACGAGGCGCTTGCGACCGTGGTCTTTCTTGCGCTCGTGATGGCGCGGCCGTTGTTCCTCGAGGGCGAGCCTGGTTCGGGCAAGACCGAACTCGCGAAGGCGATCGCGCTGATCACCGGAGGCGAACTTCTCCGGCTGCAGTGCTACGAGGGGATTGATTCCTCGCAGGCGCTGTATGAATGGGACTATTCGCGACAGCTCGTCCACCTGCGTCTTCTCGAGGCTCGTGCCGAACTCGGTGACCTCGATGAGGAGGAGCTCTTTTCCGAGCGGTTCCTTCTCCGACGTCCGTTGCTCCGCGCACTTGGGACAAAACAAGATGGGGCGCGACCCGTATTGTTGATCGATGAGGTGGATCGGGCAGATGACGAGTTCGAGGCATTTCTCCTCGAGGCCCTCTCGGATTATGCCGTGACGATCCCAGAGATCGGCACCATCATCGCCGAGCAGCCTCCGATCGTGGTGCTGACCTCGAACAGGACAAGGGATGTCCATGATGCCCTCAAGCGCCGATCGCTCTATCACTGGCTCGATCAACCATCGTTCGAGACCGAGGTTGCCATCGTGCGGGCGCGCGTTCCATTGGTGAGCGAGGAGTTCGCGCGCGAGGTGACCGGTGCGGTCCGTCTGCTGCGCGGGGTTGGGCTCTACAAGCCACCTGGCATCGCGGAGACGATTGACTGGACGGTTGCCCTCCAACATCTTGGAGCAATCCATCTCGAGGCCCCGTCGGTCGAGGCGACGCTCGGTCTCGTGGTGAAATACCGCGAAGACGTTGACCGAGTGCGCGAGATTGGCATCGGGGATATTGTCGCGCGCGCAATTTCATGAACTGAGTCATCGTGATCTGGCCCAAGGATGATCAGATTGACATCACAGAGCTTGCAGTCGCTCTCCGGAGAAGTTGTACAAGAAACGGTCTCGCGCTCTCTGTCTCGGCGGCGATCGATCTTCAAGAGGCCTTCCAACAGCTTCCACGACCTGACCCCGCCGGGCTGTATTACGCATCTCGCGCAATTTGTGTGCATCGTCTTGAGGAACGGGTGTTGTTTGACCTGGCGTTCTTCTCATTGTTCGATCAGGTATCGACAGACGATCAGGTGATTGCCGATGAGCTCGTTGAACGGTTCGAAGGTCCCGGGCCCTATGGATCCGAAGATACGACCGACGGCCAGCCAATGTTCAAGGTCGGAGCCTACAGTCGCAATGAATACCTTCAGGATCGTGACATTACGACCTGCTCGGTGGATGAACTCGAGATGATCAGCGCCGCTCTCGCCCGTCTTGACCGGCGCCATGCGAGACCCTCTCGCCGTCGCACGCGCTCTACGCCAAGGAGCTCGGAGGCGATTGATCTTCGTCGCTCGATCGGAGTATCGCGCTCGATTGCAGGCGAGATATTTGAGCTTCGCTACCGTGCGCGGCGTGCCAAGTCGCGACGCGTGGTATTTCTCGTCGATGTCTCGGGGTCAATGGAAACTTATGTCCCGGTCTTTCTCCGCTTGATCCATGGAATCTCCCGGGGCGCGATACGCGTCGAGGCATTCAGTCTCGGCACGCGCCTTACCAGGTTGTCCCGTGCGATCTCGCGTACCACCGTTGGAGAGGCGCTGCGCGAAATTCGTGGCTTGGTGCAAGATTGGTCAGGGGGAACACGTCTTGGAGAGTCGCTCGAGCGATTCAACGACCTTTTCGGAATCCGGGGTCTCGCCCGGGGTGCGACGATCGTCATCGTCTCTGATGGTCTCGACAGAGGAGATCCCGAGATGCTTGCGCGTCAGATGAGACGCCTGCATCTCGTCGCCCGCCAGGTGATATGGATCAATCCACTCAAAGCGAGTCATCACTACGAGCCGCTCGCGCGCGGGATGCGGGCAGCGATGCCGAACATTGATCATTTCATCTCCGGTCACTCGCTTTCCTCGCTCATCGAACTCGTTGGGCTCATCCACAGACCCGTTCGGTTTCACCCCTTCCGAGGCGCACCTGTGATCGGTCCTGGTCACTGAACGCAGGCGCCAGGGCCGCAGTGGGGCTGATTGTCGCGCGAACGGTGAGTTGCCCTAACCTCGGATCCCAGACAGCGCCCGGTGCGCTCCGAATGATCCGGGAGAAGATTTCATGCGCGACGGTTTTTTGGTCTATGACACCGATACCCATATCTCACCCTCCGCCGAGGAGCTTTCGGAATACCTCTCGCCGCGACTCCGCGCGTTGGTTCCCGACCTAGAGAGTCATCTCTATGAGGTGCGTATCGGATATGCGGGCGAGATCAACGAACCTCCGTTTCGACACCGTTACCGGTTTGCAAACGCGGTGGCGGGATGGGGATCGAGCGAACCTCGCGTTCTCGGAGAGGCCGCACCACGCAAACAGGAGCGTCACTTCCAGAGGTTCATGGGCAAGCGCCTGCCGAGCGACGGTGGTCATGAGATCGTTGGGGTGAGGCTCAACGACATGGACGAGGAGGGCGTCGACGTCCACATGCTCGTTCCCGATCCCGCCAACGGAGCGGAGAATCCAGAGATCGAGTACGAAATGCTCGCCGCACAGCATCGTTGGATCGATGATGTGACCAAAATGGCGCCACATCGACTCAAATCCCTGATCGTCGTGAGTTCTCGTTCAATCGACTGGTCGGTGCGCGAGATCCATCGATATGGATCCTCTGACTGGGCTGTCGGAGTCCAGGTGTACATGCCACTTGACTATCCGATCGATCACCCGGATCTCGCACCGATCTTCCTCGCGGCCCAGGAGGAGGATCTTGCGATCGTGCACCACTCCTTTGCCACGGGATATCCGGGTTATCGCGATATGTGGAACAACCCGTTTCTTGGCAGGTCAGCCTCGCATCCGTGGGCCGCGGCCCGCTTTATCGGTGCGGTGATCGGTTCGGGGATGTTCGACAGCTACCCAGAGCTGCGGTTCGGTGTGCTTGAGTCGGGATTCGGTTGGCTGCCACACTGGGCGGTTCGACTCGACGACCAGCTCATCTATGTCGGATATTGCAATGAAAACCTGAAGTACAAGCCGAGCGAATATCTCACCTCGGGCAGATTTTTCTGTTCGATCGAGATGCATGAGGGACCGGAGATGGTGAAGATGTTCACCGAGATCCTCGGTGACGAGATCCTCACCTTCGGCACCGATTACCCCCACGCCGAATCGCGTTTTCCCGAATCGGTTGACCGGGTACTCAGCTGGACCAAATCTGGTGTCAGCGAGGGTGCGATCAAGAAGATGATGTGGGACAACGCGGTGCGTTTTTTCGGTCAGCCGTAGATTCGCAGGCATACGATCGGCCTGGCGGGTTAGCCTCACACGAGGGCAAAGCCAACCGAGTCTACCAACCGATGCCGGCACGCTTCTGCGCTGCTCGCGAGCGCCAAAGAGCGAGCGCGTGAAAGGTGAAAGGAGAGCGATGAGCGACGATGTCACGCCATTCCTCTTTGGCTGGAAGCTCACGGAGATCGTCTTCGTCGAGGATCGCCTGCATCTGCGCTCTGGAACTGTCGGCGTGCTCGTCAACGTCGACAGTGCGGCCCGGTGTTTCAAGCATGCGGAGCACGACGCGCCGATGGCGAACTGTGCCTGTGGGTTCTTTGCCCGGTCGACGAGCGAATCGCTGGTTCTCTATGCGCGCTATCCCTTCTCCCATCTGATCGAGGTCGAACTCAGCGGCAGGGTGATCGCCAGGCGTGGGGAGATGAGGGCGCAACACCAGCGGATCCTGCGCCTTCTGTTGCTGCCGACCTGCTACCGATGCGGAGGTGGTGCCTCGATGCTCACCGAGCCAGCGCCGTCGCGTTCACGTGTCGAGGTCTTTCCCGCTCCGGCTTTGACGAGCGTCTGTGAGGACTGTGCGGGAGCACGCTGGTGGCTGCGCGATGAGGTCCAGAGCGAGCTTGAGATTCCGGTCAGCTGGGCGGTTCCGAGCGAGGCGCTCGTGCTTCACGGGGTAGGGATGAACCTCGGAGACCACTGACTGTGTGTCTTCCTTTGACTCACGCGCTTGGCACGAACGAAGGAGATGTCAAGATAGGGGCGACGGGTCTCTCGATACCCAGATTGTGAAAGATGATAGGGGAGTCTGCAATGATCACCACCGAACACAACGACCGACTCACAAGGGTCGGCAAGGGAACTCCGGGTGGCGAGATGATGCGCCGTTACTGGCACCCGATCGCACCAAGCGCGAAGCTCG
>Ga0307374_10012106_pt1 | contig 12154 bp, 11 predicted proteins | sample OX3MG_FD_202532 | JGI IMG/M metagenome (GOLD analysis project Ga0307374, IMG submission 202532) | Soil microbial communities from Risofladan, Vaasa, Finland - OX-3 | ecosystem: Environmental > Terrestrial > Soil > Coastal area > Acid sulfate soil | place: Finland: Risofladan, Vaasa | collected...
CCGACCCCGACCGACAGGGTCATCGCGGTGCGCTCGCGGACAAGCTCCACGAGCCCGCGCAGCAGCGCGATCGGCAGCGGCTCCGCGGTGAGGTCGAGGTAGGCCTCGTCGATGCCGGCGTGCTGGATGACCGCGACGCGGTCGCGCACCAGCCCCCATACCTCACCGCTGGCGCGGCGATAGGCGTCGAAGTCGGGGGCCAGCACGACCGCGTCCGGGCACAGGGCGCGTGCCCGCGCGGCGGGCATCGCCGAGTCGACGCCGAAGCGCCGCGCCTCGTAGCTCGCGGTCGTGACGACGGCGCGGGGGCCGGAGCCGGCGACGATCAGCGGCTGCCCGCGCAACTCGGGGTGCCGGCGCAGTTCGACCGAGGCGTAGAACGCGTCGATGTCGAGGTGGGCGATGACGCGCCGAGCGGGAACCATCGCCGGGAATTGTCCGCCGCCGTGCAGACGAACCGCGGGCCGCTCAGTAGAGCGCCGCGGCGAGCCGTCGGCGCGTCTCGCGGACCAGCTGGTCGGCGGGACCGCGGCGATCGAGCTCGCCGACGATCAGCAACCGCACGTCATCGCGCGGCAGCGCTGCCAGCAGCAGCTCGAAGGCCCGCTCGTCGTCGCCGTCGTCGAGCGCGGCGATCGCCTCGACGCACTCGCCGGCCTGGCTGAGACGGATCCGCGCTCGCAGACCGTCGGCCTCGAAGCTGTTCGCGACCGGTTCGAGCGCGGCCAGTGCCCCGTCGAGGTCACCGCGCGCGATCAGGATCCGCGCGAGGGCGACCGCGGCGTCCGCGCGTCCGGGCTCGAGCGCGAGGGCGGCGCGCAGTGACGCCTCGTCACCGGCGGCGGCCAGCAGTTCGGCTTCGCTCGGGACCAGCGCGTCGAAGAAGCGCTGCACCACGGGGCGAGGCTGCGCGCCGATGAACTCGTCGACGACCTCGCCGTCGCGGAAGGCCTTGACGGCCGGAATGCTCTGGATGCCGAACGCCTGCGCGAGCCGCTGGTTGGCGTCGGTGTCGACCTTCGCCAGCACGACCGCGCCGTTCCGCGCGGCGGCGGCCTCCTCGAGCAGGGGCGTCAGGGCGCGACACGGACCACACCACGACGCCCAGAAGTCGACGACGACCGGCGTCGTGCGCGAGCGCTCGATGACCTCGGCGTCGAACTGGGCCTCGCTGACGTCCACGACGGTCATCGTCACAGCCTATGAGATCACGCTCTGCGCTAGACATCAGCGTGTGGCGCACGCGATCACCCACGCCGGTCAGACCCTCGCGGTCGAGGAGCACGGCGAGGGACCGGCGGTCGTCGGACTGCACGGGCTGACCGCGACCCGCCGCTACGTGCTGATGGGATCGCGGATGCTCGAGCGCTCGGGTCGGCGCGTGGTGCTCTATGACGCGCGCGGTCACGGGACATCCGCACCGGCGCCGGACGGGGACTATTCCTACGCGGCGCTGAGCGGCGACCTCGAGGCGGTGATCGACGCGCTGGCGCTCGAGCGCGCGGTGCTCGTCGGCGCCTCGATGGGCGCGCACACGGCGGTGCGCTTCGCGCTCGAGCATCCGCAGCGGGTCGCGGGCCTCGCGATCGTCACGCCCGCCTATGACCCCGAGCGCTTCCCGAGCGAGCTGGACCGCTGGGACGCGCTCGCGCGCGGGCTGAGCGAGGGCGGCGTCGAGGGGTTCGTCGGCGCCTACGGCCTCGACGGCGTGCCGCCCGCGTGGCGCGAGACGGTCGAGCGGGTGATCCGCCAGCGGCTCGGCGCGCACGAGCATCCGCAGGCCGTCGCCGACGCACTCGAAGCCGTCCCGCGGTCGCGGCCGTTCGAGAGCTGGCCGTCGCTTGCCGCGCTCGCGGTCCCGACGCTCGTGGTCGCCAGCCGTGATGAGGCCGATCCCGGACACCCGCTGGCGATCGCGCGAGCCTACGCCGAGGCGATTCCCGGCGCGCGCCTGGTGCTCGAAGAGGAGGGACGCTCGCCGATCGCCTGGCAGGGCGCTCAACTTTCGCGCCTGCTCCTAGAATTCTGACTCTGTGAGCTCGTCTGCGACAGGCGTCGGGGTGTTCGCGGCGATCGCCGCGGGCGCGGTGTCGTTCCTCTCGCCGTGCGTGCTGCCGCTCGTGCCGGGGTATCTCTCGACGGTCGTGGGCGTCTCGCCGAACGAGCTCGCGGGCGCCGGTGTGCGCCGCGTGCTGGCGCCGAGCCTGCTGTTCGTCGCGAGCTTCTCGGCGATCTTCATCCTGCTCGGGCTGGGCGCGACCGCGATCGGCTCGTGGCTGATCGAGCACAAGGTGGCGCTCGACCGCGTCGCCGCCGTGATCATCATCGCGCTCGGGCTGCTGTTCGTGCTGACCGCGGTGGTGCCCGTGCTGGGGCGCGAGTGGCATGTCGAACGGCTGCTCGCGCGCGCCGGACGCGGCGGGCCGCTGGTCGCCGGCGCGGCCTTCGCGATCGCCTGGACACCGTGCGTGGGCCCGACGCTGGGCGCGATCCTCCTGGCCGCCGGGACGACGCACTCCGAAGGGCAGGGCGCCCTGCTGCTCGCGTTCTACTCGGCGGGCCTGGCGATCCCCTTCCTGGCCACCTCGCTGGCCTTCGGGCGGATGACAACCGCCTTCGGCTGGGTCAAGCGCCACTACGGGGTGATCGTGTTCGCCGGCGGCGCGGTGCTGATCGCCATGGGCGTCCTGATGTGGACGGGCGAGCTGAGCGTGCTCAACACGCAGGCGCAGAACGGGTTGAACTCACTCGGCATCAACTTCATCGGGATCTAGCGGCAGCCGCGCCGGCCGGTAGCCGGGGAGCTCGATCACCACGCGGGCTCCGCCGAGCGGCGAGTCGCTCGCCCAGACCCGGCCGCCTTGGGCATCGACGATCGCGCGGACGATCGCCAGGCCCAGTCCGGTGCCGCCGGCAGTGCGGGCGCGCGCCGCGTCGGCGCGATGAAAGCGGTCAAAGACACGGTCGCGCTCGGCCGGAGCGATCCCCGGGCCATCGTCGTCAACCCAGATCTGCACGCGCCCGTCCGGGCATTCGCGGGCGCCGAGCTCGATCGCGCCGCCAGGCCGGGTGTGCTCGGCCGCGTTGCGCATCAGGTTGCGCAACGCCTGCGCGAGGCGATCGCGGTCGGCGTTGAGGATCCCCGGGGTGTGCGCGTTCAGGCGCAGCCGCCGGTCCGTCGTCGGGTCGGCACTCGCCACCAGCTCGGTGAGAAAACGCCGCAGATCGATTGGTTCGCGCTGGATGAAGCGGGACTCGTCGGTGTGCGCGAGCAGCAGCAGATCCTCAGTCAACCGGGTCATCCGGTCGACCTCGGCCTGCACGAGGCCCTGGACCCGCCGGATCTCCGCGCTGTCGGGGTGCTCGCGGCGCGCAAGAACCTCGAGCTGGCCGCGGATCGCGGTCAGCGGCGTGCGCAGCTCGTGGGAGGCGTCCGACACGAAGGCCTGCTGGCGGGCGAAGGCCTCCTCGAGGCGGTCGAGCATGTGGTCGAAGGCGTCGGCGAGGATCCGCGTCTCGTTGCGCGGCCCGCGGTAGTCGATCCGCGGCGAGAGATCGCCCGCGTCGACGCGCGCGGCGATCCGCGCCATCCGCCGCAACGGCCGCGCGAAGCCCGCGGCCAGCAGGAATCCGGCGAGCAGGGCGGCGGCGAGCGTCAGCGTCCCGCCGATCGCGAAGCCGCGTGTGATGCCGTCCAGCGCGTCGTCGACGGGGGCCAGGGGCTCGGCCACGCCGAGCGTGGCGAGCAGGCCATCCTCGGTGCGAAACGTCCTGACGTACAGCCGCAGGCGGCCGACATCGGGAGCGGGCTTGGTGGTGAACCCCGCCGTCGGCCGCTTCAGGCTCGCCGTGAACTGCGCCTCCAGGCGCCGGTGGGCCGCCGTGTCGTCGCTGTCGTGCGCGCTCAGCCCGAGCAGCTCGGGCTCGTTGGTGGCGATCTTCTGCCCGGGGACGATCGCGTAGAGCAGCTGCGAGGCGGCCGAGAACGGCTGCGCGTTGACGTAGCTGCGCGCGGCGGCGGCGATCATTGCCGCCGATCGCTCACGCCCGGCTGGGGAGATCGTGGCCGAGAAGGCGTCCGCCTGCGACTGCAGCGCCCGGTCGATCTCGCCGTGTAGCCGCGAGTCGGTTTCGCGGTAGACGACGTAGAAGGTGACCACGAAGGCGATGATCAGCACGGCCCCGAGGGCGAGCGTGAGGCGCCAGCGCAGGGACCGGGGGCGCAGCCGCGACGCGCTAGGCACGGGCCGGCGCGAGCCGATAGCCGACCGAGCGCACGGTGACGATCGGTGCCGGCGAGCCCGGACGACTGAGCTTGCGGCGCAGGTAGCTGACGTAGACCTCGACGATGTTGGTGCCCGGGTCGTGCGAGTAGCCCCACACGGCGCTGAGGATCTGTTCGCGCGAGAGGACGCTCGCCGGGTGCCGCAGGAAGTAGGCGAGCAGGTCGAACTCCTTGGTCGAGAGCGCGACCTCGCTGCCGTCGCGGGTCACGCGCCGGGTCAGCAGGTCGAGCTCGATTCCGAGCGCCCCCAGACGCGTGGACTCCGGCTGCGAGGGCGCGCGCAGATGTGCCCGGACCCGCGCCGCCAGTTCGTCGAAGGCGAACGGCTTGGTCACGTAGTCGACCGCGCCGGCATCGAGGCCTTCGACGCGGTCGTCGATCCCGGTGCGCGCGGTGAGCATGATCACGCGCAGCTGCCGGTCGGCCGTCCGCAACGCCTCGAGCACCTCGATCCCGTCGAGGCCCGGGAGCATGCGATCGAGGATCATCAGCGCGAAGTCCTCCGACAGGGCGAGCTCGAGCGCACGCTCGCCGGTGGCCGCGACGGTGACGGCGTAGCCCTCGGCGCGCAGGCCGTGCTCGATGAAATCGGCGATCGCCGGCTCGTCTTCGGCGACGAGGATCCGCATGGTCTCCAGCCTAGCTCAGCGACTGGAGCGATGAGGGCCGCAATCGGGCAGCCGGGTGGGGCTAGCGGCGGGACGCCTCGCCACTCGCCGGCGCTGCGCTCGCGGCATCCCGCGTCACGAGGCTCGGAAACCCGTCGAGCGCAGTGTCCGCCGGCCGCCGGGCGGCCGAGAAGAGGTAACCCTGCGCGAAGCCGCAGCCCGCGCGATGGAGCTCCGCCAGCTGCTCGGTGTCCTCGACGCCCTCGGCGATGACGCTGATGGCGAGCTCGCGCGCCGCCGTCGTGACCGCGATCAGGATCGCCCGGTCGCGATGGGCGTCCTCGCGGTTGAGTGCGCTGACGAAGGTGCGATCGAGCTTGATGACATCGACGGGGAGTTGGCTGAGGTGTCGCAGCGACGAATAGCCCGTGCCGAAGTCGTCGAAGGCGATCCGCACGCCGAGCGCGCGCAGCTCGGCCAGGCGCGTCGCGGCCCGGATCGGCTCGGACAGGACGGCGGTCTCGGTGACCTCGAGACACAGCGCGCTCGCCGGCACACCGGCCTCGGCGAGCAGCGCAGCCACCGTCGCGCACACGCCCTCGTCGGCGAGCTGGCGCGGCGAGATGTTGACCGACACGCTGACGTCTGCGCCGCCGGATCGCCACTCGGCGAGCTGGCGCAGCGCGACGCCCAACACCCACGCACCGATCGGCACGATCAGGCCGTTCTCCTCGGCGAGCGGAATGAACTCGTCGGGCGAGATCACGCCCCACTCGCGGTGGGTCCAGCGCAGCAGCGCCTCGAACGAGGCAACCGAGCCGTCGGCCAGCGACACGACCGGCTGGTAATGGACCTCGAACTCGTTGCGCGACAGCGCGCTGCGCAGATCGCGCTCGACGGTCAGCCGGCGGTCGACCTCCAGGCGCAGGTCCGCGTCGAAGATCGCGAAGCGGTTGTGCCCGCTGGCCTTGGCGCGGTACATCGCGATGTCGGCCTCGTGGATCACGCGATCGGCCGTCTTCTCGGCGTCATCGGCGGTGGCGAGACCGACCGACGCCGACACGCTGACCGGGCCGCTCCCGAGGTCGAACGGCTCGGCGAACGCCTCCAGCACGCGCCGGGCGACGGCGACGGCCTCGTGGTCGCTCTCGAGCAGCTCGAGCAGGATCGCGAACTCGTCACCGCCGAGGCGCCCGACCACGTCGCCGCCGCGGACGGCGTCGCGCAGTCGCTGTGCGACCTCGGCGAGCAGCCGATCCCCGGCCTCGTGGCCGATGCTGTCGTTGATCTGCTTGAACGAGTCGAGGTCGATGAACAACACCCCAAGATGCAGGCTCGAGCGGCCATGGCGAGCGAGCGCGCGCGTCAGCTCATCGATGAACACCTCGCGATTCGGCAGCGCGGTCAGCGGGTCTCGGCCGACGCGGTGCTCGAGCCGAATCCACTCGGTGACGTCCTTGGCCGAGGCGTACCAGTACTCGCCCTGCGCGCTGCCGCTCCACAACAGCCAGCGCCAGCTGCCGTCGCTGTGGCGGTGGCGCCCGAGCAGCTCGACGAAGCCGGGCTGCCAGCCGTGCGCTCCGGCCGCCTTGCGGACGGCCGAGGTCGGGTCGTGGGGATGCAGGCAGTCCAGCAGCGACTGGCCGATCAGCTGGTCGGGCGGGCAGCCGAGAACCCGCTCGCAGGCCGCGTTGACGGCAACGAAACGCGCCTGCCCGTCGAAGATCGCCAGCAGGCTCCCGGCGAGGCCGAAGAGCTGCTCGAAGGCCTCGGGGGGAAGCTCGGGGTGCGCATCAGCCGGCGCCGCCAGTGGCTCCTCGGAAGCGTCGGTGATCAGCCTTAGCGTCACAGTCAAAGGGCGGTGAGTATTGCCGCGAGACTTTGCTCCACACGAATCGCGCGAGGCCTGTATCGGCAGACCCGCCGCGAAACTTGAGCGCGGGCGCGGCAACGTCGGACGATGGTCGAGCCGGGCGGCGCGGCGAGCTAAGATCGTCGGATGGTCACGGGAGCTCGCTCGCGCCTCACGGCGCCGCTGCTCGCCGCTGGGCTCGCGCTGCTCGCCGTCCTCACCGGCGCACAGGGCGTTGACCTCGCGGCGGCCACCTACCGCGTGGAGCTGTTCGCGCGCAGCGGGCTGACGCTGTGGGACAGCCAGTGGTACGGCGGCCACTGGACCTTCGACTACTCGGTGCTGTTCGCCCCGATCGGCTGGCTCGCGGGCATCCCGCTGATGGAGATCGTGTGCGTCGCGGTCGCGGCATGGGCGTTCGACCGCCTCGCCGTCCGGCGCTTTGGGCGGGCCGGACGGGCCGGGGCGATCGCCTTCGCCGTGGGCACCGTCGTCCAGGTCGTCATCGGCCAGGAGCCGTATCTGCTCGGTGAGACGATCGCGCTCGTCGCGCTGCTCGTCGCGCGCGGAGCGCGCTGGCCGCTGGCGCTGCCGCTCGCCGTCGCCGCGTCGCTTGCCAGCCCGCTCGCCGGCGGGTTCCTGGCGATGGCGGCATTCGCGTGGATGATCGGCTGCTGGCCCGAGCGCCGCTGGCGCGCCGGCGCGCTCGCCGCCGCCGCGGCGACCCCGGTGCTCGCGCTCGAGGTGCTGTTCCCGGGGCTCGGGACGATGCCGTTCGCGCCCTTGAACTTCGTCGGGATGCTCGTCGCGCTCGTCCCGATCGGGCTCATCGCCGCGCGCCGCGACCGGGCGATCGCGGTCGGTGTCGCGCTGTACGCCGTGGCGCTGATCGCCACCTTCGTCGTGCCGAGCGCGATCGGCAACAACATCACGCGGCTCGGCGTGTGCTTCGGCGTCGCGCTGGTCACGAGCCTCGCCTGGGAGCGCCGGCGCGGACGCGCCGTGCTGATCGCGGCGGCGATCCCGCTCGCGCTCGCCCAGTGGGTACCGGCCCGCCAGGCGTTGCTCGGCGAGGGCAACCCCTCGATGACGGCTGCCTACTTCCGTCCGCTGCTGCGCTACCTCGATACCGCCGATCGTCCGCTCGCGCGCGTCGAGGTGGTGCCGACCGCCCTGCACTGGGAGGCGGCCTATGTCGCGCCGTCGTTTCCGCTCGCGCGCGGCTGGGAGCGCCAGCTCGACACGGCGAACAACGCGATCTTCTACGACGCGGGCCGGCTGACGGCCGCGTCCTACCGCTCATGGCTGTTCGCCAACGGTGTGCGCTTCGTCGCGCTGCCGGACGTGCCGCTGGACTACGCGGCGCAGGCCGAGGCGCGGCTGGTGCGGGCCGGCGTGCCCGGCGTGCAGCTCGTCTGGTACAGCGCCCACTGGCGCGTCTACTCGGTCGCCGGGGCCCCGGGGATCGTCAGCGGGCCGGCGCGGCTGCTCAGCTCGGACGGCGCGAGCATGCGGCTGCTCGTCTCGCGTCCCGGCGCGGTGATCGTCCGCGAGCGCTACGTCGCCGCATGGCGGGTCGCCAGCGGTCACGCGGTCCTGAGCCAGGCTCGCGGCGGCTGGCTGCGGGTCGTCGCCAAGGCGGCGGGCCGGCTCGAGCTGCGCATCGACCTCTGAGTCGCGGCCGGCGCGCTCAGCTCGCCGCGACCGGCTCGATCCCCTCGCCGCGCAGTCCGTGTTCGAGGGCCTCGATCACGTGCTCGATGACCCGCACTCGGGCGAAGCGCTTCGATTCGGCGGGCACGACCTGCCAATGGGCGTGGGGGCGGTCGGTGTGGCTGAACATCTCCTCGACGGCGGCCACGTACTCGGCGCGACGCTCCCGGTTGTGCCAGTCCGCTTCGGTCAGCTTCCAGCGCTTGATCGGATCCGCCTCTCGCTTGTGGAAGCGCCGCAACTGCTCCTCGGCGGAGACGTGCAGCCAGAGCTTGACGAAGACGGTGCCGGCCAGCACCAGCTCGCGCTCGAAGGCGGCGATCGACAGGTAGGCCCGCCGCCATTCGGTCTCGCTGGCCAGCCGGTCGACGCGCTCCACGAGCACGCGGCCGTACCAGCTGCGGTCGAGCACCGCCATCCCGCCGCGTCCCGGCAGCGCCGGCGCGAAGCGATACAGGAAGTGGTGTCGCTGCTCCGTGGCGGTCGGAGCGGCGAACTGGATGACATGGACGTGGCGGGGGTCGAGCGGCTCGACGAGCCTGCGGATCGCGCTGCCCTTGCCGGAGGCGTCCCAGCCCTCGACCAGGACGCACAGCGCCGGACCGAGGCGGGCGTCGCCGAGCAGGCCCGCGGCCTGCAGGCGCAGCTCCACGAGACGGCGCTGAACGACCGCGAGGCGTGCCGCCTCGGCGCCGCGGCTGAGACGCTGCGTCAGGTCAACCTCGTCGAGACGGCCCATCGCTGACGGTCTAGCACGTCAGGCTCCGCCTGGGGGGCGACGAGGGGCGCCGGGCGCGCCGGCGCAGCGGCGTTTAGCCGGGGTTAGACGGCGAGGGGCATGATGTGCGTCCGCCGCCGATGCCGCCGAACCCGAAAACGTCGATCCTCTCAGCGGCCCTTGGTGGCCTGCTCGCGGCGCTTGCGGTCGTGGTGATCGCGCCGTCGGGCGCGACCACCACGCGCACGGTGGCGGCCTCGACGCCGGTCGCCGCGAACGCGCTCGCCTCCGCGCAGCAGACGCACCAGACGCTCGCGCACATCATCTACGAGCGCGCGGCGCCGAGCGTCGTCGCGATCTCGGCGACCGGGTCCAGCGACGCCTTCGGGCAGGCCCAGAGCGACAGCGGCTCGGGGATCGTCGTCAGCGCCAAGGGCTTGATCGTGACCAACGATCATGTCGTCGACGGCGCCGATCGGATCACCGTCCAGTTCGGCGGGAGCGGCGGCCCGACGCGGCCGGCGAGGGTGGTCGGCGTGGACGCGTCCAACGATCTGGCGCTGTTGTCGGTGAAGCCCGCCGGGCTCCGCCTCGCTCCGCTCAGGTTCGCCGACGCGACCTCGCTGCACGTGGGCGACCAGGCCTTCGCCATCGGCAACCCGTTCCTCTATGACCAGACGCTGACGGTCGGCGTGATCTCGGCTCTCAACCGTGCGATCACCGCACCCAACGGCGCGACGATCACCGGGGTGATCCAGACCGATGCCGCGCTGAACCCGGGCAACTCCGGCGGTCCGCTGCTCAACGCCGCGGGCGAGGTGATCGGGATCAACTCGCAGATCGCGACCGGCGGCGGAGACGCCTTCGCGGGCGGCGGCGCCAACAGCGGGGTCGGCTTCGCCGTGCCGAGCAGCATCGTCGTGAGCGACCTCGCGAGCCTCGATCACGGAGCCGCACGCGCCACCCTGCGCTGAGCGGCCCGGCGCGCTCAGGCTGCGGCGATTCGCGAGACGAGGATCTCGTAGCCCAACTCGAAGGTGACGGTGAACACGCCGCGGACGCGCACGCGCCGGCCGAGATCGGCGGCGACGAACGAACTCGGCTCGAGAGCGATTCGCGTTCCGTGGCCGCCCTCGAGCACATACAGCCGCTTTCCGCCCGCGCGTGTGCGCGCCACGGTGCCGACCGTGGCGACGGTGGCATCCGCGTAGACCTCCGGATGGTGCGCGAGCTCGCTGAGCGCGATCGTGCCTGAGGCGCCCGGGGCCGGCGGCAGCGTGCTGCGCTGGCTGCCACACGCCGTGAGCGCCAGCGTGACGAGCACGCCAAGGGCGATCAGCCGCCGGGCGATCGGTGGATGGTAGGACGCCGCAGGATGCGTCACACTGGGCATTGTGAAGACCGCCCGCCGCGCCGCACTGTTCGAGGGCGCCGCCGTGATCGGCCTGCTGGTCGCAGTGATGTGGGTCGTCGAGATCGTCAACAAGATCGACGGCCAGCACCTCACGAGTGACGGCATCTACCCGCGCGCGCTCTCCGGGCTCCCGGGGATCCTCTCGGCACCGTTTCTGCACGCCGGCTTCGGCCACCTGATCGGCAACACGATCCCGTTCGTCGTCCTCGGCCTGGTGATCGCGGCCGCCGGGGCGAGACGGATCATCGAGGTGACGGTGATCGTGATCCTCGTCGCCGGGCTCGGCACCTGGTTGACCGCCGGGAGCCATACCGACACCGTCGGCGCGAGCGGCGTCGTGTTCGGCTACGCCGGCTATCTGATCGCGCGCGGCTTCTTCACGCGCAGCATCGCCGCGCTCGCCCTGGGCGTCGTCGTCGCGGTGCTGTTCGGGGGTGCGCTCGCCACCGACCTCGTGCCGCAGGCCGGGATCTCCTGGCAGGACCATCTGTTCGGAGGGCTCGGCGGGATCCTCGCCGCGCGGCTGCTGAGCGGCGGCGGCGCGAGGCCGAAGAAGACGCGTCCGGCGAGCGCTTAAACGAATCAGACGCGGAAGCGAGCCGATTGAGGAACCCTCCTACGGAGCGCTCCCGAAGGGCGTCCCGTTCTCTGGGTGGCGCGGCCTCACACCTCGGTGGCCTCGCTCTTTGCGGCTCGTTCCGCGTCCTGGCGAGAACATACGAGCTGGCCACGGGCGGTGCAAGAGCGACTCGCCAGCGTTCCCGCATCCTGCGAAAAAAACCAGGCGAAAGGCGGATTGGAGAATCGGGTAGGGTCGCGCGCATGCCCCACACCCCTTCCCAGCAGGTACTGGAGCGCTACGCGGACGTGCTGATCAACTTCGCGCTCGGCGGCGGCTCCGGAATCAAACCCGGCGACATCGTGCGGATCGCCGCGCACGAGGCGGCCAAGCCGCTCTACGTCGAGCTGCATCGCGCCGTGTGGCGGGCCGGCGCGCATGCGATCGGCCACTACGTCACCGACGACGACGGCGCCTTCAACCTCTCACGCGACTTCTACGAGCTCGCGCGGGACGAGCAGATCGACTTCTTCCCGGCGAAGTACATGCGCGGCGTCGTCGATCAGATGGATCACCAGGTCAGCGTGCTCAGCGACTCCGACATGCACGCGCTCGAGGGCATCGACCCGGCCCTGATCATGCGCAACGGGCGCTCGATGAAGCCGGCGATGGACTGGCGCACCGAGAAGGAGAACGCCGGTCGCTTCACCTGGACGCTCGGGCTCTACGGCACGGCGGCGATGGCCGCCGAGGCCGGGCTCTCCGAGGAGGAGTACTGGCAGCAGATCACCGACGCGTGCTTCCTCGACGAAGCGGACCCGATCGCCCGCTGGCGCGAGGTGGCGGCCCAGATCGGCGACTACGTGGAGCGGCTGAACTCGCTGCCGATCGAGCGGCTGCACGTCGAGGGCGAGGACGTCGATCTCCACATCACCCTTGGCGAGCGACGCCAGTGGGTGGGGGGGAGCGGTCGCAACATCCCGAGCTTCGAGATCTTCACCAGCC
>Ga0307374_10012107_pt1 | contig 12154 bp, 12 predicted proteins | sample OX3MG_FD_202532 | JGI IMG/M metagenome (GOLD analysis project Ga0307374, IMG submission 202532) | Soil microbial communities from Risofladan, Vaasa, Finland - OX-3 | ecosystem: Environmental > Terrestrial > Soil > Coastal area > Acid sulfate soil | place: Finland: Risofladan, Vaasa | collected...
GACTACGCGGTGCTGCGCATGGCGGACGCACCGGCCATCGAGGTGCACATCGTCCCGAGCCGAGAGGATCCAACGGGCATCGGCGAGCTGGGAACCCCACCGCTCGCCCCCGCCGTGGCCAACGCCTTCTTCGCCGCCACGGGCAAGCGGGTGCGGAGTCTCCCGTTCGAGCAAGCCTTGGCGTAGCGAGGGGAGCCGCTGCGCGAGCGGTGAAGCTGGCCGCATGCGACGATTCGAAGGACGAGGCGCCGTCGTCACCGGCGGCGGATCGGGCATCGGCTTCACGGTGGCGGAGCGCCTCGCGTCCGAGGGAGCCCAGGTCCTGCTCTGGGATCACGACGAGACGGCATTGCGACGGGCCGCTGAGCGGCTGGGAAGCGCCGTGCGCACCGCGGTGCTCGACGTCACCAAGGCCGACGACGTCGAGCGCCGCGCACGCGAGGCGGCGCAAAGCCTGGGGGCGATTGATGTGCTGGTGGCCAGCGCCGGCGTCACCGGTCCCAACGCGAAGACCTGGGAGTATCCCCTCGACGCGTGGAGGAGCGTCATCGACGTCAACCTCAACGGCGTCTTCCACTGCGCGCGGGCCATAGTTCCCGTGATGCTGAGCCGCGGCTACGGCCGCATCGTCAACGTCGCCTCCATCGCCGGCAAGGAGGGCAATCCCAACGCCCCCGCCTACAGCGCCTCGAAGGCAGGCGTCATCGGCCTCACCAAGTCGCTGGGCAAGGAGCTGGCGGGCACGGGCGTCACCGTCAACTGCGTGACCCCGGCGGCGGTGCGCACGCCGATCTTCGACCAGATGACGGGCGAGCACGTGGCCTACATGCTCTCGAAGATCCCGATGGGGCGCTTCGGCACCGTCGACGAGGTGGCGAGCTTGGTCTGCTGGCTGGCCAGCGAGGAGTGCTCGTTCAGCACGGGCGCCGTCTTCGACGTCTCCGGCGGACGCGCGACGTACTAGAGATGGATGGCGTTCGATGACCCCCGCCCGCCAGGCTCGCTTCGTCTGGGGCGCCGCGACGTCGGCCTATCAAATCGAGGGAGCCGTCCGCGCGGACGGCCGCGGACCGTCGATCTGGGATCGCTTCTGCGCCACGCCCGGCAACATCGCCAACGGAGACGCAGGCGACGTGGCCTGCGATCATTACCGTCGCTTCGACGAGGACGTCGGGCTGATGGCGCAGTTGGGCTTGGACGCCTACCGCTTCTCGGTCTCGTGGCCGCGCGTCATCCCCGACGGCGTGGGCCGCGTCAATCAGCGGGGCCTGGACTTCTACCGCCGACTCGTCGACCGGCTCGTCACGGTGGGCATCCGCCCGTACGTCACGCTCTACCACTGGGATCTCCCCGACGTGCTCCAGGACCGCTGGGGTGGCTGGATCGGGCGCGACACCGCCGACGCCTTTGTCGAGTATGCTGACGTGGTCTCGCACGCGCTGGGAGACGGCGTTGAGGCCTGGATCACGCTGAACGAGCCGTGGGTCTCCTCGTGGCTCAGCTACGGTTGGGGAAGCCACGCCCCGGGGTATCGCGACCTGCAACTGGGCATGCAGGCCGCACATCACTTGCTGCTCGCCCACGGTCTCGCGGTGCCCGTGATCCGCCGAAACACTCCGCGCGCAGAGGTCGGCATCACGCTCAACTTCAGCGCAATCGATTCCGCCTCGGACGATCCGCTCGACGTTCAGGCCGCCCGAGCCGCCGACGTCAACGTGAACCTCTGGTTCCTCGACCCGATCTTCCACGGAACCTATCACGAGCACTCGCTGGTGCCCGAGAGCCACGCCGCTCTGCGCATTCGCGACGGCGACATGGCCATCATCAAGGCGCCCATCGATTTCTTGGGGGTCAACTATTACACGCGGTTCACGATCCGCTTCAACCTCAGCGGGGCGACGCCGTTCGGCGACTACGTCGAGGTGCCGCACGCCAAGCGCACGACGATGGGCTGGGAGATCCACCCCGACGGTCTCTACGATACGCTGGCACGGGTGCAGGAGCGCTGCGCGCCGGCGAAGATCTACGTGACGGAGAACGGCGCAGCGTTCCCCGACACCGTCTCGGAGAACGGCGAGATACGCGACCCCGAGCGCATCGCGTACCTGCAGAGTCACTTGGACCAGGTGCGGCGCGCGATCGACGCGGGCATCCCGGTGGCGGGATACTTCGCGTGGTCGCTGCTGGACAATTTCGAGTGGACGGAAGGCTACCGTCAGCGCTTCGGTCTGGTCTACGTCGACTATGCCACTCAGCGCCGGATCGTCAAGGAAAGCGGCCGCTGGTACGCCCGGATGATCGCGGCCTCGCGCGCCGCGACGCCCCCCGGCGCGTAGCCGGGGCTCATGGAGACCACGCCTCGCCCGTAAGCCAGCCGGCGTGGCGCAGCCCCTCGAGGATGCCGCCAGCGTGCGGCTCGCGCGCGGCGTACGTTCGCGGGAGTTCCGGTAGACGGCTCAGCAGCTCCGGCTCCGCGCCGCCGACGATGACCGACGGCCCGGGAAGCGCCAACATGGCGCGGTCGTTTTCGGTGTCTCCGCACGTCATCGTCTGCGTCAAGGGCACGCCCAGACGTGCCGCGAGCCACGCGACGGCGTGCCCCTTGTCGACGCCATCGGGCAGCACGTCCAAGAGATCTCCGTGGCTGTGGACGATGGTCGCCGCCAACCCCGCCTCCCGCAGACGCGCGCGCACCGTGTCGAGCGTCTCTCGAGGCGCGACGTACGAGACCTTGTGCTGTGACGAGAGGCGTTGCCGCACCAGAAGCGGCACTCCCTCGAGAGCCCGCCGAACCAGCGCGACGTCCCAGCGCTCGCGCGGCGGCGGCCACCCCGCCAACTTGCTCCACGCGCCCTCAAGCTCGCGCGCGTAGGCCTCAGTTCCCACGCCGGCCAGCAGGTACGCTCCGCTCACGACGCCCCACTCACGCAGCACCCCATCCGCAGACGGCTGTTGGCGCCCTGTGGCGAATGCCAGGACCGGAGCCCCCGGCAGCCGCAGGAGCTCGAGGATCCGGTTCAGCGAAGCACGCTCTCCCAACAACGTGCCGTCGAGATCGCAGACCAGGAGTCTACGCAAGCGCCACGCTCTCGGCGGCGGCGAACTCCATGATGCGCCTGGCGATCGCCGGCCACGAGTAGGCCGACGTATCGGCGCACACGGCGGCGTTGGCGCGCGCCACCAGCTCACGCGGATCGAGGGCGTCGCGCAGGGCGTCCGCCCAGGCACGCGCGTCGCCGGGCGCCACGCGGCACCCGCCGCTCTCGGGGGCGACGAGCTCCCGCAGGCCTCCGACGTCGCTGGCCACCACGGGTATGCCGCACGCGCGCGCCTCCAGTGCCACCAGGCCGAACGCCTCGTAATGACTGGGGACCGCGACGATGTCCGCCGCGCGATACGCATCGGAGACCTTCTTGTTGGGGATAGGTCCGAGGAATCGCACCCATGGCGCCACTCCGAGTCCTTCCGCGAGCGCGCGCAGCTCGGGGACGCGCGAGTTCCGCTGGGCACCGCCAACCACGAACAGGCCGACGCGATCGCTCCGCTCGCGGAGCAGCGCGAACGCGCGGATGAGGTCGTCGATCCCCTTCTCTCTGGTGAGCCGTCCGACGTAGCCGATCCACGGTCCGGTCTCGTCGAGGCCGACGGCCCGGCGCGCCACGCGCGCCTCTCCAGGAGCGAACCGGCCGGCGTCGACGCCCGCCGGGATCGCCGCGAGCCGGGGCGGAACGACGCCGTACTTCTCCGCGTAGATCCCGAAGTCGCGGCGCCCCAACGTGACGATGCGCGCGCGCTTGAGCAGCCGCCTCTCGATCTCCACGCGGCGGCGCGTGACGGGATCGCGGCCTGGTCGCGAGATGCCCAGCGAGTGCAGCGTATGCACGTGCGGCACGCCGCGCTCGCCGCTCAGGATGTCGCCCAGATAGCCCGAGAGCCAATAGTGGCTCGAGACGACCTGGTAGGGACGGGCCGCCGCAATCTCGCGCAGCGACTCCAGAGCTTCGGGGAGGTGCTCGGCGATCGCGTCGTTCGGCAGCCGCTGAGCCGGGCCGGCCGGAATGCGCAGAATGCGGACGCCGTCCATCGTCTCGAACGCTCGCTTGCGCGGATCGTCACGCCGCGTGACGACGTCGACGGGCCAGCCCTCGCGCGCAAGCGCGCGCGCGAGCTCGCGCACGTAGATGGTGACGCCGCCGTTCTGCGGCGCGCCGACCAACGTGGTCGGATCGGCATGGAGCGAGATGACGAGCACGGGACCCGCAACAGAGCGCGGCTCCGCCGAGCACTCGATCGGAGATGCCAGCATGTTAACCCTCTTCAAACGCTCCGCGGCGACGCGCGTCGACCTTGGAGCGGGACTCGAAGCCTGCGGGGTTAGCTGACGGGTTCGGAGGGAGTCCTCTCCTACCGGCGTGGCCGGATGCACCCCACATGTGGTTCCCCCGCTCTCCGGACCTCACGGGCCGGAGACTCGGCACGGCTACGTTTGTCGTATCCGCCGTGTTGGCCTGCTAAACAAGCTGGCGCGAGGTATCGATGTGCAGGACCTAAGCGTGCTCGCTGTGCATCGCCCGCCAGATGCGCCATCCGGCGTACGACGTGATGGGGAGACCGATCACGAGAATCCAGAAGCCGGCGACGGCATTGGTCTCGCCGATGAAGTAGCCCCCGCACAACGAGTAGACGAGCGAGATGGCGGCGACCTCGAAACGCTTGAACGGATTGGACGACAATCCCGCGTCGTGGCGCGCGACGGCGATGATGTCGCTCGGCGAGATCGCGGCATTTTGGATCACCGAGGCGATGCGGCCGTCGGGGCCGACGACGATCAACGGCTGGTTGTGGTCGATCAGCGCATCCGTCGCTTGGGTCTCGGCGTCGCCGACGACCGCGGCCGTGCTGTCGCTCGCGCGGATGGCGGTGATGCCGAACTGGGCGAGCAACTTGCCGACGGAGTTCGGCGTGCCGGTAAGGAAGGACCACTGCGCTTCGTGGGCCCCGTACTTCTTGGCGTATGCCGCCAAGGCCGCTGGAGAGTCATAGTTCGGGTCGATCGTCAACTCGACGAGGTGAAAGCGCTCCGGCGAGAGTCGTTGCGCCAGCGCCGCGAACTTTCCGGTGACGACCGGACAGATATCCGTGCAGCGCGTGTAGACGAAGGTGACCAGCGTCGTCTTGCCCACGAAGTCGGAGAACCGCGTCTGCCGCCCATCCTGGTCGACCAGAAGCACGTCGGGGACGCGATCGCCGGGCCCGAGGAAGCTCTTGACGCTCGCGAAGCCCTGTCCCACCGCGTACACGCCCTCAGGGTCGACGTCGCGCAAGGTCCACGGCTTGGTCGAGCGGTCGACGTAGGCATCGATCTGCTCGCCCGAGTGAAGGGCGAGCGTGCCATCCAGTCGGTACGCGCGCGTCTGCGCGCTCAACATGCCGGTCACGGCGCGGCTGCTCATGATCACGTCGTGCGGCGAGGGCTGCGCCAGCACCGTTCCGTGCACCGGCATCAGTGGCACCGCGGCGTAGGCGGGTTGGTGCGCAGCGGCGGCGAGGACGGCCGCTAGGGCGAGTACCAAAAGGACTCTCATGGAATACCGACGGCCGCGACCGCGTGGCGCGTGCCTCCCGTCTGATAGGCCGCGATCACGTCTCGCCGCGTGACGACACCCACGAACGCGCCGCTCTCGGAGTCGACGACCGGAAGCAGCGAGACGCTCGGGTCGGACATCAGCGCAATCGCCTTCTCCAGCGTGTCGGCATGATCCAGCGTCTCGGCGGCCGGGCGCGCGAGGCTGCCCATCGTCGCCTCCTCGCCGCGTGCAAGATAGCCGGCCAGCTCCAGCGTCGTCACCGTGCCCAGAAAGCGGTCGCCGTGGATCACGGGGATCACCAGCTCGGCGCTGGTGCCGGTGCGGGCGAGCACGCCGTGGATCGACTCCTCGGCGCGCGCCACCATCGTGGGCTTGCGCTCGATCGAGGAGATCCGCATGAGCGCGAAGGGGCTAGGGTGCTTCACCTGCTCCCAGTCGATGCCGCGGCGCTCCAGCTTGAGCGCATAGACCGTGCTGCCGATGAGATATCTCCCCATGACCGTCGCGATGACGCTGGTGATCATCAGCGGCAATACGATCGTATAGTCGTTCGACATCTCGAAGACGATGGTCATGGCCGTGATCGGCGCCTCCGCCGCGCCCGCGAAGACGCCGGCCATCGCCACCAGTCCGTACGCGGCGGCAGGGCCCGTCCACGTGGGGAAGATCTGGTGGGCGAAGTGGCCGAAGACGTTGCCGATCATCGCCCCGGTGTAGAGCGACGGCGAGAAGATGCCGCCGCTGCCGCCCGAGCCCAGGGTCAAGGCCGTCGCCAACGGCTTCAGGATCCCCAGCATCAACGCGTGCGGCCACGGAACGTGCTCGTAGAGCACTTGCTGGATGTGATCGTAGCCGACGCCGAAGACCTGCGGATAGAAGATGCCGATGACGCCGACCAGTCCGAAGCCCAGCGTGGTCTTGAGGATCGGGTTCAGCGACCAATCCTCGAAACGGTCCTCAAGCGCGTAGATGAGCTTGACGAAGCCGGCGGCCGCCAGCGCGCAGACGATCCCCAGCAGCGCGTAGAGCCAGAGCTCCTGCCCGGAGATCAACTTGAAGCCGGCGGCGTCGAACGAGGGGCGATCGCCCAGATAGGCCCGCCCGATGACGGCGGCCGTGACGCTGGAGACGACGATCGCCGCGAACGAGCGCGGCGCGAAGTCGCCGAGGATCACCTCGCTGGCAAAGAAGACGCCCCCGATGGGGGCGTTGAAGGTTGCGGAGATGCCGGCCGCGGCCCCGCAGGCGACCAGCGTTCGAACGATGGGCGCGGGGGCCTGGACGATCTGCCCCAAGACCGAGCCGATGGTCGCGCCGATCTGCACGATCGGCCCCTCCCGGCCGCAGCTGCCGCCGACGACGACGGCCGTGAGGATCAGGAACGAGCTCTGGCTGAACTCGAGGGGCCCCAGCCGCAGGCGGTATCCCGTGCCGGCCGGCACGTACTGAAGCGAGAGCAGGGGTTTCATGTCCGGGTCGACTTCTCCGCGTAGGGCCATCCAGCCTATTCGTGACGCGCGCATGCCGCGTCTCCCAACGTGGGTACGCTATCGATGGAGCCCGCGCCCCGGAGGAGACGACGATGAACGAGACACCACGCTACCACCCCTTGAGCCCTGCCGGTCTGGCCGCGGGCTTCGCCGCGCTAGGGGTCCTCGCATCGCTCTCGATGGGCATGCCGTTCATGTACGGCATGGGATCCGTGATGCGGGGCCCGTACGGAGGCGCACCCGGCTACCCGCACATGGGCTGGGGCTACGGCGGCTTCGGGCTGATCGGCTTCGTCTGGTTCGTGGCCATCTCCGCGCTCGGCGGCGCCATCGTGGCCTGGGTCTACAACGCGGTGATCGGCGCGGCTTCCGCGCGCCGGCACGACGCAACGAACCAGCCCCTCCCGCCCACCGGCGCGCCATCCTGACGCGCCGCGCAAGCAACCAAGGTGCGGCCATCTCCTTCATCACCCGGTCCCATGGCCATCGGGCCAGCGCACTCTTACGCCGGCGGCACCGTGAGCTTGAGCCCGTTCGTGACCATCGCGCTGGCGGGGGCCGGGGCTGCCGCTCTCTCGAGGATATCCAAGAATGGCTTGACGATGTCGAGCGGCATGGGGAACACGATCGTTGAATTGTGCTCTCCTCCCACCTCGGTCAGGGTCTGCAGATAGCGCAACTGCATCGCCGCCGGGATCGATCCAAGAATCGTCGCAGCGTTGACGAGCACCTGCGATGCCTGGAACTCGGCTTCGGCATGGATCACCTTTGCGCGCCGATCGCGCTCGGCTTCTGCTTGCTTGGCGATCGCCTTGACCATGTTCTCCGTCAGCTGGACGTCACGAATCTCGACCGCGCTCACCTCGATGCCCCATGCTTTGGTTCGCGTATCGAGGATGTCCTGAATGTCCGTGTTGAGCCGTGTGCGCTCTGCCAGCATCTCATCGAGGTCATGCTGACCCAAAACCGAGCGTAGCGTAGTCTGCGCGAGCAAGTTTGTCGCCGCGACGAATTGCTCCACTTGGATGACGGCCTTGGCCGCATCCACGACATGGAAGTAAAGAACGGCGTCCACTTTGACCGAGACGTTGTCGCGAGAGATCAGATCTTGACTCGGAACTTCCATGACGATCGTCCGCAAGTCGATTCGAACGATTTGCTGGACGAAGGGGACGAGCAGGATGAGGCCCGGCCCCTTGACGCGCGAGAAGCGGCCCATCTGAAAGACGACGCCGCGCTCGTATTCGCGCAACACTTTGACGGACGCGCTCACCACGATCAGGAGCACGACGACCACGACGAAAGGACCGAAGAATCCGATCAGCACCTTGCTACCTCTTTTGAGATCTTGCGCGTCGGAACCGTTTTGGCATTGCGGCCAAGGTTTCGCGGTATCCGCCGCCGTCGCGCTGCGCCGCGCGGCGGCACCGGCGTCAGCGTACCACAGCCGCCACGGTTCAGGTATCGTGGAAACTGGGGATAACGCCGGCACCGCATCCCTCGTTTCAACGATTGGCAGACGCGAGCTACGCCAGCTACAATTGATTTGCCGACGCCGCCGGAGCAAGCGCCGCATGGCGCAGCTCGGTAACCCTGGTGCACAGAGAACGGTCCGCTGCGATGGTGATCCGTGATGCGACGATGGCGACCGAGCCCGTCCCGATCGGCCTGGAGGAAAACGCATGAAACACATGAGCATGATACTGATTTCGCTCACAGCCGCCATCGCCATGCTGGCGCCGAACGCCGCGCTTGCCGCTTCGACGTTCTACGGTATCACGAAACATGTCTCGATGGATAACATAAAGGTTTATAGCCCGACGACGCACCAGACATTGAGTTTCGTTCTCGTGCCAAAGTTCGATGAGATTTTTTCCGCTGACGGCAAGACGACGTACCAAATGAAGGCCATCAAGCCAGGGCGCTACGTCGGCATCTTCTATGATCAGAAGGGCCTCGGCGTTCGCCACGCCGACAAGATCTTTCTTCTCAACAACGAGAATCAGAAAATCGGCAAAGAGTAGGCGCCGCGTCGTCACTCTCCATCACGCGGGCGCGCCTCCTCGGCGCGCACCAGCAGCTCCAGCGGATTCTGCGGCGAAACGCCCGCGTCGGGGTCGCGCGGGTGCGCGCGCAGGAACGCCGGCACGTCACGTGCCGCCACGGGGGCGTTGGCGTCGCGCTCGAGCTCGCGCCAGGTGATCGGCAGGGCCACGGAGAGCCCCGGCACCGCGAGCAGCGAGTACGGCGCGCGGTAGGTGCGCGAGACGCCCTTGGCACCGGTGCCGAGGTGGACGCGCCCGGCGCGTTGCGAGCGATAGTAGGCGATGCTGAAGACGTCCGGGTGGCGCCGCGTGAGCTCTCCGGCGAGGAAGCGTTCCGCCGCGCGCAGCTGCGAGACCGGGTAGCCGCGGTCGAGCGGCACCAGCACGTCGAGCCCCGGCGGCTTGGCCAGCTGCACGTTGGATCCAAGACCCACCGCGGCCAGCGCGTCGCGCAGCAGCAGAGCTCCGCGCCGCATCAGCGCCGCGTCTGCCGGCTCAACGGCCTCCAGCTCGAAGGCGAGCACGTCGCCCAAGCCCGCCTCGGCGTGCTCGGCCCCGGAGCACCACGGCCGCATCTCCACCGTCATCAGATGGACCATGAAGGCGAGATGCTCCGGGGACTCGAGCAGCGCGACGCGGATCGAGAGGCCGTCCTCGCCGACGTGCTCGAACGTCGGTATGGGTGCCCCGGCGCCGAGATCGTGCTGGACGAAGCCAGCCGGCAGTCCGTGCGGGGCTCGCAAGCCTGCCACGGGGCGTCCGCCGACGGCCTCGAGCAGCTGCGTTTGCACCAGCGCATAGTGTTGAGCGAGTGCGGTCTGAAGCCCCGTCTCCACACGCCCTCCGCGAGCGTCAAAGCAACCTGGTGGATGCTTCGCGGCAACGCGCGCATAGGCCTGTAGTCTGATCACGGCGAGATGCCGCGCCTGACGTGGGCATAATGCCTACGGCAGGCTCATCACGTCCTGGGGAAGGGAGGCGTCATGTTACCCACGCGAGAGCAGAAGCTCTGGATGTACGAACGGATGGTGGCCTCGCGCTACTTCGAGGACACCATCGAGGCGATCTATCTCGAAGGCAAGACACCGGTCTTCAACATGGCAAGCGGGCCGATACCCGGCGAGATGCATCTCTCCAAGGGGCAAGAGCCGTGCGCCGCGGGCGTCTGCATCCACTTGAAGCCGACCGACGTGGTGACGTCGACGCACCGCGCCCACCACGTCGCCATCGCCAAAGGCGTCGATCTCGACAAGATGGCGGCCGAGATCTTCGGCAAGGGCGACGGGCTGAGCGGCGGCCGCGGCGGCCACATGCACCTCTTCGATCCCGCCGTCAACTTCTCGTGCTCGGGCATCATCGGCCAGAGCGTGGGGCCGGCGGTGGGCGCCGCCCTCTCGCGCAAGCTCCAGAGCAAGGACGGCGTGGCGGTGGCGTACCTTGGAGAAGGGGCGGCCAACCAAGGCGCCTTCCACGAGGCGCTCAACTTGGCGGCCATCTGGAAGCTTCCGGTGATCTTCGTGATCGAGGACAACTCGTGGGCGATCTCCGTTCCCAAGAGCGCCTCGACGCCCGTGGAGCACAACGACGTCCGCGCCATCGGCTACGGCATCCCGGGACACTACGTGGCCAACAACGACGTGCTCCAGGTCTTCAAAGTCGCCGGGCAAGCCATCGAGCGCGCCCGCAACGGCGAAGGCCCCTCGCTCATCGAGATCGAGACGCTCCGCCTCTCCGGCCATTTCATGGGGGACGCGCAGCAGTATCGTCCCAAGGAGGAGCTCGAGATGCTCGCGGCCAGGGATCCCATCCCGGCCTACCGCGGGTACTTGACCACCGTCGACGCCCTGACGCCGCAAGAGGATGCGGAGATCGTCACCCGCGCGCGCAAGCGCGTGGACGACGCGATCGCGTTCGCGCGGCGCAGTCCCTACCCCGAGCCCGCGGCGGCTCTGGACAAGGTCTTCGTCTAGGCGCGAGTGAGGAGAATACCATGAGCAACGGCACACCCAGCGCCCGCAAGCTGACCATCGCGCGGGCCATGGCAGAGGCGATCGCGCAAGAGATGCGCACCGACCCGCGCGTCTTCGTGATGGGCGAGGACATCGCCAAGCTCGGCGGCGTCTTCGGCAACACGCGCGGTCTGTACGAGGAGTTCGGCGCCGAGCGGGTGCGCGATACGCCGATCTCCGAGACGGCGTTCATCAGCGCCGCGGCCGGGGCCGCGGCCGACGGCATGCGCCCCGTCGTCGAGCTGATGTTCGTCGATTTCTTTGGGGTCTGCATGGACGCGATCTACAACTTCATGGCCAAGAACACGTACTTCTCCGGCGGGAGCGTGCGGGTTCCGATGGTCTTGATGACGGCCACCGGCGGCGGCTACAGCGACGCGGGACAGCACTCCCAGTGCCTCCACGGCACGTTCGCCCACTTGCCCGGAATGAAAGTCGTCGCGCCGTCGAACGCGTACGACGCCAAGGGCTTGATGACGGCGGCCATCCGCGACGACAACCCCGTCATCTATCTCTTCCACAAGGGCTTGCAGGGCATGGGGTGGCTCGGCACGGAGCCGGCGTCGATCGTCGGGGTGCCCGAGGAAGCCTACACGGTGCCCATCGGCAAGGCGGCCACCGTGCGCGAGGGTACCGACGTCACGATCGTCGGCATCACCTCCGGCGTCCATCATGCCCTCAAGGCCGCCGACCTGCTGGCCGATCGAGGCGTCTCCGCGGAGGTGATCGATCTGCGCTCGCTGGTGCCCTTGGACCGCAAGCACGTGATCGCCTCCGTGCGCAAGACCGGGCGCCTCATCGTGGTGGACGAGGACTATCAAAGCTACGGGATGACGGGCGAGATCATGGCGACCGTGGTCGAGCACGACGTCTCGATGCTCAAGGCCACGCCCAAGCGCGTGGGCTACCCCGACATCCCCATTCCCTACTCGCGCCCGATGGAGGAGTTCGCCCTGCCCAATCCCGCCAAGATCGTGGCCGCGTACGAGAGCATGGCCGCGCTCGCGGGACGGGGAGCCTAG
>Ga0307374_10012108_pt1 | contig 12154 bp, 11 predicted proteins | sample OX3MG_FD_202532 | JGI IMG/M metagenome (GOLD analysis project Ga0307374, IMG submission 202532) | Soil microbial communities from Risofladan, Vaasa, Finland - OX-3 | ecosystem: Environmental > Terrestrial > Soil > Coastal area > Acid sulfate soil | place: Finland: Risofladan, Vaasa | collected...
TCAAGGAAGTGGCGCTGCCGCTTGGGACATCTCCGGGAGTTGGATAACTGGGATTCAAAAATGGCCCAGTGGGACCGGCGGCCGCGGCCGAATTGTTGTCTGTCGCGCAGTTGCCCGTTGCCACGAACCCATCCGGATGAGCGAGGCGGGCCAGTTGCGGTGTGAAGGCACAGGTTGTATCCGGTGAGGTGAAACCGCCCTGGAAGAGCGACGGAGCAAGTCCGTTGATGGTCACCCCCGTCATGACCGCAGCCCAATTCGCATTGTCATACGGACTGACGTTGTTGTAGCTGGGACAGTTAGGAGGACCGAGGTTCGCATCACAGATCTCGGGAGCCGGGTTTGACGTGCATGTCGACGACGACAAGCACGTCAGGTGGTGATCGATGCCAAGCGCGATGTCGGTCTCGATCACCAGGTTGTTCGCGCCACTCGATGTATTTGTCCCGGGATAGATGGTGTAGCGCGGGCTGTCGAGCACGCCAAATGTTCCCGATCCGGTGGTGAAGCCCGTGCAGTTCGCGGCACTCCTACCGCTCCCGGTTTTCAGGCACTGGAGTCCGGAGGCGCCTCCAGTGACATAACCGAAGGGAAGACCGTAGTTGCTGTCGGCTGTCTGGACCGATGCATAGGCAACCGACGCGACGGCCTGTTTCGTCAGGCCTGACGCGCGGCCAAGGGTGTAGTTCACATACTGGGTGGGGATCGCGACGGCCATGCCCGTTGGGTTCGTCGCGTCGAGTGCGAGATTTGCCGGGTCGGCAGGGTCGAAAAAGCCGAAACAGTCTGAGCCGTTGGGAAAGAGCGGATCCAATCCTGCGCTCAAGAAGTAGATCGTCGTCGGCAAGAGACCAGCGCAGGCCGTGGCAGAGGTGAAGTCGCCTGTGGTCAAGGAGCTGTAATTGTCGATGAGATACTGCTCCGCGACATTTGCCGCGGTACTCTCGTGCAACACGGGCGACGGTGGTGGTATCGCAGGGTTACCGACATAGAGCGGTGCGAGATTGGGCACAGCGGAGAGAACAGCGTCTTGCACCGCGGTCTCAGAATGGCCCTTTGTTTGGGAGATGTTCCCGAGATCGATTGCCAGAGCGGAGAACGCCATCAGCCCGACGAGAGCGACCGCAAATATCACGAGCGTCACGCCCGCCTCGTCGCCTTCGCGCCGAGAGCGACGGATCAGACGTCGAAGTGGGTGCTGGTCACTTAGCTGCATGTGAGGCTACCTGGAGGATTGCTGAAACTGTAGGTAAGTGGTGGGTAAACCGAGGCATCCTGTTCGAGCAGGATTTCACTGCTGAGATAAATCGTCCGGCCGTTGAGGAACGGTGAGGTCATGCCTGTTGTCGACTGCAGCGTCGCCTGAGCACAGACGATCACCGGGTTATTTGGAGAGGTGTAACCGCCCGAAATGCCACCCGGAAAATCAAGGCCGACCTTCACGCTTCCCGGGACGACGCCAAGTTGGGAGGGGTTGATGTACGTTTCCACGGTGCACAGTGCTGGATTGGCTGCTGTCGAGCACAATGGGGAGATGTGGTCGATCGAGATGGCGCGAGCCGCGGCGTTCACCCCGTTCTGAACGGTGATGTACCCGCCAAAGACCATGCCGAAATCGATGAGGCCAAAGAGAAGAAGGGCAAAGACGGGGAGGATGAGTGCGAACTCGACGAGACTCGCGCCCCGCTCACCGTCTCGCGGACGACGGGAATGGTGCTGGCTACCAAAGGCTGTCATGGAGTGTTCTTTTCTCAAAGGCTGCCCGGCTTGATCACGGTGTGGTAGATCTCGATGGCCGCCGGCCCCACCACGACGACAAACAGAGCCGGAAGAATGCAAAAGACAAGAGGGAACATCATCTTGACCGGCGCCTTCTGTGCCTTCTCCTGGGCATGCATGCGCTGCGCGCTGCGGATCTCGATCGACTGGCTTCGCAGGATCTGCATGACCGAGATTCCGAGCGTCTCTGCCTGGTTGAGGGCAACGAGGAAGGCATGTAGCTCCGGAACGTTGGTGCGTTCTGCGACGCTCTCGAATGCCTCGCGCCGGCTCAGGCCAAGGCGGGTCTCTTGCAACATACGGGCAAACTCCGCGCTGAGCGGACCTGGCACTGTTACAACTGTGCGGCTGAGTGCCTGCTCAAAGCCAAGACCTGCCTCGACCGAGATGGTCAGCAGGTCGAGAATGTCGGGCAGCTGGCTCCGAATGCGCTCCTGTCGAGCAGTGACCTGCCGTCGGGACCAAGGACGAGGACGAGTCCCAAGAACAAGAAGGTCACAATCCCGATTCTCGAGGAGATCGACAGTACAACCATGACCAGCACCAGCAGTGGCAACAACGCGATGCTCACGAACCGGCCGGCGAGGTATCGGTCGAAATCGATTCGACTGGAGCGGCCAGCAAGGATGAGTCGTTTCTGGACGCTCGCCACATAACCCGGAGGCGTGAGCAGGCCACCCAGATGGACCGCCTTTTTCAGGAGCGGCTTGAGGGCGCGCTCGAACAGCGAGCGCCGATCCTGTTCGCTCAGGACGAGCGCGATCGGTGTGAGTGTCTGCGCGGCGACGAGGTTCATCGATGAACGGATGTCCACCCGGTCGCTGAGACGCATTCCCGCGGCGCCGATGAGTAGCGCTACGACAGCAGCAATCAAAATGGCAATCGCGATCAGAAGCACTACATTCCTCTTCTCATCTGAAGGTCAGATCTCGATCTGCACAATTCGGTACATCCACCATACACCTGCAACCTCAAGGAGAAAACCGAAAAGTATTGCCAACTGCCCACCAAATGTGGTGAACAGGGTCGAGATATAGGGACGGTTGACGAGGTAGATCATCGCCGCCAGCCCGAAGGGCAGCGCTGCGACGATCATCGCCGACAGCCTCCCCTCGGCGGTCAGCGTGCGTACCTCCCGTCGGAGCCGCACCCGTTCGGTCATCGTTTCGGCCACGGTATCGAGAATCTCGGCGAGGTTTCCACCGACCTCGCGCTGGATGCGGATCGCCATTACGGTCCATGAAAAGTCCTTGCTTCCGACGCGAGTTGCTGCAGCCTCGAGGGCGTCTTCGACTGGAGTTCCAAGGTGGGTCGCGGCAAAGGCCCGTTTGAGTTCAGCGGCCATCGGGTCTTTGATCTGGTAGAGGATCGCGTCAAGGCTCTGGAGGAGAGAGAAGCCAGCCCGCAACGAGGCGGCAAGAAGTTTGAGCACATCGGGAATCTGTGCAGCAAACTGGCGTTTGCGCCGGTCTGCGAGCGCTTGGAGAACGGCAAAGGGAACGAGGAAAGAGATAATGATGGCGAAGATGATCCCCATCAGGCCTGCGGCGAACCAGCCGATTGCAAACAAGATGGCCGCGCCGACCAGGCACATCGTCATGAACTCACCGACGCCGATCGGCAGTCCGGCGCGCTGGAGACGCGCGGCCAGAGTGTCGCGAAAGCCCCGTTGTTCGGCAAAAGCCGAGAGCAACGAGGAGATGCGCTTCAGCGCCGACATCGCCAGTATCTTTTCGTCGTCGGCTTCGACTGAGACACGCGGCTTCACACGGTAGGGTCGTAGTGCTGCCTTGAGCTCTCGGTCGCCCCCGCCACCGATATTGGCGATCGCCCATGCCAGCATTGCCACCGTCACCACGACAAGCGCGGCAACCTCGGGCGGTCCGACCCGACTGTAGAAGGTACTACCCCATTGGGATAGGTCGTGCACAACGTGGTCCCAGCCCATCTGGATCGAAGAGACAAAGGAGCGGAACGAAGACATCTGTGCTCAACGCCTGCCTAGCGGTGCTCGGACAAATCCGTCTGACTGGAACATCTCCGAGTCAAAGGAAAGCCCCCGGTCGAGGAGGCGCTCGGCGAACTTCGGTCGAAGCCCCGTCGGCTTCAGCTCTCCAAGCCATTTACCCTCTTCATCAATCCCCATTCCGTAGTCGAAGAGGAAGACGTCCTGCAGAACGATGATATCTCCCTCCATCCGCTCGACCTCGGTGATGTGGGTGATCCGGCGCGTTCCGTCGCGCAGCCGAGAGAGGTGGACAATGAGGTCGACTGCCGAGGCCATCTGTTCTCGAATGGCCCTTATCGGCAGGTCGAAGCCGGACATCAGCGTCATCGTCTCGATTCGTGAGAGCGCGTCTCTTGGGCTGTTGGCGTGCACCGTGGTAATGGAGCCCTCGTGTCCGGTATTCATGGCCTGCAGCATGTCGAGGGCCTCTCCCGCTCGGACCTCGCCGACGATGATCCGGTCTGGACGCATCCGAAGCGCGTTTCGCACGAGGTCGCGGACGGTGATCTCACCGCGCCCTTCGGTGTTGGACGGGCGAGATTCAAGTGCAAGGACGTGATCCTGGCGCAGCTGGAGCTCCTTGGCATCCTCGATCGTAATGATCCGTTCGTCGGAGGGGATGAACGAGGACAAGACGTTGAGCAGCGTCGTCTTTCCGGTGCTCGTTCCACCCGATACGAGCACATTGAGACGTCCAAGGACGCACTGCTCGAGAAAGACTCGTGAGCTCTGGCTTAGCGTCTTCATCTTGACGAGATCCTTCGCATCAAGAGGGTCTGAGGGAAATTTCCGCACCGTCAGGTATGGTCCGGAGATGCTCAAAGGTGGATAGACCGCGTTGATTCTCGAGCCATCGGGTAGACGGGCGTCGACCATCGGCGAACTCTCGTCGATGCGCCGCCCGACGGCTGCCACGATGCGTTCGATCACCCGTCGCAGGTGCGCCTCGTCGATGAAGCGGCTCCCCGTCGGAGTGAGTCTGCCATCGTGTTCGACGTAGATCTGGCTCGGACCATTGACCATGATCTCGCTGATCGTTGGGTCGCGCAGGAAGGGTTCGATCGGTCCATGACCAAGGATGTCATCAGTCAGCTCCTGGACGAGTTGCACCTTGTCGGTGGCAGAGAGCGGCACCTGCTCTCTGCGCAGGCTCGCCTGCAGCAGCTGGTGGACGCGGGTCTCCAGCCCCTCCACCACGCCGTTGGTGTCATAGCCAGCTTGACCGAGTTCGGCGATGACGTGCCGGTGGATTCTCTCGCGTACCACAGCGAGGGAGTCCACTCCGCCGGTGGGGGATCCCTTGTCGACGAGTCGGTCATAGAGGCTCATGACCGAACCTCTGCAGCCGCGCGAGAGAGCAGCAGCTCGGCCATCTCGTAGATATGGGTGGTAAAACGCGAGCGATCTTCAGAGAGCACCGCCGGGACACCTCGGTTCACGGACTTTGGCACGATGACATCAGAGGGAAGACTGATATCGAGTTTCATCTCGAGTACCTTCTCGACGTCGCGAGGTGAGAGCTGTACGCGCGAGTCAGCCCGATTCAGCACGATGAGGACATGATCCAGCGGAATCTGGACAACCTCGAGAGCCTGCAGGCCGAGGCGGGCATTCTTCACCGAGGGGACATCCATCCCGACAAGGTAAACGATGTCGTCGCTCTCGCTGAGAACCTGGAGGACGACGTCATCGAGAGAACGTGGTGTATCGATGACCACAAGGGCGCCCATCCCCCTCAGGACCTCGATCACCCTTGAGATTGCCTTCGGGGTGAGCTTCGTTGGCACTGTCGGGTCGGTTGGCGCAGCGAGCACATCGACGCCACTGCGCTCGTCATGGGTGAACAGACTCTCAAGGAGCGAGGGATCGAGACGATCGCCCGCAGCGACGGCATCGACGAGGGTGTGCGCGGGGTTGAGACGGAGCATCATCGAAACGTCGCCGAACTGGGGATCGGTGTCGATGAGCACGACGCGGCGCCGGGTCCGCTCAGCGAAGGCCACGGCGAGGTTCACCGCAACGACCGAGCGACCAACGCCGCCTTTCGGAGAGAAAACCGAGACGACATGGCCACGCGGTGCGACGCTGGGGCTGTGCGACGCCGCCCGGATTTCGGCCGTCGCCTCGCGAAGATGCCGCTCAAGTTCGAGTATTCCAGCGACCAGGTCCACGCCGATCCGTTCGAGCGGAATGACATCGTCTAATCCAGCGCGCAATGCCGAACGCAAGACCGTAGTGTCGGGGGTGTCCACGACGAGCAAGGCTCCGATTCCCCGCTCGACACGGACCAGCTCGCCCACCCGATCGAACACGGTCTGCTCGGCCTGGGAGGGTCCGAGCACGAGCACGAGGTGGCGAAAGCTGCCCGACCGGGTTTTGAGAACCTCGTCCAGATTGTTGTAGGGGTGCACGTTCGGCCATAACTCAAGCGCTCGCACGATTTGCGAGAGCATGACCGCGTCGTCCTCAATAACGGCGATTGCCGTTTCCACTACGGTCTCTTCGTTGATGGCGCCCTCTGTCATTTCGAATCCCAGCCGATACCTATCACGGAGTCACAGTCGCCGGCATCAGGTTGCCGCTGTTGATCGTCGGCTGTCGCTGCGGTTTGTTGTTGGGCGGAACCAACGCGAGATAGAGCGAGCCGGCGCCACCGCCACCGCTTTGAACAAACGCAAGACGCGCCGCTGCGGCAGGTGGTACGGCAAATGTGATCAGACCGCTCGTCACCAACGTTCCAGCCGGAGAGGCAGCGGCAACCTGCGACGAAGAATTAGCCGGCACCGCCACAGTTGTTCCAACCGCGAGCACCAACGCGTTCTGGTACAGGAAACGCTCCGAGGTGCCGTTGAGTTCGATGAGTACGTCCACGAGGTCTCCGGGCTGGACGAGGCCGGCAACGTCTTGGACCGAGCCAACCGAGACGGTAATCGCAATGTCGCCCTTTGGAATGGCCCCGACGGTCGTGCTAGCGGCAGCGGTTTGGCTCGCGAACAGGCCGGCTGACAGTACCTGACCCGGGGTCAGGTTGGCTATCGCAACCTCACTTTGCAAGGTCGCGAGATCGGTCACTGCGTCGATTGGCTTGAACTGGTTCGGAATCTGGGACTGTTTCACAAAGTTACCGCTGACAATCGTGGAGTAGGGGGTCCCCCGGGGGATAGGGTTTTCCACAACGTAGACACGCGTCAGTTTGGCGTTCTGATACGCGCGGGACTGAACACCTCTCAAGTAGATATAGGAGGTTCCTCCAGCGACAAGGGCGAGCACGAGTGCGAGGGTCACGATCAGTGTTCGTCGAGTGCGAATGATCCTTCTCCTTCCGTCAGCCCTGGCGAAGCCGAGGCAAGCCAGCTATCTACCAACGCCTGACACGACGTGGTCCATATGAACGCTTCCACTCTACTTCTACCAGACGGCCTCGCCGGCGCACACTCTCGAGAAATCCCCTCTCAAGTGACAATATCGAAATATCACGCGAATGATCCCATCTCTCGATCAACGAAGTCTGTCTCGATAACTCTGCGGTTCTTCGGTGATCGGTGACGGCGGCAGGGTCCATTGCTGCCAGGTTGACCCCGCGACAGTCCCATGAGTCCGATAGGCGGAACTGGGTGAGCGAACGTAGAAATATCCAATCTCGCAATCGAGAGGTCCGGTTCTGTCGTGACGCCTAATGGGGGAGTTGTGCTTTCACCCACACGACTATGAGCTGCATCACTCGGGCAGCGTCGTGAGCGACCCGAGCCCGTCTGGGACACAACTCGATGAAGCCGCTGATCTCGTGGTCAGAGCGTTCAACTACACCAACGAACGAGATCTCACCCAGCCCTTGGTAGCTTGCGTTGAGGGCGTTGGATGCTGTGGTTCAGAGCGCGACTTCTGCAGATCCGATACCGGCGAAAGGACATCTTCGACGAGTTGCATCGCCGAACATTTCGAATGCCCCGGAGGCGTCCCCGACCCTGCTCGCCGCTCGAATGCGCCCTATCGGCAACCTCAACAGGAGAAAGCCGGTATTCGAAGATATCGACAGGGTTGCTCTTTATCTCGCACGGCATGACGTCACCGTCCTGTCGCCTATTGCCACCTTTCGGAGTTCCCGGGGGGAGAGACCTTCGGTCTGCGAGTGACATCGGTTCGCCGAAACACCTGTCAGGCGCGAAGATTGCGAGGCATAACCGGTATCAAATTTCAGGAAGAGTTTGAATAAATGGGGGGGCAGACTTCGGTCAAAGAGCGCGTAGCAATAACGTGTTGGATAACACCGCTGCCGAGTACAGTCCAACGACCAGCCAGACGCCGATGAGAAATCCCAGTCGCGGTCGATCCCAGAGAGCCGCAACGCCAAGCGTCGCGACAATCGCCAGCTTGACGTAGAGCAGGGTGCCGTCGGCCACCAAAACACCGGCGAGGGGATTGACCTCAACCACTCCTTTTGCGGTGTGGTTGAGCAATACACGCGTCATCACCGCATCTGCACCGTTCAAAACCGCGAGAACGATGATCCCCGCCACGGTCATCTGACGAATCCGCCGCAAGACCGGGTGCACCTCGCCTGTGGTAGTCATCGCGTCCCCGTCCCCGTCCCCGCTGATGGATTCAGTTCACCCATCTATGTGCATCCCGATGAGTACGCTGTCGGACCTTAACCTCCATTACCCACCTTCTGGCATGGCCTTCGAAGAGGACACCTGTACGGTCTTGCGCCATTCTACCGATCGACCCTGTCGCTCCCGGGCTTCGGGCGCGGACACGCACAACGTGCTCGCGACAAGAACAGGAACATCTTGTCAGGTTTCGCAGATCGTCCAAGACTCAGAGCAGTGCCGATCACCGTATGCGATTGATCGGTTCGCCAGTCAATATGAACGGCCGGCTCCAGGGGGTCTGTTTGTGTGGATTCTCCACGCGATGCGGGTCTTTCAGAGCCATTAGGGTGGGCGTGGGACGAGCCAAGGAGGTGGGTCTGTTGCTACAGCCCACAAAACGGAACCCTGGTCTGTCACCGGTGCGGGTCGTTGCAAGCGGCATCGGGCTCGGGCTCGTGCTCGTCTTTGTCTCCAGTGTTGTGCACGTCATTCTCGGGGTGTTCGCCTTCATCATCGAGGCGGCGGTCGTCGTCGCTGCGGTGGCTTTGGCCTACCGGTTCCTGTGGGGTTCAAGGGGACGCTAGGGAATATTTATCGAACATATGTTCGATAAATATTGTTAGGATGAACCGCCTATGGCGGATGGCTCATGACTCGCGTTCCATCTGGTCGGTCGCTGCTGGTTGCCCCTCAGATCGCCGACGATCGGCGACCCCGGGCTCGTCACCAGGCGCTTCTCGAAGAGGTTCACCGGGGTGCGCGCGATCTCTCCGCGAGAGCGCAGAGTCTCGCGCTCCTCCCGGCATTTGCCGCACTCTTTGGATCGCGTGGCCTCCGCTGTGGCACGACGGTGCTAGTTGGTGGTGCACAGGGTCAGGGAGCGACCTCGCTCGCACTGGGGTTGTGTGCTGGTCCCACGCGTGCAAAGCACTGGGTTGGCATACTCAACCTCTCTCGGGCGAGTCTTCTGAGTGCGTCAGAGCTCGGTGTCGCACTTGATCATCTCGTCGTGATCCCTCATCCGATTGAACGGGTAGCAGGGGCAGCGTCGATCCTGATGGAGGCCTGTTCCCTCGTTCTCCTTGGTAGCGATCGACCGGTCAGCGCCCATGACGCCAGGCGTCTGCAACGCCGTGCGCGGGAGTATCACTGCGTGCTGCTGGTTCTTGTTCCCCCCATCCCGGCGAGAAGCAGTTCATCGTTGAAGGTCGCAGGCCAACGTCACTGGCCAGAGATTCCCGACACCCTGATCGAGGTTACAAAGAGCAGCTGTGTCGGCATTGGACATGGGGAGGGACATCTTTCAAGTCGTCAGATACGCGTCGAGATCGCATATCGACGCGGGCCTTCGGTGCCCAAGGTGCATGAACTCTTTCTTCCCAGAGCCAAGTCCCGCCTCCCATCTGATGGAGAACATCACGCACCCATACACGTCGGTCTTCATGACGTCGGGCTGTCCGATGATGACCTGCACGGTGTCGGGTAGGTGCATGCTGGAGCGTTTCGGTCAGAGGGCGATCTGCCCGAGCGCATGCTGGTGGTCGTCTTCCCCCACTGGCCAATCGTTGCCCACCCCATTGTCGCTGATCTTGCAGCGATTGTTGTGGAGAACGGTCGCGTGCTCGCCGTCTCCTCGCGTGCACGTGCGCACGGCGTTGCGATCGGACAGCACGTCAGGGAGGCAGAGCGACACTCTCCAGATCTCGCGCGCTTTGCGAGAGAGCGGGCAACTGAGTTTCATCTCTTCACTCATGTCGTCCAGAAGATCCATGAGCTGGCACCAAACCTCATTGTGCGCGAGCCGGGTTGGATAGCGATCCCCACCCGTGGTCCCGCGAGATATTTCGGAGGCGAACGCACGCTGGTCCATGTGATCGACCAGACCATACGTGACCTCATGGAGAGTCAGGGAGTCCGCTGTGATTGGGAGATCGGCATTGCAGAGGGATCATTTGGCGCGACGCTCGCAGCCCGTGATGGGGTGATCGTTCCACCTGGTGATACGGCGGCGTTCCTGGCAGATCTCCCTGTTGGTCTGATCGGTGAGCCCGAGTTGAGCGACCTGCTCGAACGTCTCGGTATCCGTACTCTCGGCGCGTTCGCCAAGCTTCGAGAGAGTGATGTTTTGGAACGTTTTGGGATGCGGGGATTTTTCGCGCAACAGCGCGCCTGTGCACGCGAGCTGGTCTGGCACACGGACTACATCAATAAGGAGGAGATCGCCTCTCTCCAGCATTTTGATGAGCCCGTTGGCGAGCTGGAAACTCTCTTTGAGAGTGCCGCCAGATTGAGTGAGGCGTTCTGTGAGTTGCTTCGCGAGCGCGGTTTATGTTGCACGATCTGTGAACTCAGTGTTGTCAGAGATGATGCGCGCACAGACACGCGCCTTTGGCAACGTGGTCATGGTTGGGATACGCGCGCACTGACAGAGCGCATGCGTTGGCAGCTCTCTTCGTGGATGGGCGGAGAGGGCCAGATGAATTCCGACGAGCTCCTGGCTACACCCGGCGTGAGCGCGCTCTCACTTCGCGCCCATGAGGTCATCGATGCACAGGGAAGTCAGCTCGGGTTTTGGGATCAGGTACGAGAGAATGACCAAGAGATGGCACGAGTCTGCGTGCGCCTCGAGGGCATGCTCGGTCAGAACATGGTGATGCAGGCGCGACTCGATGGTGGACGCGGCCCAATTGAGCGGGTCTCTTACTTTGCATTCGGTGAGCCGGGTCCCCGTCAGACGAAGAGACCAGCCATGCCCTGGCCCGGCCGACTGCCCCTTCCAAACCCCGCCCTTGTCTATGGCGAACTTCCCGAGATCGTCCTCGTTGATGTCGATGGGATGAACGTCAGCGTTGATCGCCGCGGGATTCTTCACGGAACGCCCGCGCGAGTTGAGCTTGGCCGGGGTCGTGTCTTCGAGATAAAGGGTTGGAGCGGGCCCTGGCCAAGCGAGGAGTTGTGGTGGGATCCCCGCCACGCAACGCGATGTGCACGTCTCCAGCTTCTGCTTCGTGGCGAGCGTGCGCTCCTCGTTTTGTGCTCCCGGGGCAGGTGGCACCTCGAGGGGGAATACGACTGAGCCAACCTGTCTGGATCCGTTTGCAATAGCCCGTCAGTGGACAAGAAGAGGGTGGCCAGGGGGAGATATCTGCTCTGGATAATCGAACATATGTTCGATTATCTTTGGCGTATGCCCTCGTTCAACCCCGTTATTTCCTGGTCAGAGCTTGAGCGCCGCCTCGCCGGCAGGGGAGCGACCGGGAACAGGCCAGATCGAAGCGCATCGCAGGCCAGCGGACACGATCTCGTCCGCACGCGCTCGCGACCAGAGGGCGTTCCCTATGTCGAGCTGCACTGTCATTCCAATTTCAGTTTTCTCGATGGAGCCTCTGATCCCGAAACCCTCGTTGACGAGGCCGTGCGTCTTGGCCTTTCCGGCCTTGCACTGACTGATCACAACGGGATGTATGGGGCGGTGCGCTTTGCAGCGGCGGCGCGCGAGGTTGAACTTCGCACAATCTTTGGTGCGGAGCTGAGTCTCCCCGTTACAGCAGATTCCGAGGCAGATGAGCGTGCTGGGGCGATCGATCCGCAGGCACATCATCTCGTTGTTCTCGCAGAGGGAGCAGCGGGATATGCGACGCTTTCGGCGGCAATTGGGCGTGCACATCTGCGCGGTGCGAAGAAGGGTCAGCCGGTCTTTTCGCTCGAAGAACTCGCTGCATCGCATCACGGGCACTGGGTAGTCCTCACGGGTTGTCGGCATGCAAGCGTGCGG
>Ga0307374_10012109_pt1 | contig 12153 bp, 15 predicted proteins | sample OX3MG_FD_202532 | JGI IMG/M metagenome (GOLD analysis project Ga0307374, IMG submission 202532) | Soil microbial communities from Risofladan, Vaasa, Finland - OX-3 | ecosystem: Environmental > Terrestrial > Soil > Coastal area > Acid sulfate soil | place: Finland: Risofladan, Vaasa | collected...
GCATATATGAACCACCCGCCATGCCCCGCATGAACAGAGCTTGGAAGACACTCCATCCGAAGCCGAAGCCCAAAGCGTATTCCAGCGCAATGTCTGTAACTTTGGGAAGATGAAATAAGCTGGCGATGACTGCGCCCGTCAAGATTCCCAAGCCATCGCCGGCTACACAATGCATCGTCGAACCCAGAACCTGTCTCCACCGTGTCGCGACGTAGCGTTCGTGCAATCCAGGTAATGGTTCACGGCAACCTAACACATACAAAAATGCACCCAGCGGCCCCGTGTACGCGGTGAGTAATATGAATCCCCATTTGAGGACCGGGGACGCCGGTGTGGTACGAATGTCAACCACCAGAAACAGCAGCGAGAGCGCGGTAAGAAGAAACCACAGAAGCATCACGCCATCGAGCATTTTGATGCTCCTGTGTGTATGTGCCCAGCCATAATCCGACATTTCCCTTATGAACTTCGCCGCTCCATTTCAGGACAAATCCGAAGGTGAGACCATGGGCGAACAATGCCGCTAATCGCATCCGTATCGAGCACGCGTGAGATCCGATGGCCCGGCGTGAAACCTATATCGCTGGTCAGCGGAAGCGCTCTCCGTCAATCTTCGTGCTTCCTCCGCCGGTAGCGATCGGGGTGAGCAGAAACACGGCCGCGCAAGCCCATCATTCGGCTCCCTCCTTGACGTCAGGGTTGTGCCAGCAGCCGTCTGAAGCGATGATCGCGTCGGCCTCTTTCGGCCCCCAGCCACCGCGCTTATAAGGGCGAACCCGGAGGTGGTTCTTAAGCACTGGGTTGACCACCGCCCAGGCGGCTTCAACCGCGTCCTCACGGGTGAAGAGCGCTCCGTCACCGGCCATGGCGTCGGTCAAAAGCCGCTCGTAAGGCGCTTCCTCTCCCGGCTGTTCTTCGAACAGGTAGAGCTCGTGCTGGTCGCCAACGAACTCCTTCCCTGCCAGCTTGACGCGAGCGGCCAGGGCGACCGCTGAGCCGGGTGATAGGCGGAAGCGCAGATAGTTGGCCTTCCCGGTCGTCGGCGCCGAGTCGGCAAAAAGCTTCTGCGGTGGCGGCTTCAGTTCCACCAGGACCTCGGTCGCCGTATCGGCCAGGTATTTGCCGGAGCGTAGGTACCACGGTACCCCCTCCCAGCGCCACGAGTCGATGAAAAGCCGCAAGGCGCAGAAAGTCTCGACGTCGGAGTTCTTCGCCACGTCCGGTTCCTTCCGGTAGCCAGCGTACTGGCCGCGCACCAGGTCGTCGGACTTCAGCGGGCGCATGGCTTCAAAGACCTTCGCTTTCTCGCTGTGCACCGCGCCAAAGTCCCTGTCGGCCGGCGGTTCCATCGCAAGCAACGCGACCACCTGAAAGAGATGATTCTCGATCACGTCGCGCAGGCAGCCGGCGGTTTCGTAAAACGCGCCGCGGCCTTCCACGCCGAAATTCTCGCATAGGGTTATCTGAACGCTCGCTATGTAGTTGCGGTTCCAGATCGGCTCCAGAAAGGAATTAGCGAAACGGAAATAGAGGATATTCATGATCGCCTCCTTCCCGAGGAAGTGATCGATGCGGAAAATAGAGTCCTGCGGAAACACGGCCTGCGCGACACGATTGAGCTCCCGTGCGGACGCCAGATCGCGTCCGAATGGCTTTTCGACAATGACGCGCGCATGCTCGGCCAGGTTCGCGGCACCGAGCCCTTTGATCACCGTCTCGAAGAGCGAGGGTGGGATAGCGAGGTAATGCGCCGGGCGCCGAGCGCTACCAAGCGCCGCCTTTATCGCCGTGAACGTCTCCGGGTCCTTATAATCCCCACTGACGTACTGGAACTGAGACAGAAGATGGCGGAAGGCTTGCTTGTTATCGATCCCACCAGATCGCCTGATGCTGTCCTTCACGCGTTTGCGCAGACGCGCCAGACTCCACTTGGGGAAGGCGACGCCGATTACCGGGACTTTGAGGATGCCTCGTTTTGCCATCGCATAGAGTGCCGGGAAGATCATCTTGTGGGCGAGATCGCCCGTCACACCGAAGAGCACCAGCGCATCCGAACGAGACGCGGCCATCAGACGTCTCCCTTCCTGACTGCGGGCATGAGCGCGATCGCAACCAGGTCAAGGAGCCACGAGGCGATGACGATGCCGTTCATAACCAACCTCCGCCAAAACCCGCTCGCTGCAAGCCGCTGGCGATGTATGCGCAGTCTCGCGTCAATCGCCACAACAAGCCGGTGCGATAGTTTTCGATCATCAAGACAATCGGCCCTTGATTAAGCCCGTAATGCCATGGCGATACCCAGCCACAGGGATTGCCGGATTTCACCGGATAGGTCGGATTGAAAGTCGCTTTGAAGCCGTAGGGGTTAAGCTCTGTTAGTTTAACCTGGTTAATAAAATAGTCGATCGTGGGCAGCACGATCTCAGGCGCGAACGGCAGCGATGTAACCACCGCCCACGGCGCGATGGTGCCATCGTCGGGGCCATACGGCACACCTCGTCCCAGGTAACCGAAGAATTGGCGCTCGATGCCGTTCAGTTTGATTGTCTCGAAGCCGGGGCCGTCGCTCGCGGTAATTCCCCAGCAATGGCGGCCATAGCCGGCGAACTTGAGTGGGTTGTCGATCGCGTACTGTTGTTGCACGTAAGTCGCGCGACGGCTGTTTTCGAAATAGTCGATGCCGTGGACGCGCATGAACGCGTCCTGAATGCCGCGAAAATCAATCCAGAGGTGGGAGAGCTGGTGCGTGAACAATGGCCCGGCGTAAAGGTATTCGTACCCGTAACAGTGTTCCCACCGATAAGTAGAAGCCCATGCTGCGTAGCTCTCCACGGGCAGCGGATGCGTCGGCGAGCCCAGCCCGAGGATATAGAGCAGCATCGCCTCGTCGTAGCCTGACCAACGGTATTTAATGAATCCGCTCTCGGGCTTCCAGCCGTGCGTAACCTTTGCGCCACGGTTCTGCGCCCATTGCCAATCCGCGCGGCGATAGAGCGTGTCGGCTAGCCTGCGAATTTCATTCTCGTCCGAAGTGTCTGCGTCAAAATAAACTCCCGCGGTCAACGCGCCCGCCAGCAGAAAAGCGCTATCTATCGTTGAAAGTTCGCATCGCCATGCGCGCTGGCCGGTCCGCATGTCGAGAAAATGATAATAAAAGCCCCGGTAGCCGGTGGCGTCGGGTTCGGGGCCTTGCGGGCTGTTCCAGAAAAAACGCAGCGTGGTCAACGCTCGTTCTACCGCCGCGGCGCGCGGCATGAATCCGCGCTCGACAGCCACCGGATAAGCCGCCAGCGCGAAGCCGGTAGCAGCGATACTGGCGGGCCACTCCGCTGCGGTCTTGTCGATCACCAGCCCGTTGTCTGGATTCGTCTCATGCAGAAAGTAGCTGAATGATTGGTGCTGAAGCCTTTCCAGCTCAGCTTCGCCGATTGGTTGCCCGCCGCTCACGGATTCACCTGGGTGCAATCTCGGGCTGCCGCTTGGACCCGGCCAACACAGCACCGACGATGGCCTGAGCTTCCGCCAGGATGCGGCGCAGATGATTCGCGCCACGAAAGCTCTCAGCATATATCTTGTAGATGTCTTCGGTGCCGGACGGACGCGCCGCAAACCATCCACTCGCGGTAATCACCTTCAAACCGCCGATGGGTGCGCCATTGCCAGGAGCCTGGGTGAGGATGCTCTGAATTGTTTCGCCAGCCAGCTCCGCGGACGGTATCTGCTGTGGTGAGAGCCGCGCGAGCATTTGTTTTTGCTCCGGGGTAGCTGACGCCTCAACACGATCGTAAACGGGTTCCCCGAACTCGCGCGTGAGTTCAACGTAGAGCTCGCCGGGATCGCGGCCCGTGCGCGCGGTAATCTCCGCCGATAGCAAAGCCGGGACGATGCCGTCTTTATCTGTCGTCCAGACGCTGCCGTCCACACGGATAAAGGATGCACCCGCACTCTCTTCTCCGCCAAAGCCAAGCGAGCCGTCGAGCAAGCCATCCACAAACCACTTGAAGCCGACCGGCACCTCGTAGAGCTTACGGCCGAGCTTCGCCGTGACGTGGTCGATCATTCGGCTGCTTACTAGCGTCTTTCCAACCGCCGCCTCCTTGCTCCACTGCGGCCGATGCTGGAAGAGGTAGAAAATAGCGACCGCAAGGTAGTGGTTGGGGTTCATCAATCCGGCCGTTCGCGTTACGATGCCGTGCCGATCAGCGTCAGTATCGCAAGCGAAGGCGATCTCGAAACGATCCTTCAGGCCGATCAGCCGTTGCATTGCGTAGGACGAGGAGGGATCCATGCGAATCTTACCGTCCCAATCGACCGTCATGAACCGGAAGGTCGGATCGACGACCTCATTCACGACGGTGAGATTCAAACCGTAGCGCTCGGCAATCGGGCCCCAATAGTGAACTTCGGCGCCACCAAGCGGATCCACACCCATACGGATATTCGCGCCGCGAATCGCGTCCATGTCGAGCACGCGGCCAAGATCGCTTACGTAAGCATTGAGAAAGTCATGCCGGTGCGTGGTAGCGGCGCGCTGGGCGCGCTCGAACGGGATTCTTTTTACGCCTTGGAGGCCGCTTTCCACGAACACATTGGCCCTCGCTTCGATCCATCCTGTGACGTCGTTATCCGCCGGTCCGCCATTGGGCGGGTTGTACTTGAAGCCGCCGTTCTCGGGTGGATTGTGCGAAGGTGTGATGACGATGCCGTCTGCCATTCCGGTCTCGCGGCCGCGGTTGTAAGTGAGTATTGCGTGAGAAATCACAGGGGTCGGCGTGTATTCGTCCTGATCCGCGAGCATGACTTCCACACCGTTGGCCGCCAGCACTTCGAGCGCGCTGGCACAAGCCGGTACAGATAGCGCGTGCGTGTCAATGCCGAGAAACAACGGACCGCCTATGCTCTGCCGCCTGCGGTAATCACAAATAGCCTGACTGATGGCCAGCACATGCCATTCGTTGAAAGTGTTTTCGAAGGCGGAGCCACGATGCCCCGAGGTGCCGAACGCAACCCGCTGCGCGGCGACTGACGGATCGGGTCGCTCAGCATAATACGCAGTCACCAGTTTCGGAACATTCACCAGCATCGAGGGCGGGGCGGCTTTGCCTGCCAAAGGACTTATTTTTATAGCCGCATCTTTTGCGTTACTCATTCGGCACCTGTGATGCTTGCGAGTGGCGGCATTCGACTGGCGTGTAAGCAAACATTCATAAACGGTTCATCATGCTCTCAAGTTCAGGGGCCGTCCGTTCCGCCGCGAGTTTGCCCAGCTCGACGCCCCATTTCGATCGAATGAATCGATTCCAGATTCTCCCTTGAGTGAAGGCGGTGTGTTCGTAATGCGCGACCGGCAGCCCCAACGTTTCCGGCGTCACACGCTCGGCAAGTTTGGTATTGCTTGGGCGATTCCCTTCGAGACTTGGTGCGGCGCCAGCCACCCTGCTCTCGGCCTTCACCTTATCTTCCGTCTTGGCGAACGCCAGCGCTTCGTCTCCAGTGACTCGTCGTCCGTCCCGACGCGACATCTCTCGAAACACCACCAACTCACGAGGGCGAAAACCCGATCCACCTCACCACGAATGGCAGAAAAAATAGCCGCACGCGACAGGAGACGGGCCCGTGCCCTCAGGGGGCGCTTCTTAGCGGATGTCGGGCATCACCTCTTCGGCGAGATTGCGGTCGTTGCTTGTCGGCCGCAATCCCCGGCAGCATCAGCAACACCATGTGCGTGATAAGGGCCGGTTCCCTCTTGTTTCACTCCCAACGACATTATTTCAGATTTATCTTCTTGCCGGCCGTTGAATGCTTCACCGGTCATTTGCTTCTCGGTGGCTCACGCTTAAGGCATAGACCCTCTCGTCTGTTGGGATAGGGTTATCTGCCAGGAAACCCGGAGCGGGCGTTCCTAGGATTCGGTCCCGTGCAGTGCAAGCTCCGTGGGGTGTGTCGTCTGTATGATGTCCCTGGCCTTGGTCACTTCGGCTGTCGTGCCGTGAGCCAGTAGAATAAACTTGTCAGCCTTGAGCGCTGACTCGTATTTCATGACGCTGTCTTTAGGAATACCGATGCTGTAGAGGCCTGCGCCGACAGCGCTCAAGCCGCCCACCACCGCCGCGCCTTCGAGAGCGCCGACAATCCAGGCGACTAGAGGACCAGCTACCAACACCGGCCCGATCCCCGGAATAGCGAAGAAGGCACCTCCGAATAAGAGTCCCCAAAAGCCACCCCAAAAGGCTCCAATCTTGCCCCAGTACTTCATACGGTCGCCGGTATTATAGTACCCGGTGACATTCTCTTCGGAGTGATAGTCCTTTCCGACGATTGACAGTTTCTTCATGTCAAACCCGGACTTCTGCAAGTTCCTAATCGCCTCTTCTGCCTGGGAGTGGGTATCGTAGATGGCTACAACTGAGTTCATTTTGGTCATGACTTGGACTCCTTATCTCTCCCGCGCGAGTTCATTGCCGTTGTTCGTTATAGTCTGTTGTTTCCAAGGCCAGGTCGAGCTCACTGACCTGATGACGGCGCCGCTGCGGCGCTTGTCGACGCGGGACGGCCAGACTAGCTACCGCCGCCAAGGGTTTCGATTTCACTGCCGAGGTCGCTGACGGACTTCTTAACCTCGTCGGCCGTCGACTTTGCGCCGCCTTCAAGTTTGGCGCCCAACGATCGCGCGCCATTCACGGTTGCCCGGCCGCCAGCCGCAAGCTTGTGTCCCGACCATTCGGCCGCGTCGTCCACCGAATCGGCCGCGCCCTCGAGCCAATAGCCGGTCTTCTCATGCTCATTCCGCGCCGCCGACGCCTCGGCCATCTGGTGGTAATGACGCGCGAGCGCGAGGTCAGCGTGGAGAAAAGCGTCGTTAAGCTCTTTCGGAGACTTGACAGTACCCGCGGCTACTCCCGCGGCGAGATCGTCGAGATGCTTGGCCGCGTCTTCGAGCCCAGTCTTGTTCGTGGCGTCATGACGCCCCGCTTCCAGCTTCACCAGTGCCGCTCCAGCCCGGATCTCCGCGGCTGCGTGAGCACGGTCTCCGTGCGCAAAGTACCGGCTCGCCATATGGAAATGATGCTCGGGCTCGTCGATTAGTGGAGTCAGCACATCCTCCGGAACACTTACGGTACCCGGCTGGGCCTCCGCTGGGGCACTCGACACGGGAGAAGCGGAAGCTTGGGCCTGCGCGATTCCGGCAAGGGAAATGATCAGGATTATGGTTAAGGCCGCACGGCAAATCTTGCACATTCTTAATTTCCGTCCCCTTTTTTTCGGAACCAACGCCTATTTCCAGCCAATGTCATTAACGGCCTGCAGACGGCTCTCGGCTCTTGCTAGCGCTTCGCGCTTCTGTAGTTTATGCGCGACCTTCAGCGCGCCACAGACACAGTAGTCGCGATGGACTGGACTGTTCTTTTCGAGCCCGTCATCGCCGAAGAAGAACTCAAGTATTCTCGACAGTGCTGCTTTCATAAGGTGTTCCACCACCCGATCGTGACGAGTCACAGCCGACGCCCAGCCAGAATCTCTCAGTACAGCGCTCCTATTGCTGCAAACCTTACATTGAGCATGCGCGCAACGGCCATCAAGGGCAAGAATATATTTGGTTATCTGAAGAACACGTCATGCCGGTCGCGGGCTGGACTAAATCGATCGGTTGCGTCAGCCTGGCGCTGCACCGCTCAATTGATGGGCGCCGAATCGCGCTCGCCTCCGGATCGTGTTCGGAACCCGACAATGGGCAGGGATTCAGCGTTTGGGATCACTACCCAGCCGTGGCCTGCCCTTCTTTGAGCTTGGTTTCCGCCTTCAGCCAATCGTCCACCTCGCTGCCGGGACCGCCATTACGGGCGCAATATATTTCATACGCGCGCTTACGGATCTCGTCTTCGGTGGGCTGCAGCTTCTCTCCAATGACCGACTATTGTTTGGCCTCTTTTTTCTCCGTCATTTTGGTCTCCTTCTCGTCTTCGACGTGATTCCGTACGTGGAAAGACGTTTCGCCAACAAAAACTTTCGCGCGCTGATTTCAACTAGGTCTTACGAGTTCTGATAATCTGACGTGAAATCGATCTTGTCTGTCAGCGGAAGCACCGTTCGTGAATCTTCGGGCATCTTCCTTTTGGGTCCACACCGCCGCCACTGACCGCGCTCTTCCAAATCCATCTCCAGAACCACCCGCTCGATCGATGCTTGGCAGCTTGGCCCTTCGGTTGGTCTCGGTGCGCGCGACACCGACCACGGACTGCTGCTCGGCTATTTCGCGGCAACAGTCGGTCCAGCCGGGCACGTGACCTCCTTGCCTCGGTTATAAGTATGCATTTCCCCATTTAGTTTAGCCGCTTAGAAACTAAACGTGCCTTCTTGCCGTTGATCGCGCCGGTAGCACGACATCCCTCGCCTCCTCTATCGTAAATGAGCCGCGATGAGGTTGTAGAGCCAGGCGGATATGGTTCCTCAGATGAGTCCGTCTGGAGCTGCGTACACGAGTCCGATGAGACTACCCAAGGGGCTGATGCGGTAGCCGCGATAAACCTCGCCGATTAAGGTTGCCTCATGGGTGGCGCCGTCAAATGCCATAATCCACCACGTGAGGGCGAAGAGTCCGATTCCCCAAATTAGCGCGCATGTCACGGCGAAAGCTTTTACGTTCAGTCGGATGCCATTGATATCGGTTTCTGAGAAAGTCGGAGCCGACACATTTTCCTGCATGGCGTTTCCTCCTTAGTCACAATCGCCGTGCGATCATTGCCGCCACGTCAGCCAGACGCGATGCGTAACCCCACTTGTTGTCGTACCAGGAGAACACCTTTACCATCCGGCGCCCCAGCACTTTGGTCAATGCGGCACTCTTCTCACCGATCGAGCTAGCGAACGTGACACACCGAAAGCTGCGAGAGGGTGAGCGGCGGCCGTGGCGCTTCTGCGACGCAGGACCCTCACCCGCATGAACATCGGTCCCCGGGCAATAGAACCAGGCAGCCATGGAATCTCTCAGTCTGGGCCCAGGGACGCCTAATCGCTCTCCAGCGTCCCCGCGCCGCGAGCGTTCTCGCGAGGATGGGGGCCTTTCTGCCGCACGGAAGCACCACCAGAAAGGCTAATCGCCTCGACCATCTTCGTCATCCAGGTAATCAAGCTTCTAGTTCAATCGTTTGGCCGTCCTTAACCCACTTCAACTCGGGAAAGGATGTGCGTTGCGTCAAGCGCACTGCGCGAGTGTTTCTGGCACTTGCCGTCTATCTGCAAAAATGTTTCAAATACTCTACGAGCCCATGTATCTGACTGCCGGTGAACGCTTCCGACCAACCAGGCATACTGCGGCTCAAACCCTCTGCCGAACCACCCTTAGCCACAACCTCATAGAGGAATTCGTCGGAACGCATTTTCATTTTTGCGCAGTCGGTGAAGTCCGTCGGCGCCGGATTGAATGCCACCGCTCCAGGCCCGTTTCCTTTCCCGCTGTCGCCGTGGCAGGAGGCGCAGAAGCTGTGATACGTCGCTGCGGGCGATTGTTTTGATGACGGGGCCGCGGCACTTGGCTTCTTGCTAGCTGCTCCTGCGGCTGATTTGCCGCCAAGGCTGCCAAGGTAGGTAACCAGAGCTTTCATGTCAGCAGCATTCAAGGTCAGCGGGACCATGCCGGCGGTTTTCATCTTGGCCGTCGGGGCTTTCAGAAGAGCCGTCAATTTAGGGGGCGGATATTTACTGGAAATATGAGTCAGCGCCGGCCCGGCGCCGCCGCCACCAGCCTCTTCATGGCATCCTTTGCAGCCGTGAGAATCGAAAATAGCCTTCCCCCCGCCGCCAGCGGTCTTGCCCCCCGAACCTCCAGCCGGCCCGCTCGCGGCGGCCGGTTTCGCTTTAGCCGGCGAGGCCGCGGCTGATTTGCCGCCAAGGCTGCCAAGGTAGGTAACCAGAGCTTTCATGTCAGCAGCATTCAAGGTCAGCGGGACCATGCCGGCGGTTTTCATCTTGGCCGTCGGAGCTTTCAGAAGAGCCGTCAATTTAGCGGACGGATACTTACTGGAAATATTAGTCAGCGCCGGCCCGGCGCCGCCGCCACCAGCCTCTCCATGGCATCCTTTGCAGCCGTGAGAATCGAAAATAGCCTTCCCCCCGCCGCCAGCGGTCTTGCCCCCCGAACCTCCAGCCGGCCCACTCGCGGCGGCCGGGCTCGCGTTAGCTGCCGAGGCTGAGGACGAATCGGAAGCCACCGGTCCGCCGGTCCACAATTTCATATGATCTGTTTTGGAAACGTCGTGAATCATATCGTGGCAACCGCTTGAAATGCACGATACTTTATCCGATTTGAGCACAGCTAAAGCCGGCATGTACCCGAGATTGTCTTCAAAGTCGCGGGTGCCCATATGGCAGTGAAGGCACTCCGAATTAGGGTACGTGCCGATTAGATGAAGTGTTTTTGGTGGAGTGCTCAGATACTCCATGTACAGATAGGTTAAGCCTCTAAGCTTGTCCTTCAACGGTCCGTACATGGTGTAGTTGGTGTGGCAGGTATAACAGGCCTGGTCCGACGGCACGAGGTGGTTCTGAAAATGTTGGGCAGGGATATAACGCGTATCAAGCAGGTGCAGACTTTGCCCGTGGGTTACCATGGTGTGGCACGAAACACAGTATGACGTCTGTTTCGAACGCTCATTGTGAAAGGACATGCCTGTGCCGATGCATAATGCGGGCAGGATGCATAACGCAATGAAGGCGAGTATCTTGCCCGAAGCTTCCACAGTCACGGAGGGGTACACGAGAAACACTGCGGCCATAATGATCGTCAGGACGACCAAGGCGATTAGGATACCGGTTAGTCCGAGCATAACTTCTCAGTTACTTTGCGGCCGCCGAATCTGAGGCCAGCGTGAGGGTTCTTACTTCATGCGCGATCATTTGCAGGTGGAGAAACAGCAAAGACCAGCGAAGCGAGATAAACCAGGATGCCCGCTCCCATTAGGGTCACACCGACGACCGCAAAAAGCACAAACGAAAGTGGGCTAAACCAAAGCAGGGTGAAAATTTCAACGAGCAGGCCAAAAATAATCAAGGCGCTCGAAACTTGCAGATAGCGCCGGATTCCGATCTCTCGAAGTTTCATTAACCGCGTCTCCGGACTTCCGGGTGATCTAACTTGGAATTTCCGTTTTGATTCTCCGATTCCAATTCCCGTATAGGCCGAACGACCTCTCTCTGCAAGGGTTTCAGCCGGTATTGGTCCACGGTGTTCCCAGCGGCGCCGGAGCGGGGCGGTTTCGCCCCTCCGGCGAGCGTGCAACGCCCCGAAATGACCCTTTTCCCGGGCGCATCGGCAGACACTTCCCCCGCCAAACCAGCGTCGTCCGCGAAAATTGCTCCACTCTGCGCCTCGCCTTATCCCGCGGGCGATGGCAGCGCCGCGATCCTCCGCAGCATGCTTGCAAAGAGCCGGCGCGTCAGATGGCTCCCCGCGAGAAGCAACCAGTAGTAGCGGGCGTGCTTGATCAAGCGGCCACCGGTCTTCACCAGCCGTTGCTGCAAGCTGGTAAGCGACCAGTCGCCGATCCGCGCCGGCAACACCAGCCGCCGCCACAGGTTGCCCAGATTATAGGCGATCACGCTCAGCCACAGCCGCACCTCGTTGGCGCGGAAGCGATGGCAGCTCAGCCGCGTCATCTTCACCGCCTGCTTACCTTCTTTGATCCATTGCTCGGCAGTACCGCGCTTGTTGTAGAACCGCACCACCGCCCGCCTTAAAGCCGCCAGGTTGGTTACTGGAGCTACCCCGTTTCAGTAGAGGGTGTTGGGCTTGGTGATTGGGCTCCTGACGAGCAGCCTCGACAACTACGCGTACCAAGCCCTCTCTCAATCCGACGCCGAACTTTTCAATCGCGTTTACAACGCTGAAGGCGACGAGCGTCGTGAGTTCTGCGAGATTTTCGGCCCCGAGCATATCCTTCCCAATGTCCGAGAATTCCTCGGCTATTTCATGGTCCGCAAGGTCAGCGCCGGCGCAGAGTTCAAACGCGCCGCGGGCACCGTGACAAAGTCGCTGGCCCGATGGCTTGCACAGAAGGGCTACGTCGCCGAAGAAGCGGCGGCAGAAGGAGCCGCGGAGGGCGCGCGTGCCGCCCGCGATCTACCCCAGGCGGAAGCGCTTGCCCGCCGGTTGATGGA
>Ga0307374_10012111_pt1 | contig 12151 bp, 8 predicted proteins | sample OX3MG_FD_202532 | JGI IMG/M metagenome (GOLD analysis project Ga0307374, IMG submission 202532) | Soil microbial communities from Risofladan, Vaasa, Finland - OX-3 | ecosystem: Environmental > Terrestrial > Soil > Coastal area > Acid sulfate soil | place: Finland: Risofladan, Vaasa | collected...
GCCGGGGGCACCGTCCAGCTGGGCTCATCGCACCAGACCTCGACGTTCGACGACACCTCGAAGCAATACCAGCGTCCGAGTTGCTCCACCAGGGCACGCAGGTCGTGGCTGTCGCCGTACGCGGCGTCACCGGTGATCCAGCGAACGCCGAGATGGCCGGCGTCGATGGTGTGGCGCACCATCTCCGCTCCCAGTTCGAGCTTGGTCTTGAACTGGAGATCCTCGGGAACGCGAGCTCGCGCCCGCCGTCGCTGCGCCTCGTCGCTGTCCTCGAACCACTCCTGCATGAGGTAGAGCCGTCGGTCGATGAGGGTGTGCCCTTTGGACGAGGCGTACGCGAGGAACACCCCCACTTGGCAGTTGTCGGTGCGACCCAGCGTGCCCGAGTACTGGCGGCCGACGCCGGCGGACCACATCCCCTTCTTGGCAAAGCCGGTGTCGTCGAGGATGAGCACGCCGTCCTGCCCGCCCAGGTGCTCGCTGACAAAGCGCTGGACCTCGTCAATGCACCCCTCGTCATCCCACGGTGAGACGCTGATGAACTGCTGCAGCCCGCGGATCGGCAGGCCTACCTGCTCGGCGACGTTCTCGATGTTCTTGCGCTCGAGCGGTCGTAGCAGTCCGCCGAGATAGCTCTCGGCCATGGTGCGACCCTCGCTCCGACAGAAGTACCGGCTGAACCGCGCGTGGAAGGCCTCCAGGTCCGGCAGCAGCAGGTCGAGTTCGCCACGCTTCATCGGGTGCCCCCGTACAGGGACACCATGATGACGGCGTTGGGAAGGCGGCGCCCCGTGCCGTGCACTCTACGATGGATCCGGCTCGGGTCGCAACAGTAACTATCGTTGTAGTACTAGGACGCCGCCGCTGGTCCGTAGATGCGCAGCCGCCGGCGGGGCTCCTTGCCGGTGGAGCGGGCGACCAGATCGTGTTCCTCCACCAGCTGGTGCTGGAGGCGGCGGACGTACGCGTTCTGGGGCGCCAGCTCCACCACCTCGCCCTGGCGGGCGCGTTCGATCGCCGACCGCACCTCCCGGAGGGCACCGTCGGTGGGGTCCTGGGGCTCCACGTCGTAGAGCCGTCCCAGCACCTGGCGGATCTGGGCCACGGTGTTGCTGCGCAGAACCGAGATCGGGATCCCCTCGGCCTCGGCGGCCCGGAGTGGCGAGTCCTTGCGCCGGTAGTAGTTCTTGAGGGTGAGGACCATGTCCGCGTCGTCGACGTGGTGCTGGATGCGCACCGGCACCCCCAGCTCGCGGATCGCCTGCTCCAGGTAGGTGCGCGAGACGCCGTACGGGAAGAGGCTGGCGCCGCTGCCGGCGGCGGCGCGGCCGGGACCGAGGTCGGCGAGGCTGGCGGGGCGGCGCGCGCGGATGACGGCCGCCCCGTCGGCGGGGCGGCGATCGCGCCAGCTGCGCTCACCGTGGGCGCGCTCGCCGGGCCACCGCTCGCCCAGGGCCCGCTCGCCCTGCTCGCGGGCCCAGCGCTCGACCACGTCGCCGCCGCCGTCCGGCCACCGTCCGCCCTGACCGGGGTCCCCCATCCCCTCGCGCCAGCCGCGCTCGAGCAGCCCCTGGGCGCCGCGGTCGTCGAAGGCCGGCGGCGGCGCCAGACGGGTCTCCACGCTGCCGTCGGGACGGAGCTCGCGCAGCTGGGCACGGCGCGCCCGCCCGCGCAGGACGTCGTCGACGACATCGGCGAGGGGCAGGTGGACGGCGACCTGGCGGCGGTCGACGATCTCCACCAGGACGTCGAAGGTGGGGGGCGCCTTGCGCTCCAGCACCGACTTCTGGGTCCCCCGCCGACGCGCCTCCTCGTCGGAGAGCGTGACGCTCTGGATCCCGCCCAGCAGGTCGTTGAGGGTGGGGTTGACCAGCAGGTTGTCGAGGGTGTTGCCGTGGGCGGTGCCCACCAGCTGCACCCCGCGCTCGGCGATGGTGCGAGCGGCATGGGCCTCCAGCTCGGTGCCGATCTCGTCGACGATGATGACCTCCGGCATGTGGTTCTCCACCGCCTCGATCATCACCGCGTGCTGCTGCGCCGGCGTCGAGACCTGCATCCGCCGGGCCCGCCCGATGCCGGGATGGGGAATGTCGCCGTCGCCGGCGATCTCGTTGCTGGTGTCGACGATCACCACCCGGCGGTGGCACTCGTCGGCGAGGATGCGGGCGACCTCGCGCAGCATGGTGGTCTTGCCGATGCCGGGCTTGCCGAGCAGGATCAGGCTCTGGCCGCCCACCACGATGTCGCGGATGATCTCCACCCTTCCGGTGATGGCCCGACCCACCCGGCAGGTGAGGCCGACGATGCGACCGCTGCGGTTGCGCATCGCGCTGATGCGGTGGAGGGTGCGCTCGATGCCGGCGCGGTTGTCGCCGCCGAAGGCGCCCACCCGACTGCAGACGGTGTCGAGGTCGGCGGCGGTGACCGGGTCCGGGCCCAGCAGGACCTCGGCCCGGTCGAGCCGGGCGGCCGGCTCCCGTCCGAGGTCGAGGACGATCTCCAGGAGCTCGCCGGCGTCGCGGGGGAGCCGCTGCACCGCCTGGTACAGCTGGGGCGGCATGGTCCGCACCAGTAGCTCCAGCTCCTCCTCCCACGACAGGAGCGGAGCCACGAGGGCCTCGCTCAGCGACGGACCCCCGGGGGCGTCGCCGTCATCCCCCCGGGACGGCGCGACCGGACCCCGGCGGTCCGGAGCACCGTTCTCTCAGCACGCCGCTGAGTGTACCGCGGCGGCTCAGCCGGGGGGCAGCGGCCGGGCGGCCGTGCGGGCGCCGGCGAGGGGGAGGGCGGCCTTGGCCAGGACCGCGCGCTGGCGGGCGGGGGCGGGGCTCCGGAGCTTGAGCGGGAGGTCGCGGACCATGAGGAGCTGGGTGGCGATGGCCTCGAACCCCCGGGCGGCGACGGCGCGGGTGAGCTCGCTCTCGTAGTGGCGCAGGACCCACAGGGTGGGGCCCTTGGGGATCTGGGTGAGCAGGCTGTGGACGGCCTCCACCGCCAGGCTGGCGTCCTGCGGATCGAGCATGGCCGCGACCAGCGAGGGACGGGCCCGGGCGGGCAGGCGGACGCCCGCCCACCCGACCACCCCGGCGCCGCGGTCGATCACCCAGTGGCGGCTGTCGCCGGCGCGGGCGTCGACCCGGGCCAGCCACCCCAGCTGGAAGGTGGCCCGCCACTGCTTCAGCGAGGGTGCCTCCACCGCCGCCACCGCGTGGGGCGCGGTGCGGAGGTAGAGGGAGTGGATGCCGCCGAGGTCCTGGGGGCGGGCGGGGACCCAGGGGCTGGGGTCGTCCCCCGGCGGCGCGGGCAGCTCGCGGAAGCGGATCTGCTCGGTGACGTAGGGGTGGAACCCCTGGGCCCGGAACGCCGTCTGGAGCGGGTGATCGGCGGGGATCCGGACCAGGAAGCGGTGGACCCCGCGGCCGAGGCCCTCGGCGAACAGCTGCTCCAGGAGCCGTCCCGCGACCGTCCCGTCGGTGGCCTCCGGCGCTGTGCAGAGGTTGAGCACCTGCCACGAGCGGCCCCCGGGTGCCGGCTCCGCCTGGATGAAGCCCACCACCCGGCCGCAGTCCTCGGCGACGAAGAGCTGGTCCGAGACGTCGGCCAGGGGGACGAAGCTGGAGAGCCCCTTGGTGAGGATGTACCAGGCCCGGGCCAGCGCCGCTCCCGGCACCGGGCTCTGCGGCCCCGCCCCCTGCAGCCGGCGGCCGAGCTCGGGGTCGGCGAGCTCGGTGGCCCGGTAGAGGTCGTCCACCTGGCTGAGGTCGCGGTAGCTGGCCAGACGCACGTGCACGGGACTAGTGTGCCGGGCGGCCGGGGGCCGTGACACGGGGGAGCGGCGGCCTGGTTCAGCCCAGGCTCTCGGTGGCGGCCCAGAGCCGCGCCCGCGACCGGCGGGGGCCGCGGACGACGAGGATCGGCACCCCGTCCTCCTCCGGCATGCAGAACCGGCACCGGGAGATGCCCGCGGCCACCACCCGGCGAAACGACTGGCGCGCGCTCGCGGCCGGCACCCCGACCTCCACCACGGTGCGGCCGCGGCAGCTCCCCGGGCCCCAGAAGTAGAAGCTGTTGCTGCCGCTGATGGCGGCCGGCAGCCCCACCGCCGGCCCGAAGCGGTCGAGCGCGGCGGCCTCGCCGTAGTTGGCGGCGAAGACGCAGGCCCCCCGCCGCTGGTCGGCCGGCAGCCGGCGGAAGACCGCCGCCACCCGGTCCGTGAGAGGGCGCCAGCCGAAGCGGTCGGCGAGCCACTGCGGCAGGGGGGCGGCGTCGCTCCGCTGCAGCTGGGCGCCCCCGTCGGTGCCGAGGAAGCCGTAGAGGGCGGCATAGCCGGCGGGAGGCAGGATCGGCATCGCGATCGGGGCCAGCACCGCGCCGCTGGCGAGCAGGCCCGCGAGCACGGTCGGTCGCAGCCACCGCCGGCGGCCCAGCTCCAGCCCGCGCCCGAGCGCGACCGCGCCGGCCGCGAACAGCATCGGGTAGGCGGGGGCGAGGTAGTAGGACTTGGTGGGGATGACGCTGAACAGGGCGAAGAGCAGACAGAAGGCCAACCCCAGCACCTGGGGCCCGCGCCCGGCCCGGCCGGCGACCAGGGTCACCAGCCCGGCCAGCCAGACCGGCAGGGTCAGCGGGTTCATGGTGTAGGCCTGCTGGAGGGCGAACCCGATCGGTGACGGGCTCACCAGGGTGCCGGCGTAGGCGTGCCAGTAGGCGAGGCTGGCCCACCCGTGCTGCCATTCCCACAGCGCCGTGGGGACGAGGAACGCCAGCCCCAGCACCGCCCCCAGCCAGGGCCAGCGGCTCCGCAGCTGGGCCCGGGCGGGGGCGGCGAGCATCGCCACCGCCAGCGCTGCGAGGAAGAAGCCGATGGTGAGCTTGGTGAGCAGCCCGATCCCCGCGACCAGTCCGACGACCAGCCACAGCCGGGGCCGGCCGCGCACGGAGAGGCGCACCACCAGGTAGGCGACGACGGTCCACCAGAGCTCGTCCCATGCGTCCATGGAGAAGATGGACCCGGTGGCAAGGAAGGTGAGGCAGACGAGGGTGCAGGTGGCGGCGACCGCCTGCGCCCAGCGACGACCGCCGAGCTCGCGGGCGATCAGGCCGGTCACGATCACGAGAGCGCCGTTGGCGAGCGCCGGGAGCACGTGGATGGCGACCAGGGACTCTGCGTGCAGCCGCTCCAGCGCAAACGCGATCGCCGCGATCCCGGCCGGGAAGTCGACGTAGGCGAGCTGGAGGTGATGGCCGGCGGCAAGGTAGTAGAGCTCGTCGCGGAAGTAGCCGTACCGACCGGCCACCGCCAGGTGGGCGAGGGTGCCGGCCAGGCCCAGGACGGCGAGGATGGCGGTGGCGCCGGCGGCCCTGGGCGGGCCGGCGGCGAGCGGTCGGGTCGAGGGCAGCGGGCAGGTGGAGTCCATCGCCGCATCGTGCCCCGGAACGGCGCCCTCGTCGTCCCGCCCGCGGACGGCTCCGGCTCCCCCCCAGGTCGGGTGCGCCCTCCGTCGCCGGGGGGATGCCGGTGGCGGGAGGGGCGGATACGATGGCCCGGTGAAGCGTGGCCTCATCCCCGGTCTGCTGGCGGGGTCGTGGCCGAGCTGGGCGCTGGCCGCGCTGGTCACCGCCAGCGCCCAGCTGCTGATCTGGCTGCAGCCGAGCGGCGGCGGCGATGGCCGCGGCCTCGACATCCTGCTGGTGCTGGCCGCGACGGTGCCGCTGGTCTGGACCGCGCGCTGGCCGCTGCTGAGCTTCGGCGTCAGCGGCGCCGCCGCCCTGCTGCACGTCGGCCTCGGCTACCAGAACCCCTTCCCGGTGACCTTCGCAGTCCTGGCGGCGCTGTTCTGCGTCGCCGCCTTCAGCCGCCTCCGCTGGGCGCTCGCCTCGGCCGCCGCCGTCGCGCTCGCGCTTCCCCTCAACTTCGCCATCACCTGGCACACCGCCGGCCACGTCACCCTCGGCGACATCCCCTACAACTACGGCCTCTTCGCCGCTGCCTTCATCCTCGGGGACGATGTCCGGCAGCGGCGGGCACGGGTCGCGGAGCTGCAGGATCGGGCGGCACGGCTGGAGGCGGACCGGTCAGCGGCCGAGCGACGCGCCGCCGAGCTGGAGCGGCAGCGCATCGCGCGCGAGCTGCACGACACCATCGGGCACCACCTCAGCGTGATGGTGCTGCAGGCGGGCGCCGCCCGGCGGGTCGCCGCCGGCCGCCCGGAGCAGGCCGCCGAGGTGTTGGACGCGATCGAGCGCACCGGCCGCCAGGCGCTGGCCGAGGTGCGTCGGCTGCTGGGGATGGAACGCCCCCCGCTCCCCGAGTCGGCGCTGGCGCCGCAACCCGGTCTGGCCGACCTCGACCAGCTGGTGGCGCAGGTGGCGAACACCGGCCTTATGGTGCAGCTGCAGGTGGAGGGCCGGCGGCGACCGCTGCCGCCCAGCCTGGAGCTGTCGGCGTACCGGATCGTGCAGGAGGCGCTCACCAACACCCTGCGCCACGCCGGGGCTCGCTCCGCTGCCGTCACGGTCCGCTTCGACGACCACGCCCTCGGCCTCACCGTGGCCGACGACGGCGACCGGCCCGCGCGCGCCAACGGGGGGGGCGGACAGGGGCTGGTCGGGATGCGCGAGCGCGCCGCCCTCTTCGGGGGCCGGCTCGACGCGGGACCGCAGCGTGACGGCGGGTTCCGGGTGGTCGCCAGCCTGCCGCTCGGTCCCGCGCCGTGATCCGCCTGGTCATCGCCGATGACCAGCCGCTGGTCCTCTCCGGGCTGCGGATGGTGTTCGACCCGGAGCCCGACCTGGAGGTGGTGGGAGCCGCTGCCGATGGCGCGGAGGCGATCATCCTCTGCCGCCGACTCCGCCCCGACGTCGCGGTGCTCGACCTCCGGATGCCGAGGCTGGACGGGATCCAGGCGACCGCGGCCCTGCTCGGCGCCGGGGGCCCCGCCGGACTGCGGGTCCTGGTCCTCACCACCTTCGATGACGACAGCTCCGTGTACGGCGCGCTGCGGGCGGGAGCGAGCGGCTTCCTGCTCAAGGACGCGCCACCCGAGCAGATCGCGGCCGCGGTCCGGACGGTGGCGGGGGGCGAGGCGCTCCTCGCCCCCCGGATCACCCGTCGCCTGATCGCCGCCTTCGCCGCCGGGCCGCGGCGGGACGGGGAGGACCGGCGCCTCGAGGCATGCACCGAGCGCGAGCTGGAGGTGTTGCGCCTGATCGCCCGCGGGCTCTCCAACTCCGAGATCGCCGAGACGCTCCGCCTCGGGGAGTCCACGGTCAAGACCCACGTCGGGCACCTGCTCGGCAAGCTGGAGCTGCGCGACCGGGTCCAGGCGGTGGTGTTCGCCTTCGAATCCGGCCTGGTGGGGGCGGGGTCGGGCTGAGGCCCGCGGCCGGAGGGCGGAAGCCGCGCGGTCAGCCCGGGCGCTGGGTCAGCCCCCGGCGGCGGGGGCGGGCTCCAGCCCCCGCAGGAAGAGCGCATGGAGCCGCGGGTCGCCGGTGATCTCGGGGTGGAAGGTGAGGGCGAGGTGGAGTCCCTGGCGGACGGCGACCGGCGTGCCGGCGTGGCGGGCGAGGACCTCCACCTCGGGTCCGATCGCCTCGATCGCGGGGGCGCGGATGAACGCCACCGAAACCGGGTCGGGTCCCAAGGCCGGCACCTGCACGTCGGCCTCGAACGATTCCCGCTGGCCGCCGTAGGCGTTGCGGCGGACGGCGATGTCGAGGACGCCCAGCGTCAGCTGACCGGGCAGGCCGTCCTGGATCGCGCGGGCCAGCAGGATCGTGCCGGCGCAGGTGGCGAGGCAGGCGACGCCCGCGTCAATGGCGGCGCGGAGGGGGGCCTCCAGCCCGAAAGCCTCGATCAGGCGAGCCATGGTCGTGCTCTCGCCGCCCGGCAGCACCAGGGCTCGGCAGCCCACCAGGTCCGACGGGGTGCGCACCGTCCGGGCCTCGGCACCCAGCCCCCGCAGCAGGGTGAGGTGCTCGCGGACATCACCCTGGAGAGCCAGCACCCCCACGACCGGGCCGGCGGCGGACGCGGCCCCGTGGACCGTCCGGCCGGCGGCGGCGGTCGCGGTCCGCGTGTCCGCGACCAGGCCCGCCGTCACCACCGATCAGATCCCCCGAGCGGCGAGCAGCTCCTCGCGGGCGAGGGTCGCGATCTCGATCCCCACCATCGGCTCGCCCAGATCGGCCGAGATCTCGGCCAGCATCTCGGGCTTGTCGAAGTAGGTGGTGGCGGCCACGATCGCCTTGGCGCGGCGCTGGGGGTCGCCGCTCTTGAAGATGCCGCTGCCGACGAAGTTGCCGTCGCAGCCGAGCTGGATCATCAGCGCCGCATCGGCGGGGGTGGCGAGACCCCCGGCGGAGAAGTTCACCACCGGGAGGCGCCCCAGCCGGGCGGTCTCGCGGACCAGGTCCAGCGAGGCGCCCAGGTCCTTGGCGGCGGCCGCGAGCTCGTCCTCGCGCAATCCCTGGAGCCGGCGGATGCCCTGGCTCACCGCCCGCATGTGGCGGACCGCCTCCACCACGTTGCCGGTGCCGGCCTCGCCCTTGGTGCGGATCATCGCCGCCCCCTCGCTGATCCGCCGCAGCGCCTCGCCGAGGTCGCGGGCCCCGCAGACGAAGGGCACCGTGAACGGCCACTTGTCGACATGGTGCTCCTCGTCGGCGGGGGTGAGGACCTCCGACTCATCGATGTAGTCGACCCCGAGGGCCTGCAGGATCTGCGCCTCGACGAAGTGGCCGATGCGGCATTTGGCCATCACCGGGATGCTGACCGCCCCGATGATCGCCTTGATCAGGGCGGGATCGCTCATCCGAGCCACCCCGCCGTCGCGGCGGATGTCGGCCGGGACCCGCTCCAGCGCCATCACGGCGACCGCCCCGGCCTCCTGGGCGACCTCCGCCTGGTCGGGGGTGACGACGTCCATGATGACGCCGCCCTTCAGCATCTCCGCCAGGCCCCGCTTGATGCGGGGGCTGCCGGTGACGGGGTGGCTGGTGGTCTCGGCGGACATTGGGTGCGCTCCATGGCGGGGGCCCGCGCCGCCCCTCGGGGCACGGACCCCGATCGGCCCTCCCCTGATTCTACGCGGCGACTGGAGCGGCCCCCACCCCATCCGCGGGTCGGCGAGCGACGCCGACCCGGCCGAGGGGGCGAAGACGGGGCGGGACACCGGCCCGGGGCCGGGGCGGGGACCCGCGCCGCCCCGGCGCCCGGGTGCTAGGCTGGCCCCGCCTGCCGCCATGGCGCAGTGGTAGCGCAGGGGCCTTTTAAGCCCAGGGTCGCAGGTTCGAATCCTGCTGGCGGCACGACTCGCTCCCTTCGACTGCTGCTGCCGCGTCGGCTGGCTGGTCCGGATCCGTGCACACCTCGCGGCAGGGCTACGTGCGAGGTTTCGCGGCCGCTCCGGAGCGGCCGCGGATGGACGCCGGTCGGCGCGGCAACCGCGAGCGGTCCCTCCGCCGGCGTCGCGAGGCACGGTGGCTCGCAGCGGTCAGCGAGCGCAGCGGACGGCACGCCTCCGGCTACGGACGCCCCTGGCCGAGGCGGTCGCCGCACGGGCGGGGGCTTAGGGAGAGCGACCACGCCGGGTCGACCGGCCCGCGCGCGCCGGCGGTCCGTGTCCGCCCACGGGCGGGGGCGTGGACAGCGCATCAACGTGGCCCGGTCATGCCCAGATGCTCCCCGACTCCCCGCTCGAAGACCAGGTCTCGGGCGGCGGCCCATCCGGTCCCGGGCAAGCGCCGTGGCCACCCCTCCGTCGTCAGCCGAGCCTGAGCTATGGTGGTCCCGAGTGGCCGGCAAGATCCTGGTGGGAACGGCGTCCTGGACGGATCACGTCCCCTTCTTCCCTGCCGGGGTCAGGGGAACTGAGAGGCTGACCTGGTACGCCCAGCGGTTTCCCTATGTGGAGATCGACTCCTCCTTCTACCACGTGCCCAAGGCCAAGACCACCGCGGGCTGGGCCGAGACGACGCCCGCCGCCTTCGTCATGGGAATCAAGGCCCACAAGTCGATGACCCTCCACGAGCGCACGGACGGCGTGCCGGTGCCGGCATCGGACACGCTGCTGGGCTGGTTCGAGGAGGCGGTGGCTCCGCTCCGTGACCGTGGCAAGCTCGGCGCCATCCTCTACCAGTGGCCGCCGTGGTTCAAGCCCAGCCCGGCCAGCTTCGAGGAGCTGGTCAAAGCCCGCGAGCGGCACCCTCAGGACCAGGTCGCGATCGAATTCAGGAACCGGGCCTGGGCGGAGCCGGAGACCTGGGCGCGGGTGACCGATCTGCTCTCCGAGGCCCGGCTCACCTACTGCTGCGTGGATGAGCCCCAGCATGGCTCGGGAACCATGCCCCCCCTGGTCGCGACGACGACCCCCGGTCTGGCGATGCTCCGCCTCCACGGGCGGAACAAAGAGACCTGGTACAGGCGGGTGGAGAAGACAGGCCACCGGTTCGACTACGTCTACTCGCCCAGCGAGCTCGACGAGATCGCCGCCACCGTCCACGTCCTGGCGGAGGCGGCGGACGCCGTCCATGTGGCGGTCAACACGAACAATGGCGCCCAGGGCCCCGTCAATGCGCTGGCGCTGGCCGAGGTCCTGAACCTTGCGAATCAGAATCCAGACCTGTTGCGCGAGCTTCGCCTGGCCTCCGATCCCACCCCGGGGACCCCCACCCGTTGACCGCCCCGGTGGGGGTGACCGGGGCCGCCCCCGGGGTGGTCGCAGCGGATCACCCGGGCCTCGGGTCCGGCATGCCTCCGACCCGTCGCCGCCGTGGCGGCCGATGTCCCAGCGGACCACCCCAAGGGGCCCTCAAAAGACGCCCGCGGAGGACCGGCGAGCAATGCCAGGGTGCCGGCACGCACGTCATCTCCACTCGACGCTGACGGATCGCACCTCCTCCCCCAGGCGCCCGAGCGGCTCCCGCGCCTCCTCGACCCCGCCGATCCGATCCGCGATCAATCTCCTGCCGCCGACTGGGTGCGCCGCTCGGGGGCACGGCGCATCGACCGCTCGGCCATCCAGCCCGCCGCCTCGTGGATCGCGGTCGCGCTCCTCGGCTTCGGAGGGATCGGGCCGCACCGCGTGGGCGCCGGGTGACTCACGGAATCCCCCGCCCTAGAGTTTCCCTGGACACCTCGCTGGGAGAATGGTAGGTCCAAACAGGAGGTGCCGAGGTGACAAGCCGACGAAGTGGACGGCAGCTGGCGGGGAGCGTCGGTGGCGACCGCGGCCGGTGGTCGTCGCGACGGAAGTTGGAGGTGGTCCTGCGCGTGCTGCGGGGCGAGGACCTGGATGCGCTGAGCCGGGAGCTGGGCGTGACGGGCGCGACGATCGCCCAGTGGCGGGAGCTGTTTGTCGCGAGCGGCCAGGCGGGACTGCGCAGCCGTGACACCGACGAGCGTGGCGTCGCGATCGCCCGGATGAAGACGAAGATCGGGGAGCTCACGATGGAGAATGAGCTCCTCCGGGAGCGGGCGCGGCGGGCGGAGGCCAACCACCCTTTCGCCGCGGCGGAGGTTGAGTCGGTGAGCCAGACCGTCTCGGCCTCCGCGGGCCGGCCCTACGGCGTGACATTCACGTGCCGTGTGCTCGAGATCCCGCGCTCGACTGTCTACGCGGACCGAGCCCGAGCGCAGGCACCGGTGCGGTTCCCGCAGAAGCGAGGACCAAAGACGGCCTGGAGTGATGCGGGGCTGACCGGGCAGATCCGGGCCGTCCTGCAGGCCTCGCCCTGGCTCGGCGAGGGCTACCGCAAGGCCTGGGCCCAACTGCGGCGGGATGGGATCCGCACCAGCCAGGCCCGCGTGCTCCGGCTGATGCGGGCGGCGGGGCTTCTGGCGCCGACCCGGGACGGGCGGGCGCACGGCCCCAAGGCTCACGACGGGACCATCACCACGGACCGGCCCGATGAGATGTGGGGAACGGATGCCACCAGCACGCTCACGGGCGAAGGGCCGGCGACGATCTTCATCGCGGTCGACCATTGCAGCCAGGAGTGCATCGGCATCCACGCCGCGGTGCGGGGGACGCGGTTCGAAGCCTTGGAGCCGATCCGCCAGGGGGTGCGGAAACACTTCGCCGGCTACACCGCCGACATCGCCAAGGGGCTGAGCCTCCGGCACGACAACGGCAGTCAGTACCAGTCCCAC
>Ga0307374_10012112_pt1 | contig 12151 bp, 8 predicted proteins | sample OX3MG_FD_202532 | JGI IMG/M metagenome (GOLD analysis project Ga0307374, IMG submission 202532) | Soil microbial communities from Risofladan, Vaasa, Finland - OX-3 | ecosystem: Environmental > Terrestrial > Soil > Coastal area > Acid sulfate soil | place: Finland: Risofladan, Vaasa | collected...
GCAAACCCCTCGGTGACTTTTCTCGTGCCGCGAGCAAGCGCGGCGCGAATCTTCGGCTCGCACCGCTTATGATACATCGCGCACAAAGGCTCGGCGCCGCGGACGTTCATGGGCAGTACGGCATCCGCGCGGGATGCGAGAGCACGCTCGATCAAATAGGCGAGCCATGCGGCTGTAAGGTGGGGAAGGTCGCAGGCAACGACGAGATTCCACGGAAGGGTCGAAGCGCGGAGAGCGGTGGCGATGCCGCCAAGAGGTCCAGCTCCCGGCCAGTCGTCGGGTAAAAGCGGCAATCCCAGAGGTTGATACGCTTCGGATGCACCGATCACGGCCAGCGAGGCAGATACGGATTGCACCAAGCGAGCTGTGCGAAGAAGCATGGGGACGCCATCGATTTCCAAGAGAGCCTTATCGCGGCGCATGCGCGAGCTTTCGCCTCCCGCAAGGACAAAGCCAGCAACGGAGGTCGAAGGATCGGGCACGCGCAGCCTTTCGGGAACCGCTCTCAGCAAAAATGTAGGATAGGTTGTAACCTATTGCAATAATTATCGTTAATTTTTGGTTCGGAGCTCATGGCGACCGTGGATTTACCCGGTTTTGCTTGACACGCGACGTTGATTTGCTATATTAGCACTCGCCTGAGAAGAGTGCCAACCGGCCCTGCGTCTCAGACAATCTGAGTATCTTATCGGAGGGACTGCCCAAATGGCTGTAAACATCACACCGCTACACGACCGCGTGTTGGTGAGGCGGCTGGAAGAGAAAGAAACCGTGAAGGGTGGAATCATCATCCCGGACTCGGCAAAAGAGAAGCCGCAAGAGGGTGAAGTGATCGCCGTTGGAGCCGGAAAGCTGAATGAAAAAGGCGAACGGATCCAGCTCGACGTGAAGGCCGGCGATCGAATCCTGTTCGGCAAATACAGCGGCAACGACATCAAGATCGACGACGAGGAATACATGATCCTGAAGGAAGACGAGATCCTCGCGAAGATCGGCAGCTCGGCCAAAGCGGCCGGCGGCAAGAAGTAACCTAAACCCGGACCGGCGCCAGCCGTCCGAAAAACCATCCAGAGAACGATCGAGGAGGAAGAGGACTCATGGCAAAGCAAATTGTGACTGGCGAGAATTCGCGCCAGGCGATCCTGCGCGGCGTCAACCAACTGGCCGACGCCGTGAAGATCACGCTAGGCCCGAAGGGGCGGAATGCGGTGATCGAGAAAAAGTTCGGAGCGCCGATCATCACCAAGGACGGCGTCACGGTAGCGAAGGAAATCGAGCTGCCTGATTCGCTCGAAAACATGGGCGCACAGATGGTGCGTGAAGTCGCATCCAAGACGTCGGACGTAGCGGGCGACGGCACCACCACAGCAACCGTGCTGGCACAGGCCATCTTCCGCGAAGGCGTGAAGACGGTGGCGGCCGGCGCAAGCCCGACAGCCCTGAAGCGCGGGATCGAACGAGCGGTGGAAGTGGCCGTCGAAGAAGTGAAGAAGTTCCACAAGGACGTGAAGGGCGACATGATCGCGCAAGTGGGCACGATTAGCGCCAACAACGACCGGCAGATCGGGTCGATCATTGCCGAGGCAATGAAGAAGGTCGGCAAGGACGGAGTGATCACGGTCGAGGAATCGAAGACGATGGAGACGACGCTCGAGGTGGTCGAAGGAATGCAATTCGACCGCGGGTATCTCTCCCCTTACTTCGTCACCGACCCGGAGCGGATGGAGTGCGTGGTGGAAGACGCGCGCATTCTGATCCACGAAAAGAAGATCAGCTCGATGAAGGATCTGCTTCCCCTGCTCGAGCAGATCGCCAAGATGGGCAAGCCACTGCTGATCATCGCGGAAGACGTCGAAGGCGAAGCGCTTGCGACGCTGGTGGTGAACAAGCTCCGAGGAACGCTGCAGTGCGCCGCGGTGAAGGCACCGGGCTTCGGCGACCGCCGCAAGGCCATGCTGGAAGATATCGCCACACTGACCGGCGGCAAGGCGATCACGGAGGATCTCGGGATCAAGCTCGAGAACGTGAAGGTGGAAGATCTCGGGCGAGCCAAGAAGGTGACCATCGACAAGGACAACACCACGATCGTCGAGGGCGGCGGGAAGTCGAGCGAGATCGAGGGCCGCGTCAGGCAGATCCGCACACAGGTAGAGGACACCACTTCGGACTACGACCGCGAGAAGCTGCAGGAGCGGCTCGCGAAGCTCGTGGGCGGCGTGGCGGTGATCAAGGTGGGCGCGGCGACCGAGACCGAGCTGAAGGAAAAAAAGGCTCGCGTCGAGGACGCCATGCACGCAACGCGCGCGGCAGTCGAGGAAGGAATTGTCCCCGGCGGCGGCGTGGCGTTGGTTCGCTGCATTGCGGCTCTGGAAAAGCTCAAGCTGGAAGGCGATGAATTGATCGGGGTGAACATCGTCAAGCGCGCGCTAGAAGAGCCTATGCGGCAGATCGCTCACAATGCGGGCCATGAAGGCGCCGTGATCGTAGGCCGCATCCGTGAATCCAAGGAAGATAATTTCGGGTTCAACGCGGATACGGGCGAGTTCGGCGACCTGGTGAAGGCCGGCGTGATCGATCCAGCCAAGGTGACCCGCCTGGCGCTGCAAAATGCAGCGTCGATTGCCGGCCTGATGCTGACCACCGAAGCTCTGGTGGCGGACATCAAGGAAGACGAAAAGAAGGCCGCAGGCGGCGGGGGCGGTATGCCTCCGGGTGGCGGCGGCATGGGCGGCATGTACTAAACCGAAGCGGCCGCGTGTCAGCGGCCCATTCACAGGGCGTCCCGGTGCAAACTGCCGGGGCGCCCTTTTTCTTTGGGCGTGTGCGGGCGGCGGGGAAAGCAAACACCTGGGTAACTCAGGAAGCGCTAGAAGCCGGCGGAGCGGAGGCAGCGTTGGGCATCGTGAGCAGCCACCAGAAAAACGCTCCGAACAAGGGAATCACACCGACGAAAACGAAGGCGGTGGTGTAATGCCCGGCGTCAAACATGCGGCCTAAAATGGGGAGTACGATGGCCACGAACGCGGACCAGGAGCCGGCTCCAATGCCAGCAACCAAGGCGGTCTGCTCGCGCGGATACGCGAGCGCGCTGGTGCGCAGAGCCACGATCACGAAACCGGAAGAGATGAATGTGGACCAAAACATCAGCCCGAGCACGATGGCCGGATTGAGGGATGCGGTGACGCCAAGGAAAGGCAAACTCAACAATGCCAGGAGGAAGATCAGCCACGCAGGGCGCCTGTTGGCGGCCGCGAAGCGGTCTGCAAACCATCCCCAAAAGAAATAGCCGATCTCCCAGCCCAGCGGCGGAATCCAGAGAATGCGGCCGAGCGAGGATTGCGTGAAGCCGAGCACTTGCGCGAGATAGAGAGGAGCAAGGTACAGGATGAGTCCCAACGGCAGAGCGCCCAGCGCGTAGGACGATACGAGACTCCAAAAGCGGCGCTCGAAAAGATCGGGGAGGATGATCGTCTGGGCCTGGCGACTGGACGCCACCAGGGAGAAGTTGACGGTACGGCGCCAGACAATCACCCAAAGCAGGCCGGCGATTCCGGTGACGATAAAGGCGGCGCGCCAACCGTAGGCAATGGCGACCGGCGTGATTACCACAGGGGTGAGAATCGCACCGAGCGATCCTCCGCTGTAGGCCACGGCGATGCCTCGCGACTGCTTCTGGGGTGGGAGCCAGTCCATGGCGGCGCGCAGGCCGCCGGGGAACGTGGCGCCTTCGCCAAAACCGAGCACGGCGCGCGCGACGGCAAAGCCGAGAAAACCGGCGAGCATGGCATGAGCGCCGCATGCGATGGTCCAGATACTGACGCTCAGCGTCATACCCCGGCGTAGGCCGATGCGATCGAGAACAGCGCCCCAAATAGGATTGCCGAGCATGTACGCCACGCTGAACGCGCTGATGATCTGGCTGTACTTTTCGGCGTTCAGTTTCAGGTCGGACAGGATCATGGGGGAAAGCACGGCCAGGATTTGACGGTCAAAATAGCTGAGGAACGAACAGCCCATCATCATCACGACGGGCCACCAGGCCTGCCACGAGGACACGGTCGGCCGCAGGGGATTGTCGATTTTCAGATCGGTGGTCGCCACGTCAATCAGCCGGAGCGCTCATTTCGAATCGGGGATCATACCCTAAAAGGAACACGGAAACGGGGCGAGACAGCATCCGGGCAATACTTTCGAACCGGGATTGATTTATCATTAGATTTATTAGGGTGGCACGCCGACTGCGGCAGACGGTCTGTTTGATTTTCTTTTTCCCGGACAAAATACGGACATGAGCGAACACAAACTACCCTTCGCAACCATTGAGGAAGCCGTCGAAGAAATCCGCCAAGGCCGCATGATCGTGCTGGTGGACGACGAGGACCGCGAGAATGAAGGCGATTTGACCATGGCGGCGGAGAAGGTGACTCCGGAAGCCATCAACTTCATGGCGAAATACGGCCGCGGGCTGATCTGCCTGACGCTCACCGAAGAACGCTGCGAGGTGCTGGGACTGGCGCCGATCTCGCCACGGAACAGCTCCGCATTCGGGACGCCCTTCTGCGAGCCGATCGACGCGCGGCGCGGAACGACAACCGGCACGAGCGCGTCCGACCGGGCCACGACGATCCTGGCGGCGACCGATCCCCAAACCCGGCCCGAAGACCTGGCGCGTCCGGGGCATGTGTATACCCTGCGGGCGCGGAGCGGCGGCGTGCTGGTGCGCGCCGGGCAGACCGAGGCGTCCGTCGATCTGGCGCGCATCGCGGGAATCGAGCCCTCCGGAGTGATCTGCGAAATCATGAATGACGACGGGACGATGGCACGCATCCCCGAGCTCATGGAATTCTGCGCGGCGCACCAATTGAAGCTCGTGACGGTGGCGGACGTGATCCGCTACCGGATGCAGCATGAACGGTACGTACGGCGGATCGCGGAATCGGTGCTCCCCACGAAATACGGAGACTTCCGGATGATCGCGTATTCGAGCGACGTGGACGGCGAGCTGCATGTGGCGCTGGTGCGGGGCGACTTGCAGAGCGATGGGCGCGCGCCTTCGGAAAACGACATGCCACTGGTGCGCGTCCATTCGCATTGCCTGACCGGCGACGTGCTGGGCTCGACGACGTGCGACTGCCGCGCGATCCTGGAGCGGTCGCTCGAAGCGATTGCCAAAGCAGATCGCGGCGTGTTCGTTTACCTGCACCACACGGGGCGCGGATTCCAGATCGGACGCCGGGCCGAAGAAGGCGACGAACTCCCGAGAATCATCTACCATACACGCGAACAGATCGAGGCGGATCTGGGACGGCAACGGCTCATCCAGCATGAAAGCGGAATCGGTGCGCAAATTCTGACCGATCTCGGGTTGCGCCGGATTCGCGTGCTCACAAATCATCCTCGGAAGGTTGTGGCTCTGGAAGGCTATGGCCTGGAGATCGCGGACCAAGTGCCCCTTGCGATCGGTGCGAAAAGCAAAAATCACCAGGTGATGTGACAGGCGTGTACCGCTACGACGAGTGGTGCTGGGGCGGCGGCGAAAGGGTGACGTAAGGACGGAGCTTCTCGATTTTATTCTTCGATACGCCGTGAATCGCGAGCAAATCCTCCACGCGCTCGAACGGGCCGCTCTTCTCCCGGAATTGCACGATGGCCTTCGCGGTGGCGGGTCCAATTCCAGGGAGTTGCGCAAGCTGCTCGGCGGTGGCGCAGTTCAAATCGACAGGCTTGGCCGGCGGGCGCTTCTGCGCCGCGGAAGCGCAGGCAGCAGCCAGGAGAAACAGAAAAACGGAGGCGAAGGCGAGCGCAGCCTGCCGCCGGGTCCGCCTCCGTTGCGCATTCCTCATCTCAACCCCGCGCGGCGGACCGCACCTGGTTTCCCTGTGAATCGTACTCCGTGACATCGCCAAAAAGAGCGGCTTGCTCCGCGACCTGCGCGCGGTCGCCGACCAGCACGATCTCGGCGTTCGCGGAATCGAAGTAGCGCCGCGCGGCGTCGAGAACATCCTGGGCGGTGAGAGCGCGAATCCGCTCGCGATACGTCTCCAGGTAGGTTTCCGGCAGGCGGTCGAGATAGACGGTCGAGAGCTGGCCGATCAGGCCATCCTGAGTGGCGACGCCCAGCGAGAAAACACCGGTCAAATAGCTGCGCGCACTTTCGAGCTCTTCCGGCGTGACCGGAAGGGAGCGCATGCGATTCATCTCATAGAACATTTCGGTGAGCGTGGCCGCCACTACATCGTTGCGGACAGCCGCATGCACGCTGAAATATCCGCACTGGCGAAGCGCATTGACGCCACTGCGCGGGCTATAGGTGTAGCCCTTCTGCTCGCGAATGTTGATGACCAGGCGGGAATGGAACGCGCCGCCAAAGATGGAGTTGGCAAGCACCAGGCGGTGCCAATCGGGGTCGCTGCGGGTGATGGCCAGGTTGCCCAACAATACTTGCGTCTGGACCGTTCCCGGCAGATGGACCAGGTGCACCTGGCGGCGAGTGCGCGGCGGCGCAGGCCATTGGGGAGACTCGATTCGCGGAGCCTTCCAATCGCCAAACGTCTTTTCGATCTGGCCGAGCATGGCCTCGGTGGAAAAGTCGCCGACGACAATGAGCAGCGCATCTTCCGGGACGTAATACTGGCGATAGAAACCCAGGAGCTGCTCACGGCGATAGGAAGCAACCTGCTCTTCGGTGGGTGCGACGATGGCGTAGGGATGCTCGCCAAACAGAACGCGCCGCAGCCGCTCGCTCGCGAGAAACCCCGGCGTGGTGCGCTCGACACGCAACTCCTCGAACCGCTGCCGGCGCTCCCGCTCGAATTCATCGTCGGGGAACGAGGCATTGCGGGCCAGATCGGCCATCAGCTCAAGTATGCCGCCGGAAAATTCCGCCACGCCGGAAGCGGAAATGGTGCTCGAATCGGCGCCCGCATGCGTGCCCAGGTCGGCTCCCATGCGGCGCAGATCCTCTTCGATGCGGCGGCTGGAGCGCGAAGCGGTGCCCATGCGAACGACGGTAGCCGTCATATCGGCCAGCCCGGGAACACGATGAGCGACGATGGCATTGCCGTTGCGGAAGAAAAGCTGCGCCGATATTTTCGGGAATGCGTGGCTTTCGGCCAGGACCACTTGCATCCCATTCGAAAGTTTGCGAACCGTTCGCTTGGGCCACGCCACGGGGCGCTCGGGGCCGAGCGCCGGGGGCGTTTTCAAACGATCGGCGGGGGTGAGGCTGGCGTTGGTGACTGTCATTGAGCCACTCCTAACTTCACGGGCTGGCGCACAAGAACGGCCCGATTTCGCGGAACGAGGTATTTTTGCGCGACGGCTTGTGCCTCGGCGGGGGTGACGGCCAGAAAGCCGTCGAGCACGGTATTGACGCGCTGCGGATCGCCGTCAAACAAAGTGAAGCATGCAAGGTAGTGCATCAGGCCGAAGCGCGGCATATAAGATCCCATCCCTCCTTCGAGCATGGAATAGTAATCGGCGCGGAATTTTACTTTGACCGGGTCCAACTCGTCCTCCGGAATTCCCCGCTCCTGGACTTCGCGAATCATGCCGTCATAGACGCCGATGGTCTCTTCCGAAGCGAACTCTGGCTTATGGAAGATGCGCGTGACCATCTGCGTGGGGCCGTTGGTGTCGAAAAGTTCCGCGCTGCCGTCGGCCTCGACGGCGATCTGCTTTTCGAGCACCAGGCGGCGATGGACACGCCCGGCGCGGCCGCCGTGCAAGACGCGATCGAGCATGCCCGCGCCGTACCAGTCGCGGGTTTCGCGCGAGGGCAGCGTATAGCCGATGGCAATCGCGGGCAAGGGACCGAATTTTTCGTCCACCTTGCCGCGGCGCTCCTCCGTCTGAGGAGGCTCGCTCGCGTCCGCGCGCGGCGGCATGGGGCCCGCGGGAATATCTTCAAAGTAACGCTTCGCCAATGCAAAAGCCTCGGCGGGGTCGAGATCCCCCAGCATCAAGAGCACGGCATTATTCGGCGCGTAATAGGTGTGAAAGAAGTTTTGCACGTCGGCGAGCGTGGCCGCGTCGAGATCGGCAAAATCGCCATAGAAATTGTGGGCGTTGGGCCAATTGCGAAATGCGACGGGAGGCAGATCGAGCCAGGGGAACCCGCCGTAGGGCTGGTTCATGACGTTCACGCGGACCTCTTCCTTTACCACTTCGCGCTGGTTGCGCAGGTTTTCCTCGTCCACCTTGACGGCGCGCATACGATCCGCCTCAAGCCACAGCACGCGTTCGAGAGCGTTCGAGGGCACGGCCTCGAAATAGTTGGTGATGTCGTAATGCGTGGTGCCGTTTAGCAGGCCGCCGGAGGAATTGATCAGCCGGATATGCTCCATCTTGCCGGCGTTCTCCGAGCCTTGAAACATCATGTGCTCGAACAGATGCGCGAAGCCGCTGCGCCCGCGAGGCTCGAGACGAAAGCCGATCTGATAATAGACGCCGACCGTGACAACCGGGGCGGAACGGTCCGGCGACGCGACGACCTGCAAACCGTTCGCAAGCATCGTGTGTTCAACGGGAATATGAAGTTTCTTCACTTCTGGCCTCCCCTGGAAATTCTGAGCGCGCGCTCCAGCTGGGGGCGCGTGGCCGCCGACCGCGTGACGACTGCGCCAATCCTCCAACCCAATTCCCGCAGGCGCCTTGCGAGAGTTGCGCCCACGCGCCAACAATGGAAAGGGTCCGAATCATTCAACGTGATAGCATAACGTGTTCGATCTTTTTGCGCTGGAGGAAATTCGGCATTGCACATCCTGGGGACGACGCTGCTGGGAATCGCCGCACTCGTGTGGATACTGCAGGCCGCCGAGTTTGCGAGGGGCATTCCTTCCATGCCCTCGCTGGCCGATGTGACTCCTCTGCGCGACGAGGACTGCCCCTCCGTGTCGATTCTATTCGCGGCGCGGGACGAAGCGCAGAAGCTCACCGGCGCTCTCGACACATTGCTGGCGCTCGATTACCCTCGCTATGAGATTGTCGCGGTGGACGACCGCTCCGAAGACGACACCGGAAAGATACTGGAAGACGCCGCGCGAAGAGATGCACGGCTGAAACATGCGCGCGTCGATTCGCTTCCGCCCGGATGGCTGGGCAAACCGCACGCCTTGCAGCAGGCCTACGAGCGGTCAAGCGGGGAATGGATTGTGTTTACCGACGCGGACGTGCATTTCGAGCCGGACCTGCTGCGCCGGTCGGTGGCGCTCGCGGAGGAAAAAGGCTGGGGACATCTCACGCTGCTCGGGACCGCAACAATGGTGAGCATCGGCGAAAAAATCGTGATGACATTTTTCGGATTGGGATTCCTGGTGGGCATCCGGCCGTGGCGCGTGAGCGATCCACAGTCGCGCCTCTACGCGGGAGTGGGCGCTTTCCAGATGATCCACCGCAAAGCGTATGAAGCGATGGGGACGCACCGGCGGCTGGCGATGGAAGTGGTGGACGACATGAAGCTCGGGAAACTGGCCAAGGAGGCGGGAATCCGCTCCGGCGTGGCCAAGGCGGGCAACGCGGTGAGCGTACACTGGCACGCGGGGATCGGCAACATCATCCGCGGCACAACGAAAAATTTCTTCGCGACTTCCGGCTTCCGGCTGCCGGTTATTTTCGTGCAGGTATCCGCGCTGCTGCTTCTGTGCGTGTTTCCGGTGGCCGCGCTGCCGTTCGCGCATGGATGGGCGCGCGCGTTCGATCTGATCGCGGTGGGATTGCCGGTGGTGGCGCAGGGCGGAGTGTGCCTGGAATTTGGAGTGTCGCCGCTGTATGCGCTGACGTATCCGGTGGGGGCGCTGATCTTCGCGTGGATGCTGGCCCGCTCGACGATTATCACGCTATGGCAAGGGGGAATTGTGTGGCGCGGAACATTTTATCCGCTGGAAGAGCTGAAGCGCGGCGTGGTGTAGCCGACTGCGCTCAGCGGCGGCGAAGACGGGTTCTGGACGGCGACGTGGGCACGGCGATTTTCTCGGCGGCTGCCGCTGCGGGCGATTCCGCGGGACCGGGAGCGAGAGGCAGCGGCGTGGAGGCGATCACGCCGAGATCGCACTGCTTGAGCGCGCGGATGCGGTCGCGCAGGGCGGCGGCACGTTCAAACTCAAAATTCCTGGCTGCTTCGCGCATCTGATTTTCGAGCTGCGCGATGGCCTGAAGAAGCTGTTCCTCGTTATTGATATCGCCGACGAGGGCATCGTCCGCGGGTACCGTGACATAATCCGCTTCCACAATGGCGGCGAGCTGCATATCCACGGACTTCACGATGGATTGCGGAGTGATGTTGTTCTCGCGATTGTAGGCTTCTTGCTTGGCGCGGCGGCGGCTGGTCTCTCCGATGGCCTGGCGCATCGAGTCCGTCATGCGGTCTGCATAGAGAATGGCCCTGCCCTCGAGATGGCGCGCGCAACGGCCCATGGACTGAATCAGCGAGGTGGCGCTGCGCAGATAGCCTTCCTTATCAGCATCGAGAATCGCGACCAACGACACCTCGGGAAGGTCGAGCCCTTCGCGCAGGAGATTGATTCCGATGAGGGCGTCGAATTCACCGCGCCGCAGACTGCGGAGGATGCGCACGCGCTCGAGCGTTTCTATTTCGGAATGCAGATAGCGGCAGCGCACGCCCACCTCGGCGAAATATTCGGCGAGATCCTCGGCCATGCGCTTGGTGAGGGTGGTGACTAGCACGCGCTCGTTGCGCGCCGCGCGCACGCGAATTTCCTCGAGCAGATCGTCCACCTGCCCTTTCACGGGCCGCACTTCCACTTCGGGATCCACGAGCCCGGTGGGGCGGATCACTTGCTCGGCCACGGCGCCGCCGGATTTGGTGAGCTCGTAAGGGCCGGGCGTGGCGGAAACGTACATCACCTGGTTCATGCGATGTTCGAACTCCTCGAACGTCAGCGGGCGATTGTCGAGCGCGGAAGGCATGCGGAAGCCGTAATCCACCAGGGTTTGCTTGCGCGAACGATCGCCATGATACATGCCGCGGAGCTGCGGGATGGTCTGGTGGGATTCGTCGACGAAGAGCAGAAAATCCGAAGGGAAATAATCGAGAAGCGTGGGAGGCGCCTCGCCGGGCAGTCGGCCGGAAAGATGACGGGAGTAATTTTCGATTCCGTGGCAGAAGCCGATGGTGCGCATCATCTCGATATCGAACAGGGTGCGCTGCACCACACGCTGGGCTTCGACGATCTTGCCCTTGCGCGCGAGCTCGCCCTTCCACCAGTCGAGCTCTTCGTAGATGGTCTGGATAGCGCGCTCCTTCTGCTCCGCGGGGAGAACGTAGTGCGTCTTGGGATAGACGGGCAGGCGGTCGACCTCGCCGTCATGCGAGCGAATCTGGCCGGTCAGCGGGTCGATTTTGCGGATGGCTTCGATCTGGCTGCCCCACAGCTCGACGCGAACGGCAAAATCATCGTAGGGAGGATAGATTTCGATCATATCGCCGCGAACGCGGAAGGAGCCACGGCGAAGGTCTTCCGCGCGATCGTACTGGATTTCGACGAGCTTCCGCAGGATCGCTTCGCGAGCGATGGACTGGCCCTTCTCGAGCATGAGCATCATCCCGTAATAGGCTTCGGGCGAGCCGATGCCGTATATGCATGAGACGGAGGCGACGATGATTACGTCGCGCCGCTCGAAGAGGGAGCGAGTGGCGCTCATGCGCAGCTTATCGAGCTCGTCGTTGATGGTGGCTTCCTTCTCGATGAAGGTGTCGCTGGCGGGAACGTAGGCTTCGGGCTGATAGTAATCGTAATAGCTGACGAAGTATTCCACGGCATTCTGCGGAAAGAAGGACTTAAATTCGTGGAAGAGCTGCGCGGCCAGGGTCTTATTGTGGGCCAGCACGATGGTGGGGCGGTTGATCTGCTCGATGACCTTGGCCATGGTGAACGTCTTGCCCGAACCGGTCACTCCAAGGAGAACCTGGTGACGGTCGCCATCGTTCACACCACGGACGAGCTGGGAGATCGCTCCCGGCTGGTCACCGCGGGGCTCGTAATTGCTGGCAAGCTTGAATTTCAAGGGTCCAGACGCCTCAGGACAAAGTTCGGTGCCGCCGAAAACCTATATTATAGCGCACATCGTTGCGCACGCTTTTTCGAGGGTGGGGGGCGTGGCGGGGCAGCTTCCGATAGGCACAACTTATCGG
>Ga0307374_10012115_pt1 | contig 12151 bp, 11 predicted proteins | sample OX3MG_FD_202532 | JGI IMG/M metagenome (GOLD analysis project Ga0307374, IMG submission 202532) | Soil microbial communities from Risofladan, Vaasa, Finland - OX-3 | ecosystem: Environmental > Terrestrial > Soil > Coastal area > Acid sulfate soil | place: Finland: Risofladan, Vaasa | collected...
CTCCCTCCCCGGTCAGCGGGATGTCAGTTCGACCGGTGTGCCGCTTGATGCGGCTCCATTCGGTTTCACCGTGACGGACGACGACGATGCGCTGCGACGGTTCGGGTGTCTGTCCGGTGGCGAGGTCGGTCATGCTTTCGGCGCCTGTTGCCTCGCCGGTGCCGGCTTCGCGCCGACGACGTCCCACAGCTGCTCGGCGACCGCGGCGCTCACCGCGTCGATGTCCTGCTCACGCTGGTCCACCCAGAACTTGCACTGCAGCAGCGGCGCCTCCCCGTCGAGAATCGGCTCAAAGGCGATGCCGGGCTTGGCGTCGACGCCCGCCACGCTTTCGATCACCCCCCGGGCGCGGCGCATCAGGTCGGCGAGATCGGTATCCGCGGGCACTCGCACCGTGACGCCGAGCCGCCGCGTGTCGTAGTGACTGGAGTTGATGACGATACCGGTAAAAACAGTGAGATTGGGAAGGATCGCGAGCGCTCCGGCGCCCGTTCGCAGTGTCGTTGTACGCAACGTGATGTTCTGCACCGCGCCGGTCTGATCGAGGACCGTGATGGTGTCGCCGAGCCGGAACGGCTGCTCGAGCAGCAGCCAGATGCCCGCGAGCACGTTGCGAAGGAGGTCCTGGAAGGCGAGTCCGATCGCGACGGTCCCGACACCGGCGGCCGCGATGATGAGCGGGATGTCGACGCCATAGGCGACAAGCGCGCTGATGACCGCGACGACGTACGTGCTGACGGTGATGAGGTTGCGGACCAGCGTGCGGACCTGGCGATCGGCCTTGCTCCGGCGCATCGTCCAGAGCACCACGCTGCGGACCACCCGGCCCACGAGATAGATGACGATGAAGAGCACGACCGCGCTGATCGCATGTTCGACGAACGGTCCCACGGGCCCCGTCGCGTCGCGGGGCTGGATGGCGCGACAGACGAAGTCGAACCAGTTGGCGCTATCGCACGAGGGAGTGGCGGCGATGTCGAGTGACACCGGCGTCAGATCTGGGTCGCGCCGCTAGGAGGACGACCCGGAGTCGTCGTCGCCGCCTTCGCCCGCCTCGGCCTCCTCGCCCTCTTCAGGCGCAGCCTCGGCTTCCTCTGCCTCAGCGGCCACGCGCACCTGGGCGACCTTGAGGACGAGCTCATCGGGATCGACCCCGGTGGCGAGCGTGACGCGCTCGGGAAGCGGCACCTCACTGAGCCGGATGGCCTGGTCGATCTCGGTGAGACCTGAGATGTCGACGTTGAGCAGCGCGGGGATGTCACCCGGCATGCACTCGACCTTCACCGAGGTGATGACCTGCTGAAGCACGCCCAGCTTGAACTCGGTGACGGCCGGCGATTCGCCAATGGGGATGAGCGGAACCTCGACCGTGAGCTTCTCGCGAAGGTTCACTGCGAAGAGATCCACGTGCATGAGCTCCATGGTCCGCGGGTTGACCTGCAGCTCTCGGATCAGCACCTTGCGGGCCCTCCCGCCGTCGAGCGCGAGATCGACGAGATGGCTGTGGCCGGCTCCGTGCCAGACCTTCTGGAGGCTGCGCGCCTCGATCGCGATGTTCTGCGGCTTGACGTTGTGCCCGTAGAGGATGGCGGGCACTTCACCCCGGCGCCTGACGGCGTGGACGTGGCGCCCGGTCTCCGACCGGACGGACGCACTGAGTTCGAGGGGAGTTGCCATTACCCGGCTACTCTACCGGCTCGGTGGCTCGTGCCGAGTTCACCGAAGCTGCGATCGCCAGCAACGCCGCCTCGACGGTACCCTCGCCACGCGCCGGTACCGCGGCGGGGTCGGGTGCGCCGCCGGTCTCCGGCCACGTCGCGCATGCCGCTGCGATCAGCCGTCTGGCGGCCGTCGACGCCCCGTCGGGAAGCACGAAATACGGCCAGGCGACGTCGGAGACCTCCTCGCCGTCTCCCGACGAGGCGAGGATGGCGGCGGCGCGTTCGAGCGCTCTCCTGCGGACGTCATGCGCACCGGCCTGGAGTTCTGCGGCAACCAGTTCCTCGAGCTTCGCGGCAGTGCCGTCGAGGTCGATCTCGCGGCGCCGAGGCGGACCCGTGTCCTCGGCCCCGTGGAGCATGTAGATCCCGCCGTTCCAGACGATTGTCCAGCTCTCGTCGCCGTCGCGCCTCGTGACCCGGCAGACCTCCGTCCCGTCGCTGACGTCGAGCCATGCCTGGCGCGCGCCGCGATCGCGGAGGAAGGACAGCCAGAGGTCGAGGCTGTCCCCGATGGGCTCGAAGGCGCGGCCGTCGACCCAGATGTACGACATCGTGCGGAACGCGGCGAAGGCAGGATGCGGTGGCGCGACGCCTGCGCTGCTGTCCGCGGGATCGGCGAGTGAGCGAGATGCCCGTGCGCTGGCCGTTGCCAGGCACAGCAACCCGGGGGTCAGGCTGCCGCCCCCGAACCGAAACGCTCCTTGACATATGAGACGGCTTCGTCGAGCGAGGTCCCCGGCGTGAACACCTTGTCGACCCCGAGGCTCTCGAGCGCAGTGACGTCGGCGTCGGGGATGATCCCGCCGCCGAAGACGACGATGTCGGACGCGTCGCGCTCCTTGAGGAGCCGGATGATCTCTGGAAAGAGCGTCATGTGGGCGCCGCTCAGCAGGCTGATGCCGATGCCGTCGACGTCCTCCTGGATCGCCGCCTCGACCACCATCGCCGGGGTCTGATGGAGGCCCGTGTAGATCACCTCGACGCCGGCGTCGCGAAGGGCGCGGGAGATGACCTTGACGCCCCGGTCATGGCCGTCCAGGCCCACCTTCGCGGTGAGGATCCGGATCTTGCGGCCGGTTGCCGGCGCGGCGGTGGCTTCCATGCGCTCTTGATGGTAGTGCTTGCGCCACCGGACCCCGGCAAACGCGCACCAGCCCGTCCGGCTCATTCGCTCAGAATCGGTTGCCGAGGACCGCGGCACCTACGCGCGTTCGGCGCTGACCTGATTCGGCAGGGTCGCTACGGCGACGTCGGCGAGCCGATGCGCCACGCCGAGCGCGCGGTCGGCGTGGGGAAGGTGGTCGCGGTCGACGCCGGCGACAGCCGGCGCACCGTCGCGCGCTCCGACCAGCGCGCCGGCCAGGCTCGCCGCCACGGCCGTACCGCCGGCAGCGGCCGTGAGCACGTCATCGAACGGGTTCGCGGTGGCAAGCGCGCAGATCGCGCGCTGCAGCGTCAGCCCGGGATCGGGATCTGACGCGTCGAGCGCGGGGCCGTCCCCGACGACGCGGAGGCGGTCGAGCAGGGCCATGGGCGCGTCCTCGAGCAGGGACTGGCGCACACGGACGAGCGAGGTCCCGAGGTCGAAGCGGAGCAGATCGGCGATGAGCAGCGCGGCTGCCACAGCGGTGACCGCCGTTCCCTCGTCGGCGCCGGCCATGGCCACGCAGCGATAGGCGTCGCGCCGCAGCCGTGGTCGGTCCAGCGGGCTCAGCAATCCGAAGGGCAGCGCACGGAGCAGCAGGCCGGCGGCTCCGGCGCGCGAGGGTCGCTCGAGCCCGCGTTGGCGCAGGTCGGCGTCGTCGAAGCCACCGCAGGCTGCGGCTGACTCCGCGACGCCCACGAAATCGGCGGTCCCGGCGGCGGTGCCGGCGGCATGCTCGCCCGCCAGCGCGCCGATGAAACTCGCCTCGATGCGGCCGGGGAGCTCGTCCATCAACGTCATCAGCAGAACGCTATCCTTTCGAGCTATGGCGACGTCGGAGCGGGCCGTTGCACTTGTTCGAGCGATCGCCAACAGCGGCGCACTTCGCGCCGCGCCCGGACTGCTGGACACGAGCCGATGGCGAGGCCCGCGTCCTGCGGCGGTGCGTATCGAGCGCAGCCATGTTCGCTCCGAGGGCGACGTCGTCGCCGATCAGACGGCGCTGACCCTCTGGTTCGGCGACGGACCCGATCTGCCCGGCATCGCAACTCGCGGACGGAACCAGGCGACGCGCGTTGCGGTGCGAACGCTCGTCGGATTCGGCGCTGCGGTCGCGATCGGTGCTGCCGGCGCGATCGTCGCCCGTCAGGAGGCGAGCCGCCTCGAAGGTGGCCGCGCCCTCCTACTCCGCCAGCCAGGGAAGAACGACCGGGCCTGACAGGCGTTTCCTGCGCGAGGTCGCGCGCAGCGACCGCCCGTCGGTGACCATCAACTCGCGCGAGCACGGGTTCATCGCGTCGCGCCACTCCCGCGTCACCCGGCGCTCGAACCGCTCGGCGGTGGGCAGCGCTGCGGGCAATGCGAGCACGACGCCGCGATCCGGAACGCCGACCAGAACATCGCCACCGGCACGGTTCACGAACGCCTCGAGGACTGCGGGCGCCATCAGCATGCTGCCCTGAAAGAGCGGCTCCGATGCGACCCGCCAGCCGTCGGCCGGGATGCGCTCGGTCTTCGCGATGCGCTCGACGAGCGGTTCGAACCGTGCAGCGGTGTTGGCCGTGGTCGCGACCTGGACGTCATCGTCGGTCAGGCCCGCGGCAACCCACTCGTCGCGCGGCACGCCGCGCATGATCGAGCCGGGCAACTCCTCAGCGGCGAACGCGGTCAGGTCTGCGCCGATCGCAGCGCGCAGCAGGTCGCCCGCACGCCCAAGCTTCGCAATGGAACGGTCGTTGCGCACGCACCAGAGCAGCCTCGACGTCGACAGCATCATCGCCGGCTGCGGGGTGAGTTGATGCTCGACGGAGGACACGTACTCGGCGATGAGCGCCGGCGTCCTCGCTTCATCGCGCTCGCACGCGTGATGCAGGGGCGCGAGTGGGAGGGTCAGGTCCAGGCCGGAGCCGGTGATGTGCAGCGCGAAACGCGCGCTGTCGACATCGACGTGTGCGTGGTGATAACGCGCGATCAGCTGGACGCGCAACCGCTCCGCGAATGCCTCCCGGTCCATGGCGCTATTGCGTGGCGGCGGTGAGGCGCGCTCGCATCGACGCGATGCGGGACTCGCCGCGGATGTGGTCGAGGTAGCGTTGGAACGCCACGACCCTACGCTGCGCCTCGCTTCGAGCTCACGTAGTCGACGAGGACGTAGTCGCCGAGCCGGTCCGGGCTGATGAAGAACGCACGTCCGCGGTTGAGCCGCGTCATCTGGTTGACGAACTGCACGAGGTGATGGTTCGACTCGAGCATGAACGTGTTGATGACGATGTTCTCGCGCGTGCAGCGCTTCACCTCCAGCAACGTCTTGTGAAACGTCTCCGGCAACGGCGGATAGAAGAAGACCGGCCGGCCGTTCTCGATGTGCGCAGTCGGCTCGCCGTCGCTGACGATGATGATCTGCTTGTTCTCACCAGGATCGCGCGCCAGCAACCGCCGCGCCAGCATCAATCCATGCTGCATGTTCGTGCCGTAGACGTACTCGTTCACCGAGAGATGCGGCAACGCCGCGGGACTGATCTCTCGTGCCAGATCACTGAACCCGATGATGTGCAGCGTGTCCCGCGGATACGCACTCCGAATCAACGAATCCAGCGCCAGCGCCACCTTCTTCGCTGCATAAAAATAGCCGCGCAGCGGCATCGATCTACTCATGTCAAGCATGAGGACCGTCGCCGACCGCGTGAGCGTATCCGACCGATGCACAACGAAATCCTCAGGAGCCAGCCGAGGAATGGGACGTCGCCGACCGCGCTGCGCGTCAGGACGGGGGGACATACGCGGAGGCGACACAGCCTGGGGAGTCGCCGGAGCGGATGTCCCCCCGTCCGCACCGAGCAGAGACGAGTCGTCGGCGTCCCGCCGCACGGCGTTCATGAGGGTTTCGCGGACATCCAGGTCAAACACGTCGCCGAACTCATAAGGCTTCGTGTCCTCTTCGCGCTCTCCCCCTTGACCGTGACGCGCGATCGGATGATCCCCGAAACGGTCGCGACGCAACCGCGCGAAGAGATCTCCCAGCGCCTTCTGTCCGATGCGCCGGAGCCCGCGCGCGGTGAGCTTCATCCCCTCGCCGTCACGCTCGACCAGTCCGCGTTGCTCGAGCTGATCTGTCATGCGCTGCAGGCGCGACAGGTCGCGCGCCGCGTTCTCTCCGAGCACGTCGCGAAGCGCTTCCTCCGTCGCGGTGTCGAGCGGCTCGCCGCGATACATGCCACGGAGCCCGCGCTCGAGCTCCTCGATCGACTGGAGGCGATCCATGACACCCATCGCTTCGTCGAACGGCAGCTGCTCGTTGCCGAAAAACCCATAGCGCTGCCCGAGATGACGGCGATCCGACAGCAGCTCGAGCCCGCTCATCAACTCCGCGAGCTGCGCCTGCAGGTCCTCATCACTGAACGTCGCGGCGACCATCTCCTCGAGCTGGTGACGCATCTCCGGCGAGAGTGACTGCATCAGCGAGTCCATGCGCGCCATCTGCGCGGCAAGCTGCGCAAGGAATTCGTCGAACGTCGCCGGAGCATCGGGAAACATCGAGCCCCACCGCTTCAGGAAGTCTTCGTAGTTGTGCTGCAGCTGCGCCTGCGGCACACCCTCGAGCTTCTGGCGCACGAGCGCGTTGAGGTCGCGAGCCATCTCGCGCAGCGCGGTGATGTCCTGCTTGGACATCTGGCTCATCTGCTGCGACATCTGCTTGAAGTACGTGTCGACGACATTCTGCTTGATCGCCTCGACGAGTTTCTGGAACGCCTGCTCGGCGCGCTGATCCATGAACTCGTAGCCCTGCAGCTCCTTGATCACACCGCCGGGTTCCTGCGGAAGGTTGTCGAGCAGCTCGCGGCGCTTGCTCGCGACGCGCTCGAGGATTCGCTTCGCGGACGCGTCGGTCGCGTTCTGCAGACGCTCGTCAATTCCCTCGCGCTCGAGCCGGAGCACGTTGTCGAGCTTCTCCTCGATGTCCTTGAAGACGTTGTCGAGGCTGTACCGCTCCAGTTGCTTCTGGCGCTGCTTGCGCAGCCGCTCCATGAGCTCCTCGAGCCCGGCGAACTTGCGGCCGTCGCGGTCACGCCAACCCTGACTCAGCAGACGCCGCAACGCAGTCTCGAAGTCCCACCCGTGGAAGACGTCCTCGCTGAGGCGATCGAACAGCGCATCCGCCTCGTCCCCAAGGGGATCCTGGGAGCCATCCCAGACGCTGAAGCGGTGCTGACGAGCGCCGGGTTTCAGCTCGAAGAGCGGCCGCTCGTCGAGCGGTTCATCCTCCATAGACCGCGCTTCCGTCGAGAGCGGTCTTGTTGAGCCGCTTGCCGAGGTGCAGTCCCTCGAGGATGAACTCGAGCACAGCGACCCGCATCGCATCGCTGTCGGGTTCACCAAGCCGCTGCCGGGCTTTCTCGACGCCACCGAGCTCGGCGAGCGCCTGCGCGTAGTCGGCGACCTTGTGCTGGTCGCCAACCTCGACGGTGAAGCCGCCGCGATCGAACCGCTGCACCAGGTCGCTGAATTCCTGCACCGTGAAATGACGGCGGAAGACGTTGTTGCACGCGGTTCGCATGAGCTTCTCGAGGACCGCGCCGTCGTCGCCGTCCTCCCAGGTCTCGAGCTCGATCTTCCCCGACGTCGACGACGACAGCGCCGCGAGGTCACTCACGCGCGCAACGGCCTCGCGCTCACCGGTGCGCAGAGCGCGCCGCAGCGCGCCGGCAGCGAGGTTCTCGTAATTGGCCGTCGTGAGCCGCACCGACACACCGCTGCGCTGGTTGACCTGCGGATGGCGCCGGGCAACGTGCGACAGCTCGGCCACGATCTCCTGCATAAACCCGGGAACGATCACCGGCACGGGCATGTCGTCGAACGTCATGCGCTCCTGCTCGGCGATCGCGATCTCGTCCTCGAGGCTGCGCGGATAGTGCGTGCGAACCTGGGCGCCGAAGCGGTCCTTGAGCGGCGTGATGATCCGGCCCCGGTTCGTGTAGTCCTCGGGGTTCGCGCTCGCGACGACGAACACATCGAGCGGCATGCGCAACCGGTAGCCGCGGATCTGGACGTCGCGCTCTTCCATGATGTTGAGCAGACCGACCTGGATGCGCTCTGCGAGGTCGGGCAACTCGTTGATCGCGAAGATGCCGCGGTTCGTGCGCGGGATCAGCCCGTAATGGATGGTGAGCTCGTCGGAGAGATAGCGTCCCTCTGCGACACGAATCGGATCGACCTCTCCGATGAGGTCGGCAATTGATGTGTCCGGCGTCGCAAGTTTCTCTGAGTAACGCTGGTCGGGCGTCAGCCACGCCAGCTCCGTCGCGTCACCGTTCTCACCGACGAGGTCACGGCAGCGGCGGCAGATGGGGGCGTACGGGTCGTCGTTGATCTCGCATCCCGCGATCGCCGGCACTGCGTCGTCGAGCAGCGTGATGAGCGCGCGAATCAGCCGGGATTTCGCCTGGCCGCGCTCACCGAGAAGGACGATGTCCTGGCCTGCGAGGATCGCGTTCTCGATCTGCGGGATGACCGAGTCGTCGTACCCACGGATGCCGCCGAACAACTCCTCGTGATTGCTGAGCCTGCGAATGAGGTTGCGGCGAAGCTCGGTTCTGACCGGCAGAACGCGGTACTCCGCGCGACGCAATTCACCAATGGTGGAGGGGGCCTGGGACATCGCGTCCCAAGCCTACACCGGGGCGGTGAATCGGGTCCCGCGGCCCGTCAGTGCGGCGTCCTGGTGCCGCGCGTCGATCGACGCCCGAGCGGCAGCGACGAGCCGGCCGGCAAGCTCCTGGTCCTGGCCGAAATGCAGGTGGATGAACGACGCGAGCAGCAGCGGATCGGTCCAGCCCTCACAACCGAGCGGTTCCCCGTCGCAGTCATGCATCGAGTACGCGGGGCTGAGGCAGTCGCCGCCCGAGAGCAACCGGCTGAAGTGGAACTCGTGTCCACGCAGGCGCGTCCCGGCGGGGCCCAGCATCGAATCGGTCGCGATGCTGAGGTCGCGATAGCCGCTGTGCAGCGTGCCCGCCTCGAGCGCGACGTCGATGGGGATGATGCCTGCCATCAGATGGACCTCGCCGTCACTGGTGCGCAGCGAACGTGCCGAGTACTGCAGGCCGCATCCTTCCGCATAGATCGGCACGCCGGTCGCGCGTGCGCGCCGAAATGACTCGAGAAACGCGTGGTTGGCAGCGAGGCGCGGGACGAACGCCTCGGAGATACCGCCGCCCACATAGATGAGGCCGAGATCGCGTGGGAGGGCGTCGTCGTCGAGCGGGGAGAACGTGACGATCTCCGCTCCGGCGTCCTCGAGCAGCTCAAGATTCTCCGGGTAGTAGAAGCAGAAGGCGTCGTCGAAGGCGACTCCGATGCGGACAGGGCCGCCGGCCTGGTGGTCGGCAGCGCGATGGGCGACAGGCGGACGCACCATCCGCGCACGACCCATCAACCGCTCGATGAGGTCGAGGTCGCAGTCACGGGCGACCGCCTCCCCAAGCTCGGCGATGGCCTCGTCGACGTTCGGGTTCTGCAGCAGCGGCAGCAACCCCGTGCGCAGCGCCGGGATCCTCACCGACGGGATCCGTGGGAGCGCACCCAGCACCGGCATGCGCGCGAGTGACCAGATCGAATCTTCGATGACGCGGCGCCGGTAATCGTTGGGGACATTGTTGAGGACGACGCCGACCACGCTCGCCGAGCGGTCCAGCTGCTTGATTCCCAGGACGGCGGCGGCCGACGTTTCGCCCATCTCCCAGGCGTCGATGACGAGCACGACCGGCGCCGCGATGAGCCGGGCGACCTCGAGCGTGCTCCCCGCGAACTCGGCAACGCCCCCCACCGAAGTATCGGCAGCCATGCCGTGACCGTCGAGCAGTCCCATCGCGCCCTCGACGATCACACGGTCCGCGCCGAGGGAGCCGTGGGCGAGCGAGCGACGAACACCGTCGCCGCCGAGCAGCCAGGAATCAAGGTTGCGACAGGGCCGGCGGCTGGCATGGGCCAGGTATGCGGTGTCGATGAAGTCGGCGCCGACCTTGAAGGTCTGCACGGTGCGGCCGCGCTGTCGCAGCGCGGCGGTGAGGCCGAGGCTGATCGACGTCTTCCCGGAACCTGATCCCAGGCCGCCGACCACGAGTCGAGGGATACCGATTTCCTCGAGCATGAGGTACCTCCGGATACGTGCTCATCACGCTCACCGAGCTCATCGGTGGCCGAGTTCGCCCTCCGACGCTAGCACCGAGTTGCGGCCGAAACAAGTGCGGAAGCTGTAACGGTGTGGGGGGCGGGAGTCCGGTGCCGCTGCTACAGTCGGTGCGAGTTCAGCGCACCCGGCGCGCACGGAGGTATCCCGTTGGCAGGCAGTCAGTGGCCGCTCATTCATGCCGAGCGTTTGGCGCTCATCACCGATCTCGATCGCGTTCCCGATGCGCAGTGGTCGACTCCATCCCTCTGCTCCGGGTGGACGGTGCGCGACGTGCTCGCCCATATGACCACGACGGCGAAGATGACCCCGGGCAGGTTCATCGGCACGTTCGCGGGTAGTGGCTTCCGCTTCAACGCGATGAACGACAGGGGCGTGCAGGAGGAGCTGGGCACGACGCCCGCGGATGCGCTCGCCCGCTTCAAAGCGCAGCTCGATCGCACCACCTCGCCTCCCGGTCCGCTCGACGCGATGGTGGCTGAGATCGTCATCCACGGCGAGGACATCCGCCGGCCGCTCGGCATCACGCACACCTACCAGCCGGAGGCACTGACGCTCGTCGGCCATTTCGTCATCAGAGGCAACCTGCTCCTGGGAGGCAAGCGACGCGCGACCGGGCTCAAGCTGAACGCCACCGACGTCGACTGGAGCGAAGGCGTCGGACCGGAGGTGAAGGGCCGGTTGGCGTCGATCATCATCGCGCTCACCGGACGAAAGGCCGGCCTGGCCGACCTCACCGGCGACGGCGTCGCGACCCTCAGCGGACGGATCTAATCTGCCGCGAGGCCCGGCAGCATCGCCACACCCCCCGCGATGGGACGGCCGTTGAGCGCCACCTCCTGCGCAGGCCGGAGATCGCGCAAGCGTGCCCGGACCCGGACGAGTCCCTGGAACGTGTCCTGATCGAGTCCGAAGCAGGCATCGACGACCCGGCCCCGAGGCAGGTAATCGCTGAGGCGATCCGCAAGTTCGGGTTTGTTGAAGGCGATCGCCTCGACGATGCCCTCCCCCGTCGCGAGCGCGACCCTGATGTGCTGGCGCTCCGAGCCGAAGGTCGAGGCGCCGAGCACCCGCGCGCCGCGCACGGACAGGAGCGGTTCCGGGTTGCCCTGGCCGCACGGCTGAAGCTGTTCGAGTGCGTCGCACAGCTCCGGGGTCACGTCGATGCCCGAGATCTCGCAGTCCACGGCGAAGTCCCTGCGGCGTTCGATGCCGGCATTCTGCTCCCCGACCGCAGCTGTCACGAGGTCGCGAAACTCGTCGAACCGCGAGGCCTCGAGGCTGAAGCCTGCGGCGGCGGCGTGGCCGCCGTACCGAAGCAGTGCCGGCGCGGCGCCGTCAAGCGCCCGAACGATGTGGACGCCCCCCGCCGTGCGCGCCGAGCCCTTCGCCTCTGCCGGGTCGAGGCAGGCAATGAAGGTCGGGCGCGCATACCGCTCCGCGATCCGCCCGGCCACGAGACCAACGATGCCCATCGGCCAGTCCGGATCGCCGAGGACGATCGCGGGAGCGTCCTCATCGATCTCGGCGACACGCGCCTCGGCCTGCGTGAGCGCGACAGCGACCGCTTGCTGCCGAAGGCGATTCTGGGTGTCGAGATCGGCCGCGAGCCGGGCGGACTCCTCGGGATCATCGGAGAGGCACAGCTGGAGCGCGAGGCGGGCATCCTCCATCCTGCCGGCCGCATTGATGCGCGGCCCGACGGCGAATGCGATGTCGGTGCCTCTGGGCGGGATTGCCGTGCCCGCGGCCTCGCAGAGCGCGCGCAGCCCGGGAAGCTCGACCATGCGCGGCAGACCGTCCCGGACGATCACACGGTTCTCACCGCGGAGCGGCATCATGTCCGCGATCGTCCCCAGCGCGGCGAGGCCCAGGGACGCGTCGGCGCTGCCGGGCGGGACTGCCCCGCTCACTTCGAGGGCGTGGACGAGCTTGAACGCGACCCCGGCACCCGCGAGCCCGTCGAAGGGATACGTGGAGCCGGGAAGCTTCGGGTTCACAAGCGCGTCCGCCGGTGCCAGTTGTGGCGGCGAGCCACCCGGGGCGAGCGCGAGGTGGTGGTCGGTGACCACCAGGCGCATCCCCTTGGGGCGGTGGAGC
>Ga0307374_10012116_pt1 | contig 12151 bp, 11 predicted proteins | sample OX3MG_FD_202532 | JGI IMG/M metagenome (GOLD analysis project Ga0307374, IMG submission 202532) | Soil microbial communities from Risofladan, Vaasa, Finland - OX-3 | ecosystem: Environmental > Terrestrial > Soil > Coastal area > Acid sulfate soil | place: Finland: Risofladan, Vaasa | collected...
GGGTCATCTTCGAGGAGTTATCCGCCCACATCCACCCGGCCGACCGTGATCGAGTGCGCGCGGCCTTTACGGCGACCCGCTCCGTCGCCGGACCTTACGAGATCGACTTTCGCATCCTGCTGGGCGGGGAGGTGCGCTGGATCTCGGCTCGCGGAAAAGGGGCCGATGAAGGCATCATTGATCGGGTGATGTTCGGCATCTTCCTGGACGTGACCGGACGCAAGCAGGCCGAGGAAGGCCACGAGCTACTGGCCGGCGAGATGAGCCATCGGGTCAAGAACCTGCTGGCGATCGCCACGGGTTTGACGCACATCACCTCGCGATCGACGACATCGGCGGCCGACATGGCCCAGGTCCTGACCGAACGCCTCACGGCCTTGGGGCGGGCCCACGACCTGGTTCGCCCGTTGCCGGGTCATGAGGGCAAGGCGGCGCTACTGGGCGACCTGTTCTCGGTCCTGCTCGCGCCCTATGACGATTCCGGCGCATTCGCTGGCCGCATCCGGATCGCGGTGCCGAGGATGGGGGTCGGAGAGCGGACCGCCACCACCCTGGCGCTGGTCATTCACGAGATGGCGACCAATTCGGTGAAGCACGGCGCCCTCTCGGCCGAATGCGGGGTCCTCGACATCTCCAGCACCACGGATGACGACAATTTGCTCGTCGTCTGGGCCGAAACCGGAGGTCCTCCGATTTCAGGCAGCCCGGACATGCATGGGTTCGGGAGCAAGCTGATCTCGCGCAGCATCGCGCACGATCTGGACGGCGCGCTGTCCTACGACTGGCAAGAAAGCGGCCTCGTCGCGACCTTGCGGATGCGGAAGGATAGGCTGGCGGCCTAGCACGGGAAGTCCGCAATGGGTCGGACTCTGCCGTTGGTTTCGAGGCGAAAAGCCGACGTCACAGGCCGACGGTAACGATCGCCGCTCGCGACCGGGGCCTCTGCAATAGACAGTCTTCAAATCTCGATCCGAGGGGAGCTCGCTGTCGGGCGCGATAGTCGCACCGCAACCTTGTATTCGGTTGGCCCATGGGATTACGGTAACACTGTACGAAATACACCCGCCCGCCACGTCCGATCGGGGTTGGCGGCCGGATCGCTAGCGCAGTCCTAGCGGGGCCGCGCGCGGGCTTACTATGGTCCTGCGCCCGGGGCGGCCGCGCGGGTGTCGCGCGGCGCCGGGCGGGGACCTTTGCGCCATGAGCATGATCGAGACGCCGGCCGCCGCAGCGCCGCGGGGCGCGAACGGACGCTTCGGAGCCGGCAACCCGGGAAGGCCGCCCGGAACGGCCTCGAGCCGTCAGGCGCGGCGGTTTTCCCAGGCGCTGCTCGACCACTTCGAAGCCCACCAGGACGAGGCGCCCGAGAAGCTCTACCGGTTCTACTTCCCCGACTACGTGCGGCTGCTCTCGCGCCTGCTGCCCAAGGCGCCCGCCGGCGAGACGCCGGAGGCCCAGGGCGCGGCCTGGGAAGAGGCCGGCGAACCGGCCGCCGAGGCGCCCGCCGCCACCGATAGAACGGTGGAAATAGCGGCGTCGAAAGCGTCGCGCCCGGGCGGTCCGCCGGACCTCGCCACCGATAGAACGGTGGAAAATACGGCCGCGGCCGAGACGGACGACGATGGCGCGCCGGCGCCCGACGTCACCGATACAACGGTGGAATCTACGGCGTCGGAAGCGCCGCGCCCGGGCGGTCCGCCGGACCTCGCCACCGATACAACGGTGGAAATAGCGGCCACGCCGGCCGCAACGCCGCCGCCGACCGCCTGGAAGTCTTCGGCGCACGGGCCGGGGCAATACTGGTGATGCGGCGGCAGGGCGTCGGCCATGGACGGTGCGGGTCGAAGCACGCGTGCGGAGACTGCGAGGGCGTTGCGCCGGCGCAAGCGGGTCAGCCGGGAAGGCCGACCGTGCGAATACGGTCGCTTCAAAGGACTGGCCGGGAGGCGGTCCACCGGGAAGGCGGCCGTAGACAACGGACAGAATACGGACGCTTCAGCGGCGACGCCGGCGGCCAGTACGGCTCGGATCCCTTCGGCCTTGCCGACGCCCAGCCCCGCAACACCGCTGATTGACTGTCGCCGCGTCACCCGAGGACGCCGTCGCAAGCAGCGGCGACGCCACGCCGGGGGAGCGAAGACCATGACGACACCCAGCTTCGAGACCATCCTCATCGATGTCCAGGAAGGCATCGCCACCGTCACCCTCAACCGTCCCGAACGTCTCAACGCCTTCACTACCCAGATGATGAGCGACCTGATCGCGGCGTTCGACATCACCGACGCGGACGACGCGGTGAAGGCGGTGATCGTCACCGGCGCCGGGCGCGGTTTCTGCGCCGGCGCGGATCTTTCGGCCGGCGCCGACACCTTCAACCGCGATGCCCGCCGCGAGCCGGCGCGCGAGGAGGGGCGGGTCGGCGACATCGTCCGCGACGGCGGCGGGCGCCTCACCTTGCGCATCTTCGACAGTCTGAAGCCGGTGATCGCGGCGGTGAACGGCGCGGCCGTCGGCGTCGGCGCCACCATGCAGCTCGCCATGGATATCCGCATGGCCTCGAGCGAGGCGCGCTACGGCTTCGTCTTCGCCCGGCGCGGGCTCACGCCCGAAGCGGCGTCGTCCTGGTTCCTGCCCAGGCTGGTCGGCCTGCAGACGGCGCTGGAGTGGTGCTACACCGGACGGGTGTTCCCCGCCGCCGAGGCGCACGCCAAGGGGCTGGTGCGCTCGCTGCATGCGCCGGGCGATCTGCTCGCGGCGGCCCGCGCCCTGGCGCGCGAGATCATCGACAACGCCTCGCCGGTCTCCGTCGCCCTCACCCGCCAGTTGCTGTGGCGCATGGCCGGCGCGGCCCATCCGATGCAGGCGCACATGGCCGACAGCCGCGCCATCCAGTACCGCGGCGTCCAGGCCGACGCGCGCGAGGGCGTGACCTCGTTCCTGGAAAAGCGGCCGCCGGCGTTCCCCAACGCCGTCACGGCCGATCTGCCCGACATCTGGGCCAACTGGACGGCGCCGCAGTTCCGGTGAGGCCTGACTAACCGCCGGTTAACGCCGCTCTGGTGTCATCGCGGGAACACCGGACGCGATGCGAATCGATGAGCCAGACCTTGCAGCTCGGGAGCGCCGAGACGCCGGCGCTCGAGGCCGAGCCTCCGAAGCGCCGCGCCCGCCTGGCGCTGCTGAAGCGGCTGGCCGACGTGGTCAGTCTGCCGTCCAGCCGCGTCAACACCTTCGAGCGGGCGGTGACCGCCGACCTTCTGGTGGAAATCCTGCGCGACGCCGAGTTCGACGAGCGCGCCCGCGTCGCCCGGCGCCTCGCAAGCCTCGCCGAAATCCCCAACATCCTCGTGCGGCTGATCCTGCGCGACGAGCTGGACATCGCCTACCCGCTCCTGGCCGAGTCGGCCGCGCTGAACGACGCCGACCTGCTCGACTGCATCCGCCACGCCACCGGCGCGCACCGGCGGCTGATCGCCATGCGCCGCGGCGTCTCGGAGGTGGTCTGCGAGGCTCTGGTCGCGGGCGGCGAGACCCTGGTGGTCGAGGCCCTGCTGCGCAACGACCAGGCCCGGCTCTCCAATGCGGCGGTCGAGAGTCTGGTGTCGATGAGCCGCGACCAGGGCCAGCTCACGCCCATGCTGCTGCGCCGGCCGGAGCTGCGGCCCAGTCACGCCTACGTGCTGTTCTGGTGGGCCGGCGCCGAGGCGCGGCGGGTCATCCTGCAGCGGTTCGCCGTCTCGCGCGAGGTCTTGCAGGAAGCGGCCGGCGATGTCTTTCCCATGGCCGCGGCGGAAGGCTGGCAGGACGATCTGACCCGCAAGGCGCTGCAGTTCATCGAGCGTCGCCAGCGCAACCGGGCGGCCATCGAGAAGAGCCCCTACGCCAGCCTCGAGGCGGCCGTGAGCGCCGCAGAGGCGGGGCTGACGCGCGAACTGGCCGAGGAGATCGCCTATCTGGTTGGCCTGAAACCGATGACCGGCGCCAAGATCCTCACCGACGCCGGCGGGGAGCCGCTTGCGGTGATGTGCAAGGCGGCCGGCCTTCCCCGGGCGGCGCTGCATTCGCTCTGGAGCGCCCTTCGCCGTCCGATGACCGATGCTTCCGGCGCGCTCGCCCCGGCGCTCGCCCGCGTCACCGCCACCTACGACATGATCGCCGTCGACCGCGCCCAGACGGTGCTGCGCTATTGGAACTGGGCGCTCTCCTCGGCAATGTCCCCGGCGCTGGCGCAGGCGATCCGGGAGTGGGACGAGTCCAGAGTGGATGAGTTCTCGACGCCGCAGCGCGCCGCAATGCTGGCCTTCGCCGCCGACCTTGGCCACTGACGCGAAGGCGAGCCGCAACAAGGCCGAGCGTGCTCTGCGCCCCTATTCGTCCGCGCCCAGGGCTTCACTTTGCTGATCTGCATTGCAAATTGTGAATTCAGGATTGCGAAGCGCACTTGTGACTTCCGCCCGCCTTCGTTAAGACGCGCCCGACTGACCCTAGGACTCAGATCGAATTGCCTTCCAACAGGGGTGGAACGGACGGAGCGACATGGACGAGAAAGCAGAAGTCATCGAGATGACCGCCGACATCGTATCGGCCTACGTTGGCAACAACACCGTATCGACCGGCGATCTTCCGGCGCTGATCCAGAGCGTGCATCGCGCGCTGGCGAACATCACCGGAGGGGCCGAGCCGGTCGAAGCTGCGCCCAAGGAGCCGGCTGTTCCCATCCGTCGTTCGATCACGCCCGACCACCTCGTCTGCCTCGAGGACGGGCGCAAGTTCAAGTCGTTGAAACGGCACCTTCGGACCAAATACAACATGAGCCCTGAGGATTACCGGGCCAAGTGGAACCTGCCGAAGGAATATCCGATGGTGGCGCCCAACTATGCCCGCGCCCGTTCGGAACTGGCCAAGCAGATGGGCCTGGGCCAGGGCGGTCGCCAGGCCACGCGCAAGCGCCGCTAGGGCGATCCGCACGGCGCTGGAAGGCGGGACGCCGAGCCTGCCGGCCCTTCATCGGGCGGGAGGCTCGGACTTTCGGCGGGTTGGTTTTTGCGCTTTCCGCGATTCGCGGAATGCGCGATATTGAATCGTCATGATTCCAGTGGCTTGTTAACGAATCCGGAGATGAGCACGCAACTGAGCGCGCGCGTGACGGCGTTGCGGGCGCATGAGGAGCTGTTCGGCTATTGGGCGAGGCTGCGCCGCCAGGGCGTGTTGCCGGGCCGCGCCGATCTCGATCCGGCGGGATTCAAGCGCCTGTTGCCGACGGTCAGCCTGATCGAGGTGAGGCGAAATCCCCGCGACTATCGGCTGCGCCTCGCCGGCACCGGCCTTTACGGCGTCTATGGGGGCGAGATCACCGGCAAGCCGCTGCGCGACATCTACAATGCCGCGGCCGGCGACTATTGGCGAGGCGAACTCGACCATGTGGTCGAGGAGGCAAAGCCGCGCGTCGGCCATCACAGCATGGCCTGGCGCGGCGCGGCCCACATGACGCTGCTCTGGCTGCGCCTGCCCCTGGCCAGCAACGGCCGCGACGTCGATGTGATCCTGGGCTACGACGCGGTGCTGACGGCTCATGGCGACGCCTTCGGCGGCGTGCGCGCGGCCTAGACGCGAACGCGCTCCAGCGTTTTCGATCTGGCGCCCGATTCAGCGATCAGACGATTCCGTCCGGGCGCATCGTGCTCCAGACGAGCCACGGCTGGCCTCAGGCCGCGGAGGTCATCTGGGCGCCGGCATCGCGGCGGATGCGCTCGGTCATGGCGAAGAGGCCGTTCGAGCGCTGCGCCGAGAGCGCTCCGGTCAGGCCCAGGCGCGCGAAGGCGGACTTCGCATCGAAGCCGACGATCTCGGCGGGCGCGCGCGCCGAGTAGAGCCGCAGCAGAATGGCGATGAGGCCGCGCACGATATGGGCGTCGGAGTCGCCGCGGAAGCGCAAGGTTCCCCCGGGACCGATCTCGGTGACCAGCCAGACCTGGCTGGCGCAGCCGCGCACCTTGTTCGCGTCCGACCGCTCCGCGCTCTTCAGAGGCTCCAGGGAGCGCCCGAGGTCGATGACGTGGCGATAGCGCTCCTCCCAGTCGCCCAGCAATTCGAACTCGTCGGCGAGCACGTCCAAGGTCGCGGCGATGCTCAACTGCGGAGCGCCTCCAGGCTGTCGGGGTCTGCTGGATGTAGGGCGCGCCAGCGGGCCGCGCAACGCTGCGGGCCGCGGCGGCCGTGGCCCGTCGCGCGACGATCCGTCGGGCCTCAGGCGGCCGGCAAGCTCACCTCGGCTCTCAACCCGCGCCCGGGTCCGCTGTCCAGGCGCAAGGTCGCGCCCATGGCCTCGCACAGCAGGGCGACGATGGGCAGACCGAGGCCAGCGCCCTCGGTGGAGCGGGTCAACGCGTTCTCCCCTTGCTCGAAGGGCTGCAGCAGGCGCGGAATCTCCGCCGGATCCAGTCCCTCGCCGTCATCCTCGACGACGATCCGGACCCGCCCGAACGATTGGCGGGCGCCGATGCGCACCTGGCCGCCTTCGGGCGAGAAGGTGACGGCGTTCTGCAAAAGGTTGGTCAGGACCGTGCGAAGGCCGCGCGGATCGGCGATGACCCCCGGCAGCCGGCCCTGGTCGGCCACCTCCACCCGGACCCGCCGCTGATTGATCTCCTCGCGCAGGGAATCGACCACGTCGTCCACGGCGTGATCGAGCGGCTCGGCGACGAGATCGAGATCGGTGGCGCGGCCCTCCAGCCTGGCGATCTCCAGCACCTGGTTGACGAGCCTCAGCAGTTTCAAGCCGCTGCGGCGGACGTGCTCGGCATATTCCTTGTACTGCGGCGAGCCCAGGGGGCCGGCCAGCTCCCTGGAGATGATCTCGGAGAAGCCGATGATCGAATTGAGCGGGGTGCGCAGCTCGTGGCTGACCATCCTCAGGAACGAGCGCTTCTGCTCGTCGAGCGAGCGCCGCCGCACGCGGGGCGGCTTGAAATCCGGTTCGCCGAGATCTCGCCTCAGAACGGACGCCGACGGGGACATGGCTCTGGCCGCCTCGCAAATTCCCCAATGGGAGGCCAACCCTAGCTCCGCCGCACTTACGATTCCGTTTCCGCCCCGGGGCGCCCGGCAGTGCTTGCACGATCGCCTGCGGATTGAGACATCTCGCGGCCAGGCGGCCGGGCGGCTAGGCTCCTGCCGCACCGGGGCCTCCCGACCCCCCGCGAGCGAAAGGGCGTGATGGCGTCTGAGGCGGACATCGCCGATCGACCGATGCAGGCTGCGGCCGCATGGCACGCCAGCTGGGCGGTCGCGCTCGGCCTGGCCGCGGTTGCGTGGCTGGGGGCCGGCCAGACGGCCGCGGCGACGGCGCTGGCGATCGCGGCGGCGCCGGGCCTCGTCGGCCAGCTGCTGCGCTGGCGCAGCGGCGGCGCCGTCAGGGTCGTCCTCGTCCTTTCCTGGCCGATCGCCACCGCCGCGGCCCTGGCGCTGTCCGGCGGCGTTTCCGGTCCGCTGGCCGCGCTGGCCCTCGCCCCCGCGGCGGCGATGACCGCCCTCGATGGACGCAGGCTGATCGCGCTGGGGGCCGCGCTCGGCGTCGCCAGCATCGCCGCGGTCGCGCTTGCGGACGCGGCCGGCCTCGCGCCCGGCTTCGCGGCGCCCGCGCCATGGCTGTCGCTGATCGCGCTCGGCTCGGTGGTCGTCGGCCTTGCCGCCGCGCTCCTGATGGCGCGCGCCCGCGCCGCCGAGCGCGAGGCCGAGCAATCGGACGAGGCGGCGCGGCTCAGGGGCCTGCTGGAGGCGGAGCCGCTGCTGCTCGTCCGGCTCGACGCGGCGGGCGTGGCGCGCGAGGTCTTCTGCGGCGCCGCCGACGATCAGGACGCCGCCCTGATCGGCCAGCCGTTCGAGAACCTGGCCTGCGAAGCGCACCGCGGCGCCGCCCGGGCCGCGCTGGCCCTGGTGCGCCGCGGCGGCGAGGCCAGCGTCGGCTTCGCGCCGCCGCTGGCGCCTGACCGCTGGCTGGCGGTCGAGCTGCGCGCCCTGGCCGACGGCGGCGCAATCGCCCTGATCCGCGACGCCAGCCGCGAGCGCGCCTACGAGGCCCATCTCGAGCAGGCCCGGGACGAGGCCCAGGGCCTCGCCGCGGCCAAGTCGCGATTCCTGGCCAACATGAGCCACGAACTGCGAACTCCGCTCAACGCGGTCATCGGCTTTTCCGACATCATGCGCTCGCGCCTCTTCGGGCCGATGCCCGAGCGCTACAGCGAATATGCCGCCCTCATCCACGAGTCCGGCGGCCACCTCCTGGATCTCATCAACGACGTCCTCGACATGTCGAAGATCGAGGCCGAGCGGTTCGAACTGGCCCGCGAGGAATTCGATGCGCGCGAAGCGGTGGCCGCGGCCTTGCGGCTGACCCGGGTTCAGGCCGACCAGGCCAGGATCGCCATGCGCGGCGCCTTGCCGCCCGAACCTCTGGAGGTCGACGCCGATCGCCGGGCGCTGAAGCAGATCGTGCTCAACCTGGTCTCCAACGCCCTGAAGTTCACGCCCGCCGGCGGCCAGGTGAACGTGGTGGCGCGCCGGCGCGGCGGCGAACTGGAGCTGATCGTGGCCGACACCGGCGTCGGCATCGCGCCCGCCGACCTGGCGCGGCTGGGGAGACCCTACGAACAGGCGGGCGCCGCCGACCAGCGCGCGCTTGGCGCCGGACTGGGCCTTTCGCTGTCGCGCGCCCTCGCCGAGCTGCACGGCGGCAGGCTCAGCATCGACAGCGTGGTCGGCGAAGGCACGGTGGTGAGCGTGCGCCTGCCGGTGCTCGCCCCGGCGCCGGCGCGCGCCCCGCCCGCGCCCGAATCCAGGCCCGTGGCTCTGGGCGAGAACGTCGTCGCCTTCAAACCTCAACGTTGAGCGACCGCCGCAAACGCGCGAGCCGCGTCGAAATCGCCCACCTCCACATAGGCCGTGCGCCGGGGCTCGCCGGCGAAGAGGAACTCCACCGCGACCGCCTCGCGCGGGTCGAGGGCGCCCAGGGCGCGGGCGGCGGCCATCGGGAACCGGAAGGCCCAGGCGCGGGCGAGATCGGGCGGGCGAATGTCGCGCCCGGCGCGGCTCATGGCCTCGGCATTGAACACGCTCGCCTCGGACCTGGGGGGCAGGCGCGCTTGCAGGGGAATGCGGCCGCTCAGATCGGCCTGGCGAAAGTCGAGATAGGGTCCATCGGTGAGGGCGGCGTCGCGCAGCAGCAGTCGTGCGCCATAGGGGCGGGCGGCGTCGGCGAAGTTCGCCACCGCCATCAGCATCCGGTCCGGCCCCTTGCCGACGAGACCGAACACCATCACGTCCCACCCGAAGCGGGCGCGCTGCGAAACCCGCCAGCGACCTGAGCCGTCGTCCGGCGCGCGCTGGGCGAGCCAGCCCTGCAGCTCGCCTGGAAAGCTCATCTGGTCGAGGTTCGCATAGCCCGCGAACGCCGAGCGCACCGCCGCCGCCGCCGCGGCCAGCTGCGGCGAGGCGCAGCCTTCGCCGCGCGCCACGGTCGCGGCGCGCGCTTCCACGCGGTTCAGCGTGGCCCCGTCCACGCCCGATCGCAGCGCCGCGCCGCGCGCCTGAGCCTTGGAGGCGGCGAGAGCGGCGGAGAGCGGCGCGTCGAAGAGCCGGCAGACCGAGCCGGCGGCCATCATCACCGACCGCTGATAGAAGAGATCGACGGCCGGCGCTGCCGCCGGCGGCGCTCCCGCCGTCAAGACCATCGCGGCTCCGGCGACCAAGGCTTGCGCCGACCTGCCCCAGATCGCCATGATGGCGCCTACCCCTAAGATGAGCTGACGCCCGGCTAAGGCGCCATGCTTTCGCGAACATTACCGGCGCCCGCGGCGGAAGGTCAGGCAAGGCTCTTGCTCGTCAACACCGATGTTTGGGTCTACGCGCTGCTGCGCCGCGCCCAGCTGGCCGGCGCCGGCGCGGTGATCGAACGCAAGGGCGACGCCGGCGCCGGCGCGGTGCTGGTCAAGGCGCTGAACCGGCGCGCCGGCGAGGCCAGGCTCTTTGCCGAGGCGACGCGCGGCGATGGCGAACGCGTCTGGATGCAGCCGGTGGATTCACTCGCCGAGCCGGAGCTCGACGCCTATATCGCCCGCGCCGCGCGGATCGACCCGGACCTCTGGGTGGTCGAGATCGACGACGCCCAGGGACGCCACTTCCTCACCGAACCGGTCGAGCGGCGCTGAGCGCCCCTGGCGGTCCTCGCGGCGGAAGCGGCGCGGCGGCCTTTGCAGAACCGTCCAGATGACTAGAGTGCGCCCAGTGGTGCGCGCGGGGAGGCGTTCGCAATGACCGGTATATTGCAAGGCGAGGGCGCCGATCGGCGCGCGGTGCTGGGCGGCGCGGCCGCACTGGCGGCGGCGGTCGCGGCGGGCGGGGCTCTCGGTTCGCCGCTGGCCGGGGGCGCGACCGCGGCGCCGCTGGCCGAGACCGCCTACGGTGCGGTGAGCGGCGAACTGCAGGATGGGATCAACGTCTTTCGCGGCATCCCCTATGGGGCGCCGACCGGGGGCGGCGACCGATTCATGCCCGCCGAGCCTCCAAGACCCTGGGGCGGCGTACGCCGGGCCACGCGCTTCGGCGACCAGTGCCCGCAGCTGCCGCCGCCGCCGATCACCGCATGGGCGAGCTGGGCGCTCGCCACCGGCGAGAGCGAGGATTGCCTGGTCCTGAACGTCTGCACTCCGGGCCTCGCCGACGGCAAGAAGCGTCCGGTGATGGTCTGGATGCACGGCGGCGGCTATTCGATGCTCAATGGCTCGTCGCCGGTCTACGACGGCGTGAAGCTGTGCCGGCGCGGCGACGTGGTCCTGGTCACCCTCAACCACCGGCTCAACCTCTTCGGCTATCTCTACCTCGCCGAACTGGGCGGGCCGCGCTTTGCCGACAGCGGCAACATCGGCCAGCTCGACCTCATCGCCGCGCTGCAGTGGGTGAAGCAGAACATCGCCGCGTTCGGCGGCGATCCGGACCGGGTAATGATCTTCGGCGAGAGCGGCGGCGGCGGCAAGGTCTCGACCCTGATGGCGATGCCCGCCGCCCGGGGCCTCTTCCATCGCGCCGCGATCCAGAGCGGACCTGGCCTGACGGCGATCGCGCCAGCGGCCGCCACTGCGCTCGCGCGCAAGGTCTGCGCCGCCGTCGGCGTCTCGGCCAGGAGCCCCGGCGATCTGCAGCACGTCTCGGTCGAGCGGCTGCGCGAGGCGCTGAAGACGGTGAGCAAGGACGACGCGACCGGCTTCGGTCCGGTGCTGGACGCCAAGAACCTGCCGCGCGATCCGTTCACGCCAGATGCGCCCGCGGTCTCGGCCGACGTGCCGGTGATCGTCGGCTACAACGCCACCGAGACCACGATCTTCTCGCCCAGGAGCGCCTTCGATCTCGACTGGCCCGGTCTGGAGCGCGCGCTCGCCGCCCAGGCGCGCGGCGCGCACGTGGGCAAGCTGATCGCGGCGTTCCGCCAGCTTCAGCCGGCCGCCAGCCCCAGCGACCTCTATTTCGAGATCACCACCGACGTCTGGATGGGAAGGGGCTCGATCGCGCTGGCCGAACGCAAGGCCGCCCTCGGCGCCGCCGGCGCCTACCTCTACCGGCTGGACTTCGAGACGCCGGTGGACCGGCTGCGCTCGCCGCATTCCCTCGACCTGCCGCTGGTGTTCGACACGGTTGACAAATCCGCCTCGCTGCTGGGCGCCTCGGCGCCACGGGCCCAGAAGGTGGCCGACCAGATGTCGGCGGCCTGGATCGCCTTCGCCTACACCGGCAGTCCCAACGCCACCGGCCTCGCCTCCTGGCCACGCTACGACCCCCAGGCGCGCTCGACCATGATCTTCAACGTGACCAGCCGGGCCGTGAACGATCCTGACTCGGCCGAGCGCGAACTGATCGCGGCCGTGCCGCCGCAGCTTGCGGCCTAGTCTTACTGCGTCATATTCGTGGGTTGGGAGTGTTTTGGCGGGTTTTCTGGCCCTAGCAGGGACATCGCGGCAGTCGTTTGACGAGGGCGACGATGAGACGGCGGCGCATGGTGGCGATGGAGTCTGGGATGTGGCGCTCGGGCCGGATCGGCGGCGCCGCGGGGTCGGTGACCTTTGGGTAGGCCAGCTTGCGGGCCTCTCCTGGAGGAACCAGG
>Ga0307374_10012117_pt1 | contig 12150 bp, 12 predicted proteins | sample OX3MG_FD_202532 | JGI IMG/M metagenome (GOLD analysis project Ga0307374, IMG submission 202532) | Soil microbial communities from Risofladan, Vaasa, Finland - OX-3 | ecosystem: Environmental > Terrestrial > Soil > Coastal area > Acid sulfate soil | place: Finland: Risofladan, Vaasa | collected...
ACAGCGCTCCGTCGCCGTGGCAATCGTGAGGTCGTGCCCGATCCGGGCGGGTGCTTTCCGGGCGTAGCGCTCGTCTGGTGTTCGCGTGCTGGCGCCGCTGCGTGGTCGCCGATGCAATCGTGAGGCGAGCGGTGTTCCGAATGGAAAAGCATTCGCCAACGACGCGCAGGCACGCTGCTCGTTTACGCCTACACGGGTCACGTTGGTGCCGTGGCGGCTTTGCCCTGCTCGGGGAGGGCCGATCCGTCGGGGAGCGACCTTCGTGTGGGCGCTTGCAGCTCTCGGGAGTTTGGCTAGCACCGCCTGGACCGTTTTGGGCAGGTTGAAGACCGCGAATACGGGTCGGTCGAGGTTCGTGAAATGCGCTCGCAGGCGGTCTCGCTCGGCGTCGGTGAAGCTCTCGACCGGGTATTCCACGGGCGGCCCGGTCGTAGCGAGCGGCGCGGCGTTCGCTGGGGCCGGTGGGTCGAAGGCTCCGGGCCGCCAGGTTAGGATCTGGTGGAGGGGGCCGACCGGGCGATTGTTCCCCGCCGGAGCAACTCAAGTGGTAGGTTCGCCTCATTGGGCCCACGGGCGGCCCAGAGCGAGGGGGTGCACATGCACGCTGTGCGGACTGTGCTGGGGCGTGTCGTTCGGAGCAGCTCATCCCTGCGACTGGTCTTTGCGACGGCGGCGCTGGCGGCGTTCTTCGCCGCGCCAGGCGTTGCGAGCGCCTCGCTGTCGTTCGGTTCGCCGCTCGGGCTGAATGCCAGCGGCGGCCAGCAGATCGCGTCTGTGGCGTGCCTCAGTGCGAGCGAATGCGTCGCAGTTGATTTCGATGGCCGGGAGATCAACTTCGACCCGAACTTGGTTGGCACCCCTACGCCGCAACCGATCGACGGCAGCAGCCAGCTGACCGCGGTGGCGTGCCCGTCGGCGACCAGCACTGAATGCACCGCGGTCGATCGCTCCGGCAACTACGTGACGTTCACCCCCAGCACCGGGCAGGTCGACAGCTTTGGCTTCGTCGACAACAACAACAACAACTTCAACGGTCTGAATGCGGTGGCGTGCCCGTCGACGAGCGAGTGCGTCGCGGTCGACGCCGCCGGTGACGCGGTGACGTTTGACCCGAGCAACGGCAGCGTTTCGAACACGAACGACATTGACGGCAACATGGGTCTCGGCGCTGTGGCGTGCCCGTCTGGGACGCAGTGCACCGCGGTCGACGGCAGCGGCACGGAGCTGACCTTCGACCCGACGTCGATGAGCGCGCCGACGTCCGATGCAGTGGACAGCGGGCGGCTTCTCAGCGGGATCTCGTGCCCGACAACGGGTCAGTGCACGGCGGTTGACGGCACTGGCGGCGCGGTTACGTTCGACCCGAGCCCGTTCTCGAGTATTACCGCGACGACGTCGATCGACACCGGCAACCACCCCAAGGGGCCACTCCTGACCGGTGTGGCGTGCCCCACCGGGAACACCGCGCAGTGCACCGCGGTTGACTTCAATGGCAAGGAGGTAACCTTCAACCCAGGGTCGGTGGGCACCCCGACTGCGACTCAAGTCGACAACAACGGCGGCGTGAGCGCGGTGGCCTGTCTGTCGGCGGGGACGCAGTGCACCGCCGTAGACTTCAACGGCGGCGAGGCGACATTTAATCCGATGTCGCCGCCAGTGAGCCCGACGCAGATGCTCATCGACGGTCCCGGTCCGGTGAACGGCGTCGCGTGCGCGTCGGGGCAAACGGCGCAATGCACGGCGGTCGACAACGCGGGGGAAGAGATTACGTTCGACCCCACCACTCAGACCGCATCCGCGCCGGTGACGGTCGACATGAACAATGGCTTGAACGCCGTGTCGTGCCCGTCGGCGACCCAGTGCTCGGGTGTCGACTTCGGCGGCAACGAGGTGACGTTTAACCCAAGCTCGCCGTTGCCTGTGATCTCCTCGAACCACCTCGACAGCAACGGCGGGCTGAGCTCGGTGGCGTGCGTGCCGATGGGAGACTGCACCGCCATCGACTTCATGGGCGATGAGGTCACATTCGTTCCGAGCACGGGAGCTATCGTGAACGGGCCGAATCCGACTCAGGTCGACTTCACCGGTTGCAGCCCGAACGGCGTCGCGTGCCCGTCGGCCGCTCAGTGCACCGAGGTCAACGGTGACGGCAACGAGGTGACGTTCAACCCGGCCAACGGTGCTGTCAGCACCTCGACCGGAATCGACTTCATGGGCAGCCCCAGCGCGGTGGCGTGCCCGTCGGTGAGTTCGTGTACCGCAGTCGACTTCAATGGCAACGAGCTGACGTTCAACCCAACCTCGCCTGGCGCGGCCAATCCGGTCCATATCTTCAACAACGGCGGCTTCAACGCTGTGGCCTGCCCCACTACCCAATATTGCCTCGCGGCAAGCGGCTCTGGCCAAACGGTTGAAATCGACACTGCGACCAACCCGGTCGGCGTGGTAACAGACCAGCTTAACGGGGCGCTGCAGTTGCGCGGCGTCGCGTGTAGCTCGGTGTTCGAATGCGTGGCGGTCGATCAGCTGAGCAACGCGTTCGTGGGGACCTTGAACGAGGTGGGATCGGCACCGACCTCGCGGGCCTTCGGTACGCAAGCGCTTGACACGGTCGGACCCCCCGAGTCATTCACGATCACCAACAACTCAAACGCGCCGGTCACGATCTCACCATCGACGGTCGGCAGCAACGCGGATGACTTCATGATCACCTCGTCGACGTGTCCCTCGACCCTCGACGTCACCGACAGCTGCACGATCGATTTCCGCTTTGTGCCGAGTAGTGCTGGTGCTCGATCTACCGCGCTCATGAACACGGATGTGTTCTCGGGTGCGCAATACGAGCTCGCCACACTCAGCGGCACCGGCGGATCGCTGCCCCAGGGCCCGACCGGCCCCGCCGGCCCCGCCGGCCCCGCCGGCACCAACGGCACCAACGGCACCAGCGGTGCGACCGGTGCGACCGGTGCCACAGGCGACACAGGCCCCCGCGGACGGGCAGGACCGGCAGGCAAGTCCTTCAAATGCGTGCTGAAGGGGAAGGGCAAGCTGAAGCACTACAAGTGCACGGTGATCACGGGCCGCAGCTCGCTGGCCGTTGAGATCTCCCGCGGCAGGACGATCTACGCGCTTGGTATGGCGAGCGTCCACGGTCACGTCGCCCGATTCACCCTCCGGGAGATCCGTGCGATGAAGCACGGCCGATATCTGGTGACGCTCGTCGAGATGAAGGGCAAGCACGCGACCGTCGTCCGGTTCATGAAGCGGTTCTGAGCCCGCGGCGGGCAAGCGTGCTGGATCCACTCTGGTCTCGCCCGGGCGCCCGTGCCCACGGGGTAGCGACAAAACCCAGCTGAGCAGCGACGCTACGGAAGGTCGAACGCCTGCGGGAACTGGCCGACCGCGCGCAACTTGGTCGCGGTCACTGGGCTGTGCTCGCCTTCCGTTTCCACGCGAGCACGAATGCGGGTCGCGACTCGCGAGTCGCGACGTCGCTTTCCAGCGCACCAGCGATCACATGTCGAGCCGTCAGAACAGAGTTGGCAGCGACGACGACCCCAGATCCGGCAACCCCAGGCGAAGCCCAGACCTCGGCGAGACGATCACTCCAGAGCGAGGTCATATGGGCTGTGCGCAGGGCTAGCGACCCGGCTGAAGTTGGCGATCACCAACCTCGAGCGGCTCCTCATTACCCTGCGCATCTCGCAGCCCAGGCGAAAGCGTGAGAATAAGACGCTGGGTCGCCTCTGTTATTGACGTCGCACCAGCTCCCGCCTCAATGAGATACCACCGGATCTTCCCGCCGCCTTCCGTTTCTCGACGCGCGACGACTTGGATCTCCAAGGTGATGTCGGACACGCGGAAGTGGAGCGACTTGTCCCAACCTTGCTCCCAGGCGGTCTCGAGCTCCTCGCGAAGCACCTCTAAAGCAGCTGCGAGGCCTACAAACACGCTTCTTCGGCCATTCGCAGAGCTTACCTTCCGAGCGCGAAGACAACTTACCCATACCACGACATCTTCGTAGACCAAGCCCGCTATCTCGCTTGCGCGCGAGCTCGACCTATTCGATCGTGTTGCCACGACGCCGGTTGCGCGCGTCTGAGATTCCGCGCTATCGCTTCCGTGGACGTCGGCGTCTCGAGGTGACGAGTCCTACGGCGACCGAAGGCTTGCTCCCGCCTTCCGGCTATCAGTGCTCTTGGTTATGGCGCGACGACTGCCCACTCCTCGTCGCTCCGAATGGTCGAGTAGCCCTCGCGCTCGACTGCGGCCCAAGCATCATCAGGAGATCGGAACAGGCCGAATGAGCGCACATAATCCGGGCGTGCCTTTCCTTGAAACACCATCACCCGGTACCACGTCTTGTCGCTCTCCACGTCCTCAATCAGTGGGAATGTCGCTTCGCCGATAACCGCGTTGACCTGCAGTTGTCCGCCCAATGCGTGGACGTACTTCGCGATCGAGGAGACCTGCAGATCCTCGCTGCGCTCGAGTTGAGACACGTTCGGCTGCGAGGTCCCGAGCCGTTCGGCGAACTCGGCTTGGCTTTGTCCGAACTGCTCGCGGAGAAGCGCCAGCCGGATCTTGAGTTTTTCTTGGGCGACCGCGGCCTCGTTAGGTGGCCGTCGTGCGCGGATCTCGCGCCATGAAGCTGTCTTGGGCATTAGAGCAATCCCTCCTCTTTCAATTCGGTCAGGTACACGTCGTATAGGTCGTCGGCGGCCGGGATGTTCTCCTTGTACCAGTCGGTCCAGTTGTTGGTTTTGTCGCCGCCCAGCAGGACGACCGCTGTGCGGCGGGGGTCGAAACAGAACAGCGCTCGGAGATTTCCACCGACCGACCGAAGCTCTTTCATGTTGTGATGACGGCTGGCCTTGATCGAGTCCACGAGCGGACGGCCGAGGCTAGGTCCACGCTGTTCGAGCGTGTCGATCGCGGCGGAGATTGAGTCGTAGGACTCGGCGTCCAGAGAGTCCAGCCATTCTTGAGCTTGGTCGGTTGCTTCTATTTCCCAGATAGGAGCAATATAAGCCATAGCTTCTAATAAGTCAAGGCTTATGCATGCGGAGGCGCCGAACCCTGGCGGGAGCCTCGCCTGACGGCTGATTCGTCACGCACCCGGAAGCCTCATCGCACTCCTCGTCGTGCGCACGCGACGAGCCAGTACCAGCACTCGCACGAATGCTTTCCCATTCGGAACACCGCTCGCCTCACGATTTGCATCGGCGACAACTGGATCGCCAGCTCGACGGCGGTTCGGGCCCGGGCGCAGTCTCGGAATTGGCGGCGAGGAGGAGGGAAGACCGCCAGGGTTGGAGCTGGTTGCGCTTTCGTGATGCCGCGGGTACGTGCAGACGTCCCGAGAACTGCCAGCCACAGTCCCCTGAGGGCCGATATGTTCGTGTCGTGCGGATAAGCATCGGGGATGTCCGGCTGTATTTCGAGGCTTACGGCCAGGCGCGCAGGATCGCGCGTGACGCCTCAGCGATCGAGCGGTTTCCAGTTCTGGTCGGCCTGCATGGCGGGCCGGGATCTGACGGCGGCAAGTTGCGGTTTTTGCTTCCGCACCTTGCCGATGTTGCTCAGGTTCTGGTTCCTGACCAGCGCGGCCACGGTCTCAGCGACCCAGGCGCGCCCCGGACCTGGAACCTCGCCCAGTGGGCGGCGGACGTGAAGGCATTCGCTGACGCGCTCGAGGTTGACCGCCCGGTTGTGCTTGGCGAGTCCTTCGGCGGGTTCGTGGCGCAGGAGTATGCCGGCACCTACCCTGAGCAGCCGGCCGGGCTGATTCTCGTCAGCTGCGGCTCGCGCTTCGCAACGCCTGCGGAAAGCGCCGGGCATGTTGGCGGCGCGTCAGGCCCAGCGGTCGGCGCGGTCTTGGCTGCCGCGCACGACCCAGACTCCGACGCCGAGGATTGGGCGCGCGTGATCGAGCCGTTGCTCGCGGTCCAATCAGACCCGCTTCTGGACCGGCTCGAGCAGCTTCGCGTTCAGACGATGGACGTCAACCGGCACTTCGAGCCAGAAGGTTTTGCGATGGACCTCCGACCGCGCCTCGCAAACGTCCGGTGCCCGACACTTCTGATTGTCGGCGAAAGCGACCCGCTGGTCCCGCCGGCTCTCGCGCACGAGCTAATCGATGCTCTACCAGCGGGCATTGGACGCCTAGCGGTCATCAAGAATGCGTCGCATCGAGTCCTGACACATGACGAGCGCGACGTTTGGAAGCTGATCCGCAGCTTCATCAGCGACCTGCAGTAGACGCGCCGCACCGGAATGCTCGAGCGCCCAGCGCCGCGACGGCGCTCTCGTCGCGATGCACTCGTCATCTGCATTCGCTGTGGGCGAGTGCTCTTGAGCAAAGCGCCCATCCGGTGGCCGGCCATAATCCCGCTGGTGAGGCGCTACGTGATCTTGTCCGTGATCGTTCTTGGCACTGCCCTTTCGGGCACCGCGTCAGCTGGGACGGCGTGGCCGTCGCGGTCGACGCCGCGCGGATCAACGTTGGGCTGGTTCAAAGCGACCAACGCCCACGACCGACAGCGACTTCTGTCCTACGTGGCCCCGAGCGCACGCCCCCAGATGGGCTGGGCGACCCCATCGCGATCATGGCCAAAGTTCACGGATCTGCACTGCCGGAGTCGGGGGAAATCGACTTCGTCGAATGCGGATCTCCGGTGCTTCTTCCACGCGTCTGGGTCGTGGGCAGGCAACCCATCCAGCTTCTTAGACGTATACCTCCATCGCTTCAAGCGCTCGTGGCTGATCGTCAGCTACGGGCAGGGGTAGCAGCATCCCGAGCCGGAACTCATGGCGGGCGGTCATGTGCGTTGATCGACTAGCACTCGTCTGAACAGACTGGGTCATGACGAACGCTTGGCCACGATTTCGATCGTCGTGCCGGCACCTGCTTCGCACTCGGCACGAGCATCTCGGCCCCGCGGGCGAGAGACGTGCAATGCGCGCGGGTTGCGCGTTCGTGGCGGAGCACTCGTCGTCGGTTGGACCGTCCGGACGAGTCCCTTCCGGGCATTGCGATCGTCCGGCACCCGGCGGCCGACATGATCCAGATGTCGCCTCACTCGCGTGGCGGTGGCGGGCTGGCGGGTCCAAGCGGATAGTGGCCGCCTGCGGGATCGCGATCAGCAACAGCCCCAGGTGCGGGTGTGCGTGCATAGGCAGCGGGCCCGAGCTGCCGGAGCCCGGGAATCTGCGTGATCAGCGACCCGGCCGGAGGGGGCAGGGCCAGGTTCGCCCTATTCGCCCGTCCCTGCTGTCGCGGCAAAGCAGGTCTCGCGAACCTGCTCTTCACGGCCGAGCTCGTGCCAATGGCCTGGCGTGCGCAGGTTTGGCGAGGAGCACGTCTCTTGTGGATGCGGTGGTAGAGACTCGCTTTCGGTTCCCGGCACGTATCGTGGTCCCGCGAGGGACATCTGCGTTGTAGCTTGTTTGCGCCGCTACTGCTTTGATCCGGCGTTCTGTCATGTCCGGCCGAGACCGAGCGACCGTTGTTGCTGCGGCACATGGCAATACCGGGCAGGTGGTGAAGTCGAGGTCGGGGTTGTTGGTAACGGAAAGCCCTCGAGTGTTGGCGCCGTTGAGGTGCGCACGGTCACCAGCAGGTGGCTGGGATCACGCCGTACAGCAGCTGCTCTACGGGAGAAAGCCACAGCGGCGAGCCAGCGTTCCGGGTGGTGACCATCTTCAGCTTCGGGGAGAGCCGCAAGGCGGGGTCCGTAGCGGCGGTCACCGTTGCTGATTAGCCGGAGGTGCTCGTGGGGGCGCTTTTGAAGCAGTCGGCACCGGCGCTGGTGTCGCTGCGGGAGGGCATCCCGTGGCGCTTGTAGGTGTGCTGAGCGATCTTGACCAGTCGCGGCCCGCGCCATGCGAACGTTGAGTCGGTCTCCTTCCATGGTGCCGTCAGGAGATTGCCGAGGGGGATGAACACTCGCTGGATCAGCCGAGCCCGCGACAGGCAGCTGAACCCAGCCTGTACGCCTGAGTCGCCGCCGTAGCCGAGAGAGACGCCGGCAGAGGTGAGCCGGTGGTGGTACAGGCTGTAGACGTTGGCTGTCGAGCCGCTGGAGATCTCGTTGACCTGAATGAAGATCTTTTCTCCACTACCTTGGCCGACATTTGCGATGCCGAGGAGGGCTGCGGCGCCCGGGCCGCCTCTGACGGCCGCGGTTGTGCTCACGCCCTTGGGGTCGATGACACGCAGCTCCGCTTGCTTTGCCATGTACTCCTTGCTCAGGCTCGCCGGCGCGCCGGGGGAGCTGAAGTGGGTGTGGCTGAGTCGCGAATAGAGCAGCACCAGGTAGGTTCGACCGTTTCGGGTCAGATCAGCCCGCCGTACGGTGACGCAGCCAGACCACGGTGGCAGATACCGGTTGGCCGGGGCGAGGAAGCAGGCGTCATGCGCGATGCCGCCCGGGTTTGGCTGACTGGCCGGGGCGCCCGGGAACGGCCGGGTTGCGGCTGAATGTCCGGGGCTTGGTCCAGGTGCGGGCGGCTGACCGACGCCGTGGCGAGCTCCGCCGTCGCCACTGGCGCCTCCACCGGAGGATCCGAGGATCAGCCCTCCGGCGATGAGCACCGCCGCGGACAAGGTGGCGGCGAGGACGCGCTGCCGGCGCTGCCGTCGGCGTGCGTCCTCGATCACTCCCGCGTCGATGTCAGACTCAGCTGGCTTCGGCGTCTCGGGTGGTCTCGCGGGTGCCTGAACCGCCATTGCAATGTGCTAGGCTAGTTGGCACATTGCTTGAAGTCAACCTCGACCGCGGTGATCCGTCTCACCTTCACGAACAGGTGGCCGCCGAGATCCGCCGCGCGATCGCCGAAGGTGAGGCCAACCCCGGTGACCGGCTCCCGCCGGCACGGCACCTCGCCGCAGTGATGGGGGTGAACACCAACACCGTGTTTCGCGCACTCCGCGCACTGCGCGACGAAGGGCTGCTTGAGATGGCTCCCCGCCGCGGCATCCGGGTCGTGGGAACACCCGCCCAGGGTGAGCTGCGCGGCAAGGTGGCCGAGCTTGTGCAACTCGCCCGCAAGCAGGGCTACACACGCAACGAGCTTCAGAAAATGATCGCCAACGCCTCCTAGCCCGTCCATGCTGACCGACGCCCGCCCAACTCCGCAGCCCATCTCCGATCCCGGTGTTGAGGCCTGGGTGATCGAGGACGCACGCCGACGGCAGCGCCGGCAGCATCGCGCAGCCGGACTCCTGTCCGGCGCGGCCGCCATCGCGGCGCTGATCCTCTGGCTCGGCGGTGGTGGAGGCGGTACCGCATCGCCGCGGGACGGCGCATACACCGCGGCGCATCGCATCCACGTAGGTGCGTTGACGGTGTCATTGCCCGCAGGATGGCAGCGGGTGGTCGAGCGAGGTAGTTACCGCAGCTGCACCAACCCGATCATCCGTCTTGACCTTGCGTCCTACCGGTTACCGGTCGGGTTTGGCAAGCACGAGGGACCGATCGTCGTGCCTGCGAACGGAATTCTTCTCTCGATCGTCTCTGCGCCGGTGAGGAGCGTCACGCGTGGGTGGCAGCAATGGCGGCTCCCCACCCACGCCGTGCAGCCCACGCCCAATCTCGGCCCTAACCGCTACGCCGCGGAAGTCACCCTGCCGAGCAGCCCCGCCGCCGGCGCAACCGCCTGGCTCGGCTCCAATCCACCCCCGCAGCCCGTCCTCGCCGCGGCAACCCAACTCCTTCGAAGCGTGCGGATAAGCCAAGCCTACGGCTGCAATTGACGTCGCTCTCCTCCTTCCGCTCATCCAGGAGCGTCTTGAGACCAAACTCGGCAATGCTTCCGCATCGCTGCTCACGCGAGCATCTTGCTTGCCGCGGCGTCAGCCTCGGTTGCGCGGCATCCGGGACGGACGTGGACCAAAGTGGCCGACGTGGCGCCTAAATGGCGGGCAGCCTCGGTGATGATCAGCGTGCGTCGTAGATGAGCGGGTGCCCGTCCCGGTCCAGTAGGTAGAGGGTGCCGGTGAAGTTCGAGTAGCCGCCGACGGCCACGGTGATGGAGTCCTTGACCAGCCGCTGGCCGCACGCGTGAGCGAGGCCGTTCGCGATGGGGTTCTTCGAAGCTGCGCTTTCGCGGGTGATGACGTTTCTGCCGGAGATGTCGCCGCCTGCGACCTTCTTGAACGCCTCTGTCCACCATGAGCGATCAGTGACCGCGATGTCAGATGCGAACTGGCTGGCGAGATACGTTCGGGCGATCCTTCGCGCTTGCGAAATTGCGGCTGCGTTGAAGGGCTCGAGACCAGCGTCGCTCGGGCACGAAGCGAGCTTCGCTCCGCGGGATGGTCGCGCGGCGGGGTATGTCGAGACTGGAAATCCGGGAGCACCGACCTTCGGAAGCGTCGCGGCAAGCGGGGTGCGGATCCGGGCAAGCGAGGCGTGTTTGGTTGGGCTGATCCGGACCAGTACGGTGCCTGCGCCGTACCCGTTTCCCTGGGAGTTATCGACATAGATCGTGCCCGTCTTGGTGACGGCGATGCCGTCCTCCTGGAAGCCTTGATCACTACCCCAGTTGATGCCCGCGCGCCTTGGAATCACGTCGTAAAAGGGTTTGATGCCACCGGGGGTGATTTGCTGAATGAACCCGCCGTGTGTTCCGACGAGCATCTGGCCGTTCGGGTCGAGTGTGAGCTGATCGGCGTAGCTCTCTCCCAGGTTTGTCAGCTTTCCCGTGGGCGTGAGCTCGTAGACGAGTTTCAACGCGAAGCTTGAGACGAAGAGGTCGCCAGCGCGGTTGAACGCCAGCGCGTCCGGCTCGAGCGCGAGATTTGATCGTGTCGGGTGCGTCGGCTCGAAGTCAGATGATCGGTTGCTCCCGGCGACCCAGACGAGATGACCAGACGCCGAGATGCGTTCGACCTGTGAGCTGGTGGCGATGTAAAGCGCTCCGGTCGGCGAGGCCGTGAAGGCTGAGATGGGGCAGGCCGCTTCGCCCAGGTGCTTGTTGACCTGCGGAAAGCGGAAGATCGTTCGAATAGTCCCGTGTGGGGTGATTTGGCGAATCCGGCAGCTGCCGTCCTCAAGGAAATCGACGGCTCCAGACCGCGTGACGGACATCCCGGCCGAGGAGAAGTACCTGAAATCGAGATCGGCGTCTCGCGCCGGTCCGCCGTCGCCTGAGAACCCCAACCGCCCGGTCCCGGCAAAGACCGAGAGGTCACCGTTGGCTCTCAGGACGAGTATCTGATCACGGGAACTATCAAGGATCAGCACGTTGCCATTGGGAAGGGTCGCTAGCGTCGAGGGCTGCAGAAGATCGGGTGAGCGAGTCGGCGCCAGTGCACGCGCAGAAGCCAACAAGCCCGGAGCGCCCGAACTGTGAGCCGGCGCAGCGAGGTGCGGGGTCGACGGAGGACCGGACGCGATGAGGTAGCCACCGATCCCCGCACCGACCGCGAGGGCCGTGACCGCGGAGCCTAACAACCAGCGTCGCCGGCGAAGGCGACGCGCCTCCTTAATCAGCGCCTCCTTCTGAGCCTCCGTGACGGACCTATCTCGAGACTCGAGCAGCGTCACGACACAGCCTCGATCATCGCGATGATCTCATCCTGGCCATACCCATTCCTGCGAGCAAAAGCCACGAGATCCTTCACACGCGCCAACACAGCACCACGCTGCGGCGTTCCGGCAACCGTGATCCCCCGCCCCTGACGAATCTCAAGCAACCCCTCATCACGCAACTGATGCAACCCGCGCAGCACCGTGTTTCGATTCACACCCAGCACCGTGGCGAGATCCTTCACAAGCGGCATCCGCTCCCCCGGGCTGATCTCGCCATCAGCAATAGCCCGCCGAACCTCACCGGCAACCTGCTCCCAAAGCGGCATCGGGTCTGTCGGATCAATGCTTGGAGATATAGACCTAATCAAAGTAGATCAATTATGTGTTTGATAACCACCGCCGTCAAGGCTCATGCAGTGGAAATCGGCAGCCCGGCATCCGAGCTGAGAGCGCCATGCCACCCAACGCCGGGTGCGCCGTGAGACCTGCTTATCCCTGAGCACGACATCTCGGCTCGGTGGGCGAAAGACGCGCATCGCGCGGACAGTGCGACGACGGTAGTCCGCCGAGTCGGCATGCCAGGATTCAGCGTGCCGATGTAACGCTGCGCTAT
>Ga0307374_10012118_pt1 | contig 12150 bp, 10 predicted proteins | sample OX3MG_FD_202532 | JGI IMG/M metagenome (GOLD analysis project Ga0307374, IMG submission 202532) | Soil microbial communities from Risofladan, Vaasa, Finland - OX-3 | ecosystem: Environmental > Terrestrial > Soil > Coastal area > Acid sulfate soil | place: Finland: Risofladan, Vaasa | collected...
ATTCGCGAGAGGTCGAGGAGGTCGTCGATGACCCGAGATATCCGGAACGCCTCGGTGTGCACCCGCTCGGCGAGTCTGCGGGAGACCTCCGGCTCGGTCTCGGCGAGGAGCGTCTCGGCGAGAAGTCCGAGCGCGCCCATCGGAGTCTTCAGCTCGTGGCTCACGTTCGCGACGAAGTCGCGACGGACCTCCTCGAGACGCCGCCGCTCGGACACGTCGTCGATGACCGCGATGACCCCGAGCGCGCGCTGGCCGTTGTCGAGGCTCATCGTGCGCACCGCGAGCGTTCTGCGCGGGGGCCCGTAGAGCTCGAGCGTGCGCTCCTCGGACGCTCCCGGCGCGGTCGTCGCGAGGAGGTCGTCGACTGCCTGGGCGGCGAGGGCGTCGCTGTGGCGGTTGCCCATGAGCGCGACGGCGCGGGCGTTGTGGAAGACCGGCTCGCCGTGCTCGTCGCAGACGATCACGGCCTGCGGAAGCGTGTCGAGGGCCCTGCGCAGACGGATCGCGTCCGCGCTCGACTCGGCAACCGCCTCCGCTGCGCGGTCCGTCGCGCGCTCCACGAAGCCGAGCGCCTCCTCCAAGTCGCGCGGGTCGTCCGGGAGGTTGTCCGCTCCGAGGCGGCTGCCGAGTGCGACGAGCCGCTGGCGGAGCGAACCCACTCCGCGCCGGCCGCCGAGGGCGTAGCCACCGGCGGCGAGGAGGATCGCGGCGACGGCGACGATCCCGACGGCGTAGGCCGGGACGCCGAGGTCCGCTAGCACGGGCATCCACTCGGCGGCATCACCCTCCAAGCATTGCAGCTCGGCCCGTCGCGCGGATCGTTCGGCATCGGGTGTGGCGCAGCTGACATCAAAGGTATTGAAATACATCGTAACTACGTCTACTCTCGGCGGCGCGCCTGCACTCGTCGTCCGGCAGGCGGGGGAGACACCTCCCCGAGCCGGACGTCCTCGTTCGCAATGCTCCACGCGCCGTGCGCGGGAGCCGAAGGAGGTGCCGGGTGCACATCGTCGCCACGACGTCCGCGGTTCGCCTGATGGCGGCCTCGACGATCTCGCTCGACCCGAGCCAGTCGTCGCTTCCAGGAAGCTCGGTCATCCAGAGCCTTGTGAACGGGCTCGGGTGGTGGGGCCTCGTCGCGTCGCTCGTCGGCCTCGTCGTCGGAGCTGCGACGTGGGCGCTCGGCGCCCACACGAACAACTATCAGCACGCGTCGACCGGGAGGCGCGCGGTGCTCGTCTCCGGCGCGGCTGCTCTCGTCATCGGTGCTGCCCCGCAGGTCCTCACGTTCCTGTTCAACGCCGGCCAGAGCGTCCACTGAGCGCGGCGATGATCGTCGCCACGCCTCTCGCGGCATCACTGTTCAGCATCGGGGCGGGTGCGGTGCGGAGCATCGTCGACACGATGCTCTCGGAGGTCACCCGCTGGGTGGCGGCGGGGGCGGGGAGCGTGCTCGAAGCGCTCGGCACCGTGCTCACCTCGACGACTACGCCGGATCTCGGGCGTGGGTTCCTCGGCGAGTACGCGACGATGTCCGCGGTCTCCGCGGCGCTCGCGCTCCCGCTGCTCCTGCTCGCGGTGGTCCGCGCAGTGGTGCAGCAGGATCTGGGAGAGCTCCTGCGGGCCGCGCTGCTGCGGCTCCCCGTCGCGCTGCTCATGGCGGGCGCGGCGGTCGGGCTCGTCTCCCTCGCGCTGCAGGCCGCCGACGCGCTGAGCGGCGCCCTGCTGGCCGTCGCCGGCCATCCCGTCGACGGGTTCATCGCATCCCTCGTGACAGGCCTCGCCGCCGCGTCGTCGGTAGCGGTCGGACCCGGCGCCGCGGTGGTCGGTGGCTTCGCAGCGCTGCTGCTCGCGCTCCTCGCGACCGCTGTCGCCTTTCTTCTCTGGGTCGAGCTCGTCGTACGGTCCGCGGCCGTCGCCGCGGCGACCCTCTTCCTTCCTCTCGCGCTCGCCGGGCTCGTCTGGCCCGCGACAGCGCACTGGGCGCGGCGACTCGCCGAGACGATCTTCGCGCTCGTGCTGTCGAAGGTCGTCGTCGCCGGCGTCCTCGCGCTCGCCGGGGTGTCGATCACCGCGGGCAACGGGGTTCCCGGCGCCGTCGAGGGTGTTGCTCTCCTTTTCCTCGCGACGTTCGCGCCGTTCACCGTGCTCCGCCTCGTGCCGATGATCGAGGGGGGCGCAATCGCCCATCTCGACGGTACGGGCCGGCGCCCTCTCGCGGCCGCAGCGCGTGCAGGCGGCTTGGTCGCGGGGATCGACACCGGGGCAGGCGGCGGCTCCATGGCCTCCGCCGCAGGAGATGTCGGAGGAGCCTCCGGCTCGGTGATCGCGGGGACTGGTCCTCGGGGCCCTGGCGGGGCTCCAGGTGGCGCTCTCGCGGTGCTCGACGACGTTCCCGGGGCGATCGTCCCCGATCTCTCGCGACAGGAGATACGAGACGATGCGGCTCGGCGCACCGCGGCCGCGGCAGCCGTCCGCGAGCGAGACGGGGAGAGCTCGTGAGCGCGTCGCAGCGGTCGCGCTACCGGTTCGGCCCGCGCGACCGCCGCGGGCTCATCGCGGGCGCGCGCACGGCCCAGGTGCTCGTGGCCAGTGCCGGGCTCACCGTTGCCGTCGTCATCGTGCGGGCGGTACGCGGCACCGCAGGCGGAACGGGCGCGTTCGTCGCCGTCGCGGCGGCGCTCGCCGGAGCGTTCTGGCCCGTTCACGGGCGGACTCTCGACGAGTGGGTGCCCGTTGCCGCCAGGTTCGCCTCTGACGCGGCGCGCGGTCGCCGGCGCGCGGTCGTCGGGCGGGGATCACCGAGCCGTGACCCTCGACCGCCCGGCCCGTTCGGGCACCTCGCCCTCTGCGAGGTCACCTCGTCCGCGATCGGCGGCGCGTTCGGCGCGGTGCGCGACTCGCGCGGTGGCGCGTGGACGGCGGTCCTCTCGCTCGGCTCCGACTCCTTCGCGCTGCTCGACGAGGACGACCGCGCCCGGCGGATCGCCGCGTGGTCCGGCGTGCTTGCCGCGGTCTCCGGCGAGTCCTCGGCGCTCCACCGGCTGCAGTGGGTCGAGCGGACGCTCCCCGACCGCGGCGAGGTACTGCGCCGCCACCTCGAGTCGCGTCGCATGGGTGCCCCGCCCGACCCCGGCACGGCGGCCGCACGCCGTTCCTACGAGGAGCTCCTCGAGGACGAAGGCACGGGCGTTCTCCGCCACGAGCTCTTCCTCGCGTGCACGGTGCGCGCCCCGCGCTCTGCGGAACGCGTCCTCGGCGAGGAGGTCGCACGGCTAGAGCGCCGGTGCCGCGACGCGGCGATCCCCGTCGACGGCGTCCTCTCGCTCGCCGGACTGTCGACTCTCGTCCGCCGGACGTTCGACGAGGTGCCGGGATCGGGACCCGCCGCGTGGCCGTGGCCATCCGCCGTCGACGCGTCGTGGTCGGCTCTGCGCACCGACGGGACGTGGCACGCCACCTACTGGATCGCCGAGTGGCCGCGCAGTGACGTGGCAAGCGATTTCCTCCTTCCCCTCCTCGTCGGCTGCCCCGAACGGCGGTCGGTCTCGGTCGTGATGGCCTCCGTCCCCCCGACACGCGCGATCCGCGCCGCGGAGCACGCGCGCACCTCGACGGCGGCGGACGCGGACCTCCGGCGCCGCCACGGCTTCGCCACCTCGGCGCGCCGGCACCGCGAGCACGAGGCCGTCGTCCGGCGGGAGGGCGAGCTCGCTGAGGGGCACGCCGCTTACCGGTTCTCGGGCTACGTCACCGTGACGGTCCCGGACCCGGCCGCGCTCGACGGCGCGTGCTCGCGCGTCGAGCAGTCCGCGGCGCTCGCCCGTGTCGAGCTCCGCAGGCTCTACGGTGCCCAGGGCGAGGCAGTCACCTTCACGCTCCCGACGGGTAGGGGGTGCGCGTGAGGATCCCCGCGCACGAGGCCACGACGGCCCAGCTCGGAGCCGTCTACCCGCTCGCCGCGAGCCGGCCGCTGCCGACGGGCGGCGTGCTCGTCGGACGCGACCTCCTCGGCGGGACGTTCGTCCACGACCCGTTCGAGCTCTACGCCGCCGGCGCGCTGACCAATCCGAACATGCTCGTCTTCGGCCAGATCGGGCGCGGGAAGAGCGCGTTCGTGAAGTCCTACCTGTTCCGCCAGGCGGCGTTCGGCCGGCGCATCGTCGTGCTCGACCCGAAGGGCGAGTACGGGCCGCTCGCGCATGCGCTCGGCGCGCCGCCGATCGCGCTCCGACCGGGCGGCCGGCTGCGGCTGAACCCCCTCGACGCCGCCTCCGCCGAGCGCGACGACCCGGGCGAGACGTCGCGCCGCCGGCTCGAGATGTGCGCGGCAGTCGCGGCCTCCGCGCTCCGCCGGGAGCTGTCCCCTCTCGAGCACGCAGGCATCGAGCTCGCGCTCGGCGAGATCGCGTCTCGCAGGCGGGACGCGACGATCCCCGACGTGGTGCACGCCCTCCTCGAGCCCGCGCCGGCGGCATCGCGGGCGCTCGGCGTCCCTCCCGCGGCGCTGCGTTCGGGGACGCTCGACCTCGCGCTCGAGCTCCGACGCCTCGTCGAGGGCGAGCTTCGCGGGATGTTCGACGGCCCGACGAGCCCCGGGATCGCGCTGCGCGGTCCGGTCGTCGTGCTCGACCTCTCCGCGGTCTACCACTCGCCCGCGCTCGGTGTCCTCGTCACCTGTGCCGCCGCTGCGGTGCAGGGAGCGGTCGAGAGCGGCGGCGATTCGAGGACGATCCTCGTCGTCGACGAGGCGTGGGCCGTGCTCGCGAACATCGGCGCGGCGCGCTATCTCCAAGCCTCCTGGAAGCTCGCTCGCGCTCGCGGGCTCGCGAACCTCGCCGTGCTCCACCGGGTGTCGGACCTCACCGCGGTCGGAGGGGCGGGGAGCGCCGTTACACGGCTCGCGGAGGGTCTCGTCGCGGACTCCGAGACGATCGTCTGCTACGCGCAGCCCGCGAGCGAGCTCGGGGCGGCCGCGGCCGTGCTCGGGCTGTCGGACGAAGAGGCGCGAGTCGTCGGCGGGCTGGGTCGCGGGGTCGCGCTGTGGAAGGTCGGCGGGCGCTCGTTCCTCGTCGAGCACCGCCTCGCCCGGGCAGAGCGCGAGCTCGTGGACACCGACGCTCGGCTTGTCGCCGGGACCGTTCCCCGCGGCGGTAACGAGTGAGCGGTCACAGCTGGTGCATCGGCGGCCTCGCGGGGGGCGACGACGCGTTGGTGGACCCGTGAGCGGGCCGCCTCAGCGCCGCGCCGCGCCGCGGCGGCGGGCCGTGGCAGCGCGCGCCGCCGAGGGCGGCGGTGCCGGTGAGGCGCTCGCGTGCCTCGCGGTGCTCGCCGTCGCGCTCGCCGCGCTGTCGATCTGGCTGACGGGGGAGGTCGCCGCGGTCGTCTCCGGCAGCGGTTGGCCCCGCGTCCCGGCGAGCCGCTGTCTCGCTCTGCTGGTCGGCGTGGTCGGCCATCCACGAGACCCCCGGGTCGCGTGGCCACACGCCGTGCGCGGCGAGATCCCGGGGCCGGCGCTGTGGTACGCCGCGCTCGCGTTCGTGTGGATTGTCGCCGCGGGCGTCGCTCTCGGGGCGCGTGCTCTCGTGCGGCGCACGTCGCGAGCCGTCCCAGGGGCGCGTCCGCGCGCCGCCGGGCGCGAGCCCGCTGGCGCGACGTGGGCGGCGCGCGCCGACGTGAGCCGGCTCGCGGTCCCGGGCCCGGGCATGGGGCGGCTCGTCCTCGGGCGCGTCGGGCGCCGGCTCGTCGCCGTCGAGCGCGGCCAGTCCCTCCTCGTCGTCGGCCCGACGCAGTCCGGCAAGACGACCGGGCTCGCGATCCCTGCCCTGCTCGAGTGGGAGGGGCCCGTGCTCGCGACGAGCGTGAAGACCGACCTCGTGCGCGAGTCGCACCGTCGCCGGCAGGCGCTCGGCGAGGTCCGCGTCTTCGACCCGACGGGTGTGTGCGATCTCGGAGGCGCGGGGTGGTCGCCGCTGGCGGCGGCGAGCACGTGGCCCGGGGCGCGCCGCACGGCGGCGGGACTGTGCGGAGTCGCTCGGGGCGCGGCGGGCGGGCTAGAGGACGGCGCGTTCTGGTACGCGACGGCCGAGAAGCTGCTCGCACCGTTGCTGTTCGCGGCGGCGACCTCGGGCGGGACGATCGCTGACGTCGTGCGGTGGGTCGACACGGGGGAGGTCGGCGACGTGCTCATCGCGCTCGAGCTCGCGGGTGTCCCCGAGGCCGTGCGTGCCGCGGAGGCGAGCTTCTCGCGCGAGGAGCGCCAGCGCAGCTCGGTGTACACGACCGCGGAGACGGTTCTCGCGGCGTACGCGGACCCCTTGGTCGCGCTCAGCTGCGAGAGGCACGATCTCGACCCGGCGCGCCTGCTCGGCGGGGGGAGCGACACCGTGTTCCTCGTCGCGCCCGCTCACGAGCAGGAACGCCTCCAGTCGGTCTTCGTCGCTATCGTGCGCAGCGTCGTCGAGGACGCGATGACGCTCTCGTCGCGCCAGGGAGCACCGCTCGACCCTCCGCTTCTCGTCGTGCTCGACGAGGCGGCGAACGTCGCGCCCCTCTCGACGCTCGACACGCTCGCGTCGACGGCCGCCTCTCACGGCATCCAGCTCGTGACCGTCTGGCAGGACCTCGCCCAGCTCGAGGCGCGCTACGGCGCACGTGCGGCGACTGTCGTGAACAACCACCGAGCGAAGCTCCTCTGCTCCGGGATTGCTGACGCGACCACGCTCGAGCAGGTGGGCAGGATCATCGGGGACGAGTCGCACGAGACCGTGTCGTCCACCGTCGACGCGTCGGGCGGATGGAGCAGGACGAGCAGCACGGTGTCGCGCCGTCTCGCGCCGGCCGAGCTGCTCCGCTGCATGGCGCCCGGTGACGCCGTGCTCGTCTACGGCAACCTGCCGCCGGTCCGGCTCGCACTGCGGCCCGTGACGACCGACCGCGATCTCCGCCGTCTCGCGTCCGGCGGACCGGGGCCGGCTGACGGGCCGGCCGGCCGGCCTGCTACTTCCGGTCCACGAGCGGCGCGAGGACTCCGGCCGCGATTGCTGCACCGACGGTCGAGGAGAGCACCAGCCAACGCGATCGCCGCGGCAGGCCCCGGAACGCGATGAGCGTCGCCACGGTGTCGCCCGTGTCGGCGAGGCCGCCCGCCTCGACCCAGCCGCGCATGCTCGACTCGTGGCGCATGGCGAGGATGGCGCCGAGCCCGAGAGCGAGGTCGCGCGCTCCTAGCGTGCGGGCGAAGAGCCGCGTGCCCGGCCGCCCTGCCTCCTCAGCACCGACCCACGGTCGAGCGGGCAGCGAGGGGGCGACGAACGCGACGACGCCGAGGACGGTGCGTGCCGCGGCGACAGCTCCGGCGGCCTGGCGGGCACGGCTCCGGTCGAGCAGCGGCGTCTGGACGGAGCCCGCGAGCATCTGCAGGGCGCAGCGCGCCACGGATCGGTCCATTCGCGCAGCGTAGCGGTCGCGCCGCTGGTCGCGGCTGTCGCGGCAGCGCGCGGTCCTCAAGGATTCACCGAGCTGTCACCGCGAGGTCACAGATCGTTCGTCGGCGGTTCAGGTCGCCTCGTTACGGTCTCGACACGTATGGAGCGAAGCGCACGAATGGGACGAAGCGACCGAGTCCGCGACCGGACCACGACCGCGATCCTCGAGGGGGGCTCGTCACCGATGTCACACTCAGCTCGGACGAGCTCGGTCACAGAGACCGCGTGGCCGTCGGTGATGGCGACAGAGGACGTCTCGATAGGGTTTGGTCCCGCGACGGTCATGGAGGACATCACCGTCGACTTTCCGGCCGGGACGGTCACCGCCCTCGTCGGGCCGTCGGGCTCGGGCAAGACCACGTTCCTGCGAAGTCTCAACCGGATGAACGACAAGGTCCGCAGCTTCTGGCTGCGCGGGCGGGTCTCTCTCGACGGCGTCGACGTCAACGGCCCGGCCATCGACCCGCTCGTGCTCCGCCGGCGGGTCGGGATGGTCTTCCAGCGACCCAACCCGTTCCCGATGTCGATCCAGGACAACATCGTCGCCGGCGTGCGGGCCCACAAGATGGCGAAGCGCGCGGCGCTCCGTGACATCGCGGAGACCCACCTCGCCGAGGTCGGCTTGTGGGCCGCGGTCGCCGACCGCCTCGACGACTCGCCGTTCCGTCTGTCCGGCGGCCAGCAGCAGCTCCTCTGCCTCGCCCGGGCACTCGCGGTGAAGCCGGACGTGCTGCTTCTCGACGAGCCGACGTCGTCGCTCGACCCACGGTCGACCGAGGCCGTCGAAGAGCTCGTCAGGAGGCTCGCGCCCGAGCTCACGGTGATCATCGTGACCCACAACCTCGAGCAGGCCCGGCGCCTCTCGGACAACACGATCTTCTTCTACGAGGGTCGTCTCGTCGAGACGGGCCCCACGGTCGATCTCTTCGAGCGACCGCAACGACCGGAGACGGCCCGCTACCTCGGCGGTGCCGTGAACCCGGGCGCTGGCCGGTAGGGGACGGCTCGGCGTCACACCACGCAAGGCCCGAGACGGACGGGCCGAGCGCGCAACTGCCCCACCCGAAAGCGCCCGCGACCGCGGGCCAGCGAAAGGAGCACCTTCCGACATGCAGATGCGCGACGAAAGTTCCCACGCGCCAGGTGCGCGACACCGACTCGTGACCCCGAGAGGGCGCGTCGCGCGCGCCGCGGCGCTCGCGCTCTCGGGCGCGCTCGCGTTCACAGGAGTCGGCGCGACGATCGCGGGCGCGTCGACGACGCGTGCCGCGGTGCCGGCGGCGAAGTCATCGACCAACGCCTACGGCGCGGTCGAGTCCCAGCTCACCACTCTCGAGAACGCCGCTCCGAGCGGCGTCAAGCTCCTCGAGACAGGCTCGACGCTCTTGTACCCCGTGATCAGCGTCTGGGCGTCGAAGTACAGCGCGGTGAACGTGACGACCGCGGGGACCGGATCGGGAACCGGCATCGCGGACGCGACGAACGGCACCGTGCAGATCGGGGCGTCCGACGCGTACCTCAGCCCGACGCAGCTCGCGAGCTCGGGTCTGCTCAACATCCCGGTCTCGATCTCGGCCCAGCAGATCGACTACAACATCCCGGGCCTCGCGAAGGGCACGCACCTGAAGCTCGACGCGACGGTGATCAACAACATCTTCGACGGCACCATCACGAAGTGGAACGACTCGGCGATCACGGCGCTCAACCCGTCGGTCAAGCTTCCGAACCTGAAGATCGTCCCGTTCCACCGCTCCGACGGCAGCGGCGACACCTTCCTGTTCTCCTCGTACCTCGCGTACCAGGACTCGTCTAGCTGGGTGCCGAAGGCAGGCGGCCCGAACACGACGATCTCGTGGCCGTCGAACCCGAACGCCCTCGCGGAGAAGGGCAACGGCGGCATGGCCGCCGGCTGCGAGGCGACGCCCGGCTGCATCGCGTACATCGGGGTGAGCTGGCTCCGCACGGTCGTCGCCCACGGCATCGGCTACGCGCAGCTCCTGAACGGCCAGGGCAACTACGTCCTGCCGACTCCCCGGAACATCGGCTACGAGGTGGCGAGCTACAAGAAGGTCCCGACGAACGCGGCCATCTCGCTGATCAACTCGCACGCGACGAAGTACGGGTACCCCATCGTGAACTTCGAGTACGCGATCGTGAACACCAAGCAGCCGAGCACCTCCACTGCCAAGGCGATCCAGGCGTTCCTCGCCTGGGGGATGGACCCGAGGAAGGGCTCGACGTCGAGCATGCTCGCGCCCTTCTTCTTCCAGGCGCTCTCTCCGACGGCGATGCAGATCTCGGTGAACCTGTTGAAGCAGGTGAAGTAGCGACGAGGGCCTGAACGACGTGGACGCCGGCCCGCCCGATCCGGGGCGGGCCGGCGCCGCGTGCCGGACCTCGTCGCGGGTGACCTCTTTCGTGCTGGAGGCGGCAGCGCGTTTCGTGCTGGAGGCGGCAGCGCGCAGGACGGACCGGTCCGCGCCGTGAGGGCGAGGGCACCCGACGACCGCTCGGCGGCCGGGCGAGGGACGCGGAGGAGACGAGACGTGAGGAGCCGGTGAGCAGCGACGAGCCCGGGGATCGGGCGCGCGACGACGCGGCACGGGACTTGCCTCGCCGGGACGATCCCGCGCTCGCCCGCACGGGGCGCGCCGCGAAGGACGGAGTGCCGGACGCGGCTAAGGCGGCGCGCCGGTCGCGGGTCGCGCGCCTGTCCGAGCGCGCCCTTCTCGGTGGTTCCGCGGTGACCGCGGCCGTCCCCCTCGCGGCGCTCGTCGCGATGCTCGTCGTGCTCGTGATCCAGGCGCTTCCTGCCATCCGCTACAACGGCTGGCACTTCCTCGTCGGCAGCGGGTGGAACCCCGGGAGCACGTACAGCCAGCCGGTCCACACGGGAGGGATCCTCCACCTCGCCGGCGCGAGCTACGGCGCGTGGCCGCTCATCCTCGGCACTCTCGAAGCCTCCGCGATTGCCGTCCTCGTCGGATTCCCGATAGCGGTCGGCGCCGCCGTCTTCATCGTCGAGAAGCTCCCCCGCGCACTCTCCGGGGTCGTCGGGCTCTTCCTCGAGATCCTTGCAGGCATCCCGAGCGTCGTGTTCGGCCTGTGGGGAGTCCTCACGTTCGGCCCGTGGCTCGCTCGCGACATCTACCCGGCGCTCACACACCTGCCGAACGTGCCGGTGCTCGACATCTTCCGGGGGAGCACCGGCTACGGCGAGGGTCTGCTCACGGCCGGTATCGTGCTCGCGGCGATGATCATCCCCCTCATCGCCGCGACGACGCGCGACCTCCTGCGCCAGGTGCCCGAGGCGACGAAGGAGGGTGCCGAGGCGCTCGGGCTGACGAGCGCCGAGGTCTTCCGCACCGTCCAGTTCCGGTGGGTGCGCACCGGGGTGCTCGGCGCGGCGATCCTCGGCCTCGGCCGGGCGCTCGGCGAGACGATCGCGGTCGCGCTCGTCACCGGGAGCGTGTTGCAGAGCGCGACGAACATCTACGGCACGACGACGACGATCGCAGCGACGATCGTGAGCCAGCTCGACTCCGCACAGACGGACCCGACAGGCCTGTACGTGCGGGTGCTCGCCGAGGCGGCGCTCGTTCTCATGGCGATCACGCTTCTGGTCAACATCGCGGCGCGCCGCATCGTGCGACGCTCGGCGCGCGGAGTCGCGCTTCCCGTCGGGGTGGGATTCTGATGGCCGGCGCGGCCGCCGCGCTGTCGCGCCCGGTCGGGCGTCGCGGTCGGGAGGACGTGTCGCTCTCGCGCCGAGCCCGGAACCTCGCGTGGTGGTCGCTCGCAGGGGTAGCGCTCGCGCTGCTCGTCGTCCCGGTCGTCTGGGTCCTCTACGGGGTGTTCCAGCAGGCCGTCCCGAACTGGCACTGGTCGATCTTCACCGAGGTGACCACCGGTGTCGGTGGCGGCCTCGCGAACGCGCTCGCGGGGACCGGCGTCCTGCTCCTCGGCGTCGGGGTCCTCGTCTCGGTCATCGGGATCGGCTGCGGCCTCTACCTCGCAGAGTTCGCGCCGACCGGGGCGCTCACGACGCTGCTCCGGAGCGCCTCGGAGATCCTCTCCGGCGTGCCCTCGATCGTCATCGGATACGTGGGCTACGTCGCGCTCGTGGTCGGTCTCCACTGGGGGTTCTCCCTGCTCGCAGCGCTCATCGTGCTCACGGTCCTCGTCATCCCGTACGTCTCGAAGGCCACCGAGATCGCGATCGGCCAGGTGCCCGTCGCGTACCGCGAAGGTGCCGAGGCCCTCGGCATGGCGCGATCGCGCGCGCTGCGCACCGTGGTCCTGCGCTCCGCGATCCCGGGCATCGCCACGGGGATCATCGTCGCCCTCGCGATCTCGGTCGGCGAGACCGCGCCGCTTCTCTACACGGCCGGCTTCTCGAACAGCTTCCCTACCGCGCAGCTCGTCCACTCGGCTGTGCCCTACCTCACCTATGCGACGTGGACGTTCTACGACGACCCCTCTGCGGCAGTGAAGGCACTCGCGTTCGACTCGATGGTGCTGCTCGTCGTGCTCGTGCTCGCGCTCATCCTCGCGTCGAGGCTCGTCGTCTGGATGAGCCAGAAGCACAGCCCCGCGCGGGCGACGGGCGGTGGCGTGCGTCGAGCGGGGCGCGGACGTGCCGGCCGGTAGAGAGCGGCGCGCG
>Ga0307374_10012119_pt1 | contig 12149 bp, 13 predicted proteins | sample OX3MG_FD_202532 | JGI IMG/M metagenome (GOLD analysis project Ga0307374, IMG submission 202532) | Soil microbial communities from Risofladan, Vaasa, Finland - OX-3 | ecosystem: Environmental > Terrestrial > Soil > Coastal area > Acid sulfate soil | place: Finland: Risofladan, Vaasa | collected...
TGGGCGCGGAGTTTCATTTCACCGGCGTGGAGATTCGTCCGGGACGCCCTGCCGTGTTTGCCACCTGCCGCGGCAAACTTGTGTTCGGGTTGCCGGGGAATCCGGTATCGACGATGGTGACGTTCGAACTGTTCGTGTTGCCCGCGATCGATTTGCTGAGCGGTGCGGCTCCGCGTTCGGTGCCGATATTTCGAGCGAAACTGGCGACGCCGGTTCACGAGAAAGGCTCTATCGTCCATTTCCTGCCCGCGCGGATCGAGTGGGAAGGCAGCGAGGCCCGCGTGACGCAATTGAACTGGCAGGGCTCCGGCGATGTCGTGGCGCTGGCGCTGGCAAACGGTTATCTGGTGGTGCGTCCCGAGCGTCCCGACATTGCTCCCGGCGAGTGGGTGGATGTTTTGCCGCGGCGTGGAGCGATATGACCGTCTGATCGCGTGATCTTCGTCGAGCGACACAGCGGTAAATCTGGGCAAAATTCGTTTCGAGAGCGAACCAGCGTATACGCGCTGCGGAATTTCGGGAGCAGAGCTTGCCGGGAGGATGGCGCGTTATCTTCGGGCCGCTGATTCCCGCGCGCATCGTGGGGTTCGGATTTCGAGCAGAACACGTAAAATACTCGCTTCCGGGTAACGCAGCGTAGAATAAGCTATGAAAAAACTGACACATTTCAGCAAGCGTGGCGAAGTGGCCATGGTGGACGTGACGTCCAAGGCGTTCACCGAGCGCACGGCGGTGGCGCGCGGGTTCGTGCGCATGTCGCCGGCGGTGCTGCGCGCGCTTCGCCAGCAGAAGTTGCCGAAGGGGAACCCTCTGGAAATCGCGCGCATTGCCGGAATCTCGGCCGTGAAGCGCACCGCGGAGTGGATACCTCTTTGTCATCCGCTGCCCCTGACGCACATTGATGTGACTGCGCGGCTATGCAAAAATGGCGTAGAGCTGATGTCGCGCGTTACGGCCACGGCGCAGACGGGCGTGGAAATGGAAGCCCTGGTGGGGGTGTCGGCGGCGGCGCTGACCGTCTATGACATGTGCAAGGCCGTGGATAAGGGCATGGAAATCACCGACATCGTCCTGTTGGAAAAGGTTGGCGGCAAGAGCGGACATTATTTGCGCCGCAAGAAATAGCGGCTTTCGATGAAAACTTCCTCCCATGACGTACAGGTGCTGATCGTCGATGACAATCCTCTCATCCGCGACCTGATGTGCCGCGGGATGGAACCCCATTGCACCGTGATTCCCGCAACCGACGGCGCCGATGCACTGCTCAAGTCCATTGACAATCCTCCCGACCTGATCATCTCCGATTTCCGGATGCCCGGCCTGGATGGGCGGCAACTGTTTGAAAAATTGCGCGGGCGCGAAAATACGCGGGGCATCCCGTTTGTGTTTGTGGCGAGCCGCGGCGACATCGAAGAAAAGCTGCGCCCTTCGGTGGGCGGCGTGGTCGAGGATTTTATCTCCAAACCGTTTTTCATCGCCGACCTTGTGCGGCAGACGAAAAAAATAGTCGATCGCCTGCTCCTGGAAAAAATGCAGAAACACGCATCGCGGCCCGGCGTGATTCAGGGGCGCCTGGAAGAAATGAGCGTAACCGAGCTGATGCAGTCGCTGGAAATGGGGCAGAAATCCTGCCGGTTGACGCTGCTCCGCTCCGGGGAACAGGCGGAATTGTATTTCACGGCCGGGCAATGCAAGCACGCTCATCTGGGTTCGGAGGAAGGCGACAACGTCGTCTATCAGGCCATCCTTTGGGCCGATGGCGAATTTGAAATTGATTTCAGCGCAAACTCGGACCGTGAAACCACCACGCATTCCACCACCGGCCTGCTCATGGAAGCGATGAGACTGATGGACGAATCCAACCAGAGCGTGGGGAGCTAGCGCCCATGCGCGTTGCCATTGTCACCATCAGCGATTCGGCGGCGGGAGGGATTCGCGCGGATGCTTCCGGGCCCGCCGTGCGCGAACGTTGCCGCGCGCTCTGCTGGGAGGTCATTTCCGAAGCGATTTTGCCGGACGAGCCCGCAGCCATTCACGAAGAACTTGTATCCCTGGCGGATGCGGGATCGGCGGAACTCATCCTGACCACAGGCGGCACGGGCATAGGCCCAAGGGACTCCACTCCCGAAGCCACCGCGCAAGCGTGCCAGAAACTGCTTCCCGGAATCCCTGAAATGATGCGCGAGTATGGCCGGAAAAAAACGCCGCGAGCGGCGCTTTCGCGCGGCGTGGCCGGAGTTCGAGGCCGGGCGCTCATCGTCAATTTGCCGGGGAGCCCGCGCGGGGCGGTGGAATCGCTCGACGCCGTGGCGGAACTTCTGCCGCACGCGCTCGACGTGCTACGCGGCGCGCGCCACGATTAGACGGTATTTATTCCCATTTCCAAATGGACAAAGGACGGTTGACGGACGGCGGATCGTCGTCAACAATGCCAACACTATGAAAACGACACGTGCAGGCAAGCTTTCCAATAAACGGCTGGCGGTGCTGGGAGCCGGGAAGATGGGCGGAATTCTGCTGCGCGCATTTCTCGAGCAGAAACTGGTCCAGCCGAAACGCGTTTACGCCACGGTGCGGCACGCGGAGAAAGCGCGCGCGCTTGCCAGGCAACTCGGCATCGCGGCGTCCACCGATAATCGCGCGGCCGTGCGCGACGCGGACATCGTGCTGCTGGCCGTGAAACCCCAGGCCGTGCGCGAGGTGCTCGCGGAAATCAAGCCCGAGATGAAAAAGGGAAAGCTGATCGTTTCCGTCGTGGCTTCGGTCTCCACGCAGCTTATCGAAAAGCAATTGGGCCTGGACGCTCCCGTAATACGCGCCATGCCCAATACGCCCTGCGCCATTGGTTGCGGGATGACGGGCCTCGCGAAGGGAGTGCACGCCTCCAGGGAGCATCTGGAAATTGCGCAGGCCCTATTCGAAGCCGTGGGGCGCGTCGTGGTGGTGGACGAAAAACAGATCGACGCCGTGACCGGACTATCGGCCAGCGGAACCGCATTCATCTACATTCTTCTGGAATCGCTTGCCGAGGGCGGGGTGAAGGTGGGACTGCCTCGCGATGTTTCCACGCTGCTGGCGGCGCAGACGATGATGGGCGCGGCCCGCATGGTCCTGGAAACCGGAAACCATCCCGCGCTGCTGAAGGACGCGGTCACCACTCCCGCAGGCTCCACGATGGACGGCATCTTGGAACTGGAGGATGGCAAAGTGCGTGTGACGCTGATCAAGGCCGTGATGAAGGCCACGCAGCGCGCAAAAGAACTGATACTGGATTCCTAGCGGATTTCTAGTGGAGTCCCGGAGGATTTCTCCAGGACTCCCTAAAGGATTTCAGGCGAATCCGAGCCGAGGCTTTCCGGCCGGCTAGCAAAGGCTAGGAGAGGAAGAACGAAAACCACCGGCCCAGGCCGACGACGCTAAACCAGATCAGGATCGAAAAGCATCCATACACTCTGGCGCCCAGCGGTGCAACGCGGGCTTCGTTCCATTCATCCACGCTCTTGTACATTACCGTGTGGAAGATCAGGGCATTCACGCCAGCCAGCACAATCATAATCATCTTCAGCCAGAACAGCAGATTCAGCGCAGCACGCGTCGCCTCCGCCGCATACATCAGCGATCCGCTGATCAACTGAACTGTGAAACCCGCCCACACCCAGGGTAGGATCCAGCGCGCCAGTTTTTTGACCGGCTCATCCCGCATCGGGCCCACGCCGAAAAGGCGCAGATCAAGCAAAAATGCGGAGGAAAGCAAAAGAACGATGCCGAAAATATGCAACGTCTCCACAATCGGGAACGCATAGAGCGAGTCCCGCATATAAACGCCCAATTGTGATTGGTTCACCCACTGACTCAAATGAAAAACCCATGCTGGCAGCCATACAGGCATCCCAATACCCCTTATTCAAAATTCAAAATTTGGCAAAGAAAAAGCTGCACCATAATAACCGAATTTGCTCCGGCGATTGAAAAAAATCGATGGTGACTCCGCCTGGCTCTGAACAAAGCAGATTCCAAACGGAACCGCACCAAATTTTCCCCTGGCTCCTCATGTTTTTATTGAGGCAGCCGGACCGATAATTCGATCATGGAGGATACATCCCCTTAAGGCAAACGTCACGAAGTTTTCTTGTCTTAGCTCCTTACTGCTGTCACGAAATTTTCTGGTCGAGTGGGGGGGGGGACTGGGGGTATAGCCGGGCGGCCAACGGCCTTTTGTCTGCCCAAGAACGGCAGGGCACGGCCAAACGCTCCTTTGCCGGGGTTGCACGTTGGGGGGGATGTTGCAGAGGGTGTTCGTTCCCTCCCTAGGCCTCCATTGTCCGTGCTGGTTGCCACTGGAATCCTGTGTTAGGATTTTCGCGAAACCCGTATGCCGAGCCATTACATTCCGATATTGATCTTTGGCGTGCTTGCGGCCGCCTTTCCGGTGGCAACCCTTGTGATCTTCCGGCGGATTCGCCCGGCGCCTGCGGCAGTTGGAGCGAAATTAAAGCCCTATGAATGCGGTGTGGAAGCCGAGGGCGATACGCGCGGCCGCTATTCGGTCCGGTTCTACATCGTGACGATTCTTTTTGTGATTTTCGAGGTGGAAACCACGTTTCTTTTTCCCTGGGCGGTATTGTTTTCCACTCGGGAGGCGGGCTATCGTTTGGGGCCGGCCTACGCTCTGGCGATCATGTTTGTGTTTCTGGGGATCCTGATCGTCGGGTATGTGTGGCTGCTCCGCAAGGGCGCACTCGAATGGGTGTGAGAGGCGCGCTGGTTTCTTCGTGACGCGTACGGACTCGATTTGCACCCGGAATGTCCCGGCTTCGCAGTGACCCGGCCCACATTGGACGAAAGGCATGCGGAGGCTTGCGATAGAGGAATTTGACTCTATTTTCCGCCGTGTGCTAAAAGCAGGAAACTGATTATGGCTGCGCGCTCCAGACGCGGCCTGCTCGACTCCTAATTCATGGGAAACGACCCGGAACACAAGCCGCCCTCCGCCGGTTCACCGTATGAGCCTTCCGCGGATAAACCGCCCGGCTCAGTCGAAAAAACCGCGCCTAAATCCGATGTAACTCCTATTCCTTCAGCAGTATACCCTCCAGAAGCCGCGGCAGCGTCCCGGCTGGCTGCACCTGTCCGGGAAGGCCCTGTTCCTCTCGATAACGACACGGTAAAGCGGTACAGGGAAAAATTTGGTCCGGCGATTCTGCAAGCATGGATGGACCGCAAGCAGGCCATTCTGGTGGTTGCGCGGGAACAGTTGGCGGAAATCTGCAGGCACAGCCGCGACGAAGAGAAATTCGATTTGCTGAGCAATCTTACGGCGCTCGACTGGCCCAGGCGCGAGAAGCGTTTCGACGTGGTTCTGGAACTGTACTCGTTCGAAAAGAACGAGCGGCTGCGCCTGAAGGCCAGCGCCGCGGCCGACGAACGCGTTCCCAGCGTGCAGGGAATCTGGACTGCGGCGAATTGGATGGAGCGCGAAGTCTACGACATGTTCGGAATAGTGTTTGAAGGCCACCCGGACTTAAAGCGGATTCTGCTGCCGGAAGAATGGCAGGGACACCCGCTGCGCAAGGATTACGGCATCCTGGCGCAGGACATGGCCTGGGTGCGGGAAAACCTGGGGATCGAGAGTGGACAATAGCGAATGGCGGACAAACGTAATCCGTTTGCCACTGGTGCCGAGTCAACCGTGCTCGGAGCGGACGAAATCGTCCTGAACATGGGGCCGCAGCACCCGTCGACGCACGGGGTTCTGCGCGTGAAACTTCGCCTGGACGGCGAAAAGGTGATCGGATCGGAGTGCGTGATCGGCTACCTGCACCGGGGCGTCGAGAAGATTGCCGAACATCGCACCTACCAGCAATTCGCGCCGTACGTGGACCGCATGGACTACGTCGCGGCGGTATCCAACGGCCTGGGCTACTGCGAAACCGTCGAAAAGCTGCTGGGCGTGGAAGCGCCGCTGCGCGCACGCGTGATTCGCGTGATTCTCACCGAGTTGCAGCGCATCGCCAGCCACCTGTTCTGGCTGGGCACGCACGCGCTGGATATCGGAGCGCTCACGCCGCTGTTCTATTGCCTGCGCGAGCGGGAAGAAATTTTAAAAATCTTTGAGAAATATTGCGGGGCGCGGCTGACCACGCACGCCTTTCGCATCGGCGGCCTGCAATACGAGGCCTACGACGAATTCGAAAAAGAGGTCGAACGATTCTGCAAGTCGTTTGACAAGCGCGTGGACGAATACGAATCCCTGCTCACGCAGAACCGCATCTGGATGGGCCGCACCAAAGGGATCGGCGTCCTGACCGCTAAAGAAGCCATCGATTATGGCGCCACCGGGCCCGTGCTTCGCGCCAGCGGCGTTCCGTGGGACATTCGCAAGGCCATGCCCTATGCCGCCTACGACCTGTACAAATTCGAAATTCCCACAGGACAAAATGGCGACACCTATGACCGCTACCTCGTGCGGCTGGAAGAAATGCGGCAGTCGCGCCTGATTTGCCTACAGGCCATCGAAAACATTCCTGCCGGGCGAATTATGGCCAGGGTCGGAAAAATTTTGAGGCCGCCGCCCGGAGAGGTGTATCACTCGATCGAATCGCCCAAGGGCGAACTCGGGTATTACATCGTGAGCGACGGCACCGTCCAGCCGTACCGCGTGCGGATTCGCCCGCCGTCGCTGATCAATCTGGGTGCTTTTGAGAAGATGATTCGCGGCCATCTGTTGGCGGACGTTGTGGCCATTATCGGAACGCTGGATATTGTCCTGGGAGAGGTCGACCGGTAACGCCGTGCATGCACTGTTCCAATTCGTTGCCTTCATGTGGGCGCCGCTGGTGTGCGTGGTGGTGATCCTGGCGGCCCTGCCCGTGGTTGCCGGGTACATCATTCTGATGGAACGCAAGATCATGGCGGACATGCAGGCGCGGCTGGGACCGATGCGCGTGGGGCCGCACGGCCTGCTGCAGCCCATTGCCGATACGGTAAAGCTTCTGCTGAAGGAAGACATCATCCCCGAGGAGGCCGACAAGGCCGTCTTCTGGATTGCCCCGGTAATTTCGGTGGCGGCGGCAATGCTGGCGATGGCGGCGCTGGCCATCGGACCGTGGTTTCAGGTTGCCGACCTGAATGTTGGATTGCTGTTCATCTTCGGAATCAGCGCGTTGGGAATTTTCGGCATTGTGCTGGGAGGCTGGTCCTCGCACAGCCATTATTCGCTGCTCGGGGCGCTGCGCAGCGCCGCGCAACTGGTGAGCTACGAAACCGCGGCCGGGATGGCGATAGTGGGCGGGTTGCTGCTGGCTGGAACGCTTTCGACGCGTGAAATTATTCAGGCCCAGAGCGATTATGGCGTGTGGTTTGTCTTTGCCGCGCCTGTGGGATTTTTTATTTACGTGGTGGCGTCCATTGCGGAAACCAATCGCGCGCCGTTTGACCTGCCGGAAGCGGGTTCGGAACTGGTCGCGGGCTACATGACCGAATACAGCGGATTTCGCTGGGCGCTGTACTTCCTGGCCGAGTATACGAACATGATTGTCGTGGCGTCGATCGCGACGACGCTGTTTCTGGGTGGCTGGCTGCGGCCGTTTGCCGGCACGCCGGCATTCCATTTCCTGGATTACGCGCCGCCGCTGGTGATGCTTGGCATCAGCGGCTATTGCGTGTATCGCACGCCGAAGCAGCCGATGAGGATGCAGCAGGGGTTCATGGCCGGGGTGGGGCTGCTCATGCTCCTGTTTGCGGGGATTCTTGCCGCGCCGCTATTTCCGGGCGTGGCTGCCATGTTTCCCGGCTGGAAGGCCGGGATGTACGGGGCATTCTGGTTTCTGCTCAAGGTCGGGCTGTATATTTATTTTTTCATGTGGCTGCGATTCACGTTTCCGCGCTACCGGTTTGACCAGTTGATGCGCCTGGGGTGGCAGTTCCTGATCCCGCTGTCGATTGTGAACGTAATGGGCATCGGCCTGGCGCTGGCGCTGCACCGGCAATGGGGATGGAGCCACTGGACGGCGTTTCCGCTGACGACGATTCTGACACTGGCGGTGGCCGGCTGGCTGGGCCGGGCAGGCGGGAAAACGGATAAAGAGCGCGCATTTGTTGGGGAAACATAGGACTGGCGAAGCTACGGCAGTCATCGCCGCGGAGCACGACGGAAAAAGATGCTCGATCAGGTCACATTTTATTTCTTTGCCACTCTGGCGCTGGTTTCGGCGGTTCTGGTGGTGACGCGCCGCAACGTGGTGCACAGCGCGATTTTTCTGATCACGGCGCTGCTGGCGACCGCCGGCATCTTTTTACAGCTGCACGCGGAATTTCTGTTCATCGTACAGGTGATTCTGTACGCGGGCGGGATCATGGTGCTGTTCCTGTTTGTCCTCATGCTGGTCAACGTGGATGCATCGATGCACCGGCCGCAGTTCAACCGGCAATGGGGTCTGGGACTGCTGCTGGCGCTGGCGCTGGGCGCCGAATTGACGCTGGCCATTGCGGCGGGGCGTTCCGGGCTGCCGCTGGGGGATCCGGCCTCGGCAAAAATGCTCGAGCCGAGCACGCAGGTTGTGGGCAAGGTTCTGTTCGGCGAGTACGTTGTGCCGTTTGAAATGGCTTCGATCCTGCTGCTGGTGGCGATGATTGGCGCGGTGGTGATGGCGAAGAAGAAAGTTTGAGGGTGCGGGCGCTTTTGCGCATGCGGGAGCAAATATGATTCCGACGAGCCACTACCTGTTTCTGAGCTTGGGAATGTTCACGATCGGCGTGATCGGCGTCGTGACGCGGCGCAACGTTCTGCTCATTCTGATGTCGATCGAATTGATGCTGAACGCCGTGAACATCAATCTGGTGGCGTTTTCCCGGCTGGCCGGGTCGGCGGAAGGGCATGTCTTTGCGATTTTCATCATGGCGGATGCGGCGGCGGAAGCCGCCGTGGGACTGGGCATCCTCATTGCGTTTTTCAGGAATCGAGAAACGTTGCTGGGCGATGAAATGGATTTGCTGAAGTGGTAGCGGTGCGCATGGATTCTTCCGGAGCATGATGCCGACTGAATATTTTCTGGCGCATATGTGGCTGATCCCGCTGTTTCCCCTGGCGGGCGCGGTGCTGATGTTTTTTCTCGGCCGCCGCTTGTCCCGCGCAGCCGTATATGCGATTTGCGTGGGCAGCATGTTCGTGTCCACGTGTTATGCGTTTGGAGCTATCTGGCAATTGATGGCGCGGCCCTCGGCCGCACGGCTGGTGAACTTCAACCTGTTTACATGGATTCCCGCCGGCATGATTCGCACGCATGCAGGCGGGATGATGAATTTCAGCGTGCCGTGGGGCGTCCGGATGGACCCGCTCACCGCTTTGATGCTGGCGGTTCCCACCGCCTTCGGCTTTCTGGCCCACGTGTATTCGGCAAGGGCGAAAGCGCGGGTAGGCGGGGACTACCGCTTTTTCGGTTATCTGAACCTGTTCATGTTTTCGACGTTCACGCTAGTGCTCGCCAATAATCTGTTGTTGCTGTTTGTGGGGTGGGTAGGCGTGGGGCTTTGCAGCTACCTGCTGGTCGGATTTCATGACGTGCGCAAGGCGGCGGCTGCGGGAAATCAGGCGTTCCCGGTGAATCGCATGGGCGTCGACAGCGGTGGGTGGCTGGTGCGCATGGTGTCGCGCCCATTGATGGCGGTGGACTCCGGGGTCGTGGATGGATTGGTGAATCTGGTGGCGGGGATTGCGCACGTTTTGAGTTTTCCGGTGCGCATGCTGCAAACCGGACGCATTTCCCGGTATGCGCTTTTCATGCTGATCGGCGTGGTGATCTTCCTGGGATATTTTTTGCATGCCGCGGGGCTTCCGCTGACAAATCGTTTGCCGTAAGGGAACGGGTTGCGTGTTTGCGGGAAATTTGTAGCGCCGTCCTTCAGGGCGGCATTTTGGACTCTAGCAGATGCCCGCCTGAAGGCGGGCGCTGCACGGGCCCGGAGCGGGTTTTCACAGAGAGGCTTCCGGCCTGACACGTACGGCTGAGAACAGTGGGGCGATCGAAACCCACTAAAGCCGCGCAAAGTGATTGAGCGAGGTTGCCGGCAAGGCATTGGTGAAGGCGAGGCGGGTGGATGGAATTTTACAATACTCATATCCTGTCGGTGATTCTGTTCACACCGCTGGTGGGGGCGTTGTTGCTGCTGTCTGTTCCGCGCGACAGCGAAAACGCGCATCGCGTCATCGGGAATCTGTTCGGTTTGCTGGGGCTGATCGTATCGCTGCCGCTGCTCTGGCGGTTTAGCCTGAGCCCGACCGCGCTTCGCTTTCAATTTCCTGAAAATTACAGCTGGATTCCCTCGTTTGGCGCGAACTACAGGCTCGGAATCGACGGCATCAGCCTGCTTCTGGTGATGCTGACGACGCTGCTGGGCGCGATTTCCATCCTTTCTTCCTGGGGCGCAATCAAGGCGCGAAAAAAGGAATATTACATCGCCTTTCTTCTGCTGCAGACGGGACTGCTGGGCGTTTTCCTGTCGCTGGATTTTTTTCTGTTCTATATGTTCTGGGAAATGCTGCTGGTGCCGATGTATCTGCTGATCGGCGTGTGGGGCGGCGACCGCCGGCAGTATGCCGCGATCAAATTTATCCTGTACACGCTGGCGGGCTCGGTGATCATGCTGCTGGGAATTCTGACGCTGTATTTCAAGGCGGGCGCCTCCACGTTTGACATACCCGCGCTGCTGGCCATCGCCTCGAAATTCGACACGCGCACGCAGGTGCTGTTGTTCTGGGCGTTTTTCTTTGCCTTTGCCATCAAAGTGCCCATGTTCCCGTTTCACACCTGGCTGCCGGACGCGCTGGCCGAGGCGCCCACGGCCTGCTCGGTGATCCTGGCGGGCGTGCTGTTGAAGACGGGCACGTACGGACTCATGCGCTTCTCGCTGCCGCTGCTGCCGCAGGACGCGGCGGCGCGGCACAAAATCATCACCCTGCTGATGGTTCTTTCGGTGATTGGCATCGTCTATGGCGGGCTGGTCTGCCTTAGGCAGAAAGACATGAACAAGCTGATCGCGTACAGCTCGGTCAGCCAGCTGGGTTTCTGCACGCTGGGGATTTTCGCGCTCACCCCGCAAGGGCTTTCCGGCAGCGTGATCCAGCAGATCAATCACGGAATTTCCACGGGAGCGCTTTTTCTGCTCGTCGGGATTCTGTACGAGCGCCGGCAGACGCGCATGATTTCGGAATTCGGCGGGCTTTCGACGCCCATGCCCAATTTTGCGGCGATTTACATGATCGCGACGTTGAGCGCTCTGGGCCTGCCGCTGCTGAATGGATTCATCGGCGACTTCACGATCCTGCGCGGCGTATTGGAAGTCAGCGCCGGGTATGCGGCCTGGGCGCTGCTGGGCATCGTTCTGGGCGCGGCGTACCTGCTGTGGCTCTACCGCCGCGTGATGTTCGGGCCGGTCACCAATCCCGCAAACGAGCACCTGGCGGACTTGAACACGCGCGAATACGCGACGCTGATTCCGCTGGTCATTCTGATGTTCTGGATCGGCATTTATCCGAAGCCGATTTTCCGCGTGCTCGACCGCCCGGTGCGGCAAATCGTCGAGCGGGTGAGTCCGGGATATTTCGGCGCCTCAGGCGCGGGCGCGCCCGCCGGGAATGCCGTCCCAGATGCCGCGCCGGGGGACGCCATGCCGGGCATGACACAGCCGCAGGACGCGGTGCCAGGCGACGGTCAGGGAACGCGGCGTGCGAATCCTGGAGAAACCGGGGAATAACAGGCGAAGCGATGAGCGATATTATCAGTTTGTTTGAGTCCTTCATGCAGCAAGGCGGCGGCGGGCTGCTGCTGCCGGAGATGATGCTCGTCCTGTTTGCGATTGGCATCCTGCTCACCGACTATCTGCTGGAGCCCCGCGACAAATATTTCAACGCCCTGATGGCCATGCTCGGCGTGATCTTCAGCGCCATCTGCCTGTGGCAATTGCGGGGCGTTGCCGAGCGCGGGGTGCTGGGATTCAGCAATTCGATTCTGGTGGACCCGTTCTTTCTGTTTTTTGGTTTTATTTTGCTCGTGGCCACGGCGCTGGTGATCCTGCTTTCGGCCCGTTATCTGAAAATCGAAGACGAAAATCACGGCGAATATTACGCCCTGCTGCTGTTCGCCGCCGTGGGC
>Ga0307374_10012122_pt1 | contig 12143 bp, 17 predicted proteins | sample OX3MG_FD_202532 | JGI IMG/M metagenome (GOLD analysis project Ga0307374, IMG submission 202532) | Soil microbial communities from Risofladan, Vaasa, Finland - OX-3 | ecosystem: Environmental > Terrestrial > Soil > Coastal area > Acid sulfate soil | place: Finland: Risofladan, Vaasa | collected...
TTCGCCGCGACCAGGCCCGCCACGGTGGTGTGGTAGCGGGACGCGATCGTGCTGAGCGCATCACCGGCCGCAACCCTGATCGTGCCCGATGATGGCGCGTAGGTCGCCGTTGTCGACCCCATTCCCGGCAGGCGGAGGAGTTGGCCGGCCACGACGAGGTTCGGATCGGCGATCCGGTTCGCCGCGACCAGCCCCGCCACGGTGGTGTGGTAGCGGGACGCGATCGTGCTGAGCGCATCACCGGCCGCAACCCTGATCGTGCCCGATGATGGCGGGCTGGCAGCGGCAACTGCCACGGGCCCACCGGCGATCGCAAGTCCGGACGCGGCTCCGGCGATTGCCCAGCGGGTTCTCCGAGGTAACGGCTTCACGGGTGACTCCCTCTTTCCGAACAGTGGTTAGAGCGTGTGCCCCACGTGCCGAACACGCACACGAGAACCGAGGTGCTGACGCGTCCGGTGTGATGCATCCGAAGGAAAATCGCGTGTATATGACATCGGCATATGGACACGTGCCCATGACCGCCGCGTCATCCTTCCGGGACGACCTCGACGCGACTGCACCGACACCGCCGTCGCGAACGGCGCGGCACCGTGCCCGAATCGGACGACGTCGGCGGCGGTGCGCCCCCTCGCCCGCAGCGGCGATCCGGCGTCCGCGGCGTGCCGTCCGATCCGTGGTGAGCCCGCTCAGTCCTCGGCCGCCGTGGAGCTCATGCCAACGAGTCGCCCGGCACGCCATCATCGCAGCGCGACAGACAATGGCGGTATCGTAGGTCTTCGCCAGCAGTGCGCGGGAGAGCAGAGGTGTCGTCGATTCGTCCGACGCAAAGGGGCAGGTCCCTCCAACGGAATGCCAAACGAACCGCATACGATTCCGCCCCGTTGGGCCGTGGGACACACACCGTGGCTGTCATGTCGCCTCCCGCCGTACGTGTCGGCGTCGGTCGGTGGACCTCACGCCAGCACCCCACACGCAGTGCAGCCTAAAGTTCCCGATGAGCTCAACGGATTCGGAAGGAGCGGACGTGTCGCAACGCCAGCAGACCTTCGTCATCGTCGGTGCCGGGCTTGCCGGCGCGAAGGCGGCTGAGGCGCTTCGCGCGAAGGGCTTTGAGGGACGCGTCGTGCTCTACGGCGACGAACGCGAGCGCCCGTACGACCGTCCTCCGCTATCGAAGGAGTTTCTGCAAGGCACCACGTCCCGAGACAACGTCTTCATTCACCCACGCGACTGGTATTCCGAAAATGATGTCGAGCTGCGGCTCGACACGGGAATCGAGCGCGTGGACCGTTCGACGCACGAGGTGGTTGCCGTCGACGGCTCGCGGATCATCTACGACAAGCTCCTGCTCGCCACGGGCTCCTCGCCGCGGCGGCTCTCGGTCCCCGGAAGCGACCTCGACGGCGTGCTCTACTTGCGCCAACTCGCCGATGCCGAGGCATTGAAAGTCGCCCTCGCAGCGGCAGCTCGCGTCGCGATCGTGGGTGCGGGCTGGATAGGACTCGAAACGGCCGCGGCCGCCCGTGCGACCGGTGTCGAGGTGACGGTGCTTGAAGTGGCCCGACTCCCGCTTATCGGGGCGCTCGGACCCGAACTCGCAGCCGCCTACGCCGATCTTCACGTGGCCCATGGCGTCGATCTTCGGCTCGGCGTCCACGTTGAGGAGATCATCGGCAGCGAGGGCAAGTCCGCCGGCGTCCGGTTGGTCGACGGGACGGTGATCGACGCCGATGTGGTCATCGTCGGCGTGGGCATAACGCCGAACACCAGCCTTGCTGAGGACGCGAGCCTGACGGTTGCCAATGGCGTGGTCGTTGACCAGTACCTGACGACGAGCGACCCGGACATCTTCGCGGCCGGCGACGTCGCAAGCGTGTATTACCCGCATCTGGACGCACATCTGCGACTTGAGCACTGGGCGGCAGCGCTCAACCAAGGCCCCGCCGCGGCCGCCAACATGCTCGGACACGTGACCGCCTACGACCGCGTCCCCTATTTCTACTCGGATCAGTACGACTGGGGCATGGAGTACTCCGGCTACGTGCCGGGCGGAAAAGCCGACGACGTCGTAATCCGGGGCGACCTCGGTACGGGAACGTTCATCGCGTTTTGGATGATCGACGGGCGAGTCAAGGCCGGCATGAACGTCAACATTTGGGACGTGACCGATGCCATCCAAGCCTTGGTGCGCTCGGATCGCGCGATCGATGTACGCGCGCTTGAGGATCCGGACCTGCCGCTGGAGTCAGTCGTTCCGAACGAATAGCCGATCGACGTCCGGCGATCGACGATCCCGGTGGCACGGGCGCTGACTGATTGCGCGGCCCACCGCGCCCCAACGGGCCAACGCCCCGACACATCCACCTCCTGCCTGCCGGCGGACGCCCCTCAGACAGCCGGGCTGGCCCATAGTTCGCACCGACGGCGTGCCACCGATTCAGCAGCGGACGTACGTGCGCGAGCGCGTGTCCCTCGTCCTGGATGGACTAGGTACTCCAGGTCACGACGCCCCGGCGTCCGGTCTGCTTGTCCTTGAGCACGACGACAGCAACCGCACCGACGATGAATGTCAACGCCATCGAAACGAGGAAGCCGAGGCCGATGCTGTATCCCTTGCGCTGTCCCCAAGCGCCGACGAGTAGGGCCCCGACGACGTAGGCGATAAACGAGACAGACTCTGCGGAAGGACCCATGCGGCTGACTCTATAGGGCGGCTGGGTCGGACGTTGTCGCCGCGACCGTCGTGAGCCACGGTGACGCGTCGCTCATCGGGAACGGCCACGCACCGTTCCCGGCCCGTCGCCGCACACCCAGATAGCGTCCACGTACTGCTGTCGCCACCGAGCGGACGCCGTTCACTCCCCGGCGGGGAAGCTGTAGCTGCTCGCAATCTGCGGTTTCGCCGACGCCGGCCCGAACCAGAGCGCGATCTCTTGGTGGGGTCGCAAGACGATGCTCGCCGGGTCGCCCGTGACGGGAGCCCCATTGACGTAGGCGCGCAGCACGTTGCCGTTGCCCGACATAAGTCCGCCAACCTGGCCGGTCGTGAGTCGGACGCCCCATTCGGTGATCACCTGGCCCAGCGAATAGGGAGCATTCGTCTGCGACTCGACGTGGATGACGCCCGACGCATCATGGGTGTGGAGCGAGGTGATCCCAGTTGCCTGACCGTTTTGGATCACGAACCCGATGCCGGCCGGAACTGCGATCACTTGGCCCTGGTCGATGATATCGAGGTGGGCGTGGTAGTGCACGTTGAGCGTCTCGGACCCCTGCACCGTGAGTCCCGCCGCCGCGATGTACGGGCGGGCGTCGACAGGAAGCGGCCACGGTGGTTGAGCCGTCGAGAGCGCGGCGGCCGCCGCGGTCCCAGCGCTCGTGGCGGATCCCGCGGTGGTGGCCCCCGTCGACGAGGCGGCTGACCCGCCGCATGCGGCCACCGACATCATAAGGCACATCGCTGACGCCAGTTGGATGCCTCGGCGCATCGCTCACCCCATTTCGCGTCGGACCGGGTCGGTGTTCACGGACGCTACCGGAAGCGCGCCGGGTCGAAGCGGACCCGCTGGCCGGCAAGCGGGTTAGGCGCCGGTCTTGTGCTCGGTCAGAGCGGCGACACGCGCTCGGTACTCATCGGGGTCGATCTCCCCACGCGCCAGACGCTCCGCAAGGATCTGCTCGGGCGTTGCGCGTGCGGAGTGCGCCTCCCCACCGCCAAACCGCCGTGATCCGCCCACGAGGAGCCACACGACAGCAATTACGACCATGATGAGCAACACCATCATCACGAGCATGGCGATCCACCCGCCGCCCCAGCCGTGGTCCATTTGGTCGTGATAGCCATACGGCATGTCTCGCCCCTCCGGTGATCGATCCCAATTCGAGGTATCTCCCGATCACCCAGTGTCCTCCGGTTGCGCACGGCGCGTATCCGGTGCATGCCGTGCGCAGACCCCGGCCAAGTACCTAGCGATCCGCCGAGTTCAGGCGGCGGCGGGCCACACCCGACCCGAACGTGGCTTAGATGGTGAGAGGTCGTCGCTCACTAGGAGTCGTGCGCATCGAATCGCCGACCACAATGTCAGCGCTGCGGGCTGAGGCCTCAGGTTGAACGGTCTGCGGTCGTCGTCCGGACCGTCATCTGCGCAGAATGCACAAAGGATCCCCACGGGGCCGAACAACGGCGCAACCATGAGGATCCTGAGAGTGGGCGCTACTGGGCTCGAAACAGCGAGGACGATGATCCACTAGGAGCCACCGAAGGCGACTTTGTGGGCCTTTTGCAGGCATTAGTCAGGTCGCCGTCCGCTGCGTCTAAGGGGTCCGTATCGACCCTATTTGACTCTGTGGATGGACAGATTCGGGACAACGACGTGCTCCAAGACGTCCCGAACGCCCAAGCGGTTGCCCATCTTCTGCGGCTGATTGCGGACCTCCTCGAGCGCGGGCGTCTCCCGTGAGCATGCGTAGCGGGCACGTTTGGCGTCCGGACTGGTCCGACTCATGAGTCGCGTTGGACTCGAGGTCGAACCCTCGGACCGCGCGCGTCGGACTGGACGGACGGACTTCGCGTCCGCCTTGCGCGGGCGCGAGGCCGGCCGGCCGAACGACGCGGACGGCCCCGAAGGGGCCGCCCTTGACGTCTATACGAACAAGTCAGGGACAGGGTGTCCGAATCCGCGTCGTGGGTTTCGCTTTCGACACCCAAACGGCACCTCGTCACCGATGCCGTGCCGGCTGAATTCGTGTCTGCACTGCTACCGGATGAAGTCGTTCGAGCGAGCCCAGATGGTGTATCTCGATGCGTTGGTCGAAGCGCCGACCTACGCGATCACCCTCACGACGCGGGACCCCGTGTGGAACGGCGCGCGCTATCGGGAGGGTAAGGCCCAGTTAATGCGCCGATTGCGCGCCGAGTTCGGCCGCGTCGAGGCGCTGGAGTTCATCGAGCAGACCACAGGCAAAGCCCCGCGCTCGGGTGGGCACCGCCGTGGGCACGGCCATAACCTCATCAAAGGCATCCCGCTTGGCGAGACCCTCAACCTCGAGCGCTGCGCGGCAGACGTCTGGCGGCGCGCCCTCGGGGCCTGGCAAGTCAACGTGGCCGAGCTTCACAGCGCCGGCGGTGCCGTGGCGAACCTGACGCTCAACCTTGCGCTCGAAAAGCACAAGGCGGCGCAGGCTCCGACGGATCTACCGAGGGGCACACGGACGCTTCGGGCAACTCGGGGGTATTGGTCGCGTCCGGTCGACCAACTCCGGGCCGAGGCCAGGGAGTACCACCTGCGCCGGCGTGTGGCATGGCGGCTGCGCGAAGAGGGCGTCCCGTCGGAGCTCGTTGACCTCGCTGTGGACAGCGCACTGGAAGCGCGCCGGGAGGCAACGTCAGTGGTCTGGCGATACCGAACAACACCCGGTGGCCTGCTGCTGCCAGTGGGCCCGCTGTGAGTGTCCCGGCCTACGAGCGCGGTAAGGAGTACCCGCGGTCCGAAAGATGCCAGCGATGCATCAAGGCGGATTACTGTGTTCTAGGCGAGGTGCCGGTCTTTTTCATGTGCGACGGCTGTCGCCAGTCCAGGTGGTGTCATGTGACCGCAAGCTGCCAGGCGCTGGCGCGAGCTCGACTGGACCTTCTGCGCGAGCGGTGCCCGGTCTATGAAGACTCTCGGGACGTATGCCATCACATCAGGTCGCCCAGCCAGCTACGCACCGCGGGGACCGCGGAAGCTGGGGGGCCTGTACGGAGTCCTCCTGCCGCACGCTTGACCTCGACTACGTAGATCACTGTGACAGAACGGTGTGCAAGCAGAATGTCGAGCGAGTCCGCCCGGGTCTGCCGTGCTGCGGGCTCGTCTCCGGACGACCTCTCGCTCAAGCTGGAGGGTTTCGCAGCTGCCAAGTGTCTCGACGCCAGGCGGCATGCCGGCGCCCGTGCCAGACGAAGAGAGTCCGCGGGGTGGCTGGAGGGCCTTGGGCCACCGGACATCACCGGCAGGCTGCCTGACTCGCGGTAAGCGAGATCAGTCGGCTCTGCCGCCCTACTGCAGATCCTCGCTAGTCTTGCGCCAGCAAGACCTGCCCGGACTCAGAGGTCCCAGGGGGGATTTTCGATGTTCATGCTCATAACATCGGATGGTAGCAGCCAAACCTTTGCGCCTCAAAGCTTGACGCCTGCGAAATGGGCGCGGAGCACGGTCCGCTGGATGGTGGTGCTGGCGACGGCCGTCGCCCTAGTCGCCCCGACGGCGAGCGCCTCGACGTCATCGGGAATACAGGCGCGCCGTGCCATCCACTCGTCCGTCGAGGCCGCCTCCATTACGAGCGATGCCAAGACCTGGGCCCTGGTCATAACCGCCTTGGCCGCGTTTACTGGTGTCTTTGTTGCGATATTTACCATCGATAGTTCTAGACGGATCGCCAAGGCGGAACGGACCGCGGCAATCATCGGGAGCTATCCCGGGGGACTCGATGCGAACATCGCGCCACGGGCGCAAGGCTTCCTCAAGACTTACTCCCGGGAGCAGGAGGAGGCGAGGTGGGCTGCGTTCCAGTCTGCCGTCCATGCCGCAGCCCGCGTGCTGCCGACGCGCTCGCCCCCCGATCGACGCGTTCCGTCCGCGTCCAAGACTGACATTCGCCTCCACCTGGGAGGTTTCGAGACCATCGGTGCACTCTTCAACGCTGGCTACCTAGACGAGGTGCTCGTTTGCCGCCTAGACGGAAGTCTGACGGTGAGGACGTACTGCGACGCCAAGTGGTTCATCGCCAAACTTGGGGGGACGCCGTTGAACCTCGAGGCCAAGGCCCGCACGAACCCGCGATCGTCGGTCGGACGGTGGTTGAAACGACGTCGACAGAAACGGAGGTGTGAGTCGGGAGTCTACGAGGAATTTGGACAGATGTGTGTCGAGCTCGTGAGGCTCGACCCAAAGAACCTCGGGAAGGTGGAACGCGACGTTGCGCGAGAGGCCTGTAGCAAGGATCTTCGGTGGACGGGCGCTTGCATGGAACGGGGGATACGCATCACCTCAGACCCGACCGCGCCGGGGTCGCTGAGAGTCACGTTTCCGTGCAAGGGTCACGCTAGGTTCAGTTGGTCGGCGCCGCTCTCCTCCGGCGGGAGTCGCAACACCGTCTACCTGGTGCGCGTCTACGACATAACGCACCGGAAATGGACGGCTTGGCATGCAACGTCTCATCTGTTTCTCGTCCAAGCGGGGCTTACCCGCCACCACAAATACACCGCGGAGGTCCGGGCGATGACCACGTGGGCAGGAGGAGCGCCGGCCACCAAAAGCTTCACGCAATGCAAGTAGTCACGGATCAATCGGGTGCCGGTCAAGGCGGGGGGCCCTCGTCGCAACTTGCCAACGGTCGGCTCCAGACCATAGGCTCAGCAGTCCCGGGCTGCGCGCTGGAAGGCCCCTGCTAGGAGCCGTCGCGGATGCCAATGGCTCCGCTCCCGTGCCGGGTGCCGCTACCGCCGCTGGTGAGCCCGAACGCGTGCGCGAGATCCCCGACAAGTTGCAAGAGTTCGGCTGGCGCGCCAAGGGCGACCACGTTCGCGGGAATCTGTAGCACTAGGTCAATCGTGATCGACGGTGCGGCGGCCGGGGCAGGCTGACGTGTTGCCCGTAGTTCCGGCCAGCGCCGTTCGAGGATCGCGAGCGCAGCCCGCCAGTCGCCGTTGTCCCCGGCGTTCTGAAGCCGGTCGACCAGAGTGGTGCGCAGAGGCTTAGTCGCGTTACCGGGCGCGGCTGGGCAACAATTGCCCAGATCGGCGTGTCTGCGAACCTGGTGAGCGGTCGTGCTTACACGGTCGAGGTCTCCCTCTACAGTCAGCTCATGTGGCTGGACGTCGACGGTGTCGAGGTGCTTCGCGTTCAGCTTCCCCATCCACTTGACTACGTAAGTCACTGTGACAGCACACCGTGTATGCGGGGCGATGCATCTTTTACGACAACACGATCGGCGGGAAGGACGTGGTTCAGGAGAGCCTTCGTCGCCATCTCAGCAGCATTCGAAGCGGTTGAACACGGTGCCGCGCCAGAGCCATCGGACCGATGTAGGCGTTAGGCGCGCCGCCGAGCGTCACACGCCTTCGGCATTGCCTTTGAGATCTGTCGGATCTCCGTGGAGCCGGGCGCTACATTCTTAGTACATAGACCAGCGGTTTGCGCCAGTACGACCTTGTCCGAGGGCATTAAGCGGGCCGCAATTCTCGTCTCCAACAGCTCAGCGAGGAGCACAATCGTGTCCACCAGTAGTACTGAAACCGCGGCCCAAGACGCCCACGAGAGAACGATTCGCATCATCGTCAACGGCGAGCAAAAAGAGGTGCCGTCCGAGACCATGACATACGACGAGGTCGTCAAGCTGGCATACCCAACGCCGCCGGGTCCAGACACCGTGTTCACGGTCACATACCGGAACGCAGAACAACAAAAGGAAGGGAGCCTCGTCCAGGGCCAGTCCGTCCGCGTCAAGGAGGACGGCACGATTTTCAATGTCAAAGCAACTTCTAAGTCATAGCCCGGACCTCAAGCAGCTGCAGGACGAGGGCTACGACGTCGCCATCGAGTCCGAGCAGCTCCTGATCAGGAACGTGCCGTACGTGACTGCCGACCGCGCTGTCGCGTATGGCACCCTCGTATAGGAGCTGTCGTCATCGGGTGGCACCACGATTCAGCCCAATACGCACGTCGTGTGGTTCGTCGGTTCAGTGCCGTGCGACAACAATGGCGCTGAGCTAACGCAAATCCTTAGTGAACGGAGGGACCAGCCGTTCGCAGACGGGCTGGTTGCTAACTGTTCATTCTCAAGCAAGCCGCCGGACGGGTACCGCAACTACCACGAGAAGATGACCGCCTACGTCGGCATCCTCGAAGGGTACGCGAAGGCAATTGACCCCACGGTTTCGGCCCGAATTGGTGCCCAAGCTTCGGGCGCGTCCGGGAAGTCTGTGTTTCGCTACCCCGATGCCGCTTCAAGTCGCGCACAGACCGGCGCTTGCGCAGAGAAGCTGGAACTCCCAAAAGTCGTCATCATCGGCCTTGGCGGAACTGGCTCCTACATTCTCGACCTCGTTGCGAAGACCTGGGTCGAGGAAATCCATCTGTACGACCCCGACATCTTCCACAATCACAATGCTTTTCGAGCTCCTGGAGCGCCCTCTGGCGAGGAGCTTGACGCGGCGCCCAAGAAGGTCGACGACTTCCACGCGATTTACGAACGGATGCACGAGCACGTAGTCCCCCATGACTGCCGCATCGACGAGACGAAGACGACCTACGCGACGCGTCGTTCGTCTTCCTGGCAATCGACGGTGGCCCTACGAAGAAGGTCATCATCGAGGCGCTCGAGGGGTTCGGTGTGCCGTTCATCGATACCGGGATTGGCGTCTATCAGACGGGCGACTCGCTCGGCGGACTGGTTCGAACTACCACCAGCAGTGACGGCAACCGGAGGCATGTTTGGGACGGCCGGCGGATCTCCTTCGCCGACGTTGGCGAGGACGAGTATGACCAAAACATCCAGGTAGCCGACCTGAATATGCTCAACGCAGCCCTCGCCGTCCTCAGATGGAAGAGGATGTTCGGCTTCTACCTTGACCTAGAACATGAGCACTCGAGCACGTATGAGATCGACGGCAACCACCTGCTCAACGAGGACCACGGGGCGTGACGCGCTCTGTCATCACCCCCGAATTCGTCGACTTCGTGCCCGAGGACCTGGACCCAGGCGTCCTCTACGTCTCTATGCGTTTCTCAACGGTCGTCCACCTTTGCCCGTGCGGCTGTGGCAACAAGGTCGTGACACCGCTGAGTCCTCCGGAATGGCACCTTCTCTACGACGGAGAGACGGTCTCGTTGATGCCGTCGGTCGGCAATTGGCAATTCCCATGCCGGTCGCACTATTGGATTCGACAGAACCGGATCAAGTGGGCACGGTCGTGGTCGGATGACGAAATCTCAGCGGGTCGACTACGGGACGCGCACGAGATCGAGGCGTATTTCGCCTCTCGTGTGCCAGGCGCCGAAGTTGAAGAAACACCAGCGCGTTCAATGAAGCCGGAGTCCCGGCCCTTCGCTCGACTTCGGCGGTGGTTCGGGCATTAGTCTGCATTTTGGCTGGTGTCACACAAAGTGCTTTACATCGTGTCACTCATCTGCGATCCTGCTCGCATGACCGAGCCCACGAACTCAAAGAAGACCGACGTACTCAACCTCCGCCTCGATCCGGCGTTAGCGGCCGAAATCCAGCGGATCGCCGACTGGCGCGAAACGTCAGCCAGCGAAGTCGCCCGCGAGTTGCTGCGCCACGGGATTGCAGTCGAACGGCACCTGCAGGCCCAGGAGCTTCAACGGGGCTACGACTACTCGAAGATCAAGCGTGACCGAGACAAGGGTTACCTCAAGATAGAAGCTGCTTGGATCACGTACACCGCGCGAGAACTGGCGGAGATCGACGAAATGCAACAGCAGGCCCCGTAGGTCGGACGATGGCCGATCTCGAGCGTCACTACACAACGCGAGAGCTCGCTGAGCGGCTCTCTGCCAACCCGGAGACCATCCGTCGAGCCGCGGCCCGCGGTGAACTCCGCTCGATTCGGATTGGTCGTGACCGCCGATACCCGGCGAGTGCGATCCGCGAGTGGCTCGCGGCGCTCGGGGACCAGAAGGGTGCGCCATGAGCATCCGCAAGCGCGGACCGCGCTCATACCAAGTCAGGGTCCCACCGTTTCCGGCTCAGACCGTGCCGACGCGTGATACCGCCGAGAAGCTCGAGCTCGACCTTCAGGTCAGAAGGCGGATGGGCGATCGTTATGAGGCCCCTTCGATCACACTCGGCGAAGCGATCAACGGGACGCTTGACCGGATTCGCGCGACGCGGTCTCCAAGCGCTAAGACCGTCACCTATAACAAGCAGACCGCAAAGTTCTGGTCGGTGTTGGGCGAAGTCCCGTTATCGGATCTCCGGCGCGCGAAGATCGAGGACCTCATCCTGGACCGCGCCACGTCGCACCCCCGGTCCGCCAAGAACGAACTCGAGTTTCTCAAGCGCGTTCTCCACCAGGCAAAGGGACGCGGCCAACGCTTCGATGAGGCGATCTTCGAGATCACGCCGGTCAAGCACCGCCCCAGACGGGGCAAGGCGCTGACCGTCATTGAACTTCACGACCTGGCCTCCTGGTGTCCCGATCAGACCAAGCGGCTTGTGCTGGTCGCCGGACAGGTTGGATGCCGCCAGAACGTCTGGTTCAACCTCGTCGAGGACATGCTCGACCTCGACGGCGGCACGCTTACAATTCCGGCACGCCTCGCCAAGCGCCGGCGCGATCACCGCATCTATTTGACTGATGGTGAGGTGGCGCTGTTGCGCGAGCAGCTCCCCGTCCGTCCTGCCGGGACGCCGCTTGTCTTCCCCACCCCGGAAGGCAATCAGTGGACGCCGAGTCGGTTCCGCGATCGGGTGTGGGAGCGCGCTACGAGAGCCGCAGCGGTAAACGATCCAAAGGCGCCCGAAGGCAAGTCCTCGGTGTTTCGCGAGTTCACCTTCCACCTACTCCGCCACACCGCGGCATCGCTGATGGCCCTTGCCGGTATGGACCCGGCAGTAGCCGCTGAGCGTCTCGAGCACAGCGACGGAGGTGCGCTCTTTCTCAAGACCTACCGCCACCTCTACGAAGGCGAGAAGCGGATTCAGGCGAAACGGTTGGATGACTTCGTTCGATCTGTGATGGACGCAGAATGGACAAAGGATCCCCAGGAGGCCAAAAAACAGCCTAACCATGAGGATCCTGAGGATGGGCGCTACTGGGCTCGAACCAGTGACCCCCAGCTTGTCGAGCTGGTGCGGTAGGGACGATGCGGGATGATGCGGGATGATGCGGGCGCAGGAACCGCGTAAGTGAGCGGTTTCTTGGTCACTGTCATCCCGCGCCATCCCGCGCTGGTGTGCGCCCGATGTCCCCTGGACCGACCTCGGCGAGCGTCTTCGTGGCGACGATTACCGGCTCTACGCATTTGAGTGTGGTGCCCGGCCCCTGATGCGCGGAGTCGAGGGGTAGACGGACTCCCAGCTAACCCCTCCGGCATGCAGCAGGATCCTGAGCCGGTAATTGGCGAAAGAGCGGAACC
>Ga0307374_10012124_pt1 | contig 12142 bp, 9 predicted proteins | sample OX3MG_FD_202532 | JGI IMG/M metagenome (GOLD analysis project Ga0307374, IMG submission 202532) | Soil microbial communities from Risofladan, Vaasa, Finland - OX-3 | ecosystem: Environmental > Terrestrial > Soil > Coastal area > Acid sulfate soil | place: Finland: Risofladan, Vaasa | collected...
TACATACAACAACGCGTTGAGTACTTGCAGGTTGGAAAGGCTGACATTGCCTCGTTGGCGTGGAAGGCTCGGCTCGATACGAAGATACTGCGCCTCGGTGATTTCCATGAACCGAAGCATACCGCAAAATTCTATTTAGTGTTAACGGGCCCTAACAGTCTGGGTGAGCCGTGACCGGCCTCAAGGGCCTGCGATGAACGGTCCGACAAACTGCGTCGGACCGCCCTTGACCCCGCCCCCGGCTCGCAAAACTCGAAGTGTCTCTTGACAACACCGACGACGGTATAGACGCTGCTACAGGCGGGAGGGCAGAGCCCTCCCCTGCGCCAGCCGCAAAAAATTATCCGAGTTGTGGTTTAATTCCTGTGTCCCACCCGCAGCGATTCGGCTGGGGCAAAGAACTTTGGAAAGGAAAACATGAAAATTTGTTTCTTTATTCTGACGCTGGGCGTAGCAGCGCTTGTGGGGATGGGGGCTGGGGCGCCGGCCGGGAACATTCCGTACTGGGCCTTCCCCGTCAATCCTCCCGGGCATCATCGAACCCGCGGCTCCGACGTGATCGAACACGTTCCCGGCAGCACCGGGACATACACGTTGAAGCAGGTGCAGAACCTTTTCGGCGTGCCGGACTGGCATCCAGGTGAGCATCCGCCGATGCCCGAAATCGTGTCACACGGCAGGCGGCCGGGCGTATTCGCCTGCGGTTACTGCCATCTTCCCACCGGACTGGGGCGTCCTGAAAACTCCAGTATTGCGGGGCTTCCAGCCGCCTACATCGTCGAGCAGATAGCGGATTTCAGAAGTGGCGCAAGGAAGTCTGCGGAGCCAAGAATGGGCCCTCCCGCTGGCATGATCAGGGTGGCAAAGGCGGCAACGGACGCCGAAGTGCAGGCAGCCGCCGAGTACTTTTCCGCTTTGAAACTGAAACCCTGGATCCGAGTCGTGGAAACGAACACCGTGCCCAAAACCGAAGTCTCCGGAAACATGCTGGTGGTGTCCAAAGGCGGTGGCACGGAGCCGATCGCCGGGCGCATCATCGAGACCCCGGAGAACCTGGAGCGGGAAGAGCTTCGTGACACCGATTCCGGATTCATCGCCTATGTTCCCGTGGGCAGCATCGAGCGAGGCAAGACGCTGGTCACCACCGGAGGCGCCAGGGTCGTCGGAGGCCGCATTGCGCCGGGCATCACGATTCCGTGCGAAACTTGCCATGGGCCGGACCTGAAGGGCCTGGGGAACGTGCCGGCGCTGGCGGGCCGTTCACCAAGCTATCTCGTTCGCCAGCTTTACGATTTTCAACACCACACCCGCTTCGGGCCAGGGGCCGAGTTGATGAAGGCGGCCGTTGCCCGGTTGAGCGTGGACGATATGACCGCAATCGCCGCTTACCTTGCCTCCCGCACTCCGTAAACCCGCAGCGCGCGCGGGTCGCATATCCATCGCGCGTTTTGCGATGGATGCGTTTGGCAGCAGGTAGATACAAGCGCAGACCGCCGTTGTCGCGGTCTGCGGTTTTTGTTTCGATTCGGATCACGGGTTTGGTGGGGAGCCCTCCCGGCTCACGGGTTCTTCGGGGGCGGCGGAAAACAATGTGAAATTGCAGGTTTAGAATTGGGAAACCAAACACCGCCGCTAAAGGGGGGAAGGCCGATCCCTCCCCTACCCAACTTGAACCGGGCATCGGGCATATCTCAAGAAAGACCGTGGTCCTCAAAACCGGAGGTTCGTACTACCGGCTAGGGAAGGATTTTCAAATTGCTGAAGTATCCTTCCGTTCCCGGCCCGATCTTGAGCGCCACCGCTCCCTTGGATATTCCCAGCTTAAGGTCATTGACGATCAGGCATGGCTGGCTGCTGCCATTAATGTAAAGGCGCGCCTTCAGGCCATGCACTTCGATTTTGATGTGGGTCCATTCGCCGGGAACGAGATCGACGTAGGACTCGTATTTACCCGGGAATTTTTTGCGCGAGACGTACCAGGGAAAGGCCGGAAAGGCGGCGTACTGCACCGAGTGGTTACGCTGCAACTGATCGTCGGCCCGCGCATTAAGCGGCCGCAAGTAGAAATATTCGAACTTCGAGACATCGTGGTTGATGTGAAAGGCCACCCCGATGAATCCCTTAGCGAGCGGGGGCGCGCCCGGCGCCAGCTTTTCGGCCAGATCGACTTCAATCACGCCGTCCTGGAATTCGGTGCCACGCACCATGACCAGCTTATCCTCTTCTGCCGCCGAGCGGTTCGGCGAGGGGCCCACACCCAGTACCCGGATGGCCTTGCGCCCTTGGTAAGTGACAACCTGCGCGGTCACGTTGTGCAATTCCAGGCCCTGGAGAGAATCGAGCGGGAGGGCCCTTGCCGGGGCGGCCGCCAGGGCCGGAAAAAGGGCTGCCAGAAGAAACAGCGTTCCGCCGAGAAGCGCTACCGATACAGAGCGTTGGTTGATCATGCGCAAGAGCCTAACATAACGCTCGGTCCACCTCAACGGCTTTGAAGGCGCCACGACGGCCTTTCGGAGCTGCTCTCTCGGGGCCAGCCTCTCCCCGGGTGCCGGGAACTCTACCCCAAGGTGTAAAGGATGTCATGGCAACGAGTGTAAAGGATGTCCTGGCACCATACAGTAAATCCGCGCCCTTTCGCTCCGGCGTGAGCTGCGCGAGATCGCAGACGCTCCAAGGCAAGCGTCTGATGCGTCCGCCGGTGGTGAGGGTGCCGCTACAGCAATCCCTGAAAAGCGGCCGGGCGGCCAACCCCTCCCATGCGCGCTGCATCATAGAACCGCGCCTGCGGACAGTGTGCTAATCTGTGGACGCAGATGCCAGCCGCCCGCGAACAAGTATAAGTATTGGCGTCATTTTTTAACCGACCGTTCTCAGCACGCCGGTCACATCAACAAGGGGAGTCGCAATGAATCCGAAGAGGGTAAAGCCTATTCTCGGAGCGGGAATCCTGCTGCTTGCCTTTTCAGTTGTGTTGTGCGCGCAGAACACTGCCGCCACGCTTTCCGGTACGGTAACGGATTCATCGGGATCGCCCGTTTCGAACGCCAAAATCTCCGTCAACAATGTTTTTTCCGGCCAGACGGTGGAGGTCCGGAGCGACTCATCCGGGCGCTACAGCGTGCCCAAACTCGGGCCGGGCAATTACCAGATTTCCGTTTCGGCGGAAGGATTCCTCACCAGCACATCCCGGGTGACGCTCGCAGCCGGCGCCACCAGGACGCTGAACCTGGAACTGGAGGGCTCATCCAGCAATACGGCTGCTCCCGGCAATGCGACAGAGCCGTCGCTTTCGAGCCTGGGCTTCCCTTCGAGCGAGGTGCAGGGCAACGCCCAGGAACAGGCGCTGCTCAACAAGCGCTCGCACATGCTGCAGATCCACCAAAAGCTGGGCCTGATTACCGCCGCGGCCATGGTTGCTGCTCTCGCCACTTCCGGCGGCGCCAAAGGCAGACACGGAACGCCGGGCAGCGCGTCCGGGCGCAATTTGCACATGGCTTTGGGAGCGACCACGGCGGGTTTGTATGCGGCCACCGCCTACTTTGCCATCCGGGCGCCCAAGGTGCAGGGCGTCGAGGTTCGCGGACCTATCCGGCTGCACAAGGCCCTGGCCTGGATTCATGGCCCGGGAATGATCATGACCGCCGTCCTGGGGGCGATGGCTTACGAGCAGGAGAGCAAGGGTGAGCGCGTTCATGGAATCGCCAAGTACCACTCGACGGCTGCAATGGTCACTTTGGCGGCGTATGGGGCCGCCATCGTCTCCGTATCCTTCAAGTTCTGAGGTTGAATTGATGAAAATCATCCGGAATATTCTGCTGTGCTCTTTGATTCTGGCGCTTCCCCGGCTTGCCCGCGCGGATAGCAATTGGGTCCTGACGGAATCCACCCTGACCTATCATGTCTCGCATCCTTTACACCACGTGGAGGGCGTCAGCCACGCGGCACGCGGCAAGGGCGTCTGCCATGCCGGAGTGTGCAATTTCCTGGCTGCAGCGCCCGTCAAATCGTTTGATTCGGGGGACACCAATCGGGACCTTCACATGCTGGAGATTGTGCGTGGCGCCCAGTTTCCCATCGTCACGGTGCGCACCCAGTTGCAGGAATCCGATCTGAAAGGCGGATCGATCCACGCCAATCTGACCATCACCTTCGGCGGCCAGAGCGCCCACTATAACCAGGTTCCCTTCCGGCTGGTGAACGAGGGAAAAGAGATTCGGGTGGTGGGAAGCATTCCGACGACGGTGTCCGACTTTAAGATCAAGCCGCCGGAACTGCTCGCCATGCCCATCAGCAACTCGATTCCGGTAAGCGTGGACATGACCTGGAAATTGCAGTGACGGGCAGGGTGGATAGCTACGATTAAGATGCGACACGGGTGGCGCATAGGTTCCGCAGCATGGGATGGACGCGGCATTTGGCCGGCCATCAAAAGGATTCCCTTGCCACAAAGGAAAGTGTAGAATCGCGCCATGAAACGAGCGCTTCCGGTACTCTGCGCGCTGGTGGCTTTGGCGGCGATGGGAAGAGAACCCTCGCAAGAGGCGCAGCGCGCCCAACTGACCCTGCACGTGACCACACACCTGGTTCAGGTGAACGTGATTGCGCTCGACCATCACGGCCATCCTGTCAGCGGCCTTACCCGCAACGATTTCAAAGTTTTTGACAACGGGAAGCAGCAAACGGTCACCATCTTTCGCGTGGAATCCAACCAGCCACCGGCTGTTCAGTTGCCGCCGTTGCCGCCCGACACCTTTTCAAACCGGTCGGAGCGGGCTGGATACGCCGCGCCATCGGTGACCGTGATTCTGCTGGACGCGCTGAACACGCCTTTCGCGGACCAGGCGCGCGCGCGCCAGGAAGCGATCAAATTCCTGGAACAGCTCCAGCCGAACGACCGCGTGGCGCTTTATGCGCTCAACCGGCGGCTGGTGGTTCTGCACGACTTTACCCGTGACGCGGCTCCGCTGCTCGATGCGTTGCGCCAATACAGCGGGCAGGTTGTGAGTGAGTTGCACGCTGCGGACACGGAGGATTCCGCGGGACAGCCCGGCCAGAGCGGCGGCCCAGCGGACTTCGGCGGCAGCGCGGGCGGAATCGGAAGCATGGGAGCCGGTTCGGAATCTGCTGTGATCGGCCAGTGGCTGAGCGATACCCAGAGCCTGGCGGAGGATTACTACACCCGGCAGCGCGTCAGGATCACGACCGACGCCCTGATCGCCATTGCCAATCATCTGACGGGTTTGCCGGGGAGGAAGAACCTGATCTGGGTTTCGGGCGGCTTTCCGATGTGGCGCAATCTCGACCGGATGCTGAAGCCCAATGGCTTTGCGGACGTGCAGGACTTCCGGTCCGGCGTGTCGCGGGCGGCGCGGGCGCTGAACAACGTGAACCTGGCGATCTATCCCGTGGACGCGCGCGGGCTGATGGTTGATCCAAGCTTCAGCGCCTCGCAGAGGACCTTTTCCCGGCGGATGAACACTCATATGAGCGACAACTTTGCCACCATGGACGAGCTTGCCCAGCGGACCGGCGGCCGGGCGTTTTACAACACTAACGACATCCGCGGCTCCCTGCGGCGCGTGGTGGATGATTCCAGCGTGACCTACGTTCTTGCTTACTATCCGCAGGACGTCAAGTGGAACGGCGAATACCGGAAGATCAAGGTCCAGGTTGAGGACCGGGGTGTGCGGCTCCAGTACCGGCACGGATACTCCGCGCTGCCGGAAGAGACGCCCTCGGTGCCCGCGGGCAGGGCGGCGCTCGCGGCGGCCGTGGCCAGCCCGCTCGACGCCACGGGATTGGGGCTTGCGGTCCAGATGCTTCCCAATCAGAACGGAAATGGCGCCGGCCGGCAGGCCTTTCTGGTGCACGTTGAGGTTGATCCCCGGGGCGTTACTTTTGAGCAGCGCGGAGGCCTTTGGAATGCCAGCCTGACCCTGGTGACCGAAGAGATCGACTCAAAGGGCGAGAACCTGAAAGGCGTTTCTCATAAAATTCAGCTTCATTTGAAACCCGAAACCTACCAGAAAATTCTTGCCAAAGGACTGGGGCTCAACGAACGGCTTCCATTTCCCCTGCCGTTCAACGCCGAACGTCTCCGCGTCGTTATTCGCGACGATCCCACGGGCGCCATGGGTTCGGTGAACGTGCCGCTCGACCGCGTGCCGCACCCTCGCGCGTGAGATTTAGCCCATTTTGCGGATGCGGAGCCAAACCTCCCACTGTAGAGACGCGCCGATGGGGCGTTTCCCGGCGGGGCGACGGGTAAGAACGAGACGTTCCACCGGGACGTCTCTACAAAGCGGCTGGCGTATCCATTCCGGGTGTTCATTCTTCATTTGCTTTGCTACATCGAATTCATTTAGTCTAGGTTCCCCGGAGGAATCCAATGTCCAAGTACGTTCTCGCTCTCGATCAGGGAACCACCAGTTCCCGCGCCATTCTTTTTGACCGCGATGGAGCGACGCGCGCCTCCGCCAATCTGGAATTTAAGCAGTATTATCCCAAGCCCGGCTGGGTGGAGCACGACGCGGAAGAGATCTGGCAGTCGCAGCGCGCCGTGGCGGAACAGGTATTGGCGGAAGCGAAAGCCGGGCCGGAAGACGTTGCCGCGCTCGGTATCACCAACCAGCGCGAGACGGTGGTACTGTGGGACCGGGCGACCGGCGAGCCCATTTATCACGCCATCGTGTGGCAGTGCCGCCGCACCGCCGCCCTGTGCGACCGGCTGCGCGCGGAAGGCTATGACAAGGTTCTGCGCTCCAAGACCGGCCTGATGACCGACGCCTATTTTTCCGGCACCAAGATCGCCTGGCTGCTGGAAAACGTTCCCGGCATTCGGGCGCGCGCCAAACGCGGCGAGCTGGCGGCCGGAACCATTGACTCCTGGCTGATCTGGAAATTGTCAGGCGGGAAGGTCCACGCCACCGATGTTTCAAACGCCTCGCGCACGCTGGTGTTCAATATCAACTCGCTCGAATGGGATGACGAAATCCTGAAGCACTTCGGGATTCCGCGGGCGTTGCTGCCGGAAGTGAAGGAATCAAGCGGCGCGATTGCGGAGACCGAAATCTTTGGCGGACGGATTCCCATTGCCGGAGTGGCCGGAGACCAGCAGGCCTCGCTTTTCGGCCACCAGTGCTTTACGAAAGGCAGCGCAAAAAATACTTATGGCACCGGGCTGTTTCTGCTGATGAACGCCGGCGAGGAGATTCCGCGCTCGGATTCCGGCCTGGTGGCGACGGTCGGCTGGGGACGCAACGGCAGGACGACCTACGCGCTCGAGGGCAGCGTGTTTATTGCCGGAGCGGCGCTGCAATGGTTGAGAGACGAAATGGGCCTGATCCAGGACGCGAGTGATAGCGAAGGGATGGCGCAGGCGGTTCCGGATGCCGGGGGCGTCTATTTTGTTCCGGCGTTTGTGGGGCTTGGAGCGCCGCACTGGGACGCGTACGCGCGCGGCACCATCGTCGGGCTGACGCGAGGGAGCAACCGGAACCATCTTGTTCGCGCGGCGCTGGAATCGATTGCCTATCAGACCCGCGAAGTGGTGGAAGCCATGGCACGCGACACGGGCGCGCGCCCGGAAGCGCTGCGGGTGGATGGCGGCGGGGCTCGAAACGATTTCCTGTGCCAGTTTCAGGCCGACATTCTGGGGATTCCGGTGGAGCGGCCGGTGACGACGGAATCGACGGCGCTCGGCGCAGCTTATCTGGCGGGATTAGCCACGGGCTTCTGGAAAGACGAGAAGGAACTGGCGGCGCAACGCAAAATCGCCCGGACCTTCGAGCCCGCCATGGCGATATCGCGCCGCAACGAACTATCTGAGGGATGGCTGAAGGCCGTCGAGCGGGCGAAAGATTGGGCCAAGGCGGATCATTAACCGGAATGATTCATGGATTTTCCCTCCGAGGTCAGGGCGGGGCAAAGAGCCTCTTTAGGCGGAGCTGAAGCTCCGCCCCCCTATCAATGCGGCAACATTTCACGAATAATGCAGGTTTAAGGCGGCCGTTTTCGACGGGGTTAAAACCCCGTCCCCCTAAAGATTCTGCAACTCCCACGGGCATGAAATCACTTGACGCTGGTTTCGCTTGTGGGCTACCGTCATAAGGTTAACCCCGGTGATGATGAGCTGTTCCGGCCGTGCGGCCGGATTCCTGGCGAACCGCCGAAGACGCGAATCGCAACCATCCTTGATTAAGGCATGCGGCAAGGTTCACGTCCTGATGCCGGGAGCCATCGCCCCGGTCTAATTGGACCACATTCTGATAAGCAGGCAGGTTATGGAGCTATTTGAGCTGACCCAGGCGTTGGTGAACATTGAGTCGATCACGGGCAACGAAAAAGCCTGCGGCGAGTTTCTTGCCGGCTACCTGCAGAAGCATGGTTTTGAGACCACGCTGCAGCCGGTTGCGCCGGGGCGCTCCAACGTGTTTGCCACGCTTGGCAGGCCGGACGTGGTGCTGAGCACGCACATGGATACCGTGCCGCCGTTCATTCCTGCCAGCGAAGACGAGGAATGGATTTACGGCCGCGGTTCGTGCGACGCCAAGGGCATTCTGGCCGCGCAGGTCATCGCTGCGCTCCATCTGAAAGCTTCCGGCGTCGAAAACTTCGCGATGCTTTTCCTGGTGGGTGAAGAAATTCTGAGTGACGGCGCCAGCAAAGCCAATGAGGCGCCTCCGGACACCAAGTTCATCATCAACGGCGAACCCACGGAAAACAAGCTGGCGGTGGGAACCAAGGGCATTCTGCGCGTGGATATCAAGACCAGCGGCAAAGCCGCGCACTCCGCGTATCCGGAGATGGGCGACTCCGCCATCCTGAAGCTGCTGGATATTCTGGAGGACGTGCGGCGTATTCCGCTGGCGGAAGACCCGGTGATGGGGCCCGCAACCGTGAACATCGGCGTGATCGAGGGCGGCAAGGCCATCAACGTGATTCCGGACAGCGCCTCCGCGCAGATTCTTTTCCGCACCGTTTGCGGCTCGAGTGAGCTGCGCGAGCAGGTTGAGGCGGTGCTGAAGGGACGATGCCAGTACGAATTCATTCGCGATACCAAGCCCATCCGGACGGAATTTTTTGACGGCTTTGAAACCGAAGTGGTGTCCTATTCAACCGACCTGCCAAGCCTGACGCGTTGGGGACGCCCGCTGCTGCTGGGCCCGGGCTCCATTCGCGTCGCCCACACGGACCACGAACGCGTCCGGAAGTCCGACCTGGTGCAGGCGGTTGAGCTTTACACGCGCCTGGTCAAAGAATTAAAGAGCCGCGTGTAAGCGGCGGCCGGCTGCCATGCCGAGTGCCTCGAAGCATCGGCTGCATGATCGTCAAAACGGACAAAGCAGATTCCTCGCTGCGCTCGGAATGACACGGCGTACGATTTTTCAGCGCAGCGCTGAACAAGCAATCGAGGGAAGCGTGTTATGAAGAGAGTTGAAGTTGGCATTTTAGGGGCCACGGGAATGGTGGGCCAGCGGTTTGCGAGCCTGCTGGAACATCATCCGTGGTTTGAAGCAGCGTGGTTTGCGGCGTCCGACCGGTCCGCCGGCAAGAAATACGCGGAGGCTTGCAACTGGCGGCTTCGGGAGCCCATGCCTTCCGGCGTGCGCGACAGGGTGGTGCAGGAGTGCAAGCCGGGCCATGCTCCGCAACTGATCTTTTCGTCGCTGGACTCGAAGGTTGCGGGCGAAATGGAGAAGGAATTTGCGCGGGCGGGGCACATCGTGGTTTCCAATTCCTCGAACCATCGCATGGACGCCGATGTGCCGCTGATGATTCCGGAAGTCAATCCGGACCACCTGGAACTGGTGAAGGTCCAGCGCAAGCAGCGCGGCTGGAAGGGTATGATCGTAACCAATCCGAACTGCACGACGGTGGGGCTGGTGATGTCGCTGGCGCCGCTGGAGCGCGCGTTTGGCCTGGAAAAAGTTCTGGTGACCAGCATGCAGGCGGTTTCCGGAGCAGGGTATCCGGGCGTGCCGACGCTTGACATCCTGGGCAACGTGATCCCCTATATTTCCGGCGAAGAAGAGAAGGTGGAGCACGAAGCCCACAAGTTGCTGGGCAAGCTGAAGGGCGGGGAGATCGCAAAGGGCGATTTCATTGTGAGCGCTCACTGCAACCGCGTGCTGGTGGAGGACGGCCATACGGAAGCCGTCTCACTCTCTCTGCGGGCGGAAGCGACACTGGAAGATTTGATTGAGGCGTGGAAGAAATTCCGTTCGGTGCCGCAGGAACGCGGATTGCCCTCGGCGCCCAAACATCCCATCATCGTGCGAGATGAGCACGACCGGCCTCAGCCGAAATTCGACGCGAACGCCGAAGGCGGCATGGCGGCCGTGATCGGACGCGTCCGGCGCTGCCCGGTGCTGCAATTCAAGTACACCACGGTCAGCCACAACACAATCCGTGGCGCGGCCGGCGCGGCTCTGCTGAACGCCGAGTTGATGAAGTCCGAAGGATATCTGGATTAAAGCAGGGTAATTGGTAGCGCAGAGTCTGCGGGCTTCAGACTCTGCGGTTCTTGAATTGGAAGAAGCGAAAAGCCGCAGAGTTTCTGAAAGATGAAACTCTGCGCTACCCGTCTCGAAACGCCGTGGCGAACGCGCCCAAGGTCGGAGTAACACCATGACCGCATCTTCAGCCGAATCACAAACGCCTCGCAACCTGAACCTGGCCTTGCTGGGCCACGGGAAGATGGGAAGCGCGATTGCGCGCCTGGCGCCGGAGCGCGGCTTCGACCTGCGGCTGATCCTGACGATTGAATCGAACCCCGACGGCGTGGCGATCACCGAAGAAAACTTCCGCGGCCTCGACGTTGCCATCGACTTCACGATGCCCGAGGTGGTGGTGGACAACATTCGCCGCGTCGCCGCGCTGGGCGTGAATCTGGTGGTGGGAACCACGGGCTGGAACGACCGGTTTGCGGAAGTGGAACAGATTGTTGCCGAAAGCGGCATCGGCCTGGTCTATGCGGCCAACTTTTCAATCGGCGTGCAGCTTTTTTACCGCCTGGCGCGTGCGGCCGCGGAAATCTTTGCGCCGTATCCGATGTACCAACCCTACATTGCTGAAGCTCACCACATCGCCAAGAAGGATGCTCCCTCGGGCACCGCGCTCGAACTGAAGCGGCGCGTCGAAGCCCTTTTGCCTTCGCGCGAGATTCCCACCTCCAGCGTTCGCGGCGGCTACATTCCCGGAACGCACGAGCTGGCCTTTGATTCCGAGGCCGACACGGTCCTGGTGCGGCACAACGCGCGCAGCCGCCAGGGATTTGTTGAGGGCGCGCTCTATGCCGCGCGGTGGGTGGCCGGGAAAAAGGGAATGTTCGCCTTCGATCAAATTCTCGAACAGCAGTAGCGGCGGCCACTCGAGTCTTTTATAATCGTAGTCTCCATGGAAAACCACTTGTCTCCGGAGGAGGCTTTATGAGCTTGGATATTCGGGGCTGCGGCACGGCGCTGGCAACCCCTTTTTCTGATGACGGCACTCTGGACGTGGATGCGCTCCGGAGCCTGGTTCAATTTCAACTGAGCGAGGGCATTGACTTCCTGGTTCCCTGCGGAACCACGGGAGAGGCTCCCACGCTGGAGCACGAAGAGTATCTGGGCGTGATTCGCGTGGTGACGCAGGAAGCCAAGGGGAAAGTTCCGGTGATCGCCGGCGCGGGCGGCAACAACACCCGGAAAATCTGCAGCCTGGTGCAGGACATCCGGGCGCTGGGCGTTCAGGGCATCCTTTCCGTCGCGCCTTATTACAACAAGCCCACCCAGGAAGGCCTTTATCAGCATTTCAAGACGATTGCCGAATCGACTGACCTGGCGGTGATTCTTTACAACGTGCCGTCGCGCACGTCGTCGAACATTGAGCCGGCGACGGTGGCGCGCCTGGCTGAGATTCCGAATATCGCCGGCATCAAGGAAGCTTCCGGCAGCATCACGCAGCAGATGGAAGTGCTGCGCCTGGTCCCTCCGGACTTTAAGGTACTGTCGGGCGATGACGCCTTTACGTTTCCGCTGATGGCGCTGGGCGGAGTTGGAGTGATCTCCGTCGTCTCCAACGAAATCCCCAAGCAGATTACGAAGCTGGCCCACCTTCTTCTGGACGGAAAATATGAGGACGCCCGCAAGCTCAACGCCCA
>Ga0307374_10012125_pt1 | contig 12141 bp, 14 predicted proteins | sample OX3MG_FD_202532 | JGI IMG/M metagenome (GOLD analysis project Ga0307374, IMG submission 202532) | Soil microbial communities from Risofladan, Vaasa, Finland - OX-3 | ecosystem: Environmental > Terrestrial > Soil > Coastal area > Acid sulfate soil | place: Finland: Risofladan, Vaasa | collected...
CGGTCTGCTCGTGCGCCTGAAAAAGGAGCGCGTTTCGTTGCGCTAAAGAGACGATTGTCGGAAAAGTTTAATTGGCCGCTCGTGTGCGAAAAAGGTGAGACGTTCGCGATTTATCGGCGATGTGTTTCGCTGCTACTGCAAAATTCATTCCTACCGGCGACAAAAGTTTCGGGGGTCGTAATCTTTTCGTCTTAGAGGCATACTGCTTGCGCTAAAAAGGAGACCTCTTACGATGGCCGAAAAACTTTGCCCTAAATGCCCGAGCTCTCAAACTATGAAGGCTATGCCAACCCAAGCTATTATCCCTGCGATGCGGGACGAGAACTTTGTTGACGTCAAGCCTGTCAGCGATAGAGCTGGCTATCCAGTTTCGGTTTACGAGTGTCCTTCCTGCCATTTTGTTGAGCTGTATCACGAATCGTAAAGCAGTCCGTGAAATGCGGCTTTATTGTGGCCTGAACCGCGGGGTCGTGCCATCGCTTCACTGTCATAAGTTTAGTGCTCATTTTTGTTTCCCCTTGTAGTAGGTTCACCGAATCACCCCATCCGATCCTGAAGGCTTCGGAGGGGCATTATATGCGTGGCTTCCGAACGACTTTCGTTCGTTATCGGTCGAAACACCTTCATTAAACGGCTACGCCAGCGGGCGGCTCAATCCAAGTAAAAGAATCTGGGGTGACGAACGCGACGTGACTTTTCCCACCTATTCGCCCGTTGCATTTCGGGTTTTCCACACAACGTCGTATATACGTACATATAAGATTTTTGGCGTCTTGGCTGTTTTCTGGTTTCTTCGTTAAATCTTCGTCCGGTGAAACATGCGGACACCCACTGAAAACTCTTAATCGTTGTTGTCCAGGGGTAATCCTGCGAGCTGAAACATCCAAAGTTGAGCCTTTTCCTCGCGTCACTGTTACCTCTGCCATGAACAATTCCGTGTCGAAATAGCCCGCGATCAACATTCTGGCAACGCTGCCTTCGAAAGAATCATCTGCCCATTTATTAGGAAATTTGTCGATGACTAAAGCACTTTGTAGCAAACTACAAAAATCATTAGCAAAACTCGTGAGGTCATTGCTAGAAGATGCTGTAAGTAAACAAGACTCCGTTGTAGATCTGAAATCGAAAAACACCGGCTCGCGATTATTCTCACCCCAAATTACAGTCTGGCCGCACCACGCATACGCCAAAACAATTTTGTCATTTCTGAAACAGAAGACTTTTTGTCCTTCTTCCGTCACCGTCTCGCCGGAGAAACTTTTACGAAGGCCGTCTGCTCCTATAACAAAGCCGTCCGGCAGACAAACCACAGCAATCGCTGTCATGTCCGCAATAGTATTCCATTTTCGAAAAGCGAACGGACTATTCGGCGGAGGCGGGTCGTACGGCTCATAAATACCACCAAATCTCATGACAAGGCCATAATGTGATACGTGATTTCGGCGGTTGCCGGGAGGCCTAGTTGCTTACGGATCACCGCATTTCTCTCTTCATCATTGCAATATTCTTTTTGATTTTCCATTTTTTAGCTCCTCGCCCGCATTCGCTTTCGCTCAAGGAAATTTCTCACCGCGGGGCCGTCATACATCTGCATAACCCTCAGTTGCTCACTTTCATCCGCCTCCAAAAGCGAATCGGGAATTCGCTCGGTTTTTTCCTCTTGCACCGAACTCTGCTCTTTCGAAAAAAACGAGGCAGCCGTTTTTATCGCCTTCTGACGTGCGGCTTTCTCGCTCTCCTCGCGTTTCTTGCGCCAGTATTCGGAATATTTCTGCGCCTTCGCTGCGTCGCGGGGATCGTACGACTCCTCCCGCTCCGGGGCAGGCGTTGAAACAACAGTTTCTTCGGCTCGTTTGGGCAACACTGCCGCAAGTTCTATGCGTCCTTTGCTAACGAGATTGGCTACCGCAGTCGCTAGCGTTTGACGATTGATTTCAAACGGATAATCGGCCGGCATTGCCGCGGCATCTTCCTGAAGTTGCTCCCCCAATAAATTCACATTACGTTGTGTAAAAATAAAGTCTGGCCTGTTCTGCTGGAAAGCAGCGAATTCTGCCGCGATCCTCTGATTTTCTTCTTCTGATATGTTGCTCATCTTGGTCCTCCCTTGGTGTTTGCCAAAATTCTTCGTATCTCCGTTTCGTAAGTCTTTATCGATAGCTTGACTGCATCCAGTTCAGCCTGTTTTGTCAGAAGGTCAGACCGCCACTGATCGATTAACCGCTCTATCGTCGCTTCGGAGGTTCGTGCCTCGTCGAGTTTCTTGCGGATGTTGACAGCATAGAGACCGGCAGCCTCTATTTTCTTTCGGTTAGCGAGTTCTTCCGCGACGTGCCTTTCTTGTTCAGCTTTTTGACGGATGTGTTCTGCGAGCCGCTCTTCTTGTGCGGCGACCGCGGCATCGTCCTGTTCCTGAAGTCTGATGGCCGCAGCGTTGGCTTCGCTTTCGTTTGAGAAAAGGATAGGCGCCTTCCACGAATCGGGAACGTTTTTATCGCGGTCTCGGATATAGAATCCGAATCCATCTACGACAATCCACGATTCGTGATCGTATCGTTTCGCCTGGTAACTCATTGCCCACCCCCCAACACAAGGTCAATCAGGCGTTCGTTTTCGTCGGATTTTCTCGTGCCCGGGCCGTTCGGCCAAATTAGTCGCTTGAATGTCTGAACTGGCAAGGCCTTCAATTCTTGTGCGGTGATCGGTCGTCCCAGGCCCGCTAATTGCCCGATCCGCGCAGCCGCTGAGTTGACTTCGTTATCGGCACTTTGGCGACCGGCCTGAAGGTCATCATTCGTCGGCACCGGCCGTTGAAGCAAGACCTCTTCGCTTTGAGTCAACGGCGAAAATCCCTTGTCTCTTAAAGCGTCGGAGATTTGTTGTTGGGTGTAGCCGGACTTTCGCAAGCTATCTACTAATGCAAGTTTCCTCAATGTGGCTTGATCCGCGTTGCGCAATTTGTCCTGATACTCGGCATTGCGTTCTTCGTAGGTCGCTGGCGGTTCGACGGGTCCCTGCACCACGGGGTCGCCGTTATCAATTCTGGCGAGAGCGTCGCCCAGATAATTTGCAACGTGGGTGATGTCCGTCGTCGTGACTAGATCAAGCCCCAACTCCGCAGCGGTTTGGCGAAGCACAAAAGTGTTCGCCGTTAGATTTAATTCAGGATGCATTTTGTAAAAGTGGTTGAAGGCAATTGCCTCAGCCCTCTGAAATTCGGGTGTTCCCGGTTCCGGTCTTTCTGACATTTAACTTACCTCCTTGAATTTCAAGCCCTCTAACCGATTTTGTTCATCCACTTCGCCGACCACGTGAATCCGCCCTTGAAGTAGGCCTTCCAAACGCCGATCTTGATTGACTTCCAAAATGAGCGCGGCGAAAACGTCGCTGCTCGGAACGCCGGTTTCCGCGTCGCGGAATCGGTTGAGCATTCCGAGGTATCGGTCTTCGAACGCCTGGCCGTCTTCTTGCATAATTCGCACAGACATGAACTTTCCTTATCAGCCTTTCGGCCTCGTTGAATTTCCTCTGTTAAATAGAGATTGGCTCTACTGCGAAAGGATGATTTACTGCGGTACGGCTATTGTTTTGTTTCCGAGTTCTGAATGACGCGAACATAAAGTTCGCCATTCTCGAAACTCTCTTTGATCTTCTTAATCGCCGCGGTGTTCTTCCAGTTCAGCGGTGCCGGGGAAAATGCCGCTTCAATATCGCGAACGAATCGACACAGATTATCAATCTTCTGCGAATCTTCCAGCGCGACCGGCTTTTTGCCAGACAGATACATCGAAATTTGAGCGATGCTTATGTCGCACAACGGAGCGACATTTGAGGCGTTGAGGCCCTGCACCTCGGTAAGAAGGCGCTTTAATTGAGATGCTGCGTCAAACATTAAATTCCCCTCGTAAAAAGTCTTTACGAAATCGTCGAAACAAAAAAAGTTTAAGCGATGCGAAAGATCTGGCCTGTCGCAAGATCGGTCATCACCAAATTTCCTTGCGGCGAAACGGTGAGTGGGAAATCCGCATTCAAAGCGGCTTCGTAATCGAGAGCTAATTCAAAATCTCCGCTCGCTCCTAACCACGGCTCCCACGGATTGAAATTGCAGTTACCGTTTGGCGGGGGAGTTGGCGGATCGCTAGTTGGACTTGAAACGTGAATTCCGCCGGCTGTCGACAGCGTCTGTGCCGGCGTAAAGTTTGGTACGGGTATCATAAAGTCCTCAAGCCTCGTGGCTACCATATAGTTACTGTTCTAATTGACAAGTCGGTTACTACAAGGTTGCCTTGAATATTCGCCGAAATCGAGTACGGCCCAGTCTCCAAAAATCGAGGAGGCGACGGAACAAACGGAGCGGGCGGGTCCGTCGTGGTGTTCGAGATGTGAATTCCGTTTCGGGTTGAAAGCGTTTGTTTCGGGACGAAGATCGGGATAGGAATCATGGGAGTTTATTTTCCTCGCGTCGCGTCGTGCGCCACCATGTTCATGGAATATTAGAAGCGATGAATTGACAGATTAGATACCTTAGTGCTATACGGGGATGATATTCCGACACTTTGTCTTGTGCGGAACTATCGGAGGAACGCATGGCACCCAGCCTCAGCGTAATTATCCCCACCAAGAATCGCCCCGCTGCGCTTGCCGCGGCATTGAAAAGCATCGACGCGCAAACTGTTAGGCCGGATGAAGTCGTTGTCATTGACCAATCGGCGGGTGCGCCCTACGCCTCGATCTCCGGCCTGACCGTCGCCCGCAATGTAGCTATCGAAAAAGCAAAAGGTGATATTCTGCTTTTTATCGACGATGACGTGACTCTCTACCCCGACTTCGTAGCGAACCTACTGCTGGCGTACAAAGAAAATCCTAGCGTCGCAGGCATATCCGGAATCCCCGACAACTATTCACCACCTAATGGATTCTATTTAGGGTGGTCAAAAATGTTCATGCGAGGGCCATTCCATGATGACCGACAACCTGTGTACTGGGGCGCAAAAAACCAGGTTGGGCCGGTGCGTGTTTCGCGAATGACTGGTGCCATGATGAGCTTTCGACATTCCTGCATAAATAGGACACGTTTTGACGCAAATCTTTGCGGCGTCTCGGATGGCGAGGACGTTGATTTCTGTGTGCGATTAAAGGGGTCGTACCTAATCGACCCGCGCTGTAAACTCACTCACCATTTCAATTCTACTGGGAGAGAATCTGATTGGCTACGCCGACATGCAAGAGCCTATACATATCTTTACCTGCGCAACTGGAGCGATCACAAATCAACTTATATTTGGCTCTGTATTGGTTGGGCCTTTGCCGCCGTGCTTTCATGTGTTCGCAGAAAATCCATTGGCCCGCTGCGTTCCGTGCTGACTGGATACCGGGAAGGTAGAAAAGTAGGAAATGCCCCGTCAAATGCGCCGGATCACTGGATTATTGCTGTGCGTGATGTGCGAATCACATAGACGTGCGTGTCCATCGGTTGCCACGTGTCGGTGAAGCATGCGGCGGCCGAGAGCGGACAGCCGCTGGTCTGGATTGCAATCGGCTCGTCGATTAGCGGATTTGGTTTGTTCGGCATGGGCTAAGATTTTCCTTTGCGAATCAAAAGCAGCCGACCATAACGGCCGGCGTCCACTTTCGACCGAATCTTTTTGAGGATCGTTTGCTTGTCATTATCAGGAATGCGTACCCAGTCGGGGTTAGCAATTGTCTTGGACGCGATCTGGTAAAATTCTTTAGTCTCCAATTGCTGCAACTTCAATGCCTCGGCCGGAGTTGGTTGACCGCCCGGAGTCGGGCGCCCGTGATACGTCAATTGCTTCGTCGGGGCGTTCTCAACCGAAACCCCAAGACGAGCCATTTCGTTTAGGACGGGATCGTTCTTTTGTGCGGTGACCGGAAATGGATTCATTCCGCCAACGGAGCTAGGTGCCCTCTTGATAGGCTGTCCTGAGACATCGATATCGGCCGGAACATTCTTCGTCAGACCTGGGATACGAGATTCGATTGTCTGCGTCATTCCTTGCTGCGGGTTATCGATCCCGCCGAACTGCGGCGTGCGGACAGTTGGGTCGATTGCCTGCGCCAAATCCTTTACGCCAGCTGGGACGACCATCGATGCGGCCATGTTGTCCGCGATACGTTCCGCGGTATTTCCTTGCCCCAACTTTGTTAGGCCGTCCACAATTTCTGACACTTGATTCAGGAAGGGAAGCGACTGAACGTTGCGCGATATGTAATTGACTGCGTTCTGCGCCCTTGATGCAGCTTCGGCGCCTTCCATGTGCAAGTTCGCGAGCACACTGTCTGCGACCAAGCCAAGTGATAGGCCCAGGGGTTCCGCCTTGTTAAAAGAAATGTAGCGATTTCCAATCTTGATGGAGTACGGCTGCCATCCGGTTGCTTCCAGTGTTTGACGCTGTTTGAAATCGACAGGTCCGCCTCCCGTAATAATTCCGTCCGCTGCTAAATTCGCGAACGCGGCAGCGATTCCAGAGCCAATGAGTCCTTTAACTTGCGCTCCAAGATCGCCGTTCAAGGTACCTTTAAAATATCCATACGGCGAAAATTCGGCAGTAGCTTTTACCAGGTTTACTGGCGTTCGATAGAACGGAAACAAGGCCTTCGTGATGGGATTTGACGAAATGAATTCGCTGCCTTTTTGCCCTGTCTTCCCCAGCTTCGATTGAAAGGTATTGTGCAATCCAATTTCGTTCGCCGCGGCTTTCATTTCTTCCGTCGGATTCTGTGCGAGGAAGTCTTGTCTCGCTGCGAGTGCCTCGCCTTCCAAACCTTCAGAAATTGCCTGTCGAGCCGCGAGCGAATTCAACTGGCCGTAATAGTTCATCGCGTAGACCATATTCGTCAGGCGATTGATAATCTCGACCGGGGTTCGAACGATTTGCCCCGCGACACCTTTGACCGCGCGAGTTGATCCGTGCTCGAAGCCTGGGGCGTCGGCTAGGTCGAACTGTCCGGTGAGGAATGTTTTTGCCTTCGCGAGAGCTTGCAGAGAACCTTTTCCATACCAATAAGCTTCACTAGCCGCGGCGCCTGACGATTCGTAATCAGACGGAGCGACCGCAGTTCGCAGACTTTCAAGCCCGCCTTGAACCAGTTTCTTCGTTGTCTCTAGCGCCATCATCGACGCCTCGGACGCGGTTTTCTTGATAACCGTCGTTGGCGCCGAAAGAAGAAAGTTGCGATAAACTTCGAAAAGTTTGTCTTGTGTGGTACTCGGAGTTATTTCTGCGATGAGCTTGCCAACGTTCTGTACGAATCCAGGAGCGGACGGATCTAAATTGCCCATGAGTTGCGCGGCTTTAACGAGCGTCTTCGGAGCAACCTGTTTTGTAGCTTCGGCAAGCCTGAGAACCTGATTGGCCTTTTGTGTGTACAGAGGATCGCTCTTGTCCAGCTTCCCAACGATTCGGGTAGCTTGCTCGACTAAAGACGGGTCGAATTTTGCCAGTGCGGAGGCGACTTTTACCTCGGGCAAATCGAGAGTATTGATTCTCCACGAACCCAGTCCACGGCCGGCTTCGCTTCTGATTCCGAGGATCTGATTTTCAAGTTCAAGGTGGGTTGCAGCTTGCAAAGCAAATTCCGATTTCGCGGATTCGCTGCCAGAGGCGGTTTGCTGCGCCAGTTGATTCAGTCGGTCGGCGGAACTTTTCAGCATGGAGCGTGCAGCGACGGATTCTTCTGCGTTATAACTTTCGCCAGAACGCTTACTAAGAAGATCGGGCAGCGTCATATTTAGATCGCTGGCCAAACTTTTCTGCGAATCGAAACCGATTCGAGCGCCAACGCGCGGATCAAGATTCCGATCCACATGCTGCTTAGCCTGTTCAAGAGCCGCGGCAATGTCATCTGGAGTTTGGAGCTTTGTGGGGTCAATAAGCCGGGCGATGATTGGACTGTTGTCCACGATCCGCTGTGTCGAGTCGGAGAGTATTTCGTCCTCGGTTACGGTCGGCACGTAATCATCGGTGACAACTTTTGCAATCGGAACGGCGACAGGTTTATTCCCAAAGACCTCGCGCGCGTAATTCTGAACTCCCAATCGGGTCGCAGGCGTCTCTTCGCCCGCTTTGATTTCGAAAGTTCCGTCCGGCTTGACTTGGTATCCAGCCTCGCCGGGTTTCAAATTGAAGTCGGGCGTTTTTCCCTGGTCGGTGAGCTGTCCAGATTTGGATACCTTAACGAAGCGACCTGGACGATTTAACTCCTCGACAGATGCGACTTCGTTTCCGGCATGACCGCCCTGCGGAGCAACCACTTCCGGCTGATTATCTAAAACAGATATTTGCTCAGGTGCAGTAATCTCGGTTTCAACTGGGGCCGCGACGGGCGTACCTTTGACTTCGCCGCTGACGGGGATAGTTGTCTTGGATTCGATTTCGGTTTTCGCCGCGCCCGAAGGAACCACGTGACCCAAAATCGGCAACAATGTTTGAAACGCACCTTGAGCCAGACGCTCGGCGTAGGCGCCCGCGGTCTCGTTCTTTCCCCGCGGAACAATAATCTGCTTCATTCCCTGACCCGAGAAAATCAAATCGGCAACAGCGCGGGCCTTGGGCAGAATAGTTGAGACTTCGGGAGCGATCTCGGGCAGCGCTTTCGAAACAACGCCTTCGACGGGGCCAGCGGCTGACGCCACAAGTCCGACAGGAGATTCGGACGAGCGAATTGCGCCTTGTTCGAACTGATTGATTCCACCTGCCAACTTTCCAATGTGAGAAATCAGTGGGTGCTTCGAAGACGCCAGGTAATTCGCAGTCACTTGATCGACCGTGCCCATAATCGTTTCAGGCGAAACCATGCTGGATAATTTCGCCTCGGCCTCTACCTTCGGACCGAAGAAACTCGCGACGTACTCTGGTATCGGTTTCGAAGTTAAATTGTCGAAAGCCGTCCCAATCTTTGACCACATTGACGGCTCTGGTTGGGGCTGGGCTTTCGCAGCGGCCGGAACGGTTGCAGGTGTCGTCGTAGCGGCTTTGGTCCAGAGCGGATCTAAAACGTTCTGGATGTCGGCCGGCTTATCCAAAACATCCGAAGATGGGGCGGTGGTTTTATCCAAAACATCTGCCCCTGTGATCGTTTTAGCCGTTGGCGCAGTCCAGAGTTGATCGAGGACGTTCGTAGTAGGAACCGCCGGCGCGGGTGGCGTAGGTGGTGGCGCAGCTTGAGAGCCCCACAAATCATCGAGGATGCTTTTTAGAATTGGCATGATAACCCTTTATTGCTGGGCCGGAGGAGCGGCCGGAACAGCAGCGGGCACTTGCAGGTTGGTTGGAACAGGCAATCCATAATGTTGCAGTAGATACCGTTTGGCGTTATCGGGAGTATTTTTCGAGAGCAAGATTTGCGCCGAACGCTGGTCCGCAGGAACTTTATTCAGCTTCAGGATTGAGTCTCCGATAATTGGCGGATCATTTCTGTGGAGACCTAGGTACTGATTCCTCTCGGCCCGCGCATTTTGCACTTCGTTTTGCAAGTCGAATTTGTCCTGGTCGTTCATCGTGGCGCTCGTTGTCGGATCATTGAGTTGCTTCTCTCCGTCGGCAATCGTCTTTTGAAGGGCTACAAGATTGTCCTGCCGCGTTTTTTCGATCACACCGGCGCCGTATCGTTGCTCGACTAGCGAAATGCTTTTGGCATCTTTTGACCTGCGCATCATATCGATCCCGAGAACTGCGTCACCTCCGGCTTGCGCCAGGTACGGCGCGAAAAGTTTATCGGCCAACATGTTTTGCTGCTTCTGCGCCGCAGTCTGATTTGCCAGTACCGCGTCAGCTCTATTTTTCTGCGCTTGGGTCATGTCCTTCCGAGCTTCCGCAACTGTTTTATCCCTTATCAGTTCAGCGCCTTGCAGAACGTGTGCGGCGGCATATTCCCGCGTGTACAGTTGCGCAGGCAGAACTTGCCCAACCTGATACTGTTGTCCCGACGGGTTATATCGATTAAGAAAGTCGGCCTGCTGCTGTCCTAACGTTACTGGCTTGCCGAGTTTCACGACCTCGAAATTCCGCGTAAATACTGGCTCACCGTTCTTCGGGTTAATCTCCGGCGTTCCATCGGGATTCAGAACGGCGGTAGTGCCAGTAAAAACGGGCATGAATTGCGTGTAATCAGGGCCACCATGTTTCGGATCTTGCGGAAGCGTGTCTAAGAAGTCCTGCGAATGCAGTTGATCTTCCGTAACCGAGGGGTACAGAATTTCTCCTCCCGAATCCAGGATGGGCTTAACTTGAGCCTCCGCGTTTTTTGCCATCGCGGTGTTGTGCGGGCCCGACGAGTCATTATCCAGGCGCATGGATGTGATAAATTTCGCGTGCGCGTCCATCATCGCGGCATCAGCTTTTTGTTTGTCCGTAGCCGCGTTTTGTGCCTTGATTTGATTTTCAAAAGCTTTTTGTTTCGCCGCCGCGACTTGCTGCTGTGCCGCCGCGACTGCTTTAGCTTTCGCTGCTTTTTGCGCTTCGATATTTTGCGCAGTCTGCGACAAGACCGCCATGCCAGAATCTTCTGGCGCAGCGACGCGGGAAAGAGGGCCAGCCAATGCATCGACAGCTGATACCGCGACGGTCGCAAGAGGGTTCAGATAATTCAACGGACTACGGATTATCGCGGCATGAAGTTTCTCGGCAAAAGTGGGATTCTTCGGCCTTGCGGGAGCCGCGGGTTGCGCAGCTGCGGGAGCTGGAGCAGAAGTCGATGTCCCGAGCGGTGCAACCGGACCGGCTGGCGCGACGGGATTATTGGTCTGAAACGGTGCGGCAACCGTAGGGACGGATGGCGTCGGCACGACTGGCGTTGCTAGAGGAGCTGCCGCGGCTTGAAGTTCTGGGGTTAACTCGATCATGACTTTTCATCCTTGGTAAAAACACGTCAAGCGTTCGCTTGGCGATAATTTGAAAATCCGTGGAAACGGGGAACTTTATTGACGCGGGAGATTCGGGAACTTTTGTTCGAGAGTCTCAAATTGCCGAAGGGCTATTAAGCTTGCTTGACTTGACGCCCGTTCTTGCGCGATTGTCTGTCGAACTATTTTCTCCGCTGCGAGATCGCCTTCGGAAAGAACCCCGCTGCGTTCATCTTTGTATTTACTAAGCTCAGTCTCGAACCAATTTTCGTATTGATCGAGTTCCGTGAGGCTGAGTTCAGTCTTTGCTATCTTGGCGAGCAAGAGGCAGTGCTGTTCCAAGTGCATGAAATCTGTATTGCCAAAAATTCCCATTAGAAAGCCTCCGCAACGATTAACATTTGAAAGATCCTTTTTAGAGATTTGATACTTGGTATGTTTACTAACTTCACCGTACTGCTGACATGAACTTGTTCGCTGTCCAGAAATAGATGTAAACTCCGGGACGAACCGTTGACGCGGTAGGAGGTGCCCTTTGAAGGCACTTTTGATGCGTCCCGGAGTCGGTAGTGCGAGCGGTATAACGGGACTTAAACAAGCGCGGTAACGCTACGCAATGCTTACCGCTTCGCCGTAGGTGGCTTTACTCTTAGAGACTACGCGTCCTTTTGTGGGGGACCACAATACGCCTTCCACAATCGACTACGCACATCTAAATGGTGTGTTGACCTACTGACGATCGTTCCCGTATGGGGCCATCCACAAGATAGAACCCAGCGTTAGGGGCGGGTGAAAATGCCATCCGCCCTAATTATTCGAAACAACTCGAATCATGTTGAACCGCTTGTTGACGCGGATGTAGGGAATTTGCAGCGAGTCCAAAAAAGTATGATACGCCATAGCCGGCAAACTTTCGAAGAACGCATCCAGCTTTACGGCCGGCACTGTCGTCACTTCGGCGAGGTCGGCTCCCTTCGCCCTATAAAAGTCTACAAGACTGGACCCAATAAATGACCCACGCAGAGATTCCAACCTCTTTCGGCGACGCCAAACCGCGTTCCGAACGGCTGCGTTTTTGTGAACCTTGGGTTGTGGCATAAAATCAAACGTCTCTAAAACATCTTAGATTTTGAAACTAGGTCAAAAAATAAAGGGCCGATTTGAGTCGGCCCCTGGATGGATAGAATCATTTGAATCGACCGTCTGGCAACGGTTAAGAACCCGGTTTGGTTCTCACCTAAAGGGTTAACGTAGACCGTGAGCCTAAACCGTGTAGA
>Ga0307374_10012126_pt1 | contig 12140 bp, 10 predicted proteins | sample OX3MG_FD_202532 | JGI IMG/M metagenome (GOLD analysis project Ga0307374, IMG submission 202532) | Soil microbial communities from Risofladan, Vaasa, Finland - OX-3 | ecosystem: Environmental > Terrestrial > Soil > Coastal area > Acid sulfate soil | place: Finland: Risofladan, Vaasa | collected...
CCCATCTTGGGTTGAACTCTGCCGTCGCTGCAGCGGAGCGGGGCTTCAATGTCGTTGGCTTTGATTTGGAGTCCAGGCACATCGAGTCGCTCAAGCGCCGAGAACTGCCGGTGGTCGAGCCTGATCTATCGGAACTGCTCGCGAAGAACCAGGCGCGGCTGACGTTCACCGACAGGATCGGTGATTTGGCCGCCTGCGATGTCGTCTATGTCTCGCCCGACGTGCCAACCGATGACCATGGCCAGAGCGACCTGTCTGGCGTCCGCGCCCTGATTGGCATGGTCGACGCGGCGCTCGGGCCGGAGACTGTGCTGGTTGTCTTGAGCCAAGTACCGCCCGGGTTCACCCGCGGCCTGTCCCGCCCGCCGGATCGTCGCTTCTACCAGGTGGAAACACTGATATTTGGCCGGGCAATCGAGCGCGCATTGCACCCGGAACGGTTCATCGTCGGCTGCGCCGATCCAACCGCGGCGCTGCCCGAGCCGCTGGCGAGTTTCCTCAGTGCCTTCGGTTGCCCGATTCTGCCGATGCGCTATGAGAGCGCCGAGCTGGCCAAGGTCTCCATCAACATGTTTCTGGCTGCGTCGATCAGCACGACCAACACGCTGGCCGAACTGTGCGAGACGATCGGGGCCGACTGGTCCGAGATCGTGCCGGCGCTGAAGCTGGACAAGCGCATTGGGCAATACGCTTACCTCGCGCCGGGCCTCGGCATCGCGGGTGGCAACCTGGAGCGCGATCTCACCACGGTCTGCCGGCTTGCCGACGCGCGAGGTTCCGATGCGGGAGTCGTCCGCGGCTATATCGCCAACAGTCGTCATCGTTGCGACTGGGTGCTGACCCAGATCCACGAGCGGGTGCTCGCGCGCAAGCCCGACCCCGTGGTGGCTGTGCTCGGCCTCGCCTACAAGCAGGACACCAGGTCAACCAAGAACTCACCGTCGCTTGCGCTGCTGGCCGCGCTGAAGCCCTTTGCCGTTCGGACCTTTGATCCCGTCGTGCCTCCGCGTCCGGAATTTCACGCACGCCTGTTCGGTGCTGCTTCCGCGCTCGAAGCCTGCGCCGGCGCCGACGTGCTGACGATCATGACGCCGTGGGACGAATTTCGTCGGCTCGCTCCACGAGAAATTGCTGAACGGTTGAGAGGACAAACGGTAATCGACCCATACGCTGTCCTCGACGCCGGAGACTGCCGCGCCGCGGGGCTCGACTACATCACGTTGGGTGCTGCCCCCATCACCGACGGCGCGTGACCACGGCATGCTTACTCACCGCAATTCCGAACCTGAGCCCCCGGCGCGAGTCGTTGTCCTTGGCGCGCGCGGCTTTATCGGCCGCACGCTCGTCGCCGCGCTGCGGCGTGCCGGCGTCGCTGCGCTCCCGGTCAGTCGCGAGGATCTCGACCTGGCGGCCGACGGTGCCGCTGACCGACTTGCTGCCATGCTCGAGCCTGACGACGCAGTCGTCATGCTGGCGGCGTTGACACCGGACAAGGGGCGCGGTCTGAAACCGTTCATCACGAACATCCAGATGGCGGCGAGCCTCTGCGATGCGCTGGGGAGAGTGACGCCGGCCCACGTGGTCTATTTCAGTTCTGACGCGGTATACTCGATGGCCGCGGGCCTGGTGAGCGAAAGCTCGTGCTCCGAGCCAGATGACCTCTACGGGACGATGCACCGTACGCGCGAGATGATGGTCAAGTCAGCGACGAGCGCGCCGGTTGCAGTACTCCGCGCCACGCTTGTCTATGGCGCGGAAGACACGCACAATTCCTACGGCCCGAACCGCCTTCGACGCACGGCGCACGACGATGGGAAGATCACGCTGTTCGGCGAAGGAGAGGAGACGCGCGATCATATCCTGGTCGACGATGTCGTGGCGCTGACCACGTTGGTGCTGAGCCATCGCAGCACCGGCGCGGTGAACCTGGCAACGGGCCGATCCATTAGCTACGCTGCGCTTGCCGGCAAGATCGCCGCTCTGTTCGATGGGCCGGTCGACATCATCGGCGCGCCGAGGCAGGACCCGATCACCCACCGCCACTTTGATGTGACCGCCATACACAAAGCGTTCCCGACCTTCACTTTTACGCCACTGGACAAAGGCCTTGCCAAGGCGCACGCCGACATGCTGCGAGAGCGCTGATGGCGGAGATCAACCTGCTCAGGCACTATCCGCGGGCCAAGCGCAAGATGGGGACGCCGCGGTCGCTCGATCCGGCCAACCGTGAGGCGGCGCTGAAGTTCGGCGCCGAATATTTCGACGGTACGCGTGAGCAAGGGTATGGCGGCTATCACTATGACGGTCGGTGGGCGCCGATTGCCCGCGACATCGTCGACCATTTTCGTCTCGAGCCAGGCGACCGCGTGCTCGACGTCGGCTGCGGCAAAGGCTTTCTGGTGAAAGACCTCATGGCCGTCTGCCCGGGATTGGACGTTCACGGACTTGATATTTCCGAGTACGCCCTCCGCCACTGCGAGGCGGAGGTGACCGGTCGGGTGGTTCGCGGGACGGCCGACCGCTTGCCCTTTGCGGATGGCAGCTTCGAGGCGGTGCTGTGCATCAATGTCGTTCACAATCTGAGTCGGGATCGCTGCATCGCCGCGCTGAAAGAAATCGATCGGCTTGCCCCGCGTCATGGCTACGTGCAGGTCGATGCGTACCGTACCGAGGCAGAGCGTGAAATCTTCCTCGGATGGGTGCTGACGGCAGCAACCTTCTTGAAGCCGGAGGGCTGGCGTGCGTTGTTCGCCGAGGCCGGATACAACGGCGACTATTACTGGACGATCCTCGAAGCCGATCTCGAGTGGAACGACTTCAACGCGTGCGATCCGGCATCACCCAACCACTGATTCGGGCACGATAAGCGGACACTCATGGCGAAGCGATACGCGGTGCTGGGAGGTGGAGGCTCATTCGGCGTCCACACCTCACAATACCTGCTCGACCACGCCGATACTGATCGGGTGATCGCCATAGGCCGGAATCCTCCCAAGCCTGAGCCGTTTACTCTGAATGTCGGCAAAGGGGACAAGCGCTATTCGTATCACGCCTATCATGTGACCTACGAAGTCGACCTGTTGCTGGAGTTTCTCGACAAGGAAAAGCCGCAGATCATCATCAACTACGCGGCGCAGGGTGAGGGAGCGGTATCGTGGAAGCATTCCTGGCGCTTCTTCGAGACCAATTCGATGGGGTTGGCCCGGCTGGCCGAAGAACTGATGAAGCGCGACTGGCTCGAGCGGTTCATCCAAATCGGCACATCCGAGATGTATGGCTCCGTCGATCATGCTGCAACGGAGGACGAGCCGATCAAGCCCACGAGCCCGTATGCGGCCTCGAAGGCAGCCTTCGACATGCACCTCATCGCAGTGCACAGGTTTCTCGAGTTTCCAATGAACATCATCCGGCCGTCCAACGCCTATTGTCCGGGCCAACTGCTGCACCGAGTGGTTCCGAAGGCGGTGGTGTGCGGCCTGACCGGGCGCAGACTTCCTCTCCAGGGCGGAGGTCGGGCTGAGAAGTCCTATATCCATGCCAGGGATCTCGCCCGCGCCATTCATCTCGTCGCGGAACAGGCACCCCTCGGCAGAATCTACAACGCTGGTCCGCCTGCGCCGATTTCGATTCGCGCGCTCGTGGAGACAGTGGCCAACATGATGGGCCTGTCCTTCGACCAGCTCTGTGAGGTGACCGCTGACCGCCTCGGTCAGGACTCCCGCTACTGGCTCGATTCCACGGCCATCAAGCGAGACGTCGGCTGGGAGCCCCGGATCGGGCTCGAAGAAGGCATCAAGGAAATGGTCGAGTGGGGCAGACAGTACCTCGACCAGCTCAGGAACTGGCCGATGGATTACACGCTGCGCGCCTGATGGCGATGGAGAATCGACAGACTCCGCCCGATGTTGCGCGACGGCTGCTGCTCGGCATCATGCGCGTCCGCCTGATCGAGGAGCGTATCAGGACGCTGTACGCCGAACAGGAAATGCGCTGCCCCATGCATTTCAGCATCGGCCAGGAAGCGGTAGCGGTGGGCGTGTGTGCTCATTTGACGCGTGAAGAACTGATCACGTCCGCCCACCGCAGTCACGCCCACTATCTGGCCAAAGGGGGCGATCTCAAGGCCATGCTGGCGGAGCTCTACGGTAAGGCGACTGGCTGTGCCGCCGGCAAGGGTGGCTCGATGCATCTCATCGACCGCTCGGTAGGGTTCCTCGGCGCAGTACCAATCGTCGGAAGCACCATTCCGATCGGCGTCGGCGCGGCATTCAGTTCGATGCTCCAGGGGAATCCGCTCCTCACCGTCATCTTCTTCGGGGACGCGGCGACCGAGACGGGGGTCTTTCATGAAAGTCTCAACATCGCCGCCCTTCATCAGCTTCCCGTGGTGATGGTGTGCGAGAACAACCTCTACTCGGTGATGTCTCCTCTGCGTGTGCGTAAGCCGGAACACCGTGAGATCGTCCAGCTTGCACCGGGGCACGGGGTGTTCAACGGGCAGGCCGACGGCAACGATGCGGATGCGGTGTACGCCCTGGCTGGTGAGGCGATCGAGCGCGCGCGGGCCGGCCAAGGGCCGGCTTTTCTGGAGTTCAAGACCTATCGCTGGTATGAGCACTGCGGTCCGCTCGAGGACCAACAGTTGGGCTACCGCCCGCCTGGCGAGCTCGAAGCCTGGAAAGCGCGCGATCCGCTGAAGTGCTATGCCGACAGCTTGCGCCGGCGTGGCATCGTGAGCGATGCCGACATCACCGTCATGGAAAGGACGATCGAAGCCGAGATCGATGAGGCCGTGGCCTTCGCCAGGGCCAGCCCGTTTCCAGCGCGAGCTGAGCTGACGACCGGGGTCTACGCTCCATGAGGGGAGAATGAGCCCGGCACCGGGCACCCGGCAGCTGCAATTCGTTCAGGCGCTGAACGAGGCGCTCGACCTGTGCATGGCGAAAGATCCGCGGGTCTTTATCATGGGTCTTGGCGCCCCCGACCCCGCCGCCATTTTCGGCTCGACCAAGGGGTTGGCCGAGAAATACGGACCCAAGCGCGTGCTCGATATGCCGGTGGCCGAAAACGCGATGACCGGCGTGGCATTGGGTGCCGCGTTACGCGGTATGCGCCCGGTGATGACTCACATCCGGCTTGAATTCGCCATGCTGGCAATCGACCAGATCGTCAACCAGGCGGCCAAGTGGTACTACATGTTCGGCGGCCAGGCGTCGGTGCCGATGGTCATCCGGATGGTCGTAGGCCGCGGCTGGGGGCAAGGGGCGCAGCATTCACAGAGCCTGCAGTCCTGGTTTGCCCACGTGCCGGGCTTGAAAGTCGTCATGCCGGCGACGCCGCACGATGCGAAGGGGCTGCTGATCGCCGCGATCGAGGACAACAATCCCGTCGTCTTCATTGAGCACCGCTGGCTCCACAGCGTCCGCGGCCCCGTCCCGGAAGGTCTCTACCGCGTCCCGATCGGGCCGGGGAATGTGCTCCGGAGCGGGCGCCACGTGACGATCGCGGCCACGTCGTACATGACCCTCGAAGCGGTGCGCGCCGCGGATGAACTCGCGCGAGAGGGGATCGAGCTGGAGGTTGTCGACGTCCGCACGCTCAATCCCTTCGACGAGACGCTGGTGGTCGAGTCGGTGCGAAAGACAGGCCGCCTCATCGTGGCAGATACCGGCTGGCGTTCGGTCGGTTTCGCCGCCGAGGTGATCGCGCGCGTGGTCGAGCGTGGCCTCGGCGACTTGAAGGCGCCGCCTATCCGGATCACCTTGCCCGACGTGCCGACGCCAACCACGCGCGCGCTGGCGAACTACTACTATCCGCGCGTGTCGGACATCACCGCCGCCGCCCGGCGCCTGCTCGGCAGGCCGCCTGGACCCGAGTCCGAGGTCGAGCCCGACGCGTTCCTCGATGTGCCGGACGCCTCGTTCTCGGGGCCGTTTTGAGCCGCGCCGTGCTGGAATTGTCGGTTGTCGTTCCCAACTACAACCACGCCCGATATCTCGAGTCTGCGCTGCGTGCGCACCTCGAGCAGACGCGGCCGCCCCTCGAGATCATCGTCGTCGACGACGCCTCCACCGACGACAGCGTCGCCATCGTCGAGAGGTTGGCGAGGGAACATCCACGCCTGCGGCTGATCCGGCTCGCCCAGAACGGCGGCGTCAATGCCGCGATCAATCGGGGGCTCCGCGAGGCGCGGGGAGACTACGTCTGCTTCTCAGCGGCCGACGACCTCGTGACCAACGACTTCGCCGCGCGGTCGATGGAGACGCTGGCGCGGTATCCGGCCGCCGCGTTCTGCTTCTCCGATCCCGCCCGGCTGGTCGGCGACGCCGGGCAGGTCGAGCCCCTCCCGCTGTACATCAGCGACGGTCAGTGCTTCGTGCCGCCGATCAGTCTGCGGCAGCTCTACAAGCGCGGCTGGTTCGGGCTTCCGGGCTTCGTCGTTTACCGTCGCGATGCGATCGTCGCCGTTGGTGGCTTCGTCGAGGATCTCGACTCGTGGGCCGACACGTTCGCGAATTGCCTGCTCGGCTTCCGGCACGGAGCCGCCTACGTGCCCGAGGTGCTCACCGTCTTTCGCGTCCTGCCGGACTCCTATTCCGCGAGGTGCGGCCAACAGACGCACCTTCGGCGCGCCCTGACCTATCGGGTGGTAGATCTGCTCCAGTCTCCGCGCTTCCGCGACGTGGCGTCATTCTTCCAGGAGTGCGCACTCGTACCGTACTACAGGGTCGAGGTGCTTGCCTGGCTCTTCGCCTCCCCGCCGCGCCGTCACTATCTGACGCCGCGCCTCGTCGTCAAGGTGGCGATGCGGAGCGCGTGGAAGGTGGCCAAGCCCCACGTGCCGAGCCGGTTCCGACCGCCGGTTCGACGCCTTGCCGTCAGATGGGCGCGGTTCTGGACGGCGGAATGACCGGAAAGCCCATGATCGGCGTCTACGATTTCTCGTATGGTCCGTATGCGCTGGGCGATGCGCTGACCTGGACGATGAATCTCAACGTCGGCGCGGCGTCTGCCGGCTGCGACGCGATCGACGAGTATCTAGTCATCAACCCATCGACGCCCGGAAGCCGCCGACAGCCGTTCGTCAATCCGCACAACTACGTCAGCATCATCGACAATCTGTTCCCGGCATTTCTCTGCAGTCCGATGCTGCGGTCGCTGAAGCTGATCCGCCACTCCCCGACGTTCGACCTCTTCCTGCTGCGCGAGGTGATGCGCCGGCGGCCTATGTGGCCCTCGTTCTTCAGCCATCTCAACCGGAAGCTCGATTTTACTTCGCACCGGCGCATCAACGCCTTTTACGCCGAGCACGGCTATCTGCCGTGGTTGACAGCGCCGCGCGGCTATGGGCCTTGGGCGGATGCGTTCCGCCGGAGCCAATGCAACGGCCGCTTCGTCGTCGCCGTCAACATCCGTCAGGGCGCGTTGAGCCTCACGCCGGCGAATCTGTTCCGCGATTCGCCACCATCCGAATGGTACGCCTTCATCCGCCGCGTGAGCACACGCCACCCCGACGTACTGTTTCTCGTCCTGGGCGGGTACACCGAATGGGACCGCGAGATGTACCGTCTGCCCAACGTGCTGATCCCTCGGACCATGGGTTACGGACTGGGGCATGAACTGGCACTCGTGCATCGAGCGGACCTGTTCATGGGCAGTTCCAGCGGATTCGCCGCCATGGCGACGTTCTGCAACAAGCCTTATGTGATCTCCAATATTCAACATTTGTTTTCGCCGTACATTGGCGTTCCCGTTGGCGGGCGCCACTATCCCTTCGGCAACGAAAATCAGATTCTCCATTGGGAAGCGGAAACGCGGGACGTGCTGTTGGATCTCTTCGAAGAACTTCACGCGCGCGTGCGCGGACGACTGACATCGTGAAGACGGAAAGCACGGCGACACGCCTGGGACGGCGACTGCTCAACGCGCCACGCCGGCTGGAGTGTTTTCCGTTTACACTGGTCCACACGGTGATCAACGCCACGATCAGAGCCGTCCGACTACGACAGGGGCGCGAAGTCGTCCGCGTGGCGGAGGTGACGGGCGAGGCTACAAGCCTGCCGACTCGTGTGACACTGTGGCTCGCTCGTGTCAGCGCCGGCCTCTCAGAACCACGATTCGACGTCTGTCTTCGACTTCCACGCGAGGCTGCCGGTGACAGCCTGCACGATGTGTTCTCGGTCCTGCTGACATCCCCACGTCTCCGATCGGTCGGCTTGTACTGGGATTCGTCGAGTTTGGCCGATGACCTGCCGCTGCTGCGGGCGAAACATGGCCGGAGCGATCCGACGGTCGCGGCGACGCCGCATACAGACCTCGATTCGCTGAGCTTCGAGCGGCTGTGCGAATTCTTCCAATCTACTCATGATGACATCGTGCTTCCGGTTGCGGCCAACCGCGATGCGCAGACCTTGCTCAAGCGTCAAGCCGGGAAAGCCTATGCTGTCTGCCTGAACGTGCCGGTCGACATTCAGTCCCTGGCCGATACGCTGGCGGCGAGGCTTCCCGATTTCCGGTTCTTCGACCTGGCGCCCAACGCGTTGCCGTCGTCTGCGAGGGCGGCCAACAGCCAATCACTCTACGGCTACGGTCTGAGCCTACACGAGCGCACCGCTTTGGTGCAGGCCGCAGATGCTTACGTGGGGCGTTTCGACGAATTGGGCTCCGCCGCGCTGGTTTCAGGACGGCCGGCGGTTCTGCTCGGCGGCGGCACCGGCGAGCAGCCCGATCGTATCAGTGGCGACGATATGGCCGTGTGGTTCCCGGTCCCGGTAGAAGCGACGGCATTGGCCGGCGCAGTGATTCAGTTCCTGTCCCGTCAGCTGGGACCACCCGAGATCGACCGGCGAACATGACCGTGCTCCGATGAACAAAGAGCAGTTGCGCGGCGACGTACGCGTGGTCGAGTCCACGAAGGGCCTCAGGTTCGTCGATCCGCGCGAGCTCTGGCGCTGGCGAGAACTGTTCGTCGCCTTGATGGTGCGCGACATTTCCGTGCGCTATAAGCAGACCGCCATCGGCGTCGCCTGGGTGGTCATCCAGCCGCTGGCGACGGTCGTGATCTTTTCTTTTCTGCTCGGCAGGATCGGCAACGTGCCGACCGCGGGGCTGCCCTATCCGCTGTTCGCCTTTGCCGCCATGGTGCCTTGGCAGGTGTTCTCTCGGGCAATGCTGGTGGGCAACGTGAGCCTGGCCGGCAACCGGGCGCTGATCACCAAAGCATATTTTCCGCGCATCCTACTTCCCGCGGCGGCGGTGTTCACCGGCGTCGTGGATTTTGCCTTTACGTTTGCCATCCTCCTCGGCATGATGTGGTGGTTCGGGTTCGTTCCGGGCTGGCGGATCCTTTTGACGCCGGTACTGTTGTTGTTGACACTTCTGACCTCCCTCGGCGTCGCTCTGTGGTTCTCGGCCCTGAATGCACTGTACCGTGATGTCCAGGTCGTGCTGCCGTTCCTGACGCAAGTCTGGTTATTCCTCACACCCGTCCTCTATCCGGCCTCGGTCATTCCCGAGCGATGGCGCGCACTCTATGCGATGAATCCGATGGTGACGGTCACCGAGTCCTTCCGCTGGGCCATGCTCGGTGGTGCGGCCGTGCCCGAACCATTGATGCTGGTGATTTCCGCCGTGACGATGTTGGCGACGTTGCTGTCCGGCGTAGCCTATTTTCGGTACATCGAGCGTCAGATGGCCGATAGGATCTGATGCTGTGAGCGAGTTTGCCATCCGCGCCGAGGGCCTCTGGAAGGGTTTTCGCCGCAGCGACAAGGCGCGAGACATCGGATTGAAAGATGCTCTGGCGCAGGCGGCCAGTGCCCCGTTCCGGGCAATGTCCCGGTTGGGTTCCGGACAGTCGCCGTTCCGTCGTTCCGCACGGGAAAAGCTCTGGGCCCTCTCGGACGTCTGCTTCGAAATCGCACAGGGCGAGGTGGTCGGGCTGATCGGGCGGAACGGTGCGGGCAAGAGCACGTTGCTAAAAGTCCTATCGCGCATTGTCGAGCCAACAGCCGGACGGGCGTTGCTCCGCGGTCGTGTTGGATCGTTGCTCGAAGTCGGAACCGGCTTTCATCCGGAACTGACGGGTCGGGAGAACGTCTATCTCAATGGCACGATCCTCGGCATGGGGCGGCGAGAGATCCAGCGCAAGTTCGACGAGATTGTTGGTTTTGCCGAGATGGAACAGTTCATTGATATGCCGGTGAAGCAGTACTCCAGCGGCATGTACATGCGCTTGGCCTTCGCCGTGGCGGCGCACGTGGAACCGGAAATCCTGTTCGTGGACGAAGCGCTGGCGGTCGGCGACTCCAACTTCCAGAGGAAGTGCATCGCCCGAATGGCCGAGGTCGGCCGTGAGGGACGGACGGTCGTGTTCGTTTCGCACAGCATGGCCGCCATCACCAGGCTCTGCCCGCGGGCAATTCTCCTCGACCGCGGCCGCGTGGTCGCGGACGGGTCGGTAGCCGAGGTCACGACTGCCTATCTGCGGTCCGACCTCGGCGCCGTGGCCCATCGTCTCTGGCCCGACGCGGCGACGGCTCCGGGAGACCACGTGGTGCGATTGCGGTCTGTTGGCGTCATCCGCCATGACGGTGCGTTCGACGCGACGGCGGACATCCGCCGTCCAGTAGTGCTCGAGATGACCTATGACGTGCTGCAGCCGGGTTACGCTCCCATCCCCAATTTTCATCTCTACAATGAAGAAGGCATCTGTGTGTTCGTGACCGCGGACACGGATCCTGAATGGCGTCGCCGACCGAAGCCGGTCGGCCGTTACGTCAGCCGGGTGACGATCGTCGGGGATTTCCTCAGCGAGGGAACACTGGTCGTAGATGCCGCCATTCGTACGATCGACCCGGTTGCCGTCCACGCTCACAAGCGTGAGGCCGTCGCGTTTCAAGTGGTTGATGGCATCGACGGCGACTCCATACGCGGCGATTACGGCGGTGCACTGCCGGGCGTCGTGCGGCCGCGGCTCCTCTGGCGGACCAAACTGCAGGAAGAACTCCCGGCGACCGCAGCGCCACGGTAGCCCAGTGAAGGTGAGGCTCGCTAGTCCCCTGGAAATGAAATCGCGAGGACAAATCGACACACTGTGATCTAAAGGGGGCCTGGCACAGATTGGACGTCCCAGAGCAGAGGTCGTGGTCACCGACGACGAGCGCGCCGCGCTCGGGCGCTTGACGAAGCGGGCGCGTGTGAATCGCGCCATCGCGTTTCGCGCGCGGGTCGCGTTGGCGTGTATCGAGCGCTCGGATACGGCCGTGGGCCGCCGTCTGCGAACGACGAAGACCACCGTGGCCAAGTGGCGCGGCCAGTTCGTCGAGCGCCGGCTCGCGGGGTTGTACGACGAGCCTCGGGTCGGCGCGCCCCGCACGATCTCCGATGAGCAGGTCGAGGCGATCATCGTGAAGACGCTTGAGACGACGCCGGCCGGCGAGACGCACGGGAGCACTCGGTCGATGGCGCAAGCGGCGGGCGTGAGTCACACCCTGGTCGGGCGGATCTGGCGGACATTCCGGCTGCAGCCGAATCGCACGGAGAGTTTCAAGCTCTCGCCGGATCCGCAACTCGTGGAGAAGATTCGAGACGTGGTGGGTTTGTACGTGGCGCCGCCGGCGAATGCCGTGGTCTTCTCGGTGGACGAAAAGTCGCAGATCCAGGCGCTCCAACGCGCGCAACCCATCCTGCCGATGGACTTCGGCCAACCCGAGCGTCGGACCCACAACGACGTGCGCCATGGCACGCTGGATCTGTTCGCCGCGCTCAACGTGGCCACCGGTGAGGTCCTCGCCCGGTGCAAGCCGCAGCATCGGGCGCAGGACTTCGTCGCCTTCCTGCGCGAGATCGAGGCGAGCGTCGAGCCCGCGCTCGACATCCACGTGGTCCTCGACAATCTCTCCGCCCATCGCGCGCCACCGGTGCAGCGATGGTTGCTGCGTCATCCGCGCGTCCAGTTTCATTTCACCCCGACCTATGTCGACGCGTTGCGAAGACGGCTTCAAGGGAATGGTTCCATCGCCCAGTACGCATGGGCCGTCGAGGCAGCGCACGAAATGCGGATACTTCGGAACGTGTTGGTTCATGCGGCGAGCGTCTGGTCTCCACGCGCCATCAACGATTTCGCAGCATCGTTGCCA
>Ga0307374_10012128_pt1 | contig 12138 bp, 10 predicted proteins | sample OX3MG_FD_202532 | JGI IMG/M metagenome (GOLD analysis project Ga0307374, IMG submission 202532) | Soil microbial communities from Risofladan, Vaasa, Finland - OX-3 | ecosystem: Environmental > Terrestrial > Soil > Coastal area > Acid sulfate soil | place: Finland: Risofladan, Vaasa | collected...
CGTCTTCCTGGCCAGCGGGAACACCGCCTACTGGAAGATCACCGTCACCAACACCGGGCAGACCGCCCTGGGCGGCGTCACCATCAGCGATCCCGTGGTGCCGGCCTGCGGCAACCCCTCGGCTCCGATGTCGTTGGCCGTGGGGCAGTCGGCCAGCATCTACTGCTCCTCGGCCGATGTCACGAGCACGTTTACCAACGTGGCCTCGGCGGATTACAGCGGCCGGATCGGAACGGCGCCAACGTCGTCGGCCCAGGTCAACGTGGTCACTACCCAATCGGAGGCTTCGGCCAACACTGCGGTGGTGGCTGCGGCAGCTCCCGCCGTGACGGGCTAAAGAGTTCGTCGTCACCGAACCGCGTCACCAACACTAAGAAAGCGAACCCACCATGAGCATGCAGGGAAGAGTCGTCGTCATCACCGGGAGCAACATCGGCATCGGGCTCGAGACTGCGGTCGGGGTAGCCATGGCGGGCGCCACAACGGTGCTGGCCTGCCGCAACCAGGAGAAGGCGGCCGCCGCGGCGGCCCAGGTCAAGGAGCGCACCGGCAACGAAGAGGTGCACGTGGTCGCCCTGGACCTGTCCGACCTGGAGTCGGTGCGGCACGCCGCCGAGGAGATCATCTCGCGCTGGGACAAGCTCCATGTCCTGGTCAACAACGCCGGCGGCACGTGGTCGGAGCGCCTGGTGACCAAGCAGGGGTTTGAGCAGACCCTCGGGGTGAATCACCTGGGGCACTTCCTCCTCACCAACCTCCTGCTGGAGCGCACGGTTTCCAGCGCGCCGTCCCGCATCATCAACCTGTCATCGGTGGGCCACCACATGGCCTGGCGCGGCATGCGTTTCGACGACCTGCAGAGTGAGAAGCGCTATGCCGCCATGGAGGCCTACGGGCGCTCCAAGCTGGCCAACATCCTCTTCACCCGTGAGCTGTCCAAGCGGGTGGCCGGTTCGGGGGTGACGGTCAATGCGGTGCACCCGGGGCCCGTCCGCAGCGGCTTCGGCATGGACGGCGACCTGAAGGGGATCATGGGTTGGGGCAACCGGATGATCCGGCCGTTCGAGATCAGCGCGGCGTCGGGGGCCAAGACGTCCATCTACCTGGCCACGTCTCCCGAGGTCGAGGGCAAGACCGGCCTGTACTGGGTGCGCAGCAGGCCGGGCCATATGAGCACGCAGGCGCACAACGACGAGCAGGCAGCCCGTCTGTGGGAGGAGAGCGAGAAGCTGCTGGCCTCGGTGGGATTCATGCTGGCCTGACGGGGACCCGACGGGGCTCAGGCCGTGCCCGCACGATCAGGCGGCCAGCGCCCCCACGACGTGGTTGATGCAGGCACACAGCGAGGCGACGTCGTCGGGCTCAATGGCGGGGAACATGGCGATGCGCAGCTGGTTCCGGCCCAGCTTGCGGTAGGGCTCGGTGTCCACAATCCCGTTGGCCCGCAGCACGGCGGCCACGGCGGCTGCGTCGACGGCATCGACGAAGTCGATGGTGCCCACCACGTGGCTGCGGTCCGAGGGCCGCTCGACAAAGGGGCGCGCGAAGTCGGACTGCTCGGCCCAGGTGTAGAGGATCTCAGCCGACCGATCACAGCGCGACGCCGTCCATTCGAGGCCACCGTTGGTGTTCATCCAGTGGAGCTGCTCGGCCAGGAGGAAGATGGTGGCCAACGCCGGCGTGTTGTAGGTCTGGTCCAGCACGGAATTGTCCACCGCCGTCTTGAGGTCGAGGAAGGTGGGGATCCAGCGGCCCGACGCGGCGATCCGCTCCACCCGCTCAAGCGCGGCCGGCGACATGAGCGCGATCCACAACCCGCCGTCACCGGCGAAGCACTTCTGGGGGGCCAGGTAGTAGGCGTCGAACTGGTGGGCGTCGACTCTGAGCCCTCCGGCGCCCGAAGTGCCGTCCACGGCGACCAGCCCACCCCCGTCGGCTGGTAGGGGCGCCCCTTGGGGGCGACGGATCGGCATGGCGACGCCGGTCGACGTCTCGTTGTGGGTCAGGGCGTAGAGATCCACCGAGGTGTCGGCCACCGGGATGGGGTGGGTGCCCACGGCGGACTCAATGATCAGGGGGTCCTTCAGGTGGGGCGCCGCCTTGACGCACGAGGCGAACTTGGAGGAGAACTCCCCGAAGCTCAAGTGCTGGCTCTGCGCCTCAATCAGCCCGAAGGTGGCGGCGTCCCAGAAGCAGGTGGCCCCCCCGTTGCCGAGGACCACCTCGTAGCCATCGGGGAGGGAGAAGAGGTCGCGGAAGCCGTGGCGCACCCGGGCGACTTGTGACTTGACCGTCTTCTGGCGGTGGCTGGTGCCGAGGTAGGTGCCGGCCACCTGGGCCAGGGCCGTGACCTGTTCGGGTCGGACCTTGGAGGGCCCCGAACCGAAGCGGCCGTCAGCGGGGAGGAGCTCGGAAGGGATGGTGATGTCAGGAGCGTCGGGCACGTATGCAAGCATGGCATCCGTGACGACCCCTTCCGCCACGCCGACCGAGCTCCGCCGGATCTCCCGCCGCGCCGCCGCCGTGGCTCCGTCGGCCACCCTGGCCGTCGATGCCAAGGCCAAGGCCCTCCAAGCGGCCGGCGAGCACGTCATCGGCTTCGGGGCCGGCGAACCCGACTTCCCGACGCCTCCCCACATCGTCGAGGCCGCGGTGGCCGCCTGCCGCGACCCGGCCAACCACCATTACACCCCGACCGGAGGCCTGCCGACCCTGCGTGAGGCCGTGGCGGCCAAGACGCTACGGGACTCGGGCTACCCGGTGACGGCCTCCCAGGTGCTGGTCACCAACGGGGGAAAGCAGGCGGTGGCCAACGCGTTCGCGGTGCTGTGCGACCCGGGCGACGAGGTGCTGGTGCTGGCCCCGTTCTGGACCACCTACCCCGAGTCGATCGCCCTGGCGGGTGGGACACCGGTCATCGTCTCCTCTGACGAGCGCACGGGCTTCCGCTCCTCGGTGGACGACCTGGAGTCCGCCTGGACCCCGCGCACCAAGGCCCTCCTCTTCGTTTCGCCGTCCAACCCCACGGGCGCGGTCTACCCCCGGGCGGAAATTGAAGCCATCGGGCGCTGGGCGGTCGAGCGGGGCATCTGGGTGCTGACCGACGAGATCTACGAGCATCTCGTCTACGGCGGCGCCGCGCACCACTCCATGCCCGTCGTGGTGCCCGAGCTGGCCGAGCGCTGCCTGGTGGTCAACGGGGTGGCGAAGACCTACGCCATGACCGGCTGGCGGGTGGGATGGCTCATCGGGCCCGCCGATGCCATCACGGCGGCCACCAATATTCAGAGCCACGAGACCTCCAACGTGTCCAACGTGGCCCAACGAGCGGCGCTGGCCGCAGTGACCGGCAACCTGGACGACGTGGCCGCCATGCGTGCCGCCTTCGACCGCCGGCGGCTGACCATGTGCCGGATGCTCAACGACATTGAGGGGATCGTCTGCGTGGAGCCCGAGGGCGCGTTCTACGCCTACCCCTCGGTCAAGGGCCTGCTCGGCCGGTCGCTGCGGGGGAGACGTCCGTCGACCAGCGCGGAGCTGGCCGAGCTTTGCATCAACGAGGCCAAGGTTGCCGTGGTACCTGGTGAGGCGTTCGGCGCCCCGGGGTATTTCCGCATGTCCTACGCCCTGGGCGACGATGACCTGGTCGAAGGGGTCACCCGGTTGGGCGCGCTCTTCGCCGAAGCACAGGGCTGAAGTCCGAGAAGGTCGAGCGAGGAGAGCACGGTGCCACGGGTACTGGTCACAGAGAAGATCGCCCAGAGTGGGCTCGACCTCCTGGCCGGAGCCGGCCACCAGGTCGACGTCCGCGAGGGTCTGAGCCCGGAGGAATTGCTCGGTGCCATTGAGGGCGCCCACGCGCTCATCATCCGCTCGTCCACCCAGGTGACGGCCGACGTGCTCGCTGCCGGCACCGCCCTTCAGGTGGTCGGCCGGGCCGGCGTGGGTCTGGACAACGTCGACGTTCCGGCGGCCACCGGGCACGGGGTCATGGTCGTCAACGCCCCCACCTCCAACATCCTCTCGGTGGCCGAGCAGGCGATGGCCCTGCTCCTGGCCCAGGCCCGCAACGTGCCCCAGGCCCATGCCGCGCTGGTGGCGGGGCGCTGGGAGCGGGCCAAGTGGGAAGGCGTCGAGCTCCACGGCAAGGTGCTGGGAGTGGTCGGGCTGGGCCGGGCCGGATCGCTGGTGGCCCAACGTGCCCTGGCCTTCGGCATGGAGCTCATCGGTTTCGACCCGTTCGTCGCACCCGAGCGGGCCAAGGCCATGGGCGTGCGCCTGGTGACCCTGGAAGAGCTGGTGGGTGAGGCCGACTTCGTCTCCATCCACACGCCCAAGACCCCCGAGACCACCGGCCTCTTCGGCCGGGACCTCCTGGCCAAGGCCAAGCCGGGCATCCGGATCATCAACACGGCCCGGGGCGGCATCGTCGACGAGGAGGCGCTGGCCGAGGCCATACGGGATGGCATCGTGGCCGGCGCCGGGCTGGACGTGTTCGCCCAGGAGCCCTGCACCGAGTCGCCGCTGTTCGCGCTGCCCCAGGTCGTCGTCTCCCCCCACCTGGGAGCATCGACCGAGGAGGCCCAGGACAAGGCCGGAGTGACCATCGCCGAGCAGGTGCTCCTGGCCCTGGCCGGTGACTTCGTGCCCTATGCGGTCAACGTGGCGGCCCGTGACGTCTCCGATGTCGTCCGTCCCTTCATGCCGCTGGCCGAGCAGCTGGGCCGTTTCTTCGCCTGCCTGCACGACGGCCTGCCCGACGGCCTTGAAATCGAGTGCCAGGGTGAGCTGGCCGGGGTGAGCACCGGGATCCTCACGCTCTCCGCGCTCAAGGGGATCTTCGCCGGATCCACCGAAGAACCGGTGTCCTACGTCAACGCGCCGCAACTGGCCGAGCAACGCGGCCTGGCCGTGCGCGAGACGGCCACCGCAACGTCGCATGATTACAAGTCGCTCATCACCCTGCGCTCGGGGTCGCACTCGCTCGCCGGCACGTTGAGCACGGCTGGGCTCCGCACCGAGCCGCGGGTGGTCATGGTCGACGACCACGTGGTGGAGGTGGCGCCCTCCACCCACATGCTGGTGGTGCGCAACGACGACCGTCCCGGCATGATCGGCATGGTGGGAACCGCGCTGGGTGCGGCGGGCATCTCCATCTCCTCCATGGCAGTGGGCCCGAGCCCGATCACTTCCACGGCGTTGATGGTGATCTCGACCACTTCGTCGGCGCCCGACGCCGTGGTCGATCAGTTGCGAGGGGACGAGGGCATCCTCGACATACACCGCGTCATCCTCTGACCGGCTTCATCCTGTGGGCCGGCGGGGTACCGCCGGCCACGTGTCGAGACTGCCGATCACGGGCTCGCTCCCGTTGAGGCCACGGCGCGGTGCACGGTCCAGGAGGACCTGGCGCACCGCACCCAGGACGGCGACGACCAGGGCGATCCGCAAGCCGATGGTCAGGGAACGGCGCACGGCGCCAGGGTAGCCCCGCCCTTGACGATGCCCCGCACCGGTGGGACAATCGTTGCCACCATGATGCACACGACCAACCTGCTGCTTACCTGACGGCGAACGCCACATCGCGTTCGCTCGCAACCTCCTGCGCCTTGGGCCAGGAGGTTTTTTGTTGGGCGGGGAGCCGAAGCCACAAAGGCAAGACACACCAGAGAGAGAAGGGAAAGCGACCATGGCAAAGGGACAGAGAGGGAATGGTGACGACACGGAGCGGGGTCATCTGGCCCTGCCCTGTGACCCCTCGCCCATGCCCGTCGGCAAGTACCGGTCTCACGTGCCCCTGGTCCTCGGGGACCGCACGTGGCCCGACCGCCAGTTCACCCGGGCCCCTCGCTGGGCCAGCGTCGACCTGCGCGACGGCAATCAGGCCCTCATCGACCCCATGGACTCCGAGCGGAAGCTGGCGCTCTTCCGGACCCTCGTCGATGTCGGGTTCAAGGAGATTGAGGTGGGTTTCCCCTCGGCCTCGCAGACCGACTTCGACTTCCAGCGCCTCATCATTGAAGAGGAGATGGTCCCCGACGATGTCGAAATTCAGGTGCTGGTCCAGTGCCGGGAGGAGCTCATTGAGCGCACGTTCGAGTCTTTGGCCGGGGCCCGGCGTGCCGTCGTCCATTTCTACAACTCGGTTTCCGAGTTGCAGCGGCGCGTCGTGTTCGGACTGGACAGGGCCGGGATCGTCGACATCGCCGTGAACGCGGCCATCCTGTGCAAGAAGTTCGAACCTTCGATTCCGGGCACGGAGGTCCGTTACGAGTACTCACCGGAGAGCTTCACCGGCACCGAGCCCGACTTCGCGGTGGAGATCTGCGAAGCGGTGATGGACGTCATTGAGCCGACGCCCGAACATCCCATGATCATCAACTTGCCGGCCACGGTCGAGATGTACAGCCCTAACGTGTACGCCGACGTGATTGAGTGGTTCGGCCGGACCATCAAGAACCGCGAGTCGATTGTGCTGAGCCTGCACCCGCACAACGACCGCGGGACCGCGGTGGCGGCAGCCGAGCTGGCGGTGCTGGCCGGGGCGGACCGGGTGGAGGGCACCCTGTTCGGCAACGGCGAGCGGACGGGGAACGTCGACATCGTGACGCTGGCCATGAACCTGTTCTCCCAGGGGGTGGATCCCCAACTCGACTTCAGCGACATTGAGAAGGTGCGCCGGGTGGCCGAGTACGCCACCCGCCTCCCGGTCCACCCGCGCCACCCTTATGCCGGTGATCTGGTGTACACCGCCTTCTCGGGCTCCCACCAGGACGCCATAAAGAAGGGCATGGCCGCCATCGGCAGTGACTACCCCGAATGGGAAGTGCCTTACCTGCCCATCGACCCCAAGCACACCGGTCGGACCTACGAGGCCATCATTCAGGTCAACAGCCAGTCGGGCAAGGGCGGGGTGGCCTACCTGATGGACACCGACCACGGGCTCGACCTGCCGCGCCGGCTGCAGATGGAGTTCTCCCGCACCGTGCAGTCCATCACCGAGGCCAGTGGCACGGTCATCGGCTCGGGCCAGATGTGGGACGTGTTCGAGGAGATCTACCTGCCCGAGGACGCCGGCCTCAGGTTGGTGACCAGTGAGGTATCCACCCGCCAGGGCCATACCTCGGTCACGGCCCAGCTCCTGGTCGACGGCCAGCACCGCACCGTGAAGGGAGAGGGCAACGGTCCCATTGACGCGCTGGTGGCCGCCCTGAAGGGCGATCTGGGCATAGTGCTGGAGGTCAAGGACTACTCGGAGCACGCCCTGACCGAGGGGTCGGGAGCATCCGCGGTGGCGTACATAGAATGCGCCGGACCCGACGGCGCCACCTGGTGGGGTGTCGGCCGTGACTCCTCCATCCTCGACGCCTCGCTGAGCGCGCTGGTGTCCGCCGCCAACCGCGCCCGCACCGAATGATCCGAGCGGCCGTGGAGGCCGACGTGCCCGAGCTGCTGTCCATGATCCGCGAGCTGGCCGAATTCGAGAACCTGGCCGACCAGGTTGTCTGCCGCGAGGAAGACCTGAAGCGGGCCCTCTTCGGCCCCGACGCGGTCGTGCACGACACGGTGGTCGCATCTGACGACGGCTCCCTGGTCGCCCATGCGCTGTGGTTCCGCACCTTCTCCACCTTCCTGGGCCGGACCGGCATCTGGCTGGAGGACCTCTACGTGCGCCCCGACCACCGGCACCGTGGCCATGGGCGCGCCCTGCTCTCCGAGCTGCGCGCGCGGACCGAGGGGCGGGTGGAGTGGGAGGTCCTGGAGTGGAATTCCCAGGCCATCGACTTCTACCAGGAGCTCGGCGCCCGCCCCATGTCGGGCTGGACCCGGTACCGCTGGACTCAGCCGTAACCGCCGCTCGGGATGTAGGGGCTCGGCGGGGCGTCCATGCCGCGCACCATGACCGGTCCGAGTGGCCGCAGCTCCACGCCGGCCCGGGTCAGCACCCCGATGGCCCACTGCTGGCCCGCCGTGAGCCAGTTGACCTCAATGGTCTCCCCCTCGGGCGCCTCGGCCAGCATGGCGCGCAGCACCACGGACGCCGACTCCTCATCGCGGGCCCCCAGGGTCACGATCCGCTCGTCCTTGGCCAGGGCGTAGGCCCGGTCGCGGTGGAGGAGCAGCCGGGTCCCGGGCTGGGACAGCATCGAGTGGATGTCGAGGGTCCGGGCGGACCCCCGCACCTCGCGGTCGATGGCCGCCACGACGGCCAGTTCCCCGTCGGTGACCCGCTCCGGCTCGTGGCGCGTCACGCCGACCGGCCGCTCCACCGAGCTCGGGCGCAGGGGCCCAAAGGCGGCCACCACCGGGTGCAGGGCGAAGCCGGAGCTGGTGTAGAGGGCCATGGCTTTGGGGTCACGCGAGCACTGAATGGTGCCCGGGCTTCCCGGGTCCCCGTAGGAGAGGGCGAGGCGCAGGAGCTGGCGGCCGTGCCCCCGCCCCTGGTGATCGGGCAGGGTCCCGAGCTGGGAGAGCACCCAGTAGCCCTCGCGCACGAAGGACTGGGATACCCCGACGATGGTGCCGTCGTCATCGGCCACCCAGGAGCCACCCGGGTCGGTGCCCAGGAAATGGCGCGTCCGGTCCTGGCGGCGGCGCTCGTCCTGCCGCGATCGGGGTGTGGCGGGGAACCCGAAGCGGGCGCCCATGGCGACGAAGCCCCGGTCAAAGGCTTCGACCGCCGCCGACACGTCGGCACCGGTCATGGAGCGGAAGGTCACCATGGGCAGATGCTCTCACGCGGGGTCGGAACCGAGACTGCTGTTCGTGAACGGGACAGGCGCCACATGGGCCGACGCCTCACGACTTGTCGCCGTGTTTCCCGAATCCTTCGAGGTGGGAGCATTCGACCAGCGGGGTATCGGATGTACCGCCCCGCCCGATCATGCCTATGCCATGTCTGACCTGGCGGCCGTCGCGCGAGTCCTGGCCCTCCTGTGCACCTCGCCGGGAGGTGCCGGTGGTTCCTTATTCCTCCTCCGGGCGCTGGCCGACCGGACCGGCCCGAACGCCCGACCGATCAGGGCGGCGTGGTCAACGGGACCGCCCCATCGGGTCGCCCGAAACCGCACGGGAGTCAAGAAGCCGGGGAGGTCAATCGGTGGATCCTGGCTCAGCGGGCACCTTCCGGATCTTGCCGGCGGGCCCGTTCACCATCCCGAACAAACGTTTGACATAGTGAGCCGGATCCAATATCCTTCTCACCGGTTACCCACCACCGTGGCGGGAATGGGGGGCTGAAGTTCGAGCGCTGTAGTAACGCGCCGAATTCAGGTCCACTAACCATTGGAATGGAGGAATGTTGAGGCTTCAATCACGTATTGCAATGCTGGGTCTGGTGGCTGGTTCGGGTGGTCTGCTCGGTAGCTTCGCCCTTTCCGGGGCTTCGCAGGCTGCTTCGTGCGGGTCGCCGTCGGGTCAGAGCACCGCTAAGGGTGGCGAGGGTCCGATCTACACCTCGGGCGCCAACGGTGCTCCCGCCGTGCCGGTTTCCGGCTACGCGGGCATCGGAGCGTCACAGGGTTACCTGCAGGTGACCGGTGTGACCAGCGCCAGCACCACCCCCGCTGTCGGCAATGTGACCGCAGCCGGTGGAGTGGGGCCTGCCACTGGTGGAATCGCCGTCGGCAATGACGGCAACACCAACGGCACCATTGAAGGCCAGTCTGTGCCGAGTGTTGACGGGAACTACGTCTGCACCCAGTAGCAAACTGTTGTAGCTGTGAATGAGAAATCGCCTGGAGGCCTAGCCTCCAGGCGATTTCTTGTTCCGGCGGTCCAACGGGGCCGCCGGATGTGACGCAAGCCCGTGGCGCCAGCCGGGCGATCCCACCGCTTCGCCCGCCGACCGACCTGTCACCGCACAGAGACCTGCCCGCGGGACAATGGCCCCGCGGTCCCGGCCCAGGTGACCGGTGCGCTAGGCCGACGGCAGGAAGGCGGGGCGGCGCTTCTCGTATGCCGTGATGTCGTCGGCATGGCGCAGCGACAGGCCGATGTCGTCCCACCCGTTGAGCAGGCGCTGGCGGGTGAACTCGTCGAGCGGGAAGGTGTCCGCCAGGCCGGCCGCCGGCGCCTCAATGGTGCTCCGTGCGACGTCGATAGTGATCTCCAGTGAGGGGTCCGCCGCCACCGCGGTGAGCAGTGCCCGGTCGAACTCCGGCGACACCTGCACCGGCAGCAATCCCTGCTTGGTGCAGTTGTTGCGGAAGATGTCGGCGAAGCGCGACGACACCACGGCTTGGAAGCCGAAGTCCATCAGCGCCCACACGGCGTGCTCACGCGACGAGCCGGTGCCGAAGTTATGCCCGGCCACCAGGATGGTCGCTCCGACGAACTCAGGGTTGTTGAGGACGAAGTCCCGGTCGTCCCTCCACTCCGAGAACAGCCCGGCCCCGAACCCCGTGCGCTCCACACGCTTGAGCCAGTCCGAGGGGATGATCTGGTCGGTATCCACATCGGTGCGGTCGAGGGGAACCGCCCGGCCGGTCACGACGACGACGGGTTCCATCAGTCCAGGTCCTCGGGTAGGGCGAACGTGCCGGCCACTGCGGTGGCGGCGGCCACGGCGGGGGAGACCAGGTGGGTGCGCCCGCCCCGGCCCTGACGCCCTTCGAAGTTCCGGTTCGAGGTGGAGGCACAGCGCTCGCCCACGGCCAGCTTGTCGGGGTTCATGGCCAGGCACATGGAACAGCCCGGCTGGCGCCACTCGAAGCCGGCGGCGATGAAGATCTGGTCCAGCCCCTCGCCCTCCGCCTGGGCCTTGACCCGGTGCGATCCCGGGACGACCAGGGCCCGCAGGCCGGCATGCACGTGGCGGCCGGCGAGAACGGCGGCGGCGGCCCGCAGGTCCTCAATCCGGGAGTTGGTGCAACTGCCCAGGAACACCGTGTCCACGGGGATGGCACGCATGGCGGTGCCGGGGACCAGGCCCATGTAGGCCAGGGCCCGGACCGCCGCCTCCCGGTCACCGGGATCGGCCATGGCCTCGGGGTCGGGGACGGAGCCGCTGATGGGGGTCACCTGGGCCGGGTTGGTGCCCCAGGTGACGTGGGGCGTGACGCTGGCGGCGTCGATCGCCACTTCCTTGTCGAAGGTGGCCCCGGGGTCGGTGGGCAGCGTGTGCCAGTAGGCCACGGCAGCCTTCCAGGCGTCACCCCTGGGGGCGTGGTCCCGACCCTTCAGGTAGTCGAACGTGGTCTGGTCGGGCGCCACCAGCCCGGCGCGGGCGCCACCCTCAATACTCATGTTGCACAGCGTCATGCGGCCTTCCATGGTCAGACCGCGGACGGCCGAACCTCCATACTCAATGACGTGCCCGATGCCTCCCCCCGTCCCGATGGCGCCGATGATCCTCAGGGCCATGTCCTTGGCCGTGGCACCCGGAGGCAACTCCCCCTCCACGTTGACGGCCATGGTCAGGGGCCGGGTCCCCGAGAGGGTCTGGGTGGCCAGCACGTGCTCGACCTCACTCGTCCCGATCCCGAAGGCCAGCGCCCCGAAGGCGCCGTGGGTCGAGGTGTGGCTGTCCCCGCACACGATGGTCATGCCGGGCTGTGTCCAGCCCTGCTCGGGGCCGATCACATGGACGATGCCCTGGTTGGGGTCGCCCATCGGGTAGCAGGTGATCCCGAACTCGCCCGTGTTGAGGTTGAGCACGTCGAGTTGCTGGGCCGAGACAGGGTCGGCCACCGGCTGGTCGATGTCGATGGTGGGGACGTTGTGATCCGCCGTGGCCACCGTGAGATCGGGCCTCCGCACCTGGCGGCCCGCAAGCCGCAAACCGTCGAACGCCTGCGGCGAGGTGACCTCGTGCACCAGGTGCAGGTCGATGAAGAGGAGGTCCGGCTCACCTTCGGCGGCATGGACGACGTGGGCGTCCCAGATCTTCTCGGACAGCGTGCGCGGCCCCATCAGCGGTCGACGGACACGATCTCGACCCGCAGCATGCCGCCCGGCGCCTTGTACTCCACCGTGTCGCCGGCGCTCCTCCCGATGAGGACCTGGCCCAGCGGAGCGCTGGGGGAGAGGACCGGGAGGCTGCCCGGACGCTCCTCAATGGAGCCCACGAAGAACTGCTGGGTGTCGTCCTCGTCGTCGCCCTCGTAGCGCAGGGTCACCGTGCAGCCCATGGACACG
>Ga0307374_10012130_pt1 | contig 12136 bp, 11 predicted proteins | sample OX3MG_FD_202532 | JGI IMG/M metagenome (GOLD analysis project Ga0307374, IMG submission 202532) | Soil microbial communities from Risofladan, Vaasa, Finland - OX-3 | ecosystem: Environmental > Terrestrial > Soil > Coastal area > Acid sulfate soil | place: Finland: Risofladan, Vaasa | collected...
TCACGATCGCCGACGGCCACCATCGCTACGAGACGGCGCTGCGCTACCGCGACGAGCGCCGGATGAGCCGATCGTGCGAGGAGGACCCGGCGTTCGACTACGTCCTTGCCCTGTTCCTGTCCACCGGCGAGCCACTGACCGTCCTGCCGACCCACCGCATCGCGCTCGGCCTGGGCGACGAGGTGGCGAGCGGCCTGCGCGACGCCGCCCGCGACCTGTTCGAGGTCACCACGGTCGAGTCCGCGGCGCGATTGCTCGATGCGTTCGGCCCGGCCGCCCAGGCGGGCGATCCAGCCGCCGGGAGCCGCGGTCGCTTCGGTCTTTGGACGCGCAGCGGCGGGGCGATCCTCGAGGCCCGACGGTCGGCGTTCGAGCCGTTCCTGCCGCCGGGCGGCAGCGCGGTCCGCTCCCTCGATGTCGTGCTCCTTCAGGTCGCCCTCGAGCGGCTCGCGGGCATCGATGCGGACGCGACCGCCGCCGGCCGGGTCCGCTACACGAAGTCCGCCGATGAGGCGATCGCCGAGGTCGATCGAGCGGCCGGCGGCGCCGATGCCGCCGTCCTTCTCGAAGGCACGCCGGTCGCGGACATCGTCGCGGTGGCGGCCGCGGGCGACGTGATGCCCCAGAAATCGACCTACTTCTTCCCCAAGGTCCTCAGCGGCCTGCTCATCAATCCCCACGAATGGTGAATGACGGCGCGAGCGCGGAGGATGCCTCGTTGAGCGAAACCAGCCACGGATCCGTGACCCTCGCCAGCCCGATGAGCGGGCGGCCCATCCGCAAGGACGAGATCGAGCTGTTCGACCGCGGCATCTACATCGAGAGCTGGTTGCCCGAACGGCGTTCCCGGCGTCGGCCGCTGCTGTTCGTGCACGGCGAGCTCGCCGGCTCGTGGGTGTGGGAGCGCTACCTCGGCTACTTCGCCTCGCGCGGCTGGGAAGGCCACGCGATGAACCTTCGCAACCACTTCTGGTCGCAGACGGCGGACCCGGCGACGCTCACGGTGGACTCCTATGTCCTCGATGTCCTCGCCGCCGTCGAGCGCCTCGGGGATGGGTCGGTCCTCGTCGGTCACGGGCTCGGGGGCCTCCTCGCCCTCAAGGCGGCGGAACGCCGCGCCATCGCCGGTCTCGTCCTCCTCAGCCCGGAGGCGCCGCTCGAACTCCGTGTTCCGGCCAGGGGACATGAACTGCGCGAGTTCGGCGACGTCTACGGCAAGGATCGCATCGGCTGGGAGACGCTCTCGGAGCGGCTGCAGCGCGACAACAGCGACCTCAGCCTCGAGGATGTTCGCCACATCCAGCATCTCCTCGGCCAGAAGCCACACGAGTCCGGCATCTCGCGCCGGGAGGTCCTCATGGGCGTGAGCGTCGACCGCGATCGGCTCGTCGACATCCCGATCCTCGTCGTCGGAGCCGGGCTTGACCGGATCGTCCCGGAGCCGACCGCGGAGCGCCTGGCGGACTGGCTCGGGGCATCCTACGAGCCGTTCGGCGCCCACTCCCACTTCGGCCTCGTCGCCGGCGAGCAGAGCCATCTGCAGGTCGCCGACGCCATCCGCGCCTTCCTCGAGACGAACCGACTCTGACGCATCGCTGGTATCATGCCGGCCGGTCCGGCGGAGTCCCGCCGAACAGCGGCGCCGCATTCGTCTAGAGGCCCAGGACACCGCCCTCTCAAGGCGGAGACCACCGGTTCGAATCCGGTATGCGGTACCAGAACGCACACCCCCGACGCCCCCGGACCGCGCCCCGGGGGCGTCTCTCCGTCCCGCCGGGACGGGATCGGCGGCCGGACCGTATCCTCACCAGCGGAGCGTCATCGTTCGGAGGCGTGATCGTGGCAGCATCGGGATCCCAGCGTCGGATCGTCATCCTCGCTGAGGGCCAGTTCGGCTTCCATCACGGCAAGACCGCGATGGGTGTCATCCGCTATGGACCGGACCCGGTCGTCGCGGTCATCGATTCGGCGAACGCCGGCCGCTCCGTGCGCGAATGGCTGGGCGAGGGCCCGTGGGCGGACGTGCCCGTTGTCGCCTCGCTCGGCGAAGCGCTCGCCCGCGGCGAGGCGGTCGGGACGCGGGCGACGGCACTCCTCATCGGGATCGCGCCCACCGGCGGTCGGCTGCCGCAGGACTGGCGGAACACGATCCTCGCTGCGATCCGGGGAGGCCTCGACATCCTGTCCGGACTCCATACCTTCATCGGCGACGACCCGGAGTTCACTGCGGCGGCCGCCTCCTCCGGGTCCGCGATCGTCGATTACCGTCGACCACCCGAGCGGATGGAGACGGCAGTCGGCCGGCTCCACGGGCCGGGGAAGCGGGTCATCCTCACCGTGGGCACGGACTGCGCGATCGGCAAGATGAGCGTCGCCCTCGAGCTCACCCGGGCCGCCACCGAGGCCGGCCTGCGGGCGGCCTTCGTGCCGACCGGCCAGACCGGGATGATGATCGCCGGCTGGGGCGTTGCGGTGGACCGCGTGATCAGCGACTTCAGCAACGGGACCTGCGAGTGGCTCGTGGAGCAGGGCGAGGAGCGCGGCGACTGGGTGATCGTCGAGGGCCAGGGCTCGCTCGATCATCCGGCCTACAGCGCGGTGACGCTCGGCCTCATCCACGGCTGCTCACCCCAGGCGATGATCATGGTCCACAAGGCGGGGATGGACGACCACGAACTGGATCACCCCGACGGTCGCCGCTTCCCGATCCACCCGCTGCCCGATTTCATCCGGATCCACGAAGAGGTCGCGGGCCTCGTCGCACCGTCGAAGGTCGTGGGCGTGGCCCTCAACACGTCGCTCATCCGCGATCCGGCCGAGGCCCGCCGCGTCATCGAGGAGACCGCCGCGCTCACCGGACTTCCGACCGACGATCCGTTCCGCTTCGGGCCGGGACCGCTCTGGGCGGCGATTCAGCCCGCCGTCGAGGCGCTCGTCCGGTGAGGTTCGAGGCGACCGCCGGTCCGCTGCGGGTCGAGGCACACTCGATCTTCGTCGCGTATCGCGATCCGTTCCGCATCGCCCGCTCGCATGGTGGCGACGGGATGACAAGCGTCATCATCGAGCTGCGGCACGCCGACTGGCCGGACCTCGTGGGGTACGGCGAGGGCTACCCGGACGCTTATTACGGCGAGACCGTCGAGACGATCGCGGCGGTCGCGCCTGTCCTCCTCGAGACGATCGACGCGGGCCTCCTCGACGCCCCGGCATCGGGCGCGGAGACCGCCCTCGCCGCGATCGGAGCGGGCTTCGAGGACCGGATCGCCCACCACGGCGCGGCCAAGTGCGCCCTCGACATCGCTCTCCACGACCTGCTCGGCAAACGGCTCGGCCTGCCCGTTCACGGCCTGCTCGGCCTGTCTGCGGAGATTCCGCCGACCGACTTCACGATCGGGATCGATGAGCCCGAGGTGGTGGCCACCCGGGCCGCCCGGGCACGCGACTTCCCGGCCCTCAAGATCAAGGTCGGCGGGCCGCGCGACCTCGAGACGCTCGAGGCCGTCCGACGTGTCTTCGACGGCCCCATCCGGGTCGATGCCAACACGGCCTGGCAGCCGGACGATGGGGCCCGCCTCGTGCCCGACCTCGTCCGGCTCGGCGTCGAGCTCATCGAGCAGCCCTTTCCTCGCCACCGCCTGGACCAGCTGGCCTGGCTGCAGGCGCGATCGGAGCTGCCGATCGTCGCCGACGAGAGCGCCGTCACGATCGACGATCTCGGCGGCCTCGTCGGCGTCGTCCGGGGCGTCAACGTCAAGCTCGCGAAATGCGGCGGCGTCGGTCCGGCGAAGCGGATGCTCAGCCGGGCGGCGGAGCTCGGGTTCGAGCGCTTCGAAGGCTGCATGGAGGAGACGCGGGTGGGCATCGCCGCCTCCGCGGCCGTGGCCTCGCTCGCCGACTGGGTCGATCTCGACGGCTGCCTGCTCCTGGCCAGCGACCCGTTCGAGGGCCTCGAGCTCGGCGCCGATCACCGCTGGCGACTGACTGACGCGCCGGGGCTCGGGGTCCGACCGGTCGCCTGACAGCCCGGGATCGCCGCGCCGATGACCCTCCTCCTGGCCGTACCGGGCATGTGGACGAAGTTGTGGACGAGAAGGTGGACAAACCCTCTTCCAGCCGCCCCGGCCGGAGCCTACGATGGCCTCCCCGTTCGAAGCGGCACACGCAGGGGGCGCCGCGGACCGGGGCTTCGAGGGCCCATCCCGACCGCCCCATCCGCGGTCGCGCACGCCCTCCGGACGAGCGCGCTGTGAGGAAGGGAGTGGGCCATCGATGGAGTCGAACGTGCCCGACGAGGCTGTCCGTGAGCGCGAGATCATCGGGTTCGTCCGATTCTGTCATGACCGCCGGCGGGTCGGCTGGCCCGAGCTCTACGACGAGATGTGCGCCGTCGCGAGCCGTCGCCTCTACAACGGCTGGGGCATCGCCGAGCTCGCCGATCGCGGCATCGGGTTCAGCCTGTTCGAGACGCCGATCCTCGCGGCCGTCGCCCGGGAAGTGATCCGCGAGGAAGCGGATCGCCGCCCGATCATCGGGCGAGGGATGCGTGGGTTCGTCAGGATGGACGCGGATCTGACTGTCGAGACCGGCTGACTCAGGCGCGGATGCGGCGGCGGGCCATCTCGCCCTCGATCTGCCGTTCGGCCTCGACGTAGGTATCGATCTGCTCGCGGACCTGGTTCGCCTCCGGCGTGTAGAGGTGGACCTGCTGCTGGAGGATGTAGCTGAGGCGGCGACTCGTCATCCGCACGTGGTCGAGGTTCTTCATGAGGACGAGCGGGTCCATCGACGCGAGGTCCGTCGGATCGTACATCTGCTTCATGGCGCTATGGTATCGACCGTCGGCGCGCTCGGCCGGCTCGACTCAGAGGGCGCGCAGCCCGCGTGGCGGCCACGACCAGTCGATCGGCACGGCGGTGCCGGCGAGCGCGCGGCGACGGCCGGCTTCGGTCGCGCCGAGGACGAGGATGCGGTCCGTCTTCGTCGCGCGACCGGCTTCGTCGCCCCAGAGCTTGGTCATCTTCCGATGGGAGGCGACCGGGTCGACGACGATCCCTGCCAGGGTATAACCCTCGGGCGCTGCCGCGGCGTCCCAGACGCGTTCGGCAAGGCCGTATCCGCCGCGGATCGCCCGGCCACGGTCGAGTTCCACGTCGCCGACGACGAGCGCCACGACCGCGTCGTCGGCGAGCGCGGGTCGGAGGCCCGCGAGGACCTCGCGAAGGAAGGTGAGATACGGCTCGCGGTGGTGGGCGTCGTCGAGGGTGGCGTCGATGGCCCGGGCGTCCTCGCCGAGGAACCAGGTGCGCAGCCAGTTGTAGTAGCCGTACTTCACGACCCGCAGGTACGGCGGCGAGGTCACAACGAGGCGGACCTGGTCGGGCAGGCCGCGCTCACGCAGCGCGTCGCGCGTGCGGACCCCGGCGTCGCGGGCGTCCCCGAGCAGGGCGATGCCGGCACTGGCCGGCGGGGAGTCCCGGAACAGGCGGTCGAGTTTCGCGTCGAGGCCGGCGAAGACGTCCCGTTCGGGGGACTCGAAGCCGGTCCGCGCAGCGAAGTCGCGGACGTAGCGCGGCGCCATGCTGAAGGTGTTCGGCATGAGCTCCGAGAGGTAGCTGCGGCTCTTGCCATGGAGGATCCCGGTGATCGCGGCGGCCAGAAAGCGGTCCGTCCGGTCGTCGAGACAGAGCGATGTCCTGACGAACAGCAGCTGGGCGAGCGTCCGCGGGTGGAAGGCGAGCGCGACCTCGGGCGGAACGAGTTCGTCCCGCGTGTCGGGCGTGGCTCGCGAGCCGGCGGCGGGTACGGCAGCCGATGGGTGGCCGGAACGGGCGTCGATCCGATCTGCCAGGGCGATCCAGCCCGCGGCCGATGCGGCCCAACCGAGGCGGAGCGCGGCCAGCCGGGTCCTGGCCTGGGCCGGCGATGGTGGCTCGACCTTGGCGGCGGTCAGCACGTGGGCGAAGGGATTGAGGTCATTGCCGACGCCGATGCGACCTTCGGCGCAGGCCTGGAGGGGTGTCGTGCCGCGACCGCTGAACGGGTCGAGGACGACGTCGCCACGGCGCGACCAGCGGGCGATGAACGCATGGGCGAGGCCGGCCGGAAAGCTCGCCAGGTACGAGCACATCGGGTGGAAGCTGTGGCCCCACAGGCGCCGTTGAAGCTTCCACTCGGGAGCGACCGCCATCTCGGGCAGCCCGAACGGCAGCTCGAGGGCGAGCTGCTCCGCCGCGCCATGGTGACGTGCGCGCGCCACGCGATCGCACCTCCGATGTTGCCCGACGGTCCCGGCCGACGGGCGCGGAGCATAGCACGGTGGAATCGCGCCACTGGCCATCTCGACGCAGCGGGCGTAGGCTGGTGGCGAGCTCGAGGCTGTCGCGCGGAACCGTTCGGCGGCCGGGCGTCCGATGGCGGCATCGCTGCTCCCGTCGGGCACCGGATGCCGTAGCGGGCCCGTCCCCACCGTCCGGCGTCACCACGACCGGCGAAGAGGCCACCCGAGCTCTCAGCGGGCCGCCGCGACGTCGATCCGATGGCGGCGGCCCGCAGGATTCTCATGGCGGCGGCCCGCACGATTCTCATGGCGGCGGCCCGCACGATTCTCAGATGATCATGGGGAGAACGTACGTGCGGCGGGCGGTCCGATTCTTGCCGTCGACGCCGTCGCGGCGTGGGTGGTTGAGCACGGATCGGGTCGCCGGATCGCCCTCAGGGCTCGGATCCCGACTCCAACGTTCCAGGGATGAGCGTCTGAGAACGTTGACGCACGCTTGTGGTTCGCCACGACGCTGTGAGCTCGCGTGGCAGCATCCGCCTGGGGACCGGTAGTGGGAGTCGCGTAAACTCCTCGACGCGTCGCTCTCGTTCGTGATGCCGTCACCCGTGCGACGATCACCGCGCGGAGCGCCACCTGGGCGAGTCGAGCAAGACGTGGCCAGAGAACGCTCCGATCGTCCGTCCCCGTAGCTCAGTGGATAGAGCAACCGCCTTCTAAGCGGAAGGTCGCAGGTTCGAACCCTGCCGGGGACGCCACGTTGCGCACGCGCCGGACATCGCCACGCACCCTGGACACGCGATGAGCCTGCCCCGGCGACCGCCGGCGTGTTCGATCCGGTCAACGGAGCGAGTACGGCCTGCGGCCCAAGGACCGTGCCGACGAACAGGGTGGCGAGGATCACGGTCACGACGCCGTAACCGATCGTGCGGCTGATGAGCCGGTCGATCTCGTGGAGGCGGTAACGGAGGATGGCGAGGCCGATCGCGAGGGGCATGAGGGCGATCGCACTGATGCTGACGAACCAGGCGAGAGCGTCGACGGTCACGGCGACGCCGCTCGTGCTGCCGCTGGCGCCGCCGGCGACGAGGAGCGCCACGATCGCGATCGCACCGACGAAGGCAAACGATCTGATCTGCTGGCGCTCGACCCCGGCTGCGCGGCGGTAGCGCACCAGGAGGGAGATCAACGCCAGCGCGAGCAGGACCAGGCTGAGCGGATCGAGGACGACCGCCAGGAGCCTGAGCAGGTCGGCAACTCGACCGCCCACCGCGAGTGGATTCTCGACTCCGGATGGGTAGGTTCCGGGATCGAACGGACCGATGGCCGCCACGATCGCCCAGGCCGCGATCGCGACGACCCCCGCGGACTCGACCGGCCGCCAGCGCGGTGAGGGCGGTCGGCCCGTCGGGTAGAGCAGCGGCAGGAGGATGAGCGGTACGAACAGGGCCAGCTCCCCGGCCCACGACGAAACCCAGGCGAACCACACGGCCCCGGGCATGCTGCCCGGAGCGCCGTTGAGCCCAAGATCGGCGAGAGCCTGCGTGACCACCGTGACCGCGATCGACATGCCGATGATCCAGAGCAACCAGCCGATCCGGTGCTGGGGCAAGCGGGTGACGAGCACCACGCCCATCGAGAGGCTCGTGATGCCCGCGATCGGGAGGGCGACGCTGGTCGTGCTGATGTCACCGCCCGACGCCACATGGGCCAGCGTGCCCCTGCCGAGGAGGAGCAGGGTCGGCACCCCGAGCGCCCACGCGACGATCACGCGCGACGGGGGCCGAGCCGAGCGTCGCGGTGGCAGTCCACCGACTGGAGCGCGATGTCCATCCATGCGGGTGCATGGAAGTATCGGTCCAGCCCGTCCGGATAACGTTACGAAGCAGGAGGAGATCGAGGGCAGGGCCCTTCCGGCTAGTCCCCTGCCGACGCGAAGCGCTCCACGAAGGGCGCCCGCCACTGCGGGGCCTCGAACGGCGCGGCATACCAGGTGGTGGTCCTGGCAACTTTTCCATCGCGCAGTTCGATGATGGCGATCATCTGCCACGTCTCGCCGCTCGAGTAACGAACAGTCCCCGCGGACGTGTAGACGTCGCCCGACCCCTCGATGCGCAGGATGTTGAAGGTCGGCGTCAGCACAAAGCGGTCCTCCGCCCCGACGATCCGCACACTGCCGGGCTCCGTGGTCGGGACCCCGCCCGGGTAGCTTCGCGATATGGCGAGCCAATTCGCCTTGCCCCGAACGCGTTCTCCCGACTGGGGCATCTCGTCGATGAAATCGTCGGCGAGGAGCGCCGCCTGGGCGTCGAAATCCTTGTCCTGCAGGGCGCGCACAAACCGTTCGACGATCGCTCGACCGCTGGGCTCAGCCATCCCGTCCTCCCTGGCGTCCCTCGCCGTCGCGCAGCGAGCTGGCCGCCATCGTACCGCGCCAAACCGAGCTCCTGGCAGGCGGCCGATCTCCGGCACGGTTGACAGGTCTGGCGTGTCACTTGAGGTCGTCCGCGAGCTTCGGACGCCAGTACTCGTGCACCTCGGCCACCGCCCGTCGCCACACGTCGCCCGCGGTCTCGCCCGGCCGCCAGAAGCCGACCCCCTTGGCCGCCTCAAGGAAGCCCGGCCCCGGTTTCCCATTCCCCTTGTGGACAACGAGAGCCGTCAGCGGAGGACGACCGGCGGCCTCCTCTTCCCTGGCGATCCGGTACAGGTAGCTGCCGACCATCCGACGACTCGTCCCGAGTTCCGAATAGGCGATCGTGGCGCCGTTCGCCGCGGTCTCGATCAGCCGCGCATGGAGGTCGGCGCGATACGGATAGCGCAGGCTTCGCGGCGTTCGGGTCTCCTCGATCATCGGTGACGAGTCATCCGGTCCCTGCACGGTCATCCGCGTTGGTCGGCTTTCGCGCACCACCGCGCCCCGGCCTTGATGCTCCTTCGAGTACTGCCAGAGCGCCCGGTCGAGCGTCCGCATCGATACTCCGGCTTCGGCCGCGAGTGAACGGCATGCCGCCGTATACGCCGACCAGAACTCGAACGAGTAGGGGGAGGGTGGGGTCTCGACGCCGAGGCTCCACAGGGCCCGGTAGTCGAGGATCGGATAGCGGTCGCGGTGGGCGAGATGGAGGAGGACCGAGGCGGTCGGGAACCCGACCCCCTGCAGCCCGGTCAGGGCCTCGCTCCGCAGTCGCTCGTCGGGCGTCGAGAGCGCGAGCGCGGTGATCGCCTCGACCGCGGATGCCTCGTTCCGCTCGCAGCGGCTCTTGGATCGCGGGGTCTTCCAGTGGGTGACGACGAGGAACTCGTCTCGGGTGTACCAGCCTCGCCTCCGGGCCACCACCCCGATCGCCTCGACGGCCGCGTCGTCGGCGTAGCGATAACGAGCGGCCCAGAGCGGGACCTTCGAGAGCGGGAACCGAAGCTCGAATTCAGGGACGACGCTCTCGCTCATGCAGACCTCCTGACATCTCGCGCCCTTACGAAGAGGTCGGCCCGAAGCTGAGCCGCAGCGCCGGGACAGTGCGGGGTGCACTCCATGAGCCCAGCCTATACCGTCCGATCTGGTTCTCGGAGCGGGGTGGCGATCAGGCCTCGATCCCGATCACCGACCCCGGCGCCGGAGGGCTCGTGCCGCACGATGCGGGCCGCGGCGTGAACCGTTGGTGACGCTACGGCACGATCGTGAGCCGGAACACGTAGGTCCCGCTCCATGTCACCCCGGTGATGACATCGTCCATGTCCGCCGCGACACTGATCGTCCAGCTGCCAGGAGGAGGCGCGGCGATGACGAAGGTATGCGGATCCGGGCCCTGCTGGGCGTCAAGGGTCGTGGCGGCGGTCTGGCCGATCGGCGTCGGCCGCCCGTTCAGCGCGGGCCGATACGAGGCTGCGACGCGGTGGATGACGACCTCCGCCGGAGCCGCGAAGGTCAGCGGTTGCCCGCCGGCAAGGCGAGGCCCGGCGGGAAGGAAGTGGTCGCTTTCAAAGATCCCCTGGCTTCCGCACCACCGCCAGCTGAACGAGTCCGCATAGCCGAGGGCCGTGGCTGCACCTCGTCCGAGCGTCACCTGCGGCGGTGATATCGCGGCGGGCCAGGCGGCTGACGACGGACATGGCCGCCCGTCGGGCGAGGGACTGACCGCGACCGCGCCGACGGCACCGATCGGGCTCCCTGCCCCCGCGACCGAGAGGGGACCGGGGCCGAGGGGCAGCGGGGCCGCCGGTGTCGACGAGCACGCCGCGAGTGACGCTACAAGGCAGCCCACCAGCAGCAGGCGCGGCATGTCGACTCCACTCGCCGTCAACGGTGGTGCGATGGCGTTCCCGACCGTTCGTGACGCACGAGGTCGCTCAGCCGACGCGGTATGCGACGGTCACCGACACGCTCAGTGTCTGTGGATAGACGGGCTGGGGAATGATCGGCGCCGGCTGGCCGGGGCCGCTCCCGCTCCCGCTCCCGCTCCCGCTCGCTCCGCCCATCATCGGCACGACGCCGTAGGAGGGCGACACCGACGCGCTCACCGAGAGGACCCCGCTGATCGAGAGCCCGGTCGCGCTGGCGATCGCGTACGCCTGCGCCTTCGCGTCGGCGAGGGCTGTAGCGAGGGCACGCTGCTCGGCAGATGCGTGGTCTGATCCGTCGCTGGCCATGTCGGCCTGCCCGACCCCGCTGACGACGATCGTGTGGTCGGGACCGATGCCGGGCGTGCCGCCGAAGTACGGATAGGCGATCGCGCTGCCAGATGAGGAGACCGTGGCCCCGCCGACGGTGACCGCCGGGAGCCCGCCCGCAACCCCGACCGCCGTGCCACTGCCAGGCGTTATCGGCGCGGACGAGGGGGAGGTGGCGGCGGCCCGGCCCGGCGCGGTCAGACCCACCCCGACGACGAGGCCCGCGGCGAGCCCGAGCGCGATCCCGATGCCGATGAACCGAGGGGTCGATGACATGGCTGGTGCTCCTGTACGGCAGGTCCCGACTGTCGTCCGTGCCTGCAGCGGCGAGACGCTCGACGGGGCAGGGTGGTTCCCGGTCCTCGAGCCCGCCACCGCGGCCTCACCCTGCAGCGGCCGCGCGACCTGCCACGGCCCGGCATCGGGATGGGTGTTCGAGCGCCCAGGCGGCCCGCCGCCGAGGCCGCCCGATGGCTCAGGTCGCCGGTCAGGAGCGCTTGTGGCCGCGGTGGCCGAGGAGGAGGCCGACCACTACCCCGATCGATAGGGCCGCCAGTGCGACGAGTGCAGCTGTATTCAGGGATTCGTCCGGCGCGACGGAGAACCGAGCGGAAGCACCCGGTAGATCAGCCGACTCGGCGCCGAACGGCCCGTGTGGCTCGCCGTCGCCTGCTGCGGCATCATCGGGGACGAGGTGGCGCAGGACGCCGAGGGAGCCTGTTTCTCGCGGCCTCGAGACGTCCCCAGACGGTGTCCCGGCGCTCAGGCTGCGCCGACTAATCGCGGATGGGCGAAACGCCGCTCGAGGTTCCTTCGTCAGCAGATCGCGACCGTTTCCGCCTCCATGACGGCATCGATGACCGTCGACCGCCGGCTCTGTCGCTCCGGCACGTCGCACAGCAGCGCGGGCGTGCGTCGTTACCGACGACAATGGCGCCGTTTCGTTCAGGGGGTGTTGTCGTGCCACGGCTGATCGCTGTCTCGTTGCTCAGCCTCGTCCTTGCCGGTTGCGGATCGACGCCCGGACCGACCGCGACCCCGATCAGTGCCATCCCGACCGGATCGCCGATGGCAAGCCCGACGGCGACCGTCGCCCCGAGCCTCGCCCCATCGGTCTCCCCGAGCCCGGCGACGCTCGTCGTGATCCCCGGTGCCTTCACGACCCCGACCCCGCCGTCGGCGAGCTCG